>Ga0182024_10019851_pt1 | contig 12337 bp, 9 predicted proteins | sample P32metaG_FD_120480 | JGI IMG/M metagenome (GOLD analysis project Ga0182024, IMG submission 120480) | Permafrost microbial communities from Stordalen Mire, Sweden - P3-2 metaG (Illumina Assembly) | ecosystem: Environmental > Terrestrial > Soil > Wetlands > Permafrost | place: Sweden: Stordalen...
GACATCACCAATCTCGATCCCTTGCGCTTCGGCCTGGTGTTCGAGCGTTTCCTCAATCCCGAACGCATTTCGATGCCGGACTTCGACATCGATTTCTGCCAGGAGCGGCGCGACGAAGTGGTGCGCTATGTGCGCGACAAATATGGCGCCGATCGCGTGGCCCACATTATCGCGCTGGGTTCGCTCCAGGCGCGCGCGGCCGTGCGTGACGCGGGCCGGGTGCTGCAGATGCCGCTGGGCCTGGTGGACCGCATCGCCAAGCTCATTCCCAATCCGCCGGGCAAGCCTGTCTCGCTCCAGGACGCGATCGCCGGCGAGCCCCGGCTGCAGGCGATTGCGGAATCCGAGCCCATCGCCCAACGGCTGTTCGAGATCACCAGCCGCATCGAAGGGTTGTACCGCCACGCCTCGACCCATCCCGCCGGTGTGGTGATCGGCGACCGTCCGCTGGACGAGATCCTGCCGCTCTACCGCGACCCCCGTTCGGAAATGCCGGTCACCCAGTTCGACTATGAGGATGCGGAAAAGGCCGGGCTGGTGAAGTTCGACTTTCTCGGTCTCAAGACCCTCACCGTGATCGCCAAAGCGGAGGAGTTGCTCAAGAAGCGCGGCATCGCCCTTAACACCCAGACCATCGATTTCACCGACGGGGCCACCTTCGAGATGCTGTCCAAGGGCGACAGCATCGGCGTCTTCCAGTTGGAAGGTGCGGGCATGCGCGACCTGTTGCGCAAGATGAAACCCGACCATATCAACGATCTGGTGGCGCTGGTCGCGCTCTATCGCCCCGGCCCGATGGATTCCATCCCCAAATATATCGCCTGCAAGAACGGCAAGGAGGCGGTGGATTATCTCCATCCTTCGCTGGAGCCGATCCTGCGCGAGACCTATGGCGTGATGACCTATCAGGACGATGTGATGCGCATCGCCCGCGAGCTGGCCGGCTATAGCATGGGCGAAGCGGATCTCTTGCGCCGCGCCATGGGCAAGAAGATCGCCTCCGAAATGATCCCCCACCGGCAGAAATTCCTCAAAGGCGCAGGCGAACGGGGCATCATTCCCTCCATCGCCGAACAGATTTTCGAACAGGCGGAGAAATTCGCGGGCTATGGCTTCAACAAAGGCCATGCCGCGGCCTATGCCCAGGTCGCCTATCAGACCGCCTATCTGAAAGCGAATTACCCGGTCGAATTCCTGGCCGCCTCGATGACGCTCGATATCGGCAACACCGACCGGCTCAACATCTTCCGCCAGGAGGCGCAGCGCCTGGGGGTGAAGATCGCTCCGCCCGACGTCAACCGTTCGGATTCGGTGTTCGTTTGCGATGCCCAGGCCGGCACGGTGTTCTATGCGCTGGCCGCCGTGAAAGGCGTGGGCCGCCAGGCCATGGACCATGTGGTGGAACTGCGCGCTTCGGGCGGCCCGTTCAAATCCCTTTCCGATTTCGCAAGACGCGTGGATCCCAAGCTGGTGAATAAAAGAGCGTTCGAGAATCTGGCCAAAGCCGGCGCTTTCGACAGTCTCAACCGCAACCGCCGCCAGGTGGTGGAGAATTCCGACCGCATCCTGGGCGGCGCCCAGGCCGCGCAGCGCGAACGCGAAAGCGGGCAGGTGAGCCTGTTCGGCGGCGGTGACGCACACGCCGAAGAGCTGCGTCTTTCCAATGTGCCAGACTGGCCCGCGCATGAACGCCTGGGTGAGGAATTCAACGCCATGGGCTTTTATCTGTCCGGTCATCCGCTCGATGCTTACGGCACGGCGTTGAAGCGGCTTGGCGTGACGTCCTATGCCAGCCTGATCGAGGATCGCCGCGCCGGATTCAAGGCGCGCCTGGCCGGCACCTTGATCAAGAAATCGGAACGGCGCGGCCGCAGCGACCAGATGTATGCCTTTGTTTCTTTCTCCGATCCCAGCGGCATGTTCGAAGTGATGCTGTTTCCCGAAGTGCTGGCGGCAAGCCGGCCGCTGCTGGAAGCGGGCAAGAGCCTGGTGATCACGGCCAGCGCCGACTGGGACGGCGATGAGTTGAAGTTGCGCGCCGCTACCATCACCGATCTCGACCAGGCCGCGGCCAGCGCGGGCGAGGGGATGGTGGTGCGGCTGGAATCCGCCGCGCCGCTTTCGGCCATTGCCGCCCAGCTGATGCAGCCGGGCAAGGGGCTGGTGAGTTTCGTGGTGCCCAGTGGGCCCAGCGAGGAAGTGGAAATTACGCTCAATAAGCGTCATGCGGTGTCGGCGACTTTGCGCAGCACCATCGCCGCGATCCCGGGAGTGGTTTCCGTGGAGTCGGTTTAGACCGTTCCCAACTTTGTCCCAATGCGCGTCAAGCCTTCCGCCAGGCCGCCGGCGTCGCGGGCAAAGCAGATGCGCACATAGGCTTCATCGCGCGGATCGCCGATTCCAAAGGCCGAACCTGGGGCGGTCCCCACATCGGCCTCCAGCACCAATTCGCGCGCGAACGCCATACTGTCTTGCAGGCCCTCGACATGCAGGAAGCCATAGAAGGCGCCATCCGGCTTCATCCAGCGGACCCGGTTCTGGCGGGCGATGAAGTCCGCCACCAGCGCGCGATTGTCTTCGCAGCGCTTGCGCAGGCTCTCGCGGAAGGTGTCGCCCTTGGGGCTCAAGGCCGCCAGCGCGCCATATTGGTTGAAATTGGTGGTCCCGGTGTTGGCGGCGGGAGAGAGAATCCGCATCGCCTCGGCCAGGCTCTTGGGATGAGTGAGCCAGCCGATGCGCCAGCCGGTCATCGCCCAGGGCTTGGAGAAGCTGTTGATGACAAACACCGGGTCTGTTTCGTCAGCGATCTGCAGGAAAGACGGCGCGTGAGCGCTGCCGTCATAGATCAGGGTGCCATAGACTTCGTCGCTGATGATGGCGATGCCCTTTTTGCGGGCGAAATCGAGCATGGCCTGCTGTTCCGCGCGCGACGCCATCCAGCCGGTAGGATTGTTGGGTGTGGAAATAAAGATCGCCTTGGTGCGGCCGTCACATCTGTCGAACAATTTGTCGAGGTCGAGATGCCAGCGTCCCGCCGCCCAATCCTCGTCCAGCCGCACCAGGCGCACTTCGGCGCCGGCCACCTGGGCGGCATGGAAGATATTGGGCCAGATGGGGGCGACGATGACGATATTGTCGCCGGTTTCCACCAGGCAGGACAGCGCCAGCACGATCGCCAGCATGGCCGCGCCGGGAACGGTGATGCGCTCCGGGTCGATCGCCACGTCCAGGGTTCTTTGGTGATAGGCGGCGATGGCCTCGCGCAATTCGGGAATGCCGCGCGCCCAGGTGTAGAACGTCTTGCCGTCGTCCAGCGCCTTGGCGGCGGCGTCGCGGATGAATTTGGGCGTCACCAGGTCGCTTTCCCCGAACCAGAGGGGGATCAGCCCGGGCCGGTCCAGGCCGCCTAGGCTCGCCACTTCCACAATACGGTTGGGATAGAACTGGTTGAGAATGGGGCGGAATGGGCTTTTCATGGGCGTTCTTAACACGGGAAGGGTCGGAAAAGGCCCGTTTTAGGCGCAAAGCAGGGTTGTCAGGCCGGCGCTCAAACCGTATAAGCCCCGCCATCTCGCACGCGCGGGTGGGTTTCGCCGGGTGTTCCGGCGTCCCCGTCCGGTGTCCCTTCAAAAGGGATAACCCGCGCGTCTGGCCAACCGGTAAAGGAGACTGATCCATGGCTTTGCCAGAATTTTCCATGCGTGGGCTGCTCGAGTCCGGCGCCCATTTCGGCCACCGCCAGCAGCGCTGGAACCCGAAGATGGCGCCCTTCATCTATGGCGCGCGCAACGACATCCATATCCTGGATCTCACCCAGACCGTGCCGCTGCTGCATCAGGCGCTGGTGGCGTTGAGGGATGTGGCCGCCTCGGGCGGGCGCATCCTGTTCGTGGGCACCAAGCGCCAGGCGTCCGAGCCGATAGCCGCGGCCGCCAAGCGTTGCGCCCAATATTATGTCAATCACCGCTGGCTGGGCGGCACGCTCACCAACTGGCAGACCATCAGCCATTCCATCCGCCGCCTGCGCTCGATCGAGGAGACACTGACCACGGCGGAACAATCGGGTCTCACCAAGAAGGAATTGCTGGGTCTGCTGCGCGAGCAGGACAAGCTGGAGCGCTCGCTGGGCGGCATCAAGGAGATGGGCGGCCTGCCCAACATGCTGTTCGTGATCGACACCAACAAGGAAGCCATCGCCATCGCCGAAGCCAAGAAACTGGGCATTCCGGTGACCGCGATCCTGGATTCAAATTCCAATCCCGACGGCATCGCCTATCCGGTTCCCGGCAATGACGATGCCGCCCGCGCCATCGCGCTCTATTGCGACCTGGCGGCGCGCGCCGTCATTGATGGCTTGGGCCAGAGCCAGGTCGAAGCCGGCGTCGATGTCGGCGCCGCGGAAGTGATCGAAGACGCGGCCAGTCATGTGGGCGAAGCGCCCGCCCAGGCGAGCGCTTGATTTTTCTCTTACGGTTCCGGCTCCCGGACCATGAATGGAGACTGTGATGGCGAACATCACCGCGACGATGGTGAAGGACCTGCGCGACAAGACCGGCGCGGGCATGATGGATTGCAAGGCCGCGCTGAGCGAGACCAATGGCGACATGGAAGCCGCCATCGACTGGCTGCGCAAGAAAGGCATCTCCAAGGCCGCCAAGAAAGCCGGCCGCGCCGCCGCCGAAGGTCTGGTGGGCGTGGCGGTGGGCAAGGGCGCGGGCGCGCTGGTGGAAGTGAATGCCGAGACCGACTTCGTCGCCCGCAATGAAGAGTTCAAGAGCTTTGTGAAAGCTGCCGCCAATCTCGCCCTCAAGGAAGGCGGCGATCTGGAGAAGCTTTTGGCCGCCAAGCACGGCAACAGCAATGTGCGGCAGTCCCTTGCGGAGCTGGTGGCCAAGATCGGCGAGAATATGAGTGTGCGCCGCACCGTGGCGCTGTCGGTCGAGCCCGGCGTGGTGGGCGCCTATGTCCATAACGCCTCATCGCCCGAGCTGGGCAAGATCGGCGTCCTGGTGGCGCTCAAATCCACCGCCGACCAGGACAAGCTTGCCGCGCTGGCCAAACAGCTCGCCATGCATGTGGCCGCCGCCGCACCGCTCGCCATCACGCCCGAGCATCTTTCGAAAGAGGTGGTGGAGCGCGAACGCAATGTGCAGTGGGAACTGGCGCGACAGTCCGGCAAGCCAGACGCCGTGATCGAGAAGATGATGGAAGGGCGGATGCGCAAATTCTATGAAGAGACGGTGCTGCTGTCCCAGACCTTCGTGATCGATGGCGAAACCCAGGTGGGCAAAGTGATCGAGAAGGCCTGCAAGGAGCTTGGCGCTCCCATCACGATCGAAGGCTTTGTCCGCTTCCAGGTGGGCGAAGGCATCGAGAAGGTGCAAAGCGATTTCGCCGACGAGGTTGCCCAGATGGCGGGCACGAGATGATTTTGGTCGCACGGCCTGCGGAAAACCGCGGCCCCCGGGATAACGCGTCGGGGGCCGCACTTTTCCTGGCCGCTGCTCCGGAGGAATGACCATAATGTCATCAACGCCCAAATACGCCCGTGTGCTGCTCAAGGTCTCGGGCGAGGCGTTGATGGGCGAGGGGAATTACGGCATCGACATCGCCACCGTGGACCGCATCGCCGGCGACGTGAAGGAAGCGGCCGCCGCGGGCACCCAGCTCTGCATGGTGATCGGGGGCGGCAATATCTTCCGTGGCCTGGCGGGCGCCGCCAAAGGCATCGACCGCGCTACCGCCGACTATATGGGCATGCTGGCCACGGTGATGAACGCGCTGGCCATGCAGGCGGCCTTGGAGCGTTCGGGCGTGGCCAGCCGGGTCCAGTCGGCCATTCCCATGAGCAGCGTCTGCGAGCCTTACATCAGGCGGCGCGCGATTCGGCATATGGAGAAGGGGCGGGTGGTGATCTTCGCGGCGGGAACCGGTAACCCTTTCTTCACCACCGACACCGCGGCGGCGCTCAGGGCGGCCGAGATGAACTGCGACGCCTTGCTCAAAGCCACCCAAGTTGACGGTGTTTACAGCGCCGACCCGAAAAAGTACCCTGACGCCGTAAGGTATGAATCCTTGAGCTATCATGAGGTGTTAGCGAGGGATCTTGCCGTGATGGATGCGTCGGCCATTTCCCTGTCGCGGGAAAATGGCATCCCGATTTTGGTCTTTTCGTTGCACGACCGGGGCGCGTTGGCCCAAGTGCTCAAAGGCCAGGGCCGGGCCACGATTATCAAGGAAAAATAAGAAAAGCCCTGGACACGGTTTGGGTTAGCATTCAGGTCCGGGGCGCCGAGGCGAGGACGATGGCGGACGCATATAATAAAGATGAGATGAACCGGCGCATGAACGGCGCGGTGGCGACGCTGAAAAGCGAATTCGCCGGCCTTCGTACCGGCCGGGCCTCGCCCGCGCTGCTCGACCCGGTGGCCGTCGAGGCCTATGGCAATGTCGTGCCCATCTCCCAGGTGGGCACCATTTCCACCCCCGAAGCCCGCATGATCACGGTGCAGGTGTGGGACAAAAGCCTGGCCAAAGCGGTGGACAAGGCGATCCGCGACGCCGGCCTGGGCCTCAATCCGCAAATGGACGGACAGTTGCTGCGCATCCCGCTGCCAGAGCTCAACCAGGAGCGGCGCAAGGAGCTATCCAAGCTCGCCTCCAAATATGCCGAAGCCGCGCGGGTCGCCGTGCGCAACGTGCGCCGCGACGGCATGGAGCTGCTCAAAAAGCTGGAGAAGGACCACAAGATCGGCCAGGACGAGCATCGTACCAAGGGCGACGAGCTGCAGAAGGTCACCGACGCCCATATCAAGGACATCGACACCGCGCTCCATACCAAGGAGCAGGAAATCATGCAGGTGTAGGGCGGAGCCATGGAGATTTCCCTGGACGACCTGCCGCAAATTCTTCCCCGCCACGTCGCCATCATCATGGATGGCAATGGTCGCTGGGCGCAGAAGCGGCATCTCCCGCGCGAGGCCGGACACCTCGCGGGCATGAATGCCGTGCGCGAGACGGTGCGCGCCGCCTGCGATATCGGGCTGTCCAATCTCACCTTGTTCGCCTTCTCCAGCGAGAATTGGAAACGGCCCAAGGCCGAGGTGGGCGCGCTGATGGGTCTGTTCCGCAGTTATTTCCGTAGCGACATGGATGAGCTGGTCGAGCGCAATGTGCGCATGCGCATCATCGGCCATCGCGGCCGCGTCGCCAGCGACATCCAGCAGATGATCCTGGATTCGGAATCCCGCACCGCGCAAAATACCGGCCTCAATCTCACCTTCGCCTTCGATTACGGCGGCCAGGAAGAGATCGCCGCCGCCGCCCGCGAACTGGCGCGCGCCGCCGCGGAAGGGCGTCTTGATCCCGAGACCATCACCCCGGAATTGTTTTCCACCCGGCTCTTCACCAGCGCCCTGCCGGAACCGGATCTGGTGATCCGCACTTCGGGTGAGCGGCGTCTTTCCAATTTCCTCCTGTGGCAATCGGCTTATGCGGAATTGCTGTTCCTGGAAACGCTGTGGCCCGATTTCGGCCGCGCCGATCTTTTGCAGGCGCTGCAAAGCTTTGCCGCGCGCGAGCGCCGTTTCGGCGCCCTCAATTCGGAAGCCGTGGCGTGAGCAGCGCGCATCATTCGCATGCGCCGGGCTATCGCGCGCTGCGCTGGAACATGGACTGGATCACCCGGCCCTTGTTCGGGCTTGCCCTGGCGGCCGTGGCGATCGGCGTGTTGTTCTTGGCGCCGCCCTTCTTCGCCACCCTGGTGGTGGCGATCAGCATCGTGGCGGCGCGCGAATGGCATCGTATCGTGGGGAAGGGACGGGCCTATCGCGCCGAAACCGCGCTCACCGCGCTGACGGTCGCACTTTCCGTCACCGCATTGCTGGTGACGCGCCATGCCTGGATCGCCTTTCTGGTGCTTGCCGCCGGTTCGGGTCTGGCCTGGGCGCGGGCCCAAAACCGCGATCCTCACCCGCTTTGGCAAGCCGCCGGCGCGCTCTATCTGGGATTGCCGGCTCTGGCGCTCACCGCGTTGCGCGCCTTTGAGCCGCGCGGCGCGCTGATCATCGTGGGCATGTTCCTGATCGTATGGGCAACGGACACGGGCGCCTTGATCTTCGGCAATTTGATCGGCGGCCCGCGCATGGCGCCGGTGCTTTCGCCGTCCAAGACCTGGGCCGGCACCATCGGCGGCAGCGTGACCGCGTCCCTTGTCTTCGCCGCTTATATCTGGTTCCTGGGCGGCACGCCGGGGACCGCAGCCCTGTTCGCGCTGTTCTTCAGCATTGCCGCGCATGGCGGAGACCTGCTTGAGAGCTTCGTCAAGCGCCGCTTCGGCACCAAGGATTCCGGCGCCATGATTCCCGGCCATGGCGGCGTCTTGGACCGCATGGATTCCACCTTGGGCGCCAGCGTGGTCCTGGCGCTGCTGGTGTTCCTGGGTGGGCTCAATCCCTTGTTCGGAGTGGCAGGATGAAGCCCATCGCCGCCACCAATTTCTTCGCCGAGGCGCCGCCGCTGGCGGACGTCACGCATCGCAGCGTCACCATCCTGGGTTCCACCGGGTCGATCGGCGTCAACACCCTGGATGTGATCGCCCATGCCCGCAAAGTCTATGGCGCTGACGCGTTCCCTTTGGTGGCGCTGACGGCGCAAAACAATGTGGCGCTTTTGGTGGAGCAGGCGAAGGCGTTTTGCCCCCGCCGCGCCGTGATCGGCGATCCGGCGCTGTATGGCGAGCTTCGCGCCGGGCTTGCCGGCACCGGGATCGAAGCGGCGGCCGGCCGCGAGGCGGTGATCGCGGCGGCAAGCCTCAAATCGAAATTCGTGATGGTGGCCATCATGGGCGCGGCGGCGATCGAGCCCGCGCTGGCGGCCATTGCGCGTGGCGTGCTGGTGGCGCTGGCCAACAAAGAATGCGTTGTGGCGGCGGGCGCGGTGTTTCGCGACGCGCTGGAAAAATCCGGCGCTGCGGTGATCCCCGTCGATTCCGAGCATAATGCCATCTTCCAGGTGTTGGGCTCTGGCGACGCGGCGGACGTGGAGATGGCGACCATCACCGCTTCGGGCGGGCCGTTCCGCGAATGGCCGCTGGAAAGAATGCGCGACGCCACCGTGGAGCAGGCGGTCGCCCATCCCAATTGGGCGATGGGACGCAAGATCTCGCTCGACAGCGCCACCTTGATGAACAAGGGGCTGGAGCTGATCGAAGCGCATTTCCTGTTCGCGCTGCCGCCGGAGAAATTGAGCGTGGTGGTGCATCCGCAATCCATCGTCCATTGCCTGGTGAGCTATGGCGATGGCACCACCATTGCGCATCTGTCCGCGCCAGATATGCGCACGCCCATCGCGCACGCGCTGGCCGGCCCCGGCGCATCGCCTCGCCGTCACGCCGGCTTGATCTCGCCAAGCTGGGACAATTGGTGTTCCAGGCACCGGCGCATGACCGCTTCCCCGCCTTGGGGCTGGCGATTGAATCCTTGCGCTCGGGCGGGCTTGCGCCCACTGTGCTCAACGCCGCCAACGAGATCGCGGTGCAGGCTTTCCTGGATCATCGCATCGGCTTTCTCGATATTCCCAAAGTGGTGGGCGAGACTTTGAATGCCGATGCCAGCCGCGGCTCGAACGGCCACGCTTACGATCTCTCGACCGTGCTGGGCACGGATGCGCGCGCCAGGGTTCTGGCGGAAGAAATTTGTCAACGGGTGGGGATGTAAGAGGAAATCATGCTCGACGCCCTGCGCAGCCTTGTTCTTTGGACCCCCTTGGGTCTTCCCGCCTTCCTGTTTGTGATCACCCTTGTGGTGTTCTTTCACGAGCTGGGCCATTTCCTGGTGGCGCGCGCTTGCGCGGTGAAGGTGGATGTCTTTTCGGTGGGTTTCGGCCGTGAGATTTTCGGCTGGACCGACCAGCGCGGCACGCGCTGGAAAGTGAGCTGGCTGCCGGTGGGCGGCTATGTGAAATTCGCCGGCGACGCCAACGCCGCCTCGATTCCCGACCGCGCGATGGAATCAGGCATGAGCGAAACCGAGCGCGCCGGCACGCTTGCGTTCAAGCCCGTCTGGCAGCGTGCGGCGGTGGCGGCGGCGGGCCCCCTCGCCAATTTCATTCTCGCCATCCTCCTGTTCACCGGCGTGATCCTCCATAACGGCCACACCGTGGTCGCGCCCATCATCGGCGATGTGGTGAAAGCCAGTCCCGCCGAAGCCGCCGGTATCCGCGCCGGCGACCGCGTCACCGCGATCGACGGCACCCGCATCACCGATTTCGAGCAGATGCCCGAGATCATCTCGGTGAGCGGCGGGGAAACCCTCACCATCGATCTCTTGCGCCAGGGCCATCCCTTGAGCGTCCAAGTGATGCCGCATGCCGCCCGGATGCGCGACATCCTGGGCGACATGGGAACCAATGTGGTGATCGGGGTACGTCCTTCTCCCCATGCACCGATAACGACGGAATATTACAGCGTGCCGGGCGCTTTCGGCGCCGCTTGCGCCGAAACCTGGGACATTATGCGCACCACGGTTCAGGGCCTGTTCCAGATGGTGCGAGGCTATGCCAGCGCCGATCAGCTCCGGGGGCCCCTGGGGATCGCCAAAATGACGCGCCAGGTGGCCGTCTATGGATTCCTGGCGCTGCTTCAATTGGCGGCTGTACTTTCTGTAAGCATCGGGTTTGCAAACCTTTTCCCCATTCCGCTGCTCGACGGCGGACATCTTCTGTACTATGCATGCGAAGCTGTTTTGGGGAGGCCGCTGGGTGAGCGGGCCCAAGACGTCGGATTTCGGCTGGGGCTGGTTTTGGTCCTGGGGCTTGTCCTTCTGACCACCTGGAACGACTTGGCCCGGCTGAATCTTTTCTGAAACCTTGGCCGCCCGCGGGCGCCTTATGAATGAGTGACGGCCGGCGGGGAATGCAGACCATCGCCAATTATAAAGCAGTTTTGCGCGCGACGTCCGCGACGCTGTGCCTGGCGCTGTTTGTCGGCCCGGCCGATGCGCAATTGCGTCCCGGCGCCGAGGGCCGCGCCCAGGATTTGAACGCCCAGCGCGCCAATCCGCAAACGCCGCCGCCCGCGGCGCAGACCCCCGCCCAGCCGCAGCGCGTGATCCAGCGCATCACCGTGACCGGCACGCAGCGTGTCGAGCCCGGCACGGTGCTGACCTATGTGAATATCCGCGAAGGCGACAATTACGATCCCGCCACCGTGGACACGGCGTTGAAGGCGCTGTTCGGCACCGGTCTGTTCTCGGACGTGAAGATCAATTTCACCAACGGCACGCTGGCGATCCAGGTGGTGGAAAACCCCATCGTCAACCAGGTCGTGTTCGAGGGCAATGACAAGGTCTCGACCAAGGATCTCACAAAGGAAGTGCAGATCAAGCCGCGCCAGACCTTCACCCGCGCCCGCGTCGAGGCCGACATCCAGCGCATCATCGAGCTTTACCGCCGCAACGGCAAATTCGCCGCGCGCGTCGATCCCCAGATTATCCAGCGTCCCCAGAACCGCATCGATCTGGTGTTCGGGATCACCGAGGGTCCGACCACGGGCATCGCCCGCATCAATTTCATCGGCAACAAGGTGTTCGACGACAACACCCTGAAGGGCCAGATCGCCACCGAGGAAAGCGCCTGGTACAAGATTCTCGCCAGCAATGACAATTACGATCCCGACCGGCTGGCCTTCGACCGCGAGCAATTGCGCCGCTACTATGTCAATCATGGCTATGCGGACTTCACGGTGGTGAGCGCGGTGGCGCAGCTGGGCCAGGACCGCAGGGATTTCTACGTCACCTTCACCGTCAATGAAGGGCCGCGCTATCGCATCGGCAAAGTCGAGATCAATTCCAAGATCAAGGAACTGACCCCGCAGGCTCTGCGTCCGATGGTGCCGATCGCCGGCGGCGAGATCTATGACGCCGATACGGTTCAAAAGGCGATCGACGCGCTCACCAACGCCGCGGGCACCAAGGGTTATGCCTTCGCCGAGGTGCATCCGCGCATCGCCCGCAACCGCGCCAACAACACCATCGACCTGATCTTCGATATCGACCAGGGACCGCGCGTCTATGTCGGCAAGATCAACATCGTGGGCAACACCCGCACCCTGGACAAGGTGATCCGCCGCCAATTCCGCCTGGTGGAAGGCGACGCCTTCAACCGGGTGCTGGTGGACCGCTCGCGCACCCGCATCCGCGGGCTGGGCTTCTTCAAGGATGTGGAAGTCAAGAACACACCCGGCAGCGCGCCCGACCGTACCGACATCACCGTCAACGTGACCGAACAATCCACCGGACAGTTGCAGTTGGGCGTGGGCTATTCGTCGGTCAGCCAGCTC
>Ga0182024_10019852_pt1 | contig 12337 bp, 14 predicted proteins | sample P32metaG_FD_120480 | JGI IMG/M metagenome (GOLD analysis project Ga0182024, IMG submission 120480) | Permafrost microbial communities from Stordalen Mire, Sweden - P3-2 metaG (Illumina Assembly) | ecosystem: Environmental > Terrestrial > Soil > Wetlands > Permafrost | place: Sweden: Stordalen...
AAGCCATAAACCCCCGCGCGAGCGGACCCTCGGCCGGCTGAAAATCGAGCGACCTGGCGGCCGTTCCGCCCAGCAGGAAGAGCGACCAGACCAACAGATAGAGCCCGATCCAAAGGATGACCGAAACACAAAAGGTCATTATCATCAGCAGGACCACCCACTGGTTGTGCCGGCGGATGTACGCGCTCAGCCGCGCCTTCCCGACTGGCCCACGGGGACGCCGCTCCTGGGTGGGGCTGAAGCGTTGAATCATGGAGGACCTATTGACCGGCCGGCCCCGGCGGGCGGTACCCCGCCGGATCGATCTCGACGGCATCGTACCCGGCCCCGCGCAAGCCGTTAAGAATCTCCTCCCGCGCCTGCGCGAACAGCCCCATCTCTGCCGGGGCAATCAGCACGCGCGCCCGCAATTCATGCTCCAGGGCTATATGCCGCACGCGGAAAACCTTGAAGCCGAGGCTTCGCACGAGCGCCTCCCCCCGCTCGACCATCGCCAGCGCCTCGACCGTTACGGGCGTCCCGTGCGGAATGCGCGAGGAGAGGCATGGCTGGGCGGGCGCGTCGGCTGTCGGCAGCCCCAGCTCGCGCGAAAGCTCGCGAATCTCCGCCTTCGTAAGGCCGGCATCCCGAAGCGGCGCGAGCACTTGAAACTGCTCCGCCGCCACGCGCCCCGGCCGCACCTGGAGCACATCGTCCGCATTCTCGCCGTAAGCGATGGCCCGATATCTCCTCTCCCGAGCCAGGGCATCGAGTTTTGTGAATAGTTCCGCCTTGCAGTAGTAACACCGGTTAAGCGGATTGGCGGCGTAGCGCTCATCCTGCAATTCCGCGGTTGCGACCACCTCGACCGGCGCGCCGATCATACCCGCGAGCTGGAGCGCTTCCTCGAGCGCCCTGCGTGGCAGGCTGGGGCTGTCCGCGATAACAGCCAGCGCGCGGTTTCCCACCGCCTCATGCGCCGCCGCCAGCAGGTATGCGCTGTCCACCCCGCCCGAGTACGCGATCACCAGTGGGGCGCTGCCGGTGAGCAGCGTGTAGAGGCGCTCGACTTTCGCGGCGGTGAAAAGCTGGCTCATTACCGGCGCATCAAAGTTGCAACCGCCTGTAGAGCTGGTCCAGCGGTAATTGGAGGCCGATGTAAAACTCTCCGAACTCCGCATAGTCCGCGCTCACCGGGTCAAATCTCATCTCGTAGACGATGCCCTTTATATCGTAAGTGTTCTGCGCGAAGAGCGTGACTCCCCATTCCGCATCGTCCAGGCCGGTGCAGCCGGTGATCAGTTGCAGGATTTTTCCATGCCATTTCCGCCCCACGCGGCCATGTCCGGCCATTAGCTCCTTGCGCTCCTCGAACGATAGATTGTACCAGTTCTGCTCCGGCTTGCGCCGTTTCATCATCGGGTAAAAGCTAATCACAGGCCAGTCCGGCAGGGCCGGATAGAGCCGGAACTTAAGGTACTTATCGAGCCGCTCACTGATTTCCTTCATTCGCGCATTCCATTCCTCGGAGCCCTCAATCACGCCGTCGCGCACGAGGCCTTCCTTGCATTCCTCCTCCGTCGCCAGGTACTCGCTCCGTTCCGTGACTGAGAAGAACGCCGTCGCAGGGTTGAGAACGTCCGGCCCGAGCGTGAGAGTTAGCTGCTTCTCCCAGGAATTGGCCGCCTGCAGGTCCGGCGTTATTAGCATAAAACCGATATCCGCTTTCGGCGTTACGACGGCAAACGAGAGCAACTGCGTATCCGGCGCCGAGCGTATCTCCTGGACCAGCTCCGCCAGCCTGGTCTTGGCGCGGATTTTTTCACTCTCGCTGTAGAGCTGCCATTGCCCGTGCTCAATTTTGTAAAACAGGTGCAGCACATGCCATCCCTCGGTGGGAACGACCGGTGGAATCGTCTTGTCTGTCATGGCTTTTAGTTTCGCCTTGCCGGGCTTGCGGTCAAGCCGCGAGCCCATATCGCCCGAGTCAGCCGATCCGATGAATCACCCAGGCCCAATTCATTGCGAACAAAATGGCAGCGGCCGCACGGATGAACCTCCCGTCCATCTCGTTCAATGAAAACCTCACCCGCGGCAGCTTCCCGGCCAGCACGGTTGCCGCATAAACATTCATCAAAATCAAAAGAACAATCCCGGCAAATACGAGCGGATTCCACCCCATCGCCTCCCGAACATTGCCGTGCAGGAGCGCCAGCACGCACCGGGTGGCGCCACATGTCGGACATGGACATCCCGTAAGGGCGCGAAAGGCACATACCGGCATTGGCCCTCCCCCGGCCAGCCACGCCCCCGCATACACCAACCCGCCGAGAGACCCTCCGACCAGCAACAGCTCCGGGTCAGGTTCACCCGGATCGAGCCGTCCAACCGTCGCCCTCATTGCTTGAGGATCTCCTGCATCATGGCCGGATCCGACCCCATCGCCACCAAGAACAACCCGATGCAACAGACAAAACCGAGTAGCATAAAGAGCCCCATCGCAGCAACAGACCGTCCGGTCGTCGTCCCGTGAGCGACCGCCAGCCCGACGACGGAGCAGATGACCAACAACACCAGCGCGATCAAATTCCCGCAAAACGGAATCAACTGCAGAAGCTCCGCCGACCCGAAGGCGAAGCAAAAAACCCTTAGTGTTACGTGATAAGCCTTGTTCGCGCCGCCCGCCAGCATGAGGAAAAGATGTGCGATCAGCGAGCCAACGAGGGTGGTCACAGTCGCAACCACCGGCCCCATGATCACCAGGAATTTCAACTCCCACATGGCTTTTGCCGGGCTGATGTAAAACAGCGCGGTCATCCCCGTGAGGTCAGCCGGGCGCGGAGTCACCCGCGAGGCCACCACGAGGTAAATCCCGCCCGCGATGAGGCCGAGCCACCCGCCCAGCAGGTTATACAGCAGGGGGCTCGCGAGCCCGCCGGCCTCGTGCATTCGCGCGTACGCCCCGGTGGGATTCATGAGAATCATCCACGCTGTCTGCCCAAATGCGGGGAAGAACCCGATCTCCTTCCGGTAATCCCACGGCAACCCCACGGGCTGCGCAGACTCCGGGCCGCCGGCTTCCTCACCGGCACTCTCCCCCGGAAGCGGCGGCATGGGAGGAGGCGTGCTGGAGAACTCCGCAAACGTCGAAAGCGGCGCCCAGGATTCCATCCCCTCCTTCCACCCCAGGTCCGTGAAGAAAAACTGGCCGGAAGCCAGGCCGCGCTTCACCTCAAACTCGCTAAACGATCCAAGTTTCGAGCCGGCTCTGCCAATATGGATCATCCCGGTGCTTCTAAAGATTGCCCCCACCGATGTCAAATCGGGCAGTCATTCGCGGGCGCCCGGATCAAGAGAGCCCGCGACAGATTAAACCGAAAGCGCTCCAGCGCCACGGGATGGATTGTGGCGACGCTGGCCGGCTCCCACAAAATACTTGAAAAAACCATTGCATTACCGGGCGTACTCCGTAATTTCATCCGCCTGATTTTTGGGGCAAATTCACCTACTACTATGGCCGACGTCGCAAACAAATATCCCGAGAACATTACAGGCAAATTCTTTGTCGATGATCAATGCATCGACTGCGACCTCTGCCGCGAGACCGCGCCGGCCAATTTCACGCGCAACGATGACGGCGGCCACTCATACGTTTACAAGCAGCCCGAGAGCCCCGAGGAAGAGACGCTGTGCAAGGAAGCGATGGAAGGCTGTCCGGTGGAAGCCATCGGCAGCGACGGCGAGTAAGAGATTCTTCGACGGCAGCGCGTTTCGTTCCGCGCGAACCGGCGCGGCCACGGGCCGGCGACCGGTGAGGCCGCTTAAACGGAGGTCCGCAACCATCCTGGTGTTCAGCAAATCCAAGGCCGCTCATTTTATGCGGACCCGCACGGCCCCGTCGTTTCTTCTTTCATCCTTCATCCTTCATAATTCATCCTTGCCCCATGTCTCCGGATCTTCGCGCCAAGGTCGTCTCAGAGTGGCGCGGCTACCGTGAAAAAACCTCCCCACCCGATCGCGCGCAGGCTGTGGGCGAGACGCTGGAAGCTGTGATGCGAAAGCTCGGGCTCGCCGAGCGCCTGACCGAGGGGCAGATCCTTGGCGCGTGGAAGGAGATTGTGGGCGATTGGTTTGCCCTCCACACCTGCCCCGAGCGCATCCGTGACGGGGTCCTCTACGTCCGCGTTATTCAATCCAGCGTCCATTATGAACTGGACCGCAACTGCAAAGCCCGGATCATCCAGAAACTCAAAGCCCGTTTCGGGGCGAGCCGCGTTCGCGACATTCGTTTCCGCGTGGGCTAGAGATAGAACACTCCGGCCATGGAGGACTTCATCACCATAAGCGAGCTCGAGACCCAAGCGCGGGTGGGGGTGACGGCGGCGGAGCGAGCCGAACCGCAGCGCGTGACCGTTTCCCTGCGCCTTATCCCGCTGCGCCGGCTCGAAGGGTTGAATGATGATATCGCCAACACGATCGATTACTGTTCCGTCCGCGAGGATGTGCTGGCCGTAGCGGGGTCAAAGTCAAGGAGCCTCATCGAAAGCGTCGCGGATGAGATCGCGGCATTCCTCCTGATGCGGTATCCGCTGCTGTCCGTCGAAGTCGACGTCCGCAAATACGTCCTCACGGATGCGGAGTATGTAGGGGTTCATATTTACCGGGAGAAAGCTTTCTAGATGGGATAGTCCTTGATCAGCCCGCTTTACGGGCCCGATATCCGGACCTAACGTCGCGATATCTTGATCGCCCGGAAGCTCATCCCAAGCCCGCTCAATCCCGATTGGCTCATCCCCGAGGGCTGGGAAAACATTCTCGGCGCAAATATCGATTACCGCCTCGGCGGCTCGATCCTTCATCTCTTCCGCGTCCAATTCAACCAGCACGCGACTGTTGCCGATCCGGCCAAGCCCCACGCCCACGAGCATCACCAAATCCTCTATTATCAGCAGGGCGGCGGATGGATCGAAGCCAACGGAGAAACCCATCCGGCCGGCGAGGGCTCGATCTTTTTCATACCCGCGGGCGTCCGCCATCACTTCCGGCCTGCGCCCGGCGAGGCCGCCCTCTGCCTGGCCGTCGATTTTTCAATCCAGGACGCCGGTAATATCGCGCTTGGGGGACTGCCGATGGAAAACGAGGTCGCGGTCCTTCTGAGCCTCTTGCACGCGGAAAGCGCCCGCCCTTTTCAACTCGACACGATGGACCATCGGTTGCTCGACGAATGCGTAGCCGAGATCGTGAACGAAAACGAAAAGCGGGCCGTCGGCTATGCCACGCTAATCCAATCCCTGCTGCTCCGTCTCGTGGCCCTCTGCCTCCGGGCGACGCAGCGCGCGCAGGGTTTCGGCGAGCATTTTCGCCATACCGCGTGGCGTTACCGTCTCCTGACCGAGCGTTTGCAGGCCGTGATCCGCAAGGAAGCGGCCCGCATCCCCGAGCTGACGCTGCCCGAGGCCGCTCGCATTTGCGGGGCCAGCGCCAATCATCTCAACCGCATCCTCAAGCAGCAGACCGGGCACACATTCCATCAGCTCCTCCTGCGCCAGCGGCTCGCCCATGCGCGCGACCTCCTCGCCCGCGGCGAGATGAACGTCACGGAAGCCGCCCTCGACTCCGGCTTTAACGACTCGAACTACTTTGCCAGAGTGTTTAGAAGGGTTCATGGGTATCCTCCGTCGCAACTGCTATAAAATTTGAATTTTCTCTTCCCATGGCCCGCCCGATTCCCAGTTTGATCGCAGCCGACAGCGAGCGGTCCGCGGACATGCTTTACGCCACCCGGTTCTTTGCCCCGGACGTCTTCTTCTTTCTCGAAGAGGCAGGCCGCCGCACCGTCGTCCTGAGCGACCTTGAGATCGACCGGGGGCGCCGCGACGCACAGGCGGACGAAGTCCTGGCCTACTCCGAGATCAAATCCCGCGTCAAAGTCCCGAAAGGCACCGAGCCGGCTGCCGCGGAAGTCCTTATCGAATTCCTGCGCCTCAAAAAAATTCGGCGCGCCCGCGTCCCATACGATTTTCCGGCCGGCCTCGCAGCGGCCGTATCCGCCGCCGGCATCCGTCTCGATCCGGTCAATGGACACTTCTGGCCTCAGCGCGAGCATAAGACGCCGGCCGAGGTCAAGGCCATCGGCCGCGCCCTCCGCAACACCGAGGCCGGCATGGCGCGCGGCATGGAGGTCCTGCGCGCCTCCCGCATCAGCGGCCGCAACCTCATCTGGTCAGGGAAACCGCTCACTTCGGAAATCCTCCGCGCGGAAATCGACTCCGCCGTCCTGCGCGCCGGCGGTGTCGCTGCCAATACCATCGTCGCCGGCGGGCTCCAGGCTCGCGATCCCCACGAGCGCGGCTCCGGGCCGCTCCGCCCCCACGAACTCATCATCCTCGACATCTTCCCCCACGACGCGCGCTCCGGCTACTACGGAGATATGACCCGGACGGTCGTCCGCGGCAAGGCGAGCGCCGCCCAGCGCCGTCTGTGGGAAACCGTGCAGCGAGGCCAGCGCATGGCATTCAAAGGCATGAAACCGGGCGCCTCTGGCTCCGAACTCCACGAAAAGGTAAAATCCTACTTTGCCGCCCAAGGGTACCCCACGGTGCAGAAAAACGGCCGCTGGATTGGCTTTTTCCACGGCACCGGCCACGGCCTCGGCCTGGAAATCCACGAGGAACCGCGCTTCTCCCGCACTACCTTCCACCCCGGCCAGATACTGACCGTCGAGCCGGGGCTCTACTGGCCCGGCGTAGGCGGCTGTCGGATCGAGGACGTAGCTCTGGTGACCCCAAGCGGTGTGCGGAAGCTCTCACGGTTCCCGCAGGAGATTGAGGTTTGAGGATGGAACCTATGAGCCCCATGAGGCATATAGGCCCTATTCTCCGCCCCGTGCCCCGGTGAACAATTTCAGCCGTGGCCTGTCTAATCGAACATTAGAAATTTAATCGATGCTTGGAAATTACCTCCTTTACTGCATAGTGCCTCTCATTCTGGGCATTTGGGCACAGGCCAAAGTCACGGGCGCCTTCCGCAAGTATTCCCAAATTCGCGCCTCCTCGGGCCTGACCGGCGCCCAGGCGGCTCGTGAAATCATGGATGCGGCGCAAATCCACGATGTGGATATTGTGCAGATCAATGGCATGCTGGGGGATCATTACGATCCGACGCAAAAGCGCCTCTGCCTCTCGACAGAGACCTACAATAGCCCCTCGATCGCCGCCGTCGGGGTGGCGGCGCACGAAACCGGCCATGCGATCCAGCACGCCCGCGCCTACGCCCCGCTGCAATTGCGCATGGCCATCGTCCCCGTCACGCAGATCGCTTCGCGGATCATCCCCTACATATTCATAGCCGGATTTCTTTTCGGATTGGGAATGATTACGATTAAAATCGGCATCCTCTGCTTCGTTGTCCTGACAGCCTTTCAACTGATCACCCTGCCCGTCGAGTATGACGCCTCCCGCCGCGCCAAGATCGTCCTCGGCCAGTTGGGCATCATCCAACCAGGCGCTGAAGCGGCCGGCGTGGACGCCGTCCTCGACGCCGCGGCGCTTACCTATCTGGCCGCATTCATCGCCTCATTGGGCCAACTCCTCTGGCTGCTCTCGCTCAACCGCCGGCGCTGATCCCTTCTCCGCGACGAGTCTCTCCCCGCATGTTTACCGCAGCCCTTACTTCTCAATCCCTCTCGAAGCTGGTAGGAGCTACGGCAATGGCCGACGCGGCACCCGTAAACCCCGATATCGAACTGGTCGCCCGCACCCAGGAAGGAGACGCGCGCGCCTTTGACGATCTGGTGGTCAAATATACCCCGCGGCTTTACGGTCTGGTGTATAACATGACCTCGAATCACGAGGACGCGAACGACCTGCTCCAGGACGTATTCGCGAAGGCGTTCCGCTCGATCAAGGGGTTTCGCGGCAAATCGAGCTTCTACACGTGGATTCACTCGATTGCAGTGAACATGACGATCAACTTCCTCAAGAAGCGCGGGAGGCGCTTCCAGATGAGCCTCGATGACATCGATCTCAATATCCAGAACGACAAGGAGTTTATCGAACTGACAGCCAGCTCATCGCCCGTCCGGGAGGCTGATTTAGGTGAATTGCAGCAGAAATTGAACGAATCGATGCTGAAGCTGTCTCCTGAACACAGGGCCGTTGTGACTATGTTTGATATTCAAGGCATGCCGCACGCGGAGATTTCCAAGATTCTTGGAGTCTCCGAGGGGACTGTGCGCTCCCGGCTTTTCTACGCTCACCGGCAGTTGCAGGCCCATCTCGAGGAGTTCCGCATAAAGTAACCGCCGTTAAATCCGACATACCACCGATGCGAGACCTAATGCAAGATGACGACGATATTACCAAGCTGCTGAGGATCAAGCGCTTTGAACAGCCGCCCCCCGAATACTTCGAGTCATTTTTGCAGGAGTTCAAGGATGGGCAGCGCGCCCAGTTGCTGATGGAGCCGGCGTGGCGGATAGGCTGGGATCGCATCTGCGCGTTCCTGGGTGAGCATATGCCCGCCCGCATTGGCTACGGCCTCGCATCCACCGCCGTCCTCGTGGCCGCCGGTTTCGCCTCGTTCAATATCCTGGAGACACGGCCCATTGAGATGGTGGATGTCGCGTCCACTCCCACACACCGGCTGGTGGTCCAGGAGCCGGAGTCCCTCGATTTCGGCAACCAAGGCAACCAGATTCAATTGCCCGACCCTCTGCCTGCGATGGCTCCTACGACTTCGTTCTCCACGCCCCGCTATGTGATAGGAGCGCAGCCGGCATCGTATGATGAGCCCCCTTCGAGCTTCTAGCCTTGCCGTCCTCGGGTGTGCCGCGCTATGGGCGCTGCAACCGGGTGGGGCACGGGCTGGGACCGATACCCTTTCGGCCGAAACTGAGGCAGTCTTTCAGCGCGACGCCAGTGCGGTGGTCAAAATCGAGGCCCAGGATGAAGGAGGGCCGCTTTCCGGCACGGGCTTTTTCGTCGATTCCGACGGCACGATATTTACGAATTACTCGGTGGGCGGTGATTCGCGTGACATCTTTATCTCCTATGGCGGCGTTCGCTATCCCGCCTCCCGCGTGGCCGCGGACGTGCGCAGCGGCCTCGCGATCCTCAAGCTCGGCCCGCCCAACCTTCTCTCCGGCGACGAAGCCGCCGCGGACCCGCATTCCAACGTCCCGCAGAAAACCCCCTTCCTGCCGCTGGGCAAAGCCGCCGACCTGGGAGTGGCCGCCCTCGTCATGACCATCGGATATCCGCTCAATCTCCCCGTCACACCCAGCATCGGCTGCGTGGGCGGTTTCGATATTTCCGACGGCGGCCGCTTCTTTGCGGTATCCCATATCCGGGCGAATGTACCCGCCGAACGGGGCGAGGGGGGCGCTCCGCTGCTGAATATGGATGGTGAAGTCGTCGGCATCCTCGAGAGCAGTGCCGATGGTGGCGCCGGCTGTTTCGTCCTACCGATTGAAGCCGCGGAAAAGGTGCAAAGTGACTTTGTGCGGTACGGCGGTGTGCGGCCCGGCTGGCTGGGTGTCCGATTCGATCAGTCGCAGGCTTCGGCGAGCCAGATAGAGGTCAAGGATTTCCTGGAGGGGAGCCCTGCCAAGAAAGCCGGCCTCCAGCCTGGCGACTTGATTCTCCAGGTCGGTGACCGGAAGATAACCTCGTTCTCGGATGCGTTGAACGCCGCGTTTTATCTGACGGCGGGCGAGGCCGTTGGGCTAACCGTTTCGCGAGGCGGCCAGCCGATTGAATTGCAGGTAACTCCCGAGGCCAACCCTCAGGCAGCTCCTCAACCGGGCGCTCCCGGACCGAGTTTCACCCTCGTCTCAGGGAGCAACCAGCCGGCCGCGGGCGCACGGAATTTTACCTTCTCTTTCGTCTCGGGAACCAGCGTCTACATAGAGATGCTTGCGCGCTGATCTCCAGCCGCGGCTCAACTGCCGGCCGATCCCTCGCAATATCGGCGCAGCCTCGCCGCCGCATCCACGGCTCCCGGCTGATTGCTCTTGTGGGCGAGGTTATCCACTTCCGTGCAAATCTTGAGCGCCTGACTGCGGTTCCCCGCCGCCACGAGCGCCTCGCATAACTCGAACCGAATCCCAACATTGTCCGGCGCCAGGTCAGCCGCGCGTTGGTACTCGGCTGCTTGATCCTTCGTCCTGCCTTCCGCGCCCAGTGTATTCCCAAGGTTAAAATGGGCTTCCACATACCTCGGATTGTCGGCGATCGACTGCCGGTACCGCTCCTCCGACTCCGCAAAATGCCCCTCGCGCTTCAGTAAAATGCCAAGGTTGTTCTCAAGGGTCCACGCGTGCGGGTCCTCGGCGGTCACGGCTTCGCAGTAAGTCTGGAGCGATTGATAAATCGCGGCCCGCCGCCATGTTTGGACCAGCAGCAACGCTACCGCAATCACCAGGAGCGGAGTCAGAAACCGCCACCGTCGCGCGGCGATAACTGCTCCCGAGCCAAGAAGGGCGAAAACTCCAGGCGCGGCCAGATACTGCCACCAATCCGCTCCCGGCGTCTCCTGCATCAGCGCCATCCAGACAAATCCAAGCACCGGCAGCAGCATGATCGCGTAATACGCGTAAGCGAAGAGGAAAGGCCGTCCCCAAGTCTGCCGCCTCCAGGCGAAGATCGCGAATACTCCAACCGCCCCCGCCGCCGGCAGGTATGAGAGCGGAGAACCGAGGTCCGGCGCCCAAGGCTGGCGCATCGGGCTCAATCCCACGGGCCAGAAAAGCGCGCCAAGGTAATACCAGATGTCCGCGCCCGCTCGCGAAATGCGATACTCAAACGAATCTGGCAGCAGTCCATAATGCGGCGCACGGGCCTGGTACCGAATCGTCAACCACGCCCCGATGATCGAGATGACGGCGTAAGGCGCAAGCAGCACCAGGTCGCCTGGCGTCACCTTCCGATTCCGCCAAAGCAGGCAAAGGAGGAGGACCGCCGGCAGTGTTACCACCGCCCCCTTGCCGAGCACAGCCAGCACAAAAAGCCCCAGCGACGCCGGATACATCCACCGGTTCCTGCCTTCAAGCGAACCCAGCCACGTCAATACAGCGCCGAGAAAAAGCGCGGTCGATAGCGTATTCTTCAATTCCGCAATCCACGCAACCGACGCGACGTTTACCGGATGAATGGCGAAGAGCAGCGCCCCAAACCACGCGCCCGGAACGCGCAACCGCCCGAGGGCAAGCCAAAGAAGCACCGCCGACAAAGCGTGGAGGAGGATGTTTGAGACGTGGTATCCGGCCGGATTCTCACCGAAAATCCGCCGCTCGAACCAAAATACCGATAGCGTTACCGGCGTGTAGTCCCGCAACTCCTCTCCCCGCCAAATCTGCCCAAGACCCTCGACGCTCCGCAGTTCCGGATTGGCGGTCAGCAGCGTGTCGTCATCCCAGATGTAACCCGCCCCCACGGCAGGGAGATAAGCGACGATTGTGAACAAAATGAGCAGACCCGCGAGCGCCCGGGGAGTGAGGAGACGAGGATTCAACTGGGCCTGCTTGTACGGGAAATGGGTCACGGCGGCAAACCGCCGTTAAACGCAAGAAGCGCGCCGCAAGGCGGGGTCTGGAAGTCCATTACCACGGATGAAATCCGTTCCGGGGTGGATGTCCTAGATGCCGATCAGTAAAATACCGTACTTGCATCTTGAAGGCGATGGCGCTAATATGAATTCCGCCATCGCCATGATTGTGGAAATTATGGTGGTGGTGCTTCCCGCCAGTCCAACCATGATTCCTGTCATCCCCCCGAGGAGATTCGTCCGAAAATCCATCTCTGTTCAAACGAACGGAGCGGACGAATGTACGCAAAGACCGGCCGTCCCGAATCGGGGCAGCCGAGTACCCGCATCAAGTCTCCTCGGCGGGTCGACTAAACCCAAAAAACCCCACATGAAAACACCCATAATAACCCGCCGCCGGCTTGCCTCATGGCATCTCATCGCGGCCCTCACCCTGGCCGGAGGCGCCGCGTTTGGCGCACGACACTTCGACTGGGTCAACACCGACTCCGATATCCCTGGGGTCGCCTCCTACACAGATGCCTTGGTCCAGAATCCGTGGGGACTGGTGACCGGGGTCGCAGGCGCCGTCCGCGTGGCGGACGATGGAACCCAAGCATCGACCATCTACGGACCAAATGGCGCGCTGACAAGCTTCTCAGGCACCTCTCCTTTCGTCCACTCGATTGCCATCCCTACGACAAGCAGCACGTCGGGCGGTTCACCTACCGGCGTAGTGGATAACCAGTTCTCGCTCCTGGCGACTGGCACACAGGCCAAGAACGACTTTGTCATCACATCGGGGACTTCTCACGGACCGTCGCGGTTTATTTAC
>Ga0182024_10019854_pt1 | contig 12335 bp, 10 predicted proteins | sample P32metaG_FD_120480 | JGI IMG/M metagenome (GOLD analysis project Ga0182024, IMG submission 120480) | Permafrost microbial communities from Stordalen Mire, Sweden - P3-2 metaG (Illumina Assembly) | ecosystem: Environmental > Terrestrial > Soil > Wetlands > Permafrost | place: Sweden: Stordalen...
CGCCAAATCGATCCCGACCGTTGTAATCTTCATCGTGGACGCTCCCATTCGTTTAAGTGGTAACTAGCATTTCCACTTTGGCACATCGATGCCGTTTAGAGTGGGGGCGTCCATCCCATTGCTGATCGAGCTGTCCTGCACCGGTGCCGTCACCGCCGTGCACTACAACAGCCGCTCGATCGCGCCGCTGCGTCTCGCGGCCGGTGAATGCCAGCCGTTCTATGCGGCCTATCGGCACTTTGGCGAACTGCTGCGCGAGCCGCGCTTTCAGCTGCGCATCTTGCTCGGCAACGGTGAGCTGGTGGTGTTTGACAACCAGCGGATTCTCCATGGCCGCACCGGATTCGCATCGGCGCGCCATCCCCGGCACCTGCGCGGCTGTTACCTTACGCGCGATAGCGTCTACAGCCAAACGGCGCTGTTGCAGCGCCGAGTCATTAGTGGAGAGCCGCGATGAGCCTGTCCGATGTGCTGATGTCGATCTACCAGCCAGGTGGGGCGGCGCTGTACTTCGGAGAAGCGGTCACCGTGACCGAACACAGCCTGCAGGCGGCGCATTTCGCGCGCGCCGCCGAAGCCCCGGAGGCGCTGGTAATCGCCGCATTGCTGCACGACATCGGCCACCTGATCGAGTCGGTGCCGGACGATATCGCCGACTGGAAAATCGATGCGGGGCACGAATGCACCGGCAGCCGATGGCTGGCGGCGCACTTCGGACCCGAGGTGTGCGAACCAGTGCGCCTGCACGTGCCGGCGAAGCGCTACCTGTGTGGCACAGACCCGGACTATTTCGGCAGGCTCAGTGCGGCATCGGTTCTGACCCTAAAGCTACAGGGTGGTCCGATGTCGAGCGCCGAGGCGAGCGCCTTCGAGGCCGAGCCCTATCACCGTGAAGCGATCCTGGTCCGGCAATGGGACGACCGCGGCAAGATTGCGGGTCTGGCGACGGCCGAGTTCTCCAATTACCGAGCGCTTATCGACCGACTGGCTGCAGCGTAGTTGGCCACGGCAACGGATGCCGCGTTGAAGATCCACAGGCTGGAGACCTTTGCCAACCAGTTCGTCTGCTTCGTGCGACTCACGACCGACACCGGTGAGGTGGGCTGGGGACAGACCTCCACTTACCACGCCGACATCACGGCCACGATCTTCCACCGCCAGGTGGCACCGTGGGCGCTGGGCGCGGATGCGGCCGACATCGACGGGCTGGTGCGCCGGATCGAGGAGCGCGAGCACAAGTTCCCGGGCAGCTACCGCTGCCGGGCCCTCGCCGGGCTGGACACGGCCCTGTGGGATTTGCGCGGACGCGTGCAGGGCAGGCCGGTGGTCGAGCTACTCGGCGGCCGGGCCGGGTCGTTGCGTGCCTACGCCTCTTCGATGAAGCGCGATATCACGCCCGCGGCCGAAGCGCAGCGCCTGCTGCGGCTGCGCGACACCAAGGGCTTCGACGCGTTCAAGTGGCGCGTCGCGGCCGAGTGCGGCCGGGACGTGGACCAGTGGCCTGGGCGCACCGAGGAGATCGTGCCGATAGTGGCTGGCGCACTGGGGGACGGGGTCGCGAAGCTGGTCGATGCCAACAGCGGCTTCTCGCCGGCGCGCGCGATCGAGGTCGGCCGGCTGCTCGAGTCGGAAGGAGTGAGTCACTTTGAGGAGCCATGCCCCTATTGGGAACTGGAGCAGACCAAGCTGGTGACCGATGCGCTGCAGCTCGACGTTACTGGCGGCGAGCAGGACTGGGACCTGGCGACCTGGCGCCGCATGATCGACACCCGCACGGTGGACGTCGTGCAGCCCGACGTCATGTACATGGGAGGCCTGAGTCGCACGCTGCGGGTCGCTGCGATGGCCGCCGGCGCCGGCCTGCCCTGCACACCACACTGCGCCAACCTGTCGCTGGTGACCATCTGCACGATGCACCTTCTGGGTGCGATACCGAACGCGGGAAAGTACCTGGAGTTCTCGATCGAGGGTCCCGATTACTATCCGTGGCAGGAGGGACTGTTCCTGGGCGATCCGTTTGCGATTCGCGACGGCTGCGCGAGCATTCCGTGCGCGCCGGGCTGGGGTGTGGAGATCAATCCCGACTGGCTGGCGGCCTCGAAGCACCAGGCGAGCACGTGGGTCGGTAGCTGACGTGCTGATGCGACTCTATGACTTCAAGTGCCTGGCGATGGAAAGCATCAGGCGGCCTTTCGTATACTGATTTTCAGATTTTCGATACGCGTTGTTCTATGTCGCGAAGCCAATTATCAGGGCGATTCGATCTGGCGGTGGTGGGCGCCGGAATCGTCGGACTGGCCACGGCCCTTGCGGCCGCGCGGCGCGGGCTGCAGGTCGTCGTGATCGATCGCGATGCCCAGGCGAATGGCGCCTCGGTGCGCAACTTCGGTTTCGTGTTGGTAACCGGACAGGAACGCGGATCGATGTGGGCGCGTGCACGGCGCAGTCGCGAGGTGTGGCGTGAACTGGCCGATGCCGCCGGCGTTTCGATCGTCCACTCGGGAATGTGGATGACCGCCAGACATCCAGAGTCTGCCGCTGTACTCGAGGCATTCATGGCGACCGAGATGGCGGCCGGTTGCCGCCTGCTGACGCCGGCCGAGGCCCGGCGTCGTTGCCCGCAATTGTTGGCGCCGAAACTGGCGGCGGTGCTGGAGAGCACGATCGAGCTTCGTGTCGAGTCGCGACAGGCGATTCCGCGTCTTGCGGCCTGGCTTAGCCACGCGCACGGCGTCACCTTCCTGCGCAATACCACGGTGCAGACGATAGAGATCCCGATTCTGCAGACGTCGAGCGGTAGCGTGCAGGCAGGTCGGGTAGCCGTATGCCCAGGGGACGACTTCAACGGCCTGTATGCGCTGCGACTCGAGGGCTATGCACTGACTCGTTGCAAGTTGCAGATGCTGCGGCTGGCTGATCCGGGGTTCAAGTTGCCTGGTGCGTTGATGTCGGACCTGGGACTGGGGCGCTACCGCGGCTACGCCGATCTTGCGGCAGCCGCGCCGCTCAAAGCGCGGCTGGCGGTCGAACAGGCACAGCACCTGGAGCACGGCGTCCATCTGATCGTCGTACAATGCGCCGACGGCAGCCTGATCGTGGGGGATAGCCATCACTACGCGACCACCCCCGACCCGTTCTCCCACCAGGCCATCGATGCGCTCATTCTCGATGAGTTTCGCGCGGCGCTCGGGATCGAGCCGCCGCCCACGATCGAGCGCTGGATCGGCACCTACGCGTCCGCGGCCGATCGCCCGGTATTGATCGATGCGCCGGAGCCGTCGGTTCGCGTCGTTATCGTCACCTGCGGAGCCGGCGCGTCTACCGGCTTTGCGATTGGAGAGGAAGTGATTAGCAGCCTGTATGGTGCCGGAGCCGCCGCGTGAGCCTCAAGGATCACTTCGATCTGGTCATCTTCGACTGGGCCGGTACCATGGTGGACTTCGGATGCGAGGCGCCGGTCAGGGCGCTGATCGAAGGCTTCGCCGCCGACGACGTGGTGATCGACGAGGCCACCGCGCGCCGCGACATGGGCAAGGCCAAGATCGATCACGTCCGCAGTCTGCTGGCGGAACCGGTGGTCGCGGCGGCCTGGCTTGCCCGGCACGGCCGCCGATCGAACGAACAGGACGTGCAGGCATTGATCGCGCGGCTTGGGCCGCTGATGCGCGAGCATGCCGCGCAAACATCGACGCTGATCCCCGGGGCCCGGCAGACCTTCGATCGGCTGAGGGCCGAGGGGCTCCGGGTTGCCTCCTCGACCGGCTACACGCGCGAGATGATGCAACCGGTGCTGGCGCGCGCTGCCGAGCAGGGCTACGTACCGGAGCACCTGGTGTGTTCGGGCGAAACGCCGGCCGGCCGACCATCGCCGCTGATGATCTATAAGGCCTGCGCCGAATTAGGCGTCTGGCCGCTGTCGCGGGTGGTCAAGGTCGATGACGCGCTGGCCGGGATCGGCGAAGGCAACGCCGCCGGTGCATTCACGGTCGGAGTCGCCTCGGGAAATGAACTCGGCCTGTCGCTCGAGGCGCTGCAGGCGCTGTCACCCTCCGAGCGCGCCCGTCGTGTCGAGTCGGTGCGTCAGGCGCTGCGCAGCGCGGGTGCCGATCTGGTCATTGACTCGGTCGCGGAACTGGTTCCGGCACTGGAGCGCGCGACCCAGCACATGCCGCGGCAGCTGGCCTGATCGCAGGCGCCCGGCTGACCCGTCCGGACTCAACTTCCTCAGCTGGCGCCAAGCTCGCGCAGCACGGTGCGAAGACTATTCATTGCCTGCCCGTCGCCGACGTCCAGGCTCAGCGCTCGCCGATAGCTTGCCGCGGCCTGCTCAAGTCGACCCTGCGCTGCCAGCGACAGCCCGAGGTTAATGAATGCGGCGCCCAAGGTCGGGTCCAGCGCTAAGGCCCGCAGGCTGCTGGCGATCGCCTCTTCCATAAGACCAAGTTGCCTGAGCGCTTCGCCCAGATTGCAGTGTACCTGGGCATAGTCCGGCCTGATCTCGAGCGCCAGCCGGTAACAGCCCGCGGCCTCATGAAATCGGCGCAGTTGCAGGAAGGCGTTGCCCAGATTGTTTTGCGCCTCGACCCGGCGGGGATCGAGCTGCAGCGCGCGCTGGTACCATGCAATCGCCTGATCTACTCGTCCGAGTGCTCTCATGGCATCGGCGGCGTCGACCAGTGCCTCCACGTTGCGCGGGTCGATTGCCAGCGAACGCTGCAGACACACCAGGCTTGCCGTCCACTGCCCCTGATCGTGCAGGGCGGCGCCCAGGTTGCCGTGAGCTTCGGCGTCATGCGGCATCAGTTCCGCCGTTCGACGCAGGGTCGCTAACGCATCCTTGCCTTGCCGCAGCAGCGCTATACCGAGGATTTTCCACAGTATCCCCGCGTCGGGGCACGTCCTAAGAAGCGCGCGTGCCTTGTGTTCCGCCTCAGTCAACCGCTCCTGGTTGACCAGCGCGACCAGCACGCCAATCTCATGGCTACTCAGTATCGCCGGGGCTGGTCCCGCGGCGGCTTGAAGTCCGCAGCAGTGCCTATATTCCTTGCCACTACCGCACCGGCAGCTGTCGTTTTGACCGTGCCCGGCGTCTGGATTATTCATCGCGGTAGTGGTCCATGGCCTCACCCAGTGCGCTCTTGAGCGGCTCGAGCCATGGCTCGAAATGCCTCCACTGATCGAGGCCCTCGCGGAACAGGGGCTGGCGAACTTGCTCCGAACTGGCGGTGCGTACACTGCGCTCGGTCTTGTGGAACTCGATGCACCGGGATTCGAATTCCAGCCCGCAGAAATCGAGCATGCGTCTCACGTTGCCCTCGAGATCGTTGACCACATCTTCATGCTGTATGCGAAGCACGCGCCCGGGCAGCACGCGATCCCAGTGCCGCATCAGCGTCAGGTAGGTTCGGTAGTAACGCGCGATATCGTCGATGCCGTAGGTAAACTCCTGGCCGTTGGCGAACAGCTGCTTCAGATTGCTGAAGCAGCAGGCCATCGGTTCGCGCCGTGCGTCGATGATCCTGGCATTCGGCAGCATCAGGTGGACGAGCCCTATGTGGCGGAAGTTATTGGGCATCTTGTCGATGAAAAATGGCTTGCCGGTGCGGTACACGCGGGTGTCGGCAAGATACTGCTCGCCGAGCTTGAGAAAATCCGCGCCACTCATCTGTGTCAGGATTCGCGGGTAGCGCGGATTGTTCAAATCCGGGTCACGGCCGCGAAGCGTGGTCACAATCTGCTGAATGGTGGCCAGTTCCTGCGTACCTTCGACCTGCGAGTGCGAGGCCAGGATCTGCTCCAGCAGTGTCGAACCAGAACGCGGCAGGCCGACGATGAAGATCGGATCCGGATCCTGGGCACCCCAGCCAATGCGGTTGGCGAAAAACTCGGCGCTGCAGACCTCGACCTGCTGTTGCGTATTTTGCTCGATGATGTCGGCGCGATACTTGCTTTCCGTGCGCTTCAGCGCATTGCCGGTCTCGTAGTAGCGAAACGAATCCTCAAATTCGCCCCGATCCTCCAGCGCCTTGCCGAGCGCAAAGCACAGATGGTAGCGGTCGACCGGTCCAGTCGCCGGCGCCGATTGCGCGGCACGCAACTGCGCCAGCTCCTCATCCGTGAAGCGGTAGGTCTTGAGGTTTGCAAGACTCCAATAGGCATCGCCGAACGTCGGCCGCAGAGCCGCCGCCCGGCGATAGGAATCGATCGCCTGCTGGCGCTGCCCCAGGGTCTTCTGTGCATGCGCGATCGACAGCTGCAACTCGGCATCCTCCGGCGTGCTAAGCAGAAGCTGCCGGTAGATTTCGATGGCGCGCTGGTGTTCGCCCAGTCCGACGCAACTGGTGGCATAGAGTATCTTGAAAAGACGGTTGTCGGGCTCGAGCGCGACAAGCCGGTCGAGCTCCCGGCGCGCCTCATGATACTTATGCAGTTCGATCAGCACGCCGGCGTATTCCTGGCGCGCGACGCGATAATCTGGCGCCAGCTCCAGCATGGCCGACAACAGCAGTTCCGCGTCGTCGAACACCTTGCGCGCGATGCCGATCCGGGCAAGTAGCCGCATGGCTTCGACATGATCGCCATGCTTCAGCAGATAGGCGCGGATCAGCGATTCGGCCAGGTCCAGATCGCCATCGGCAAACAGTCCGGTGGCGGTCACTACCTCCTGCGGCAGATTGCGCAGCGTCGCCACGTGACTTGCCGCCATGGCGGCGTTGTCGGCCTGCCCGATCATGCGGTAGAGGCCATCGAGCATGCGCCAGCTGGCCGGCAGCGCGTTATTGATGTTCACCGCGCGCAGGAAAGCCTGGATGGCCTGAGGTGCCTGCCGCATGACGACAAAACAGTGTCCGCGCTCCTCATACAGGCGGCTGAAACGCGGATGATGCCGCTCCAGAATCTCGAGTGCCGCGAGGGCTTCGGGGATCCGGCCCAGATAGCGCTGAGCGATGGCGAAAAACAGCAGTACATCACGGTGGTCGCCAACCTGGGCGAGCAGCGCTTCAGCGGCGGCCAGCGTCTCGGAAAATTTCTGCTGTCTGAGCAGCACTCGTATTCGGTCTGCTTCGGATCCAGGTACCGATGCGGGCGATTTGGCGTCCGGGAAACTCATTAGTGGCCATGAAAAAAAGGGCGGACTACTTAAGTCCGCCCTTTGATTCTACTGCAACCGGCCCGGGCAGACTGCCCGGAAGCCCGGTCTCACCGATCAGAACTTGTAGCCGAACTGCAGCGTGACCACGCGCGGGCGCAGCGGCACCTGCGACTCGATGAACTGGTTCGATGAAGTGAAGGTACTGGCATTGGAATTCGACAGGTTGCTGGCTGTGACCTGCGCCGTCCAGTTGTCCTTGTTCACGCCGACCGCCGCATCATAAGTCTCATACGACGGCATCGTGTAAAGACACAAGGTGGTACTCGGAACGGGACTGCAAAATGTGGAATTGCCGGGCGGAAAACTGGCCGGCTCGTTGCGCATGCTGCCCATGTGGCTCATGCCGACCATGACGAACGGTTTGTAGTCGCCGGGGGTGGTCCAGTCGTATTTCGCACGCAGGTTGAACTGCAGCGGTGGCGAGAACGCCGGCGAGGTGCCGAGTACGCCGTATGGATTGGTGTAACGCACGCCGTTGATCTGCGTGATACACGCCCCGGCAGGCGTCGGGTTGCCGGCGATCGCAGTGCCAACAGACGTCAGGCAAGGTGCATTGGTCTGGCTGGTACTGTTCCAGGAACTCGATCCCTGCACGGTGAGCCCTTGCGTCACGCGCGCAACGACCTGGAGTTCAACGCCTTTGACCTGGTAGGTCGGACCGTTGACGTCGAAGGTCGTGTTGCCCAGATGGACCGGATCGAAGAGCGGCAGCTGCACGTTGGTCCAATTCATTATGTACGCGGAGGCGTTGACCTGTAGCCGATGGTTCAGGAATTCCGTCTTGGCACCGATCTCGTTGTTGGTCAGATTGTCAGAACTGTAGCCCGCGGGCTTCAGATACTGCTTGGGACCCCCTACGGTATACGGCGCCTCCCCGGCGAGTACGATGGTGCCATTGGGGAGCACTTGCGTTCGGTTGAAGCCGCCCGGACGGAACCCCTGCGAGAACGTGTAGTACACCATGGTGTCCGGCGTAACGTGCCAGGTCAGGTTGCCACGGCTGCGGGTGCCACTCTGGGACTTGCTCAGGTTGATGCCGAAGCCGCAATGTCCGGCCGCAAGGCAGGCCCCATTGGGGATGTCGTTGGCGTGCGTTTGGGTCAGGAACTCCGAGCCCTCCTCGAACTCATCGTAGTGGAAGTAGCGCGTCCCACCGGTGATCGTCAGGACCTTCGGGATGATGTCAAAATCGACCGAGGTGAAAAATGCGATCTGCCGGTAACCACGCCGGACGTCCTCGCCGAACGCCGTGTTGGTGCCTTCCCGCAGGCCCGGATCGGCTGCATAGAAGCCGGCAACGGGTCCGACCGCCGAGACGCAGTCCGGACCACCGCCCAACGCAATCGCGAGATTGGTCGGATCGCACTGCGGAATAGCCAGATAATTGAAATTCATCTGGTCTTTGATGACGAAATCTTCCCAGTAAGCGCCGAGCAGACCGCGCAGGCGGTAGTCCTCGTTGGTGCTGACGCGCAGCTCGTGGCTCTGGTGGGTGTTCTGAACCTGATCGCGCCAGCCGCCGACCGGCGGGTAGCAGGTTTCAGGCTTGGTCTTGCCGCCGAGGCCTTCTGAGCCCTTCCCGGTGCAGGCGTAGTATTGGCCGCCGCCACTTTGCAGGTAGTTGGAATAGTCGGCCTGCTGATCGATGTGGCGGTCCAGGAAGCTGCCGGTATAGACGAGCTTCAGGTAGTCGCCGAGCCTGCCGTTGAGCGTCCAGGCGGTACTCTCGTATTTGTCCTTGTCGTAGGCCGGTTCGAAGGCCTGAATCTGGTAAGGCGCCAGCGCAGTGACACGATCCACGCCAACGGGATACTGGTCGAAATAGCCGTCGGCCTGCATGTTCTGGAAATTCTGCTGGATCAGCGCGTTCCAATCGTCGTTGATTTTCCAAAGCGCTGAGACCCGCAGACCGGTGTAGGTCACCGGGTTGGTAGCGTTTGCCACGAGAGCGCCGTTATTGGTCGTGACGGTGGGCTGCACGATACTGGCAGTGGTTGCCGAAATGTTGTTGATATAGCCGCCACGACGGTCCTCGAAAACCGTCGCGCGCACCGCCAGCGTGTCCGTGATCAGCGGCAGGTTGATCGTCGCGTTGACGTTGGTGTTCGGATCCCCACCGGCGGTCCAGCCGTAGCCGGCATTGGCGTTGCCTTCGGTGACATCCAGCTTCGGCTTGTTGGTGATGTAGCGGATGGCGCCGGCCTGCGCGCCGCCACCGAAGAGGGTGCCCTGCGGGCCCTCGAGTACTTCGACGCGCTCCATGTCGACCATGTAGACGTCATTGTTGCGGGCTGGAAACTGCATCGACTGGTCGTCCAGATACAACGCCACGTTCGGAAACGGGGCGGTCGTGGATTGCGACTGGTTGCCGGAGCCGCCCGAGCTCAGGCCGCGCATGAAGATGTTGCCGGCGCCGGGGCCATTGGCGCTGGAGGTCACGTTCGGCGTGTAGCGCATCAGGTCGCTAAAGTTGCTGACATTAAGCTGCTTGAGCTCTTCTCCGGTGACCGCCTGAATCGTGATGGGCACGTTCTGGATCGTTTCTTCGCGGCGTTGGGCGGTGACGATGATCTCTTCCAGGCTGATTGATGCCGAGGTATCGGTGGTGTCGCTGGCGTTCGCGGCGCAGGCGCCGCCAGCATGCGCTCCGATCGCTGCCAGGATGGCGGCAGTCAATTTTTGATTAGTATTCAAGCATCTCTCCCTGAGAACAATATGTGATGTAAAGAAGCAACAACTGCAGCGATGGTTACCCTGAGCGCTTACAGAGGACTTCTCGTGACTTCGTGCCGTCTACGGGCGCCGCTAAAATGGGCCTGCCCAAAGTCGCAAAAACCACTTTTTGATCCTACTTCGTCACGCGGCGTTTCTGCAACATGCGCCACTGCCGAACGAACTTTTAGAGGCTGATCGTTGCACGTATGCGACAGTTTGGTTGCAGGTTTATGACAATCCGCGTCGGTTCGGCGACATCGCGGGCAGGGACACGTGGCCTTGAGCGGGCCGCGATGCGAGTTTGTGTTGTACTTCGCGGCAGATGATTGCCCAGAAGAGGGCTGGCGATGTCCAAGTACAGCATTGAGGCCCCGGTCCGATCGTGCTCGCTGTCGAAGCAGGCCGTTGAGCGACTGGAGAAATACATCTTCGAAAAGGCGGCGGCGATCAACCAGATCCCGATGGAGACCGTGCGCGAGGACTATCAAATCGAAGCGGTCGATGCTCTGGGCACCGAGACCTTACGTTCGATTCATGAACATGGGCGTCACCAGTTTTACAATGACACTACGCGCCTTGTGCTCACGTATCGACGCTACCACGACAAGTTGACCACACTGAAGATCAGCTTCGGAGTGCGCGAGCGCTGGTCAACGATCCAGTTGACGGTGGAAGGATTGAATGCGCGCGAAACGGCGCTGTCGATCCTGCACGAGATGCGGATCATGCTTCGCGACGGCGCGAACCTCAATTTCATCTTCCACGGCAGATACCTGGCATTGCCGCTCATCGTATTTGGCATTTCAATGGGTATGTTGCCGCCTCTGTTGGATCCGCGGGTTTCCGAGCCGCTCAGAACGATGAATGCGTGGCTCGCGATCGGCATCGGGGCTTTCTGGGCGCTGTTCGCCATGACCAGAAGGATCAATCCGTACGTTGTGTTCGATACCTCCGATAACGAAAAGACACAGCAGGCCTACGGTTGGGGGCTGAAGCTGCTGCTCGGCGGCGTGGCGCTGGCCGGAGTGTCGAAGCTGCTGCTGGTCTAGCCGGCGCCGATCTCAGGGCGGCGCCGGTGTGCACCCGCCCAGCACTTGCAGCAGCCGGGCGCGTTCTATGTTGCCGCCGCTGAGAATGACGGCCACGTTTTTGTCAGCCATCCGCTCGCGCTCCTGCAGCAGCGCGGCCAGTGGGGCCGCTCCGGCACCTTCGGCGATCTGATGCGTGTCGTCGAAATAGATGCGCATGGCCTCGGCTATGGCATCGTCGCTGACCTCGACGAAGCGCGCGGCACCGGCGCAGATGACCTCGATTGCATCAGCGTTAGGCTCACGGGTGGCGATACCATCCGCAAAAGTGTGCGCAGAAGAACTGGTAAGTACGCGCCCGGCGGCGAAGGACCTGCACGTCGCCGGCGCGCCGACCGCCCCGACGCCGACGATTTCCGTGCTCAGGCCGAGCAGATCGCGAACCGTGATCAGGCTACAGATTCCCGAGCCCATGCCGACGCCGACGTAGACTGTATCGAGTGCCGGCGCGGCACGGAACAGCTCAAGCCCATAGCTGGCGACTCCGACCACAAGATCGCGGTGAAACGAGGGTACCAGGTGCAGTGACTGCACCGCGGCAGCGTGCTGCGCCTCGTGTTTGGCCTCGTCAAAGTCTTTCCCGAACTCGATCACGGTCGCGCCGAATGCGGCCATGGCTGAGTTCTGGTCGGGCGAGTTGCCGCGCGGCACGTAAATGGTCGCGGCGACACCGGCGCGCGCTGCCGCAAATGAGATCGACTGACCGTGATTTCCCCGCGTGGCGGAGACGATGCCCCGGACCTCGGGCATCGCGCGCAGCAATCGGTCCAGGTAGAGCAGTCCGCCGCGCACCTTGAATGCACCGGTCGGGGTATGGTTCTCGTGCTTGACCCAGACCGTGCAGCCGGCGCGCGCGCGCAGCTTCGGCCACGGATACTGCGGGGTTGGCGACACGGTGCGGTGAATGAATTGGGCCGCCTGCTCGATTTCGTCCAGGCCGATGGCCAGTACCGATGCGCTCACGCGCTGTTCCTGCGTTTGAGTGCCGAGGGCGGATTGCCCAGCACCCGAAGAAAACCGCGCCGCATGCGCTCGGCGCTGACGAATCCGCACGAGCGGGCGATCAGTTGATTGGATTGGGCGCCGCTCTCCAGCGCGGAGCGCGCCGCTTCAAGCCGCAAGCGTTCCACGGCTTTGGCAGGATTCACGCCGATCTCGGCGCGGAACAGGCGTGCAAAATGCCGCGGACTCATGCTGCTGTAGCGCGCCATATCGGTGACGCTGTGTTGCTTGCTGAGGTTGGCTCGCACGTGATCCAACAGCCCTGCGAAGCGCCCATTGGCACGTTCCATCTCCAGTAACGCCGAGAATTGGGATTGTCCACCGGGACGCCGATAGTAGACCACCAGTTGCTGTGCGGTCTGGCGCGCGATGTGCTC
>Ga0182024_10019855_pt1 | contig 12335 bp, 13 predicted proteins | sample P32metaG_FD_120480 | JGI IMG/M metagenome (GOLD analysis project Ga0182024, IMG submission 120480) | Permafrost microbial communities from Stordalen Mire, Sweden - P3-2 metaG (Illumina Assembly) | ecosystem: Environmental > Terrestrial > Soil > Wetlands > Permafrost | place: Sweden: Stordalen...
AGGGGGAGGACGGCCCGTCCGCAAACACCCCCGGGTGGGCTGCTAGAGCCGGCGGGTAACCGCCGGCCGAGAGGGATGGCCGCCCCGGGACGTCGTCAGACGCCCCGGACAGAATCCGGCGTATAGGCCGACTCGCCACCACCAACGCTCTGACCTGCGGAAACTCGCGGTCGCGGCGCGTCGGGGCAACTCTGGGGCAACAGTTGCGGAGGTCGGACTCGATCGACATCGACGGAGGATCGGCGTATGGCCAGGATCGAGGAGCATGCGGTGATCGCGGTGCCGCCCGCGGATGTCTTCGATTATCGCCTCGACTTCGGTTCCAACCTCGCGGCTTGCAACCCCCACGTCCGCGAGGTCGTTCAGATCGAAGGCGATGGACCCGGAGTCGGGTCGAAGTATCGAGTTCGGGTCCGTCTTGGGCCGGGTTTCACGGCAGACAGCACGATCTGTGTGACTGAGGCTGTACGAGCGAGCAAGGTCTGTGACATCGCGGAGGCGTTCATCCACGCCCACGAGACGGTCAGCTTCGAGGCCGTGGCCCTTTCCGGTGGTCGGACCGGCACGCAGGTCCGCTTCCTTGTGGTGAGCAGTCCGCGTGGCTTGGTGGCGCGGATCTTCGACGCTGTCCTCGTACCGTTTCTAACTCGACGTCAGGTGCGCACCGAGCTGAGGTTGATGCGCCAGGACCTCGAAGCGCCAACGCATCACTGAACAAGGACCTATCGCCGCGAGATGGCCGGAAGGTTCGGTCTACCGCCAGGCGCCATCGGCGCAGAGCCGGCAGCGGTGCACGACGATGCGCCCGACCGTGATGATGACCGTGGGCCGATTGCCGAAGGTCTCGTTGTGCAGGACGCCGAAGTCGATTCCAGGCGGTCGGGAGGCGTCGACGGTGGCGTCACAGCCGGGACACTGGATCGTGTCCGTCGACCGGCGGCTTCCCGCAGCAGTTGGGTGGAACCGGCGCACGCGAAACGCCTCCCAGGGCCGAAATGGGACGGTAGCGACGGGCGGCCGAGAGGGCAAGAGCGGCGCTGGGGCCGTGCTCTTGGCCCCGACAGGCTGGAGGCCGGGGGCAGCCTGCGGCCGAAACCTCGCTAGCAACGTCAGTTCGTGCTTGGTGTTGCTGGCGGGTCGCGCCAGCGGTTGTCCACGACGCCGACTGGCAAGTTAGAGATCTCGACCAATGCCGGGTGGGTCACGTCCTGGGGGTGGTCGACGCTCGAGGTGACGATCAACTTGCTTGCGAGCGACCTCGGCGCCGAGCTCGACGGCCCAGTTCGCGAACTCGCGCCGCATAGCGGTGTAGTGGCGATCGTCGAGCCCGAATTCGGCGCGGTCGTGTCGAGCGATCGCGTCGAGCGCCCGCCTGAAGTGGTCCCGATCGAACCCGGGATCTTTTCGTACGGCCAGGTCGCAGAGTTGCTCGTGCGTGTATGAGGCGCGGAGTTGATACACGTCGACGAAGTCTCGAGGTTCGGCGCGACCAAACAGCGCCAGGGTTTTGTCGGCGGCGAGTTCATCGCGATCGAGAACCGGTCCGAATGGGGTCTGCTGAGGTGGCAGGAGGCGATAGTCGTACGCCAAATCGAGCAGTGTCCGGTCGGCGGCATCACTGATCACATAGCGGGCAAAGCCGGGCTCAGCCCGCTCGAGGGTAACGGTCAGTCCGGCGTGGCGCAGGCCGCGTTCGATCGCGGGGCGCACCTCATCCACTGCTCTTGCGGCGGTGGCGAAATAGTCGAGGTCGTTGGTCGTTCGATCACCGATGCCTAGGATCGACATGGCGGCGCCGCCGGCCAGGACGAAGTCTTGAGCCTCAGGGATCTCGGTGATGGTGCGAGCCACGTGGGCTTGCAGGTCACTCAGCGGCACTCAGCGTGTGGTCCTTCGAGCCGCGATCCAGGGCTCCCAAGCCTGGCGCACCGCAGGCGGTAGCCACAGTTCGTCCCAGACCTCCAGGAGCGTGGTGGCCCGCACATAGGCCCGCACGTCGGCTTCGGTGCCCTCGCGCAGGACCTGCTCGTAGACCCGGCGAAGGTGGCGCCGGTTCGACAGGTCATACATCATCGCCTCGCCGCTCCACGAGAGCCGCAGCGGCAAGCGGACCGTGCCGTGATCAGGGGCAGCGTCACAAAGGTCAGCTGGCACTGCCACCCGGCGAACTCGAGCGGTTCCGACCTGTGCCATGACTCCAACCTACCCCCGGTGTGAATGCGCCTGGCGATCTACACGCAATGCCGAATCCGAGAACACCGGTGACAACCAGTGGGCGCCAGGCTCACACCTCCCCAGCAGAACGAGCTTCCCTGAGGATCTCTGCCGCGCTCACACCGAGGTCGACCGGACCGCTGGACCGTACGCGTTCGTACCACTCGTGCAGCGTCATCGTCGGCCCTTCACGGTCTTCGATGGGTACAACGATGGGGTCGAAGTTCTCCGCTCGGCTCGCCACGTCCACCAGGGTACCGGCGATGCGTTCGCGCCCGAAGGAAATCCTGGCGCGTGGCGTTGCTAGCGAGGCGGTGCCGCACGGAGCGGGCTCACGGATTGGTCGGCGCCGAGGACGGCGTCGATGGCCTGGCGGGTGCGGTCTTCGGAGTCGGGCCAGAGATGCGAGTAGGTGTCGAGCGTCTCGGCGGCGCTGGCGTGTCCGAGACGGGACTGGACGACCTTGACCGATTCGCCGTGGCGGATCAGCAGACTGGCGTAATAGTGGCGCAGGGCATGGAAGCCGGTGCCGCGAAGCACTCCGGCGTCGACGACGACGCGACGCCACACGTCGGAGAACCGGGTCCGGTTGATCGGCTTGTCCCGGTCGTTGGTGAACACCAGGCCCTCGGAGCTGGCGGGGTGTGCTGCGAGGTGGGCGACCAGGGCGTGGAGTACCACGTCGGGGAGCGGGACGGTGCGGTAGCTGGCGTCGGTCTTGGGTGGGCCCAGGAATGGGGCTCGACCTTGGACGGTCACGAGTTGTTGGACGACTTCGAGGCGACGGCGCGGGAAGTCGACGTTGGCGACGGTGAGCCCGAAGACTTCGCCTTGCCGCATCCCGGTTCCGGCTGCCAACACCACCGCGGCCCGGTAGCGCGGGGGAGTCGCCTCGACGAGGGCATGGACCTCTTCGGTGCCAAGCGGCGCGACGCGGGGCCGCTCACGCTTGGGCAGCACCACGCCACGACACGGCGACTGCACGATCAGGCCATCGGCAACCGCAGACCGAAACATCGAGGCCAGGTACCGGTACACCACAGTGACGGTTCCCGGTGCCAGGGTCTCGCCCAGGTGTTTGACCCAGGCTTGGACCTGGGTGGGGCGGATGGAGCCGATCGGGCGGTCGCCGAACGCGGGCAGGATCTGACGGCGCAGGTGCGTCTCGACCTGCGCGGCGGTGGTCGGGCGATGCACCCGGGCCTGGCGCCATTCCTCGGCGTAGTCACCGAAGAGCCGATGCCCGGCCTCGGGGTTCACGTACGCGCCGCGCCGCAGATCGATCTCGACGCTGGCCCGGAACGCGTCTGCGTCGACCCGTCTGCTGAAGCTCTGCGAACGCTGGTGCCCCTCGGGGTCGCGATAGCTCACCCGGTACGAGACCTTGCCGCCGCGCTTGCGCTTCTCGATCGATGCCACCGTCAACCCCTCGGGCCGTCGCCACCTCACGACTGCTGAGCGCCGCTCTACGCCCCTTCGCGCCGATCGCGAGACAGGCCCGGCACTCGTGTACTCGGTCGCTATTGATGACACGACTCGTGGCGCCTGTGAAGCGTCTCATGCGCGATCGGACCGCGCGCAGCACGAAAGTTCTGCCTTGTCGTTGGTGCGCATCGTTTCGCGTTGGCTCCGGTGCGGTGTTATCGCCGCGCGCACGGCCGGAATCTCTGTGGAGTCCTGTCCTCCTGAGCTGCTTTGGATGCGCTTGGTAGGGGTGAAGCTGCGCGTCGTGCCTCGTTCCAACGCGACGCCGACACCAGTCTCCGACACCCGAGACCGACTCCAGGCCCGTCACCGCGAAGCCCTCGCCAGTTCCACCGAGCCATCACAAGCCAACTACCAGGAGCTACAGACAGTTGCATCAGCGATGCGGGAGGTACCAGCCGCGCACCTCGCAGCGGGGTTGCGGGCGGTGTTGAGCATCGGGCGCATGCGCGCCCGCTCGTGGGAGTACTACGCCCGCGAGGTCGCCGGCGGCCTGGAGGACTACTACGCCGGGGCGGGCGAGGCGCCGGGCGTGTGGAGCGGCCGGGGTGCGGCGGCGGCGGGGATCGCCGGGCCGGTGAGCGGCGAGGCGCTGGGGTTGGCGTTCGGGGAGGCAGCGCATCCGGTGAGCGGGGAGGCGCTGGGGCTGGGGTGGCGGGTCCCGGATGGGGTGACGGGTTTTGATGCGACGTTCTCGGCGCCCAAGTCGGTGTCGGTTCTGTTCGCGTTGGGCGGCCCGGAGGTGCGCGCCGCGGTGCGAGCCGCGCATGTTGCCGCGGTGGAGGATGCCGGGCTGGCCTACCTCGAGGACCACGCGGCGCTGACTCGGCGGGGTCATGACGGGGGCATGGTCACTGACACCGAGGGGCTGGTGATCGCCCGCTTCGAGCATCGGACCAGCCGGGCCGGGGATCCCCAGCTGCACTCGCATTGTCTGATCTTGAACAAGGTCCGCGATCCCGTGGACGGTCGTGGCGGGCCCTGGATGGCCGGGCGCTGTACCTGGAGGCCAAGCCGGCCGGGGTGATCTACCAGGCGGCGTTGCGCGCGGAGCTGACCCGACGGCTGGGGGTGGCCTGGGGTCCGGTGACCAGGCACGGGCAGGCGGAGCTGGCGGGCATGCCGGCGGTGGTGCTGGAGCGGTTCAGCCAGCGCGCCGCGCAGGTCGAGGTGGCCGCCGAGGCCAAGGTCGCCGAGCTCGAAGCCGTGCTGGGCCGAGGCTTGGAGGCCGCGGAGCGGGGCCGCATCTACCGGGTGGCGGTGCTGGACACTCGCGCCCCGAAGGAGCATGTGCGGCTCGATGACCGGAGCCTGTATGGCCGGTGGGCCGGGGAGCTGCGCGAGTGCGGCTATGAGCCCGCGGCGCTGGTCCATGGCGCGCTCACGACGCGGCGCGCCATAAGCGCGCCGGCGGGCAACTTCGAGGCGCTGGCGGGGATGGTGCTGGCGGAGGTGACGGCGGAGCGGGCCACGTTCGCGCGCCGTGACGTCGCCCAAGCGCTCGCCCGGCATCTCGATGTCAGCGGCGGCACCCAGGCGACACGGGTGCGATCCCGCGTCGAGACGCTCACCGTGGAGCTGTTGGCGCGCCGCGAGGTGGTGTGCCTCCAGGTCCCCGAGCGCCTCGAGGCGCCGCCCGCTCTGCTGCGACGGGACGGGTGGAGTGTCTGGGATGCGCCGCAGCAGGTCCGCTACACCACGACCCAGATGCTGGCCGTCGAGGCGCGGATCCTGCACTTCGCCGCGATCGGCTCGGGCGCCCGCGTCGCCACGATCGACGCGGCGATCCTCGAGCAGGCGCTCGCCGTAGAGCCACGACGGCTGGGTGCCGAGCAGCGCACGGCCCTACGTCACCTCACGGGGCGGGGACGACGCCTCGAGGTGCTCATCGGACCCGCCGGTTCGGGCAAGACGGCGCTGTTGCGCGTCGCGGCGCGAGCCTGGGAGGCCGCCGGGCATCCGGTGATCGGTCTGACCCATACCGCGGTGGCTGCAGAGGTGCTGCGCAGCGAGGCCAGCGTGGCGGCCGAGACGCTGGCCAAGTTCTTGGACTGGCACACCCACGACACCACGCCGGCGGCATGGCGGCTCCCCCCCCGAGTGCGTCGTGATTGTCGATGAGGCGGGCATGGTCAACACCCGGCAGCTCGACCGGCTCGTCGGGCTCGCCCAACGGCACCGAGCCAAGCTGGTGCTGGTCGGCGATGACCGTCAGCTCGGCGCGGTGCGCGCGCCGGGCGGCATGTTCGCCGCCCTGGCCGAATCCCTCGGCGCCGCCGAACTCCGCCACACGCACCGATTCACCAACCGCTGGGAAGGCACCGCGCTGGCCCAGCTGCGTCGCCGCGACCGCGCCTGGCTGGAGGCGTTCCAAGCCCACGGCCGCCTGCACGGCGGCGACCAAACCCAGGCCCGCAACGCCTGCTTCCGAGGCTGGTGGGCCGCCCACCAGCACGGCCGCGACGCGATCATGCTGGCCGCCGACCAACGAAGCGTGACCGAGCTCGCCAACCAGGCCCGCGCCACCCGCATCGCCGCCGGCCAGGTCAGCGCCTTCGGCCTCGAGGTCCGCACCGAGCACGGCGCCCAGAGGATCGGGATCGGGGATCTCATCGAGACTCGCCGCAACCATCGCGGCTTGCGCTACGGGCCCGGTCCCCAGGATTGGGTGCGGAACCACGACCGCTGGCACGTCGTCGACCTCGACGCCCGCACCGGCACGCTGACGGTCGAACACGCCCGCCATCAGGGCCGCATCACCCTGCCCGGCGACTACGTGGCCCAGCACGTGCGGCTCGGCTATGCGAGCACCGTCGCGTCGGCTCAAGGCGTCACCGTCGATGAGGCCCACGTGCAGGTCACCGAGACGATGTACGCGAATGAGCTCTACACGGGCCTGAGCCGCGGCCGCGACGCGAACCATGCCTACGTGGTCTGTGAACCCGACCACACCGCCCATGCCCACGGCCAGCCGGGAGCCCCCAGCCCCGTCGAGGTGCTGGCCCGGGTGGCGCAGCGGGAACGCCCCGACTGGGCTGCCCACAGCGTCCTGCGCCGGACCATGACCCACCCCGAACGCCCGAAGGTTGTCATCGACCGGATGGCCGAGGTCGCGCGCACGCTGGCCCGCACACCACCGGGTGTCGACCGCCACGCCCTCGAGACCTACCGAGACCATCTGGCGGCCAGCTTCCATGCACCCGAACCGACACGGCCGCTCGAGCGCACCGCCATCCGGCCGCGCGTGGCGGTCCGAGAGCCGCCCGGGCTCGGCATCGAGCGCTGACCCACGCCACGACACCCGCCGGCCATCTCGCGACCAGAGGAAGGCCAGCAGGTCGGCACACTCCCGACGCGTGTTGCGCGTACGCGTATCCGCTGGTGGTCTCAACGACCGGTGGTCCGAGCGCGGTGTTCTCACGCGCGACCGCGGCTGGGTCGGCCCACGGCGACCGAGGCGCGAGCCGCCAGCCGGGCAGCACCTTGCGTGTGCACGCGTCGCCCGGCCGCCAGATGGTGCCCGGGCCACCGGCCGATGACAAAAGACCGTTGCGAAAGATCTCGCGGCCAGGTGTCCCCCTGGGCGGCAGGAAATGCGCTTGGTGTGGAGTAACGGGCTTTTCGCGTGCCTTGAAGAACCGGCGAACGGAGCACCCATGCCCAACCACATCCTGGCGATCGTCAACGGCAAGGGCGGCTGCGGCAAGACCGCCTGCACCGCCAACCTGGCTGTCATCTGGGCCCACCACGGCCACCGGGTGCTCGCCGTCGACCTCGACGCGCAAGGCAACCTGGCCATCGACCTCGGCGTCGAAAACACCGACGCCGGCCTGGCGTTCAGCCTCGCCACCCAAGGCGGCACCCCGGTCGAACCCATCCGCCAGGTGCGCCCCGGACTGGATGTGGTGGAGGGCGGGGCCCGCACCGACCAGCTCGCCGCCGCGCTCAGCGCCCAGGCCCACCGCAACCCGGCGGACGCGATCCGCCAGGTCGTCGACACCCTCCACCACGTCGCCGGCGGCTATCAGCTGACCGTGATCGACACCGCGCCCGCCGGTGGGCTCCTCGAAGACGCCGCCCTGGTCGGCGCGGACTGGATCGTGGTGCCCACCAAACCCGACGACAAGAGCCTCCTCGGACTTCACCGCGTGTCGCAACGACTTGCCGCGCTCGCCGACCAGGGCGTCCCGACCGGCCAACTTGCCGGGGTGGTGCTCTTCGCCATCCCAGTCTCGGCCACCCGCATCCGCGACCAGGCCCGCGCCGAGCTCCTCGAAGCCTTCGCACACCAACCCGTCGTCTTTGAGGCGATCATCCGCGGCTCCGAACGCGCCGCGATCGACCAATCCCGCCACGGCCTCGTCGCCATCGAATACGCCCACGCCGCCACCACCTCCGGCGGCGATCACCACCGGGCAGGCTTCGCGGGCGGAGCCACCAGCCTGGCCAGCGACTACCAGGCCCTCGCCGGCGAGATCCTCACCCGCATCAACACGCGCGCCGACGCGAACCCCACCGACTGAGCATGGCTCGGCTCAGCCAGTCCCAGCTCGCCGGCTTTCGCATCGGCACCGAACCCGACCCGGCCCTACCGAGCGAGCCCAAGCGTCGAAGCACGAGCCGCCCGGCTGACACGTCGCACCGACCACCGGTTCGACCCGAACCCAGTCCATCGTCGTCGCCCCGGGCGACCAACCCAAGCCCGCTCGGCCCCGTCCCACCCGCTCCCACACGCCACGAGAGCCGCCACAAAATCGGCCTGACGCTTCCCCTCGACCTCGCCCACCGAGTCCGCGCCACCACCCAGCAGGGCTACGCGCTCGCCGACCTGGTCATGGTCGCCTACCAGCACCACCGCGACCAGCTCCTCGACGAACACCAAGCCGCCAGGCCGCGGCAACTCGTGCGACGCGACCAAGGACGCAGCCCACTCACCGTCGCACTCTCGAGCGCCGAGCGCGCCGCGCTGGACACACTCGCCCAACGCCTCGGATGGACCCGCAGCCACACCGTCGCCATGCTTCTCCAACACCAGCTCAGCGCGGACGGCGCATCCGATGACCGCTAACCCCACGGCGCGACACGACCACGACCGCGGCGACCGACTGCTCAGCATTCCTGAGCTCGCCGCGTATCTCGGCGTGCCCATCGCCACGATCTACCAATGGCGACACCACCACCGCGGACCCACCGGCTACCGAATCGGCCGCCACGTCCGCTACCGGGCCGACGACATCGAACACTGGCTCCAAACACAAAGAGATCCACACGACACCAGATGAAGTCAGCGTCCCGTTGGGACGCTGAAACTGTGTCTGCGATAGATAGCTGGAGACGCGCGTTGGTGGACCTGTGATCGGAGCTGTCGGTGCGCGCGGGGGGTGACGGTCTGGCGGATGGATAGGTTGATGGGGGAGGAGCCTGATCGGGATTGAGATGGGTAATTAGGCCACGATTGCGGACCGCAGTGAGGCTCATAGAGCGCTGCGTTAGCAGCAGCCCCGGCACCCAAACACTGGGTCGATCGGTCGTTGCCCAGGGAAGAACGCGTACCGTCCGTCCCTGGCGGCATGATGGGTTCAGTCACCAAGGACCATGGATGCCGAATCCTGAACTCGTTACCGCCACCGACCACGAGCGGGAGCGGGACCCTCAGCACGCCCTCAAGCTCGGCCCGAACCACCAACCACCCCATCTCGAACGTCACCGTCGCCGTGCGCTGAACGTCGAGGGAGGCGCGGATCGTCCCCTCAGCGATGCCCTGCCGGCGGCCTTCCTCCAGCAGCGCCCCCACACGGACCCGCTGAGTTATAGCCGCGCGGCGAAACGCTGGCTGCTCGGTGCGATCTTGCGCCGACCCCATGAGGGACACACGAAGCAGTTCGTCGCGTCCGAATGCCTCGATGGCGGCGTGGATGACTCCCTGGAGCCGATCAGGCGCGCTGCCCGCTCCGTGGAGCACGTCGTCGAACTCGTCCAGGAGACGACTCATACACGCATCGATCACCGCCAGGTACAGGGCCTCCTGGGACTCGAAGAGCAGATACACGCTCCCCTTGTCGATCCCCGCGACCCGGGCAACATCCTCGATGCGGGCGCGGCGATATCCCAGCGCTCGGAACAACTGCTCCGCCGCTGACGCATCGAAAGAATAGAACGACGGCATCAGAACCGGGGGCGTTCAGGATCCCTGGGAGAAGGGTGCCTCCACCCAGAAGTCGCGTTTGACCAGGTCCGGTGAAGCTTGCAACTTCGCAACTCAGTCCCGGTTGGTTAGCCGGCGGGGGTGTTGTTGGCGAGGAGGTGGGCGAGGTCCTCGGCGGGGACTGCTCGCGAGTAGTGGTAGCCCTGGGCGTGGTCGCAGCGCAGGGAGGTGAGGGTTTGGGCTTGCGCGGGGTTCTCGACGCCTTCGGCGGTGACGACGAGTCCGAGGTCATGGGCCATGTCGACGATCGCGGTGATGATGGCGGTGGTGTCGTTCTCGTCGTCGTGGAGGCTGGCGGTGAAGGACTGGTCGATTTTGAGGCCGTCGATGGGGAGGGTGCGTAGGTAGGTGAGGGAGGAGTAGCCGGTTCCGAAGTCGTCGAGGTAGAGGGCGTGGTCGTGGTCGTGGAGGGGGGCGAGGGCGGCGGTGGCGGCGGAGAGGTTGTCGATGTAGGCGTGCTCGGTGATCTCGAACCCGAGGTGGGAGGGGTCCAGGCCGGTGGCCTTCAAGGCAGCCTGGATCGTGGTCTGGAGGTCGGCGTGGAGGAGCTGGCGGGCGGAGAGGTTCACGAAGACCCGGCGGGGAGCAGCGGCGCCGTAGGTTCGCTGCCAGCTTGCGGCCTGGGCGCAGGCCTGGGTGATGACCCATTCACCGATGGGGATGATCATGCCGGTGCGCTCCGCGATCTCGAGGAACGTGTCGGGGCCGAGGGGCCCCTGGTCGGGGTGCTCCCAGCGCAGCAGGGCTTCGACATCGACGGTGCGGCCGGTCGCGAGGTCGATCTCGGGCTGGTAGGCGAGGTGGAGCTGGTCGCGTTCGAGGGCGTGTCCCAGCGCGCTGGCGAGGCTGAATCGGCGGCGGGCCCGGGTGCGTAGGCTCTCGTCGAAGACGACGCAGGTGTCGCCGCCATCGTGTTTCGCTCGGTACATGGCGAGGTCCGCTTCGCTGATCAGCGTGCCCGGTTGCACACCGCTGCCGGCACTGACGCTGATGCCGATGCTCGCGGTGACGAAGAGCTCCTCGTTGGGCGCGATCTCGAAGCGCCGATGAAGCTCGGCGCGGATACGTTCCGCGACCGCGGTCGCGGCGTCGAGTGTCTGGGTGTCGGGCTCGATGACGATCACGAACTCGTCGCCACCCAAACGCGCCAGCGTGTCAGCGGGGCCGATCACCCCGCCGAGGCGGCCGGCGACCATCTTGAGGAGCACATCGCCGACGTCGTGACCGAGGCTGTCGTTAACAGCCTTGAAGTCATCCAGGTCCAAGAGCAGCACCGCGACGCCGGTACCGGCACGTGCCGCCCGGCCCAGCGCCCGGTTGAGGCGGTCTTCGAGCAGCATCCGGTTGGGAAGCCCGGTGAGCTGGTCGTGGAGCACCTGGTGCTCACGATCACGCTCGACGCGGCGTGCTTCGATCGCCCGGGTCAGCACGTTCGCGGCTCCTCGAGCGAACGCGGTCTCGTCGGAGCGGAACTCGCGGGTCGATGTCGCATAGACCCCCAGCACCCCGAACGGCTCGGCGCCGGCTGCGATGCCCACCGTCAGCCCGCTGACGATCCCCGCCGCGAGAAGCGCTTCGCTGCCCGCGACAGCTTCACCTGGGCCCCCGAACTCGATGAGCAGAGGCGCTTGAAGTGCTTGACCCCACAGGGTGTGCGAATCGACCACGAGCGCGTCGCTGGGAGCGTTGAGGCGTCCAGCGCTGGCCTGAACCAAGAGCTCCTCGCCACTGGGGCTGATCTGGGCGTAGAACGCGAGGTCGACCTCGAGGAGCTCCACAACATCGGTGACGATCTCCGCGGCCAGCCCCCCAACCGAGAGCCCAGACAAGGCCTCCTGGCCCAGCCGGGCCAGCGTCGCCTCTTGGGCCGCGCGCGCGCGCGGGCCCGTGATGTCGACGGCGTTGAACACGATTCCGCCCACCGCGGGATTCTCGATGCAGTCCGTGACCGTCGCTGAGAGCCACCGCCAGGTCCCGTCCGCGTGCCGGGCCCGACTCTCGAGCTCCACTGGGACCCCCGGCCGGCGTTGAGCCTCGACGAAGCGTGCCCGGGACACGTCAAGATCGTCGGGATGGACGAGGTCCCAGATGCTGCGTGGTGTGTCGCCCTCGACGAACTGCGCCGGATACCCGAGCAGATGCTCCAAGGCCGGACTCGTCCACACCAGCTCGCCGTCGGGTGCAACGATGCTGATCAACTCGACCGAATGCGCCACCAGCTCTCGCAGCCGGGCCTCGTTGGACTCCACGGCGGCCGTGGCCGCCCGCTGCTCGCTGACGTCTCGGATGATCGCGGTGAAGAACCCCCCCCCCCCCCCCCCCCCCCCCCCCCCACAGCGGGGGGGGGGGGGGGGTCCCCCCCCCCCCCTGCGCTTCCGCATGCCCCCAAACCACCGAGGGCCTCAGGCCTGCCTCCCGCCACGGGAACCCC
>Ga0182024_10019856_pt1 | contig 12335 bp, 12 predicted proteins | sample P32metaG_FD_120480 | JGI IMG/M metagenome (GOLD analysis project Ga0182024, IMG submission 120480) | Permafrost microbial communities from Stordalen Mire, Sweden - P3-2 metaG (Illumina Assembly) | ecosystem: Environmental > Terrestrial > Soil > Wetlands > Permafrost | place: Sweden: Stordalen...
ACACTGATGTGGGCCAGATGTGCGCCCGTAGCTCAGCTGGATAGAGCATTTGGCTTCGAACCAAAGGGTCGGGAGTTCGAATCTCTCCGGGCGCACCAATTTCGCAAATGAAAAACGAATGAGCCCGAGGCGGAGCTGGGGGTCGTTTTTGGCATTGACAAGACTGCTCTGCATAATTATACATAGAGGGGTGCATGTTTATGCAGTGATGTGCTGTGCCCCAAGGCTTGCACAGGCCAGCGATTCGGGCGGTTCGATTGCTTATGTTAAGCCGCCGGAGCTTCGATTGCAAAGGGCCGGAACCAAAGCGGTAGATGGACTTATACAGATGAAGCAGCAGCGACAAAGCGCGATTCGCGAGGTGCTAGTCCAGGCCGCGGTGCCCAGCCAGGATGAGCTGCGGCGGCGGCTGGCGCGGCGCGGCTTCCATGTGACGCAGGCCACGCTCTCGCGCGACATCCACGAGCTGCGACTGTCCAAGGGGCCGCGCGGTTATGCGCTGCCGATCGCGCCGCGGCTGCCGGAGGACGACGAGGACGCGCTGCCGGGGATCCGCGAGGTGCTGTCGAGCTTCGGCATCGAAGTGCGTCAGGCGATGAACCAGCTGGTGCTCATCACGACTACCAGCGCGGCGCAGCCGGTGGCCGCGGGCATCGACTTTGAGGACTGGCCGGAGGTGGTGGGCACGATCGCGGGCGACGATACGGTGTTGGTGATCTGCCCGGACGAGCAGCAGGCGAGGCGGCTGAAGTTGAGGATCGAGGAGTACATCGGCTGAGGGACGCGATGGATTGGCGTAGAGGCGAAGGGTAGGATGAGCGCGCGATTGAAGGATTCGAGATGCAGGCTGTGAGCGAGACGGAAGCGGTGAAGAAGGCAAAGGCCACGCAGGCGCGTGCAACTGTGCGCACGGCGGTGGCCGGCGTGGGCGGCTATGCGGGTGGTGAGCTGGCGCGATTGTTGTTGAATCATCCACGACTTGCGGAGACCAAGCCGTTGTTCCTCGGGCGCGTGGCGGATGAGAGTGCGACGGGGCGCGTGGCGCTCGAAGAGATCCAGCCGCAGCTTGCGTTGGGCGAAGGCAAGAAGCTGCCGAAGATTCGCGCCTTCAGCTGGGAATTAATTCGCGAGATGGGCACCGAGGTGGTCTTCCTCGCGCTCCCGCACGAGAACTCGCGCGAGTGGGCGCCGGAGTGGCTGGAGCATGGCGTGAAGGTGATCGACCTGAGCGGCGCGTGGCGGCTGGACGAGAACACCAACCGCGCGGTCTACAAGCTGCAGGATAAGGACGCGACGCTGGCCGAGGGCCTGCAGCGCGAGGCCGTCTATGGCTGTCCGGAGCTGCATCGCGCGGAGCTTGCGAAGGACTCGACGCGGCTGGTGGCGAATCCGGGCTGCTACTCCACGTCGGCGATCCTGGCGCTGAAGCCGCTGCTTGCGGCGGGGCTGGTGGATGTGGAGCACGGGATTATCTGCGATGCGAAGTCCGGCGTGAGCGGGGCAGGGAAGGCCGCGACCGCGAAGACACACTTTATGTATGCGGCGGACAATCTCTCGGCGTATGCAGTCTTTGGGCATCGCCACACCGGCGAGATGCTGGAGCAGCTGGGGCTGAGCGCGGAGCAACTCCAGTTCACGCCGCACCTGCTGCCGATACCGCGCGGGATACTGTCGACGATCTACGTGCGACTGGCCGCGCGCACGGAGCCCGAGGAGATTGAGGCGTGCCTACGCGCGTTCTACGCAACCAGCCCGATGGTGCGAGTGCATGCGACGCCGAACCTGCCGCAGATCCAGCACGTAGTACGGACGAATTACTGCGATCTTGGATTCGAGCTGGCGAAGGACAAGCGGCGTCTGGTGCTGGTGAGCTGCCTGGACAATCTGCTGAAGGGCGCTGCCGGGCAGGCGGTGCAGAACATGAACGTGATGTGCGGTTGGGACGAAGCGGAGGGCCTGAAGTGAGATACGTGGTGAAGCTGGGCGGCGCCTCCATTGAAGATAAGGTTTTGCTGCATGCGTGCGGCAAGGCCATCTACGAGCTGGTGCGCGACGGCAATCAGGTAGCGCTGGTGCACGGCGGTGGCAAGCAGTTGACAGAGACGCTGAAGCAGATGGGCAAGACGAGCCAGTTCGTGAGCGGGCTGCGCGTGACCGACGCGGAGACGCGCGACGCGGCGCTGATGGTGCTCGCGGGCCGAGTGAACAAGTCGCTGGTGGCGGCGCTGCGCACGCACGGGCAGTCTGCGATGGGCCTGGCCGGCGGTGACGGGAACGTCTTTCGCGCGCGCAAGAAGAAGACCGTGCCGGACCTTGGCTTCGTGGGTGAGATTGCCGCGACCGACCCGTTGTGGCTGGAGGCGATCTGGAAGATGGACGCAGTGCCGGTGATCTCGTCGATCGCACTGGGCTTCGACGGCGAGTACTACAACATCAACGCAGACGAGATGGCCGCTGCGTGCGCCATCTGCACCAAGGCGGACGCACTGGTCTTCCTTACGGACGTTCCGGGTGTCAAAGGAGCGGACGGGCAGGTGATGCGCTGGCTCTCGCTGAAGCAGATTCCCGAGCTGGAGCGGCAGGCTGTGGTCTCCGGCGGAATGCTGCCCAAGCTGAATGCGTGCCGCGAGGCGCTGACTCATGGCGTGAAGCGGGTAAGGATTTTGCCGGCTGAGGCAGCGCATCTGCTGCCGGATTTAATTTCAACAAAAGTGAACGACGGGACGGAGGTGATGGTGGCATGACGAAGCTAGAGACAATCCAGGCGGCGGAGAAGAAGCTGCTGCTACAGACGTATGAGCGCAACCCGCTGCTGCTGGTCAGCGGCAAGGGCGTGCACGTGCGCGACGAGAGTGGCGTCGAGTATCTCGACCTGCTGAGCGGTATCGGCGTGCTGGCGCTGGGGTATGCTCACCCGGCGGTGGAGAAGGCGGTCGTCGAGCAGACGAAGAAGCTGATGCACACCTCAAACCTCTTCTACCACGAGCACACCGCCGAGCTGGCCATGCGGCTGACGGAGATGAGCGGGATGGACCGCATGTTCTTCTGCAACTCCGGCACAGAGGCGTGGGAGGCAGCGCTAAAACTGGCGCGCGCACATGCGGGCATCCTGCGTGGCGAAGGCAAGACAATTGGGACGAAGTTCCTCGCGCTCGAGCACAGCTTCCACGGACGCACCATGGGCGCGGTGGCCACCACGCACAAGGAGAAGTACCGCGAGCCGTTCGCGCCGGTGATGCCGGGCGTCGAGTTTGTGCGCTTCAACGACGTAACCGATCTGCGCGCCAAATTCTCCAACGACGTTTGCGGCATTTGCATTGAGGCGATTCAGGGCGAGGGCGGCGTGCGCCCGATCTCGCAGGAATTTATTGCTGCCGCGCGCGAGCTGTGCGATTCGACAGGTGCGCTGCTGCTGGCCGATGAGATTCAGAGCGGCATGGGGCGCACGGGTGAGTGGTTCGCGTACCAGCATTACGGCGTGCAGCCCGACATCACCACACTGGCCAAGCCGATCGCAAACGGCCTGCCCATGGGGGCGATGCTGTGCACGGACGAGGCGGCGCGCGCCTTCTCGCCGGGGATGCACGGCACTACCTTCGGCGGCGGCCCGCTGGCGTGCGCAGTTGCCATCGCGGTGATCGACACCATGAAGCAACAGAAGCTGCTCGACCACGTGCGCGAGATGGGCAGCTATTTTAAGCAGCAGCTGGAAAATCTGCGCAAAAAGCACGAGAGCATTGTGGACGTCCGCGGCATGGGCCTGATGCTGGGCCTTGAGCTCGACTCGGCCGAACTGGCCAAGCGCGCAGCCGGCGAGATGATGGCGCAGCGCATCATCATCAACCGCACCAGCGAGACGGTGCTGCGCTTCCTTCCGCCGTATGTTATCGAGCGCGCGCACGTGGACCAGGCAACCACAGTGCTCGATGGGATTCTTGCAACAGCAATGGCCGGCCAGGCGCCGGCAGGAGAACACAAACATGGGTAGCAAAACCGTGATAATGAGTCCGAAGTCCGATGCGGACCCCGTGCTGACAAAGAAGCAGCTTGGCATCCAGAGCGACATCGCATTCTCCGAGGCGGCGAAGCGGCTGTGCGGGCGCGATATGTGTTCCATCTCCGACCTGACAGTAGAAGAGATGGCCGCGGTGATGGAGTTGGCGCACGCGGTGAAGAACCACCCCGAGGACTTTCGCCACGCGCTGGACGGCAAGCAGATGGTGCTGTTCTTTGAGAAGGCATCGCTGCGCACACGACTGACCTTTGAGGCGGCGATCAACACGCTGGGTGGCAACGCCATCTTCGTCGATCAGACGCAGTCTCCGCTGGGCGAACGTGAGTCGATCCCGGACATGGCGCATAACGTCGAGCGCTGGATGAACGCGATCGTGCTGCGCACCTACTCGCACGACTCGATCACGGAGATGGCCGCGTGCTCCAAGGTGCCGGTGATCAACGCGCTCTCTGATCTCGAGCATCCGTGCCAGGCGATTGCGGACTTCTTCACGCTGGAGGAGCGCTTCGGCACCGTGGAAGGGCTGCACTTTACCTATGTGGGCGACGGGAACAACGTGTGCCACTCGCTGATGCTGACCGCGGCGCAGCTGGGCGCGCACTGCACGGTGGCCAGCCCCAAGCACTTTGCGCCTAAGCTGGACATCATCCACAAGGCGATCGAGATCAGCGAGCAGACCGGCGGCAGCATCACGCTGATGCAGGACCCGGTAAAGGCGGTGACCGGTGCGGATGCGGTGTACACCGACGTGTGCACCAGCATGGGCTTCGAGCACGAGGCCACGCGGCGCGCGCCTATCTTCAAGGCGTATCAAGTTAATGAGGCGCTGATGGCGCACGCGCAGCAGGACGCGGTCTTTATGCACTGCCTGCCGGCGCACCGCAACGCCGAGGTAACGGACGCGGTGCTGGACGGGCCGCAATCTGTAGTCTTCGACCAGGCGGAGAACCGCATGCACGCACAGAAGTCGCTGCTGCTGATGCTGCTGGGCGGCGCCAAGCGCATCCACAACGCACGCGACCGGGGCCTGCAGGCGAGGAAGCGTTAGTTAGGCGTTGAACCGCTGTCCTGACAAAGAGGTATCTCCAGCGAATGACAGATAAGGGCCGCTGCGAATCATGTGCGCTTCTTCTGAACCATTGAGGGCTTCATCATCATGTCCGTAATTCTCGAAAGTTTGCCCGTCGGCCAGAAGGTGGGGATTGCCTTCTCCGGCGGGCTGGACACCAGCGCCGCACTGCACTGGATGAAGCAGAAGGGCGCGCTGCCATATGCCTACACTGCGAACCTGGGCCAGCCCGACGAAGCCGATTATGACGCGATCCCGCGCAAGGCGCTGGAGTATGGGGCGGAGAAAGCGCGCCTCATTGACTGCCGTACCGCGCTGGTGCGCGAGGGCATTGCTGCGCTGCAGGCGGGCGCGTTTCACATCACCACCGCAGGAGTGACGTACTTCAATACAACGCCCATAGGCCGCGCCGTTACCGGCACCATGCTGGTGACCGCGATGAAGGAGGACGACGTCAATATCTGGGGCGACGGCTCGACCTTCAAGGGCAACGACATCGAGCGTTTCTATCGCTACGGCCTGCTGGTCAATCCGGAGCTGAAAGTCTACAAGCCTTGGTTGGATGCGGCGTTTATCGACGAGTTGGGCGGGCGCGCGGAGATGTCGGCCTTCATGCAGAAGGCCGGATTCGGCTACAAGATGTCGGCGGAGAAGGCGTACTCAACCGACTCGAACATCCTCGGCGCGACGCACGAAGCGAAGGACCTCGAGCTGCTGTCGAGCAGTATGAAGATCGTCGAGCCCATCATGGGCGCGACCTTCTGGCGCGATGATGTGAGCGCCGCTCGCGAAGAGGTGAGGGTGCGCTTCGAAGAAGGCATGCCCGTTTCCCTCAACGAGACGGATTTTGCAGATCCCGTCGTTCTGATGCTTGAGGCCAACAAGATCGGCGGGCGCCACGGCCTGGGCATGAGCGACCAGATCGAGAATCGCATCATCGAGGCCAAGAGCCGCGGCATCTATGAGGCGCCGGGGCTGGCGCTGCTATTTATCGCGTACGAGCGGCTGATTACGGGCATTCACAACGAGGACACCATCGAGCAGTATCGCGAGAACGGGCGCAAGCTGGGTCGGCTGCTGTATCAGGGCCGCTGGTTCGATCCCCAGGCCATCATGCTGCGTGAGTCTGCCCAGCGCTGGGTCGCCGGGCCGGTCACGGGCGAGGTTACGCTGGAGCTGCGCCGCGGTAACGACTACTCGATCCTCAATACGGAGTCGCCGAATCTGACGTTCAAGCCGGAGCGGCTGAGTATGGAGAAGACGGAGTCGGCGTTCTCGCCGCGCGACCGCATCGGCCAGCTGACGATGCGCAATCTCGACATCGCCGACACACGCGAGAAGCTGCTGACCTACGCACAGAGCGGACTGATCCGCTTGAGCAACGGCCCCGAGCCACCGCAACTGAGCGGTGGAAGTGAGAAGGACGACAAGGAATAGCAAGGACCGAAAGAGACGAAGATTCATCATGTCGAATTCCGAACAACCCGCAGGCAAGATGTGGTCGGGCCGCTTCCGCGAGCCGCTGGACCGTGACTTCGAGCAATGGCAGCGCAGCTTTCCGTTTGACTGGGTGCTCATTGAAGCGGAGATCAGCGCGAGCATCGCGCACGCACGCACTATCGAAGCTGCGGGAGTTCTCACTGCTAACGAGGCAGAGAGGATGTGTGCTGGCCTGCGCGCCATTAGCAAGCTGGACGTAAGCGCGCGGTCGATTCACGATCCGGCCGCGGTGTTCGCGGCATCGGCAGCAGCGGCCGAGGATGTACATCACTTCGTTGAGCTGGAGTTGACGCGCGAGATCGGCGATCTTGCCCTGAAGCTGCACGCGGGTCGCAGCCGCAATGAGCAGATTGCGACCGACATGCGGTTATTCGTGCGCGAGGCGATTGATGGCGCGGTTAACGGGCTGCGTGAGTGGGTGAAGGCGTTGATCGAGCTTGCCGAAAGTGCTGGTGAGGCAGTTATGCCTTCATACACGCACCTGCAGCGGGCGGAGCCGGTGTTGGTCGCGCACTGGCTGCTGGCATACGTGGCGATGATCGAGCGCGATATTTCTCGCCTGACGGACGCGCGCAAGCGGATGAATCTCTGCCCGCTGGGCTCGGGTGCAGTGGCGGGCGCGACGTTGAAGCTTGATCGCACCATTGCCGCACGCGAGCTGGGCTTCGACGGGCCAACGCCAAACTCAATGGACGCGACCAGCGACCGCGACTTCCTGCTGGAGTTCACACAGATCGCTGCAACGATTGGCTTGCACGCGTCCCGATTCGCCGAGGAGATTACGCTCTTCTCGACGGCGGAGTTTGGTTTTGTCGAACTGCCGGAGGCGTTTTCTACCGGCTCCTCCGCTATGCCGCAGAAGAAGAATCCGGACTTCACCGAGCTGGTTCGCGGCAAATCCGCGCGGTTGGTGGGTGCGGCGACCGCGCTGGCTACGCTGATGAAGGGTCTTCCGCTGGCATACAACAAAGATTTGCAGGAGGGGCAGGAGCAGGTCTTCGACGCAGCGGACACGGTGACGGGAATGCTGAAACTGCTGCCGCACTTCACGCGTGCGCTGAAGTTCCGCTATGACCGAATGCGAGAAGCTGCGACCACCGGCTACCTGAACGCGATGGCGGCGGCGACGTATCTGTCCAATAAAGGCGTGCCGTTCCGCAAGGCGCATGAGATTGTGGGCAACGCGGTGCGGCTGGGACTTGAATCCGGACGCGAGCTAAACGATCTAAAGCTGGAGGAGTTGCGCGGGCTCTCGGACGCATTCGGCGAGGACTTCTTCGCGGCGATTACGCTGGAGGCGACGCTGGATTGCCACGATGTCGCGGGTGGTACCGCTCGCACCAGAGTTGCAGAAGCTTTGGCTGCCGCGAGGCAGAGATTGGGAGAGAATAAGTAGATGAGCAGTTCGTCGTCCCTGATGGCCGCCAGCGAATCCACCGCCTCCACGCGCGCACGCACGGGCGGCGCGGCGGTGCGCCAGGCCAAACTGGTGGACGCGGTGAACATCTTCGAGCTGGTGAACTCGCTCTCCGGCGACGGAACGCTGCTGCGCCGCAGCTACGCGGAGATCTGCGAGAACATCCGCGACTTCTCGGTGGCGGAGTCCGAGAGCGGAATTTTTCTGGGGTGCGGCGCGCTGCACTTGTACGGGCCGCACCTGGCTGAGGTGCGCTCGATCGTGGTGAGACCGGAGGCCAAGGGGCAGGGCGCGGGCGGACGGGTGCTGCTCTCGCTGCTGGAGGAGGCCGACGCGCAGGGCGTGGCTTCGGTGTGCCTGTTCACACGCATCCCGGACTTCTTCTTCCACTTCGGCTTTCGCATCGCAGACCGCACCGCGATGCCGGACAAGATCTACAAGGACTGCCAGGCGTGTCCGCGGCTGTACGCGTGCGACGAGGTGGCGATGGTGCGCGGTCCGCTGCCGCGGGTTGCGGTGCTGGGGCCAAAGCGCATCGCCGAGCCGGAGCTGGTGAAGCTGCAGGTCGGCCACATCGCGCATCCGGTGGAAGCGGCGGCGCGCGCGGACTCAGAGGCGAAGCCGAAGGGCTGAAGCGTGGGTGATTCTTGCGGCACCTGCGCGCGAGAACGCACAGAGCAGCGTGTTAACCTCAAGACGTGGCGATCGCACTCAACGAGATATTTGAACGCGAGTATCGCGAGCTTCGTCCGCGTGCGCCCATCCCTGCGCTCGACATTCGCTTCCGCCGCTTCACCTCGCTGAACACCACGATCCGTCTGCGCGAGGGACGGCTGCATGTGCATCTCTCCGATCTGCTGGAGTGTGCGCCGGAGTCGGTGCATCATGCGATCGCACATATTCTGCTGGCCAAGCTGTATCGCAAACCCATCGCGCGCACGCACGCCGATCGCTATCGGCGACACGTGTCGTCGGAGACGGTGGCGCGGCAGGCGGAGCAGATTCGGCAGACGCGCGGGCGGAAGCGAATCCTGACGGCGAAGGGAAGGCACTATGATCTCGATGAGGTCTTCGAGAGCCTGAACGCCCGCTTCTTCCACGGGCTGATGGGAAGGCCGACGCTGACGTGGAGCGCGCACCACGCGCGGCGCATGCTGGGCCACTACGACGCAGCGCACAACACGATTATGGTGAGCCAGGTCTTCGACCGGCCTGATACTCCGCGATGCGCGGTCGAGTATCTGCTGTATCACGAGATGCTGCACCTGAAGCATCCGGTGCGGGTGAAGGCGGGACGGCGCTGCGTGCATTCCAGGGCGTTCCAGGAAGAAGAGCGGCTGTTTCCCGAGCTGGACGCGGCGAAGGCTTACCTGAAGCGGCTCTAGTTGCGGCCTGGTTCTCTCTGCAACGGCTTGATGCGACGGCCTGAAGAGTGAGGACGGTGGAGGACACGTCAGCCGAAAGCGTCTGGTCTGGCGTCTGGTTCAGCGCGGGCAGGGCGAGTCTGGCTTCTTCGATGACGGCTGGTGGAGCGCCGGGGTGTGGGCGCTCGGTCAGTTCGGAGGCGGGGAAGAGTTCGGAGTTGCAGCCGGCGCAGTGGCGTGAGCGCAGGAAGTAGAGGAGATCCTGCTTGCTGATGGGGATGGTTGCCGGGGTGGCTGAGGCCTCGCCGGATGGGGAGGGTGCCGGTTGGGTCACGGCGACGGGCTGCGTGCCGGCTGTGAAGTGCGAATCGGCGGCAGGCTGGATCTGGGCCGCAGGCGCTGGCTCGAGGGCCTGAAGGGCGACCTGGAGGGCGTAGATGATCTGGCCGGCGCGGCGGGTGTCGATGGTGTTTTCGCCGAGCCGGTGGACGACGGCGGCGAGGGCGACGAAGATGGTGGCGCGGTCCTCGATGGGGGGCAGGTCCATGCACGTGATTTCGGGGTCGATGAGGACGCGCCGCTGGCTGCGTTTAACGTGCTTGAGGTTGTGGTGATAGCAGTAGTACTCGCCTTTCATAGCGGGCGAGCCGCAACGCTGGCCGGTTGGGGCCTGGTTGTGGTGGCATTGCTGGTCTCGCGTGAGGTCTGGAATTGGCACCGGCATAGTGTCCCCCCCGGGGTATCGATTGCTGCATGATCCTCCAAACAAACCACTTACCGGCTATCGAATTTGCAAGATCATGAAAACAAAGACGAATGATTTGCAAGATCAAGAAAGCGCTGGAGTTATGGTTTCTTTGGAGCATTTGGGAGACACAAGCCTGCGGCTGGTGGATTCTGTCTCGACCCAGGTTTAATTATACGTGGGGTGTCAAGCGGGCGGTAGGAGGTTCTATTCTAAAAGGAGCGATTGCAGAGTAGGAGCCGCATGGCTAAGAAACGCACGAAAGCATCTGTCCCGCTCCGATCCCTCACCGACTTCATAGAGGAATTCGATCGATACTTCTCAGGTTCTACCCAACTGAAATGCTATCGAGGCCAGCGGGATTCGCCTGGCGCATCCGCCTGTACAAGCGTCTAGCTCGCGAGAAGATGGTGGATATTGCGATCCGTCTGGCTGTCCTCGGCGTCCTCGCGTTGATCTTCCGCGCCCGCACCGGCGGCAACGGCTACTTCTGGCTGCTCTGCGGAGAACTCGCCTTTCGCGCCCTGCTTATGATCAAACGCCCCGCCGGTTTCGCCAGCCCTACCGTGATCGAGCCAGCCTGAAGCAGCGGGCCGTCAGTCTCTCTATCCCAAGAAATCAAACAGATCTAGCTCGTGATTTACGATGCTTCATGCGATTGTTTTACTCAACCTCGGTGTTTACCCTTTGCGCAGTGTTTTGTCACGCACAGACAGCAGCCGACGATGCAACGTTCCTAAAGCAAGCCCGTGCGAGGTATGACGCTCCCTTTGAGAGAAACCTCCAATCCTTCAGTTGCGCCGTAGAGTTCAACTGGAAGCAACACTTCACGGAGGCAGTACGCGTCGGCGACGAGGGAACGGACGAGGAGATCGCTAAGCTCATTCAGCCCATCAGCAATCGTGTCACTGTCACTCGACAGAACGCTGCAGTGTCATCTGGGATGACCGACGATGAAGAAAAGAAGCTTCCGCATGGAGGCATGGCGGAAGGTCTCCTCGAACATGCAGTGCAGTTCAGCTTGAATAACTGGTTGGGTGCCAGCAATAACGCGATGCTTCCGCCTGAAGGCACAACCGTTCACGTCGAGCCATCTACGTCAGGCTATAAGCTCGAATTCAAAGTTCAGACTTTTGATGTTGAGATGATGTTCGCGCACGACATGAGCCTCCAGAGCGAAGCGGTAAAGGGATCTGCGTCCGATCGCCAGGAGACAGACTTCCGTCCTGGCCCGCAGGGCTTTCTCATGACCTCTTACAGGCAGGGCGAGGATGGCGATTTCAGGCCGGGCAACCGGATAATCCTCACCTATACCTATCAGACCGTTGGCGGATTTCAATTACCTGAGCAAGTTGCGGTCAACCGGGAGAGCCATCACGAAGTCTGGCACTACAAACTAACCGACTGTAGCGTGCAAGCGGCTAAGTGATTCAGTCGTGTGGGGAGTAACCGCCAATGCCCGCAGCTAGTGCGGCGTTCATAGCGCACACCAGCGTCAGGCGAAAGAAGGCGGCGTCATGGCGGGAGGAGGACTTGCTGCTGTGTGTGCCGCCCTGGCGGGAGGAGGGGTGGTCGGTGCTTACTGGCCGGGGACCGTGGGATCGCCGAGATAGGTCTTGAGCGCGGCGTTGGTCTTGGCCAGCGCGTCGTCGTAGGCTTCGGCTTTGTAGTGCGCGCCGTCCTTGACGAAGTCGTGGTCGGCGCCGGGGTAGGTGAAGACCTGGAAGTCGAGCCCGCCCGCCTTGGCCGCGTCGCCCAGCGCGCGCGATTTATCCGCCGTACAGCAACTGTCGCGGAAGTGGTCCTTCTCGCCGGCAAAGACCAGCACCGGCACCTTGGTGTGCGCGACGAAGCCGGGGATGTTCTTGATGAAGGCGTTGGCGGGATACCAGGCGACGACGCCGGCGACGCGGTCAGAATACTGCGAGCCGTAGAAGAGCACCATGCCGCCGCCCAGCGAGAAGCCGACCAGCGCTACCTTGCCGGGAAGCGCATGCGGCATCGCGAGCGCCTGGGTGATGGCGTCCTTTACGCCTACGCCGTTGGTGCCCTCCATGGGGTTGCCGTCGAAGAGGACTACATCGTAACCGAGCTTGGTGAACTCTTTGGCGACGGTCTCGTAGTGCTCCGGGCCGGACATGCCGGAGGCGACGACGACGACGCGGGCCTTGCCGCCGCCGGGCGGGGGAAATTCTTTCTGCGCGGAGGCTGTGGAGGCGGCAAAC
>Ga0182024_10019857_pt1 | contig 12335 bp, 7 predicted proteins | sample P32metaG_FD_120480 | JGI IMG/M metagenome (GOLD analysis project Ga0182024, IMG submission 120480) | Permafrost microbial communities from Stordalen Mire, Sweden - P3-2 metaG (Illumina Assembly) | ecosystem: Environmental > Terrestrial > Soil > Wetlands > Permafrost | place: Sweden: Stordalen...
AAGCGGCCACGCGAGTTGACATGGATGACCGGTGTGCTTTTGCTGGGTGCGACGCTCGGGCTCGCATTCACCGGCTATCTGTTGCCGTGGGATGAAAAAGCATACTGGGCGAGCAAGGTCGGGCTGGGAATCGTCGGTACCGTTCCCGGCATCGGTGAACGCCTCCGGCTCCTGCTGCAAGGAGGCCCGGACATGGGCAACCTTACCCTGACCCGTTTTTTTGCCCTGCACGGTTTCATCCTTCCGGGCACGATCATCGCGCTGGTCGTCATACACTTGTACCTCTTCCGCCGGCACGGCGTCACCACCGCCTGGTGGGAAGACGAAGAAGTGCTTAAAAGAAAAACCGAGCCGTTCTGGCCCGGACAGGTTTGGAAAGATGGCGTCGTCGCCTTGGGCTTATTGTTGATCCTGACGGGGTGGGTCTTTACCCATCCGGCTCCCCTCGGGGCCGTGGCCGATCCATCTAAAGCTTACGAGGCGCGCCCCGAGTGGTACTTCATGTTTCTGTTCCAGATCCTAAGGTACTTTCATGGGTCTTATGAGGTAGTGGGGACGTTTGTGCTACCGTCGCTCTTCTTCTGCATCTTGTTCTTCTGGCCGCTTCTTGACCGCAATCCCTCCCGCGATCCGCGGCGCCGGCCGTTCGCCATTGCAACGCTCGTCGTCAGCACTTTCGGGCTGGTTGGTCTAACGATTTTCGCGGTGGAAAGCGACGTGCGGATGACCAAGCCTGAAATTGCTTTACAGCCGAAGGCGAGCGCCGCGCCATTGCAAAAACTGGACGCCGCCGACCTCTACTCCACGCACTGTCTGGCATGTCACGGAATCGATGGGACGGGGAACGCGTTGCGCATTGCATTGCCCACGATTCCCGACCTGACCAACACCACGTGGCAGAAGACCCAGTCGGTGGGGGATTTCACCAGCCGCGTTCACGATGGCAAAGAGCCCGCGATGCCGGCGTTTAAGGACAAGCTTAATTCGGATCAAATTCATGCACTAGTGGTTTACGCGCGGGCATTCGCGACGACGCAGCCCGCGACAAAGTGAGCTTCGCACGCTCTAAATAGGTCCACGCTGAAGCGGAAGTAGCCCTGACGTGAGAAACATTGCTTTTTAGGCCCCCCAAACTGGCCTCGCTGGCGCCTTCGCTTCTTCGTGATTCTCGTCTAACTGATTTAGAACCGAGCCAACATGGCCATAAGGAGTAAGATGATGAGAACAAATCGATCTCGTGTACTGACGTGGCAGGTGATTATTGTCGCCGGGCTGCTGTTTGTCGGTGCGCGCCTCTCGTATTCTAGTGATGCTCCGCCGGACGAGTGGAAGGCGCCGGCGCGAGCGGCGAAAAAGCCGAATCCGATCGCCGCTGGCGCCGTCTCGGTCGCCGCGGGCAAGAAGGTCTTCGCGGGCAATTGCTTGGCCTGCCACGGTCCTCTCGGTAAAGGCGACGGCCCTGCCGCCGCCGCGATCACCCCCAAACCACGCGATCTTTCGAATCCGGCAATCCAAAGTCAGACCGACGGCTCCATGTTCTGGAAGCTCACCGAAGGCAAACAGCCGATGCCGTCCTTCGAGAAGCTAATCAGCGAGGACGACCGCTGGAACGTAATCAACTTTGTCCGCACGCTCAAAGGGAAGGAAGGCAAGTGATGCGACGCTTCACATGGCTTCTATTGGCTGTGACGTTCGTTGGTGAGACGGCTGCCCGTGGCCAGCAACCCGCGACCACACAAGTCACCACCGAGCAATTCCAGCAACTGCTCCACCAGCAAGATCAAATGCGGCACGAGATCGAGCAGCTCAAGGCGGAGCGTTCGGCAACAGCAACGACGCAGCCCGGGACCCCCGCGCCACCGCCGGCTGGCCAAGCTGTGGCGCCCGCCGTTACGCAGGACGACTTGGATGATATCGACGTCCAAATGCGCAAGCTGCGGGACCAAGTACATAGCGCACTACCCGGCACCGAGCACCTGGTCATCGCCGGCGACGCCGCGGTTGGTTTCCAGACTCAGCGGCAGACCAATTCGACATTTTATGGAGGCGTTTCCCCACTGATTCTGTGGCAGCCAACGGACCGGCTGCTGTTCGAGGCCGGCTTTGACTTCGGCCTCAACACCGACAACACCAATACCAGCTCCACCAGCGTCGACCTGTCAATCGCAGACGCCTCCTTCGTCGTCAACGATTATTTGATCGTCGGCGGTGGATTATTCGTCGTTCCGTTCGGTCAGTACCACAATCATTTCGATCCGCCGTGGATCAACAAGCTGCCGGATGATCCGCTCGCATTTGGAAATCGAGCTATCGGGCCCGGCAGCGAAGTGGGCATCTTCGCACGCGGAGCCGCTCCGATCGGCCGCGACTCCAAGGTGACCTACGACGTCTATCTGGCAAACGGCCCAAACCTGTTCACTAACGATCCCACTCAAGCGGGCAGCCTGAATTTCGACGATTTCACCGATCTCAACGACAGCAAAGCCGTTGGCGGACGTCTGGGCTTCCTTCCGGTGCCGAGCCTTGAAGTTGGCTATTCCTTTGAATTCGCCGAGACCGCCCCGCCGCAATTCGGCCGAAAGGTCGATGCGTTTCTGCAGGCGGCAGATCTGAACTATAAGAAGGAGTTCCACCCGATCTCCGGCACGGTTCAGGTGAACGCCGAGTGGATCTGGTCAAGCGTCGGACATGCCGTCTACGACCCCAATCACACGATGGGCTTCGGCCCGCTCTCCTTCAGCGGCTACCGCGACGGCGGCTACGTGACGGTCTCCTATCGACCGACCCTGGTTCCGAACAATATCGTCCGTAATCTGGAATTCGTCACTCGTTACGACGCCGTATTTATTCCGATGCAGGCGCCCGGCGGCGGAAATGAGCAGCGCGTAACCTTCGGTGTCGACTATTGGCTTACACCGTCAGCGGTGCTTAAGTTCGCCTACGAAATCGATGACAACAAGGCCGGCCCGGACCAAAACGCGTTCTTTGTCCAGTTCGGAATCGGTCTATAAACCGGAGATATTCATGTCCACAAAAACAACGATACTGTCTATCGCCGGGGCGCTGGCAATGCTGACCGTCGGCTGTCAGCGCAACAACCCCGAGCCAAGCGCGACCCCGGCGGCGGACGTCGCCTCATCTGAAAAGCCCGGCGCGGAACTCTGGGCCGAAAACTGCGGTCGCTGCCATAACATTCGCCCGCCCGGCAGCTTCAGCGACGCGCAATGGGAAACCATCGACATGCATATGCGACTCCGCGCCGATCTCACCGGCGTCGAAGCGCGCAAAATTACCGAGTTCCTGAAGGCCAGCCATTAAATCCGCGGCTTGCGATTCAGGGCAAAACGTGCGCATAAAAAAGGTGGCGTGGACCTCTCGGCGTTCCACGCCACCCAGGGAAGGAGGCTTGTTAAGCAGACCGCTATATAATACGCACGCTCGGGGCTACGGTTCTCGGGCGAAGAAAAATATTTTGGCTCCCATTCCAAATGCCGACCGCGACTGAGCTTGCCGCCGGCTCATCAGCCCGCGTTGGTGTCCGGCTCGCGGAACAGGGCCTTGGGAGTGATTTCCTTCACGTTATTCTTCACCTCGCCGTCGGCATTGCCTGACGCCCACTGCAAGCCGCCCAGTAGAACCTGGGCGAATTCCGGACTATTCCAGACATCTTTGCGATGGCCCATCGAGGTGTAGAACACCCGGCCTTTGCCATGCATGCGGGCCCATGTTTCGGGGTAGGGATCGAACGTGTTGTACACCGCCTGCTTCATGCTGCTGGTGTCCTGCCATAGCAGCACGTGCATGTCCGGGGCCACATTCTTCTGCCGATACCACTCCTCGGTTTTCGTGAACGTCTTCAGACCCTTGATCGGACCCCAGTCCTCGTCGACCGCCACGATACGACAGGCCTCCTGGGCATTGTGTCCCAGGAATTCGCCGCCGATCATCTTGATGTACGGATCGACTTCTTTGCCCTTGCCGTGGAAAGTGTCCGTCGCCGAGTGGACGCCGAGGAAACCCTTCGTCCCGGAGGCGATCGTCTTCAGGAACAATTCCTTCCCGCCGGGTGGCATCGGCTTGTGGTTTTGTGGATCCTTCGACTGCGCCTCCCCATCAAGGATGCCGGTCGTGTAGAACATGATCAGGTCGTATGGGGCGAGTCCTTCTTCGGTGAAGACTCCGCCGTCTTTGGTGCAGTTCACTTCGAAGTTGTTCTTCTTGCCGAAGTCGACCATCCACTGTTCGGCGAACCCGAGCTTCTCCGGGTTCTTGCGCTGAACGGTGTCGTGCTCGAAACCTGCCGAGCGGGTGAAAAACAGAATCTTCTTTGTTTTGTCGCTTTGGGCTGAAGCCCATTGCAGCAGCGGCGAGGCCAGCAGCGCCGCAGCGCCGGCCCCTTTAAGAAATCGACGGCGATTCAAACCATTTGTCATGTGCAATCCTCCTTCAGGTAAATGGGTTCAGTTTTCTAAAACGTTAATGTCGCAATATCGGCGGCGATCGAAACCGCGCCGTGAGCCCGAGCAGCGAAAGCTCGGTTACCGCCAGCCGGCCCGCCGTGGTCGCCTCGGACTTCGAGGCCACCCTCCACGCCCCCTCCTTATCCTGGGCGCCGACTAATCTCTGAACGTAAGCATCTCGAATCTTAACGGCCGCCGGAAGTTCCAGGCGCGCGTCGCACCAGCAAAGCCAGGCACCGGCCGTGAATCCCATCGATCCGGCCGAGGCTGCCTGCGAATCCAGATACGTTGCCGCGGTCGCATTGACCCGCTCGGTATCGTCACCCCCCGGCGACAATACGTCGAGCGCCAGCAGCGCGGCGGCGGTTGCATCAACGGTCGGCGGCTTGCCCGGTTCCTCCCCGAAACCGCCGCCCGGCGTCGCATTGCACGCGAGGATGAATCGTCTTGCCTGATCAAACGCCGCCGCCGGCGCCGCAACACCGACGTCGTGGGCACTGCTGAGCGCCATGACCGCGATGGCCGTGATCTGCAAGGAAGCCGGCGCGTTTTTCTCATCACTCCACCCACCGCCGTCCGCCCGCGCGGATCCCTGCGCCGGAAGCTGTGCTGTCAGCACCGTTCCAACCTCCAACCGCAGCGCGCTTAGAATTCGGTTGCGCCGATCTGCGCTGGTTTCGACGCCGTAACTTTCGGCCAGCGCCAGCACCGCCGCCGCTTGGGCGCGCGTGCGGCCGTCGCTTCCAGCAAACCCGCCGTTTGGCAGCACCGACTCCAGAATCCAGCCTTGCGCGCCTCGCACTGCAAATCCATACCGTCCTAAGTCCGGCACGTTTCCGGCTTGCAGGAATACGAGCAGCGCCCGCGATGTTGCCAGCAGCCGCGACTGATCGGCGCCGAACGACCCGTCGCGATTTTGTTGCCTGGCCAGGAAGATCAGACCTCGCGTAACGGCGCTGTCCACGGTAGGCGGCGCGTCGGCCGCAGTGATCGCGGATGCCGCGGCGAGAATCATCATGAACGCTGCCACCCGGATCATTTGCGCTCCTGCCCGCGACCGAGCGCTTCGAAATAGAGCTTCAACGACTGCTCATACCCTGCCGGTTCCGAATCATGCAGCGACGCATCCAGGCTGGCGTCATCATCGCTGCGCATGCGATCCCACTGTCGCGCGGTGCTGAAGCGATCGGCCGGCCGGGAGGTGGCGTCGGACTCGCCCGCGATCGGGGAGCCCAGCACGGCCGACATCGACGGAATCGACGCCAGCCGCTGTTGCGCCGCGCGATGAATCGATTGATCCCAGGCCCGCGAAAGCGATTCGAACACCCCGGCCTGGTGCCGTTTGGCGCCGCTGAGGTTCGGAGGTGACGCCGACAGCGACTCGGCGGCCATTCGCGCAAACGATCGCGCCGCTGCCAGGGGATCGCGGCGCATGAGCAGATCGCGTGAAGCCGCCAGCTCGCGCTGCGCCGCCGAGATGGCGTCCAGCGCCTCGCCGCTGGCTCGATCCGTATCGTCAGGATCATCCCCGGCCAGCGATTCCTGCAGGTCAGCCAGCACCGGCGCCAGCCGCACGAGAATCATATCGCGGGCCGCGTCAGTCTCGGGCGCATACGCGCCGAGCCGCTGCGCTAGTTCCTGAACCGTCGCCGGCAGGAGCGGCGCCGCGGCACGCGTCAGTCGCTCGATCGCTTCCTTCTCACTTTGATCCGCCCCTTGTGAAACGCGCTGCAAAACCGCGCGCTGATCGGCCGGCCCATGCGCGGCCGCGGAGCCCGCGAGCTTGGCACGATGACTCGCCGACCGTCGCGAAACGGCGGCGTCCTGCGCATCGGCCAGCGCCTGCGGCATCGTGGCCAGCAGCTCGATTCCCGCCATCACTTCCGAAGTGGCTCGATCGCGCCCGTCCGGCGTCGAAGCGTCGCTTTGCCCATCCGGCCGCGCGATCGACGCCAGCTCATCGGCCACGCCGCTTTGACGCTGCGCCAGTTCCACTGGATCACCGCCAGTTGATTGCGACAAAACCAGCTGCCGCTGAACGAGATCATCCAGACGCTTTGCCGCATCCGTCTCGCGCTGGGCGGCCTGACGACGGCGTTCGATCCGATCGGGCAGAACACCCTGCCCGTCATCAGCCGGCTGCGACTTAGCCACCGGCCCGCGGTCCCGGCGAAAGCGCGTTCGCAGCCGCCGATACATCTGCGACTCAATGTCAGACGCCTTCTGATATTCCCGCGATGCGGAGGCCGCGTTCGCGGCAATCGCCAGCGATTCCAGATCCTTTTGGCCCTCGATCAGTCCATCGGTATCCGGCCGACGCTCGTCAAGCTCGCCGGCCGCCCGACGCAGTACAGTGCGAGCAGCGCCCAACGTCATCAGATCAGTTGCCGGCAATGTTGCCGGATGCAGCCCGCCGATGCGCTCCGATCGATCGGCCAGCGTTCGAATAGCGCCGGCAATCGCCGCCAGGGTTGAAGCGTCGACGGTAGAACTTGCTCGCGTCATCGCGACGGCTCGACTTGCCAGTTCCAGATCGCGGGCGTGAACAAAATCGGCGTCGGGCCGCACCGCCTCGGCCTGGGCCGCCGCCGACAGCCGCGCTTCAAATCCCGCGCGATGCGTGGAATCATGCAGCAGGGCCTGAGCCCAAGCGGTCGCGGCGGCGGAAAACTTCACGGGCCGAGCCTCGGCAAGCAACCCGTTGCCGGCATCAACGATCTGCTGCACCTGCTCGGAGAGCTCGCGCGAGTCCGCCGCGAGCCTCAGTTGCCTGGCTTCGTCGTCAATCTCCTGCCGCATGCGCTCGAGCGTCTGCGCTGCGCGCTGACGGGCATTTTCATCCTTTTCCATTGGCCGGCTTCGTGCCGCGGTCAAATTCTCCAGATCGCTCTGTAACGCCTGTCCGCGCTTTGCGTTCAACAGCGTCTTTATTTGAACGCCGAGATGTTCGGCAGAGGATTGAGCTTCGTGCAATGCGCCGAAATCAGCCGGCTGCGATGTCGGGCCGCCGCGACGTCTGAACAAATCCTGAAGTGAATTGACGATCGTCTCGTTCGTGTCGATCCAGTTTGCCACCACCACGCTGAATTTCGCCTCATCCGCGTGCGTGATTGCCCGCAACAAGGTTTGCTTCAACGTTGCCGCGGACTGAATGGCCCCGCTCACTTCCCGGTCAAAGCGCCCGCTCGCCGGCTGAAGCGATGGCTGCGTCCGGGCCGCCGTGATCTGCGCGCCCGCGCGATCGAGCTGCGACACAAGATCGAGCTGAAGTTGATCCGCATGCTCGAGTTCAACGACCCGCTGATAGGCATCCAGATCCACCACCCGCGGCGTAATCAAGGCCTGCAACGGCATCGCGCGCGCTTCGTGGCCACCCGTATCGGTCGCGATCAGCGTCAGCGTGAGAACGTCTCCATAGGCAAGCTGCAGTTTGGCCAGGTCGAAACTGATCGTGTCCTGCTGCCGACGCGCATCGCCCATCCGGCGCAACGGCATCGTCATCGCCACTGAACCATTTACCTCGGCCTGAAGATCGAGTGAGACGATTCCGAAGTCGTCGAGCGCGTCGTACGAGACGGGAATAATGTCGCGCGGATTGAGCCGCAGGCTGTCGCCGCCGCGGAGCATCCGCGCCTGCGGCGGAAGATCCGGCAAAACCCGAATCGTGCTCGGCGTCGCAGTGCTCCCCGCCACGCCGCGATCGCTCACCATTTCAATCGTGTATTCCTGGTTGCTCTGGGCCGCGAGTTGAACCCGCGCGGTGGTCGGCGGGCTGCCGATCGTCATCGCCATTCGTTCACCGTTGGCGACGAGCGCCGCCTGCCGAAGCGGCTCGGTTGCGGTGATTGTCACCGTCACGCGCGTGCCGACTGGCGCTTCAATGCGTCCGTCATCGTTATGAAATGATCCGGGCGGCAGTCGCGTGTAGGGCGGGTACTCATACAGCAGATCAAACCGCGCCACCGCCGGCTGTCGAAGCACGCGGATCTTGTAGTCGGCGGATCGCGCATCGCCGCAGGCGACGCAATACCGCTGATCGCGGTCCACCGACGCCACGGTAGCGACGAAACTTCCGTCGCCGTTCGACGTCATGGGCAGCGTAGTCCACGATTCGCCGCCGCTTTGAAGCAGAAGATTCGGTGTCGCGTCACCGGTGTTCACGGCTTCGACGCGAATGTTCAGCGGCTGCGACTGCACGACATTCGCATCACCGGGTAAGACCCGCAATTGCGTCGTGGTTACCGGGGGAATGCCTGCGAATGGCTGAAAGAACCGAACCGCAAGTTGCGACCCGTGCAGGGACGAGACGCCAAGGCCCGCGGCGATGAAAATCGAGCTGACCAGAACCGCCAGCCAGGGGGCGATTGCAGCGCCGACGCCAGGCGCTCGCGTTGGTTCTTTCGAGCGGATACCGGCAAGGACGTCGTCGATAAGCCGGGCAAGTATCTGATCCGACCCGCGCTGGTCGGCACGCGCCAGGGACTGCGATGTAATGGTGACGAGCTTCTGTGCGAAGCGCGGATTCACGCGCTCGGCGGCGATAGCGACGGCAACCCAATTGGGGCGCCGCCGCGAGAGCAGCGCCGCTCGAACGACAAGGCACAAAGACGCGGCGACGCCGATCGCCAGAAGAGCGGCGCGAGCCGTCGCCGGCAGTCTCGCGAAGCGATCCACGATGCAGCACAGAATCGCCCAGGCAATCAAGGCACACGCTGCGATTCCGACGCTGCCAATGAACCGCAATCGACGCGATCGCCCGACGAAATTGCCCAGGAACTGGGCAACCGGCGCGGGCAACTCGGCGGAAATCGTCATGGGTGTTCTGCCCAGCGAACGCTACGGTGGACACTGGTTTTTCAGAGCATTCGACGCAGCCACGGCGTCAACAATTGATACCTAAGACAAACCTGCCCGTTTGCGCAAACCCCACTCGGCCGACAGACATGCCAGCACGAACGCCAGTAGCAGCGGACTCGAGTAGATCGGCTTTCGCGCCACCTGCGAGTCTTCATTTCGCACCTCGCGCAGCAGCCTGGGAAGTTCGTCGATCTGCTCGACAGTGACGTAGTGGCCGCCGCTCGCGCTGGCAATTCGCTTCAGATACTGAGTATCGCTGGCCAGATTGACAAACCCCAGCGCGTCATCGACGAGCACATGAAGGGGCAATGTCGCCAGCGGATTGGCCGTCAGGCGCGGGCCCCGGCTGGACCGCGCTGGTCGTTGAAGTCGGAGCGTATATTCGCCGGGCTCGGTGGGCGTCAAAGTGCCTTCAAATCGTCCGTTGCGCGCGGTCAACGTCAACGGCGCGTGTGGCTGACCATCACGCGCAATCTCAACCTGAACCGAACGCACCGCCGATGGCGCATTGCGAATCCATGCCCGAACCGGCGTGCTCGCGCCCGGCTCAACCGCGATGCGGCCGACGTCGAATTCCACATCCGGCGCGCTCGCCGCAAAACTCTGGCCGGCCGCGAAGTGGATCATCTGCTGCCAGATGCGCTGGTCATACGCGTCGCCGCCGGCGCCCCACCGCCACATCTCATCAAGGCCGACGAACAGCAAGCGGCCCGCGCCACGCGGGCGCTCGATGATCACCGGCGTGCCGGTGTCAGATTCGTTTAGCCAGTGATTGACATCAGAAAAACAGTTCTTCTCCGGAATCTGCAGATAGCGAAATGCGCCTGGCGTTTCAGCCCAGCGCCTGGCCGTGTCGGCGGGATCGCCCAGCTCCATCGCTTCGCGGATTCCAAGCGGTGTCGGCGTGAAATGAAACGCGCCGGTGTCACCGGGCCATTGCCGCCAGACCGGACGGAGGTCGTGAAACGGAAGCAACTCCGCCGCCAGCGGCTGCGACGCGTATTCGGCCAGCCACGCGCCGGTGCCGGCAATGACAATCGCCGTTCCGCCCCGATCGGACACCATGCGTCCCACCGCATCCCACTGGCTCGGGTCCAACGATCGCACCGGCACGTCATGCAGCACCAGGATGTCATCCTGCAGCAGCAGGGCCGCCGGGATGACCAGATGCGCGTCCATCGAAGGGAGCGTCACCGCATTCAGCTGAACCCACGGCATGCGCTGCAACAGATGCTCGAGATTGAGCACATCCCAGGTCGGCCCGCCCGTGATAACCGTGACGCGGAGCTTGTTTGAATAGACTTTAATCCAGCGCGCGGCGCTATTGTTTTCGACGGTCGCCTCGCCGGCTTCCGATGCCACCGAGAATCGAAGCAATTCATCAACCGCGCCCGGTGGCGGGGAGATCGGAATCGAAAACCGCGCGATCAATGAATTCCCAATCGGCTTCCCGTCGCGAACGATCCGCGGCAGAAGCGGAAACGTTACGGCGGCGCTGCTCCCCTGCACCGTAAGAGCCGTCGGTGGCGCGATAGCCCCTTGATATCGCACCTCCACCTGCCCGTCGACGCTCTGACCACGAAACACTTCACTTGTGTTGAGCGATATCGATGAGATCCACACGTCGCTGATGCGATTGGCGGCGACGTTCACCGGATAGACGGGAACGCCTGACGGACGAATCGCCGACGCCATATCACTTCGCCGGGCGCCCCGATGCCCGTCGGTAAGCAACACAATCGCGCGGGCAGACTGGTCCGATGCGATTGATTCAGCAGCTCCCAGGCCAGCCGCGACGTCGGTCAGCGCGGAACTTGTCTCAAGCGGCTTCCCGCCGTGACGCGAAATCGGCAGCGGCTCCAGACTCATCCCCAGCGAGAAGCTGCGAAGATCGGATGCCCCTTGCGACAGCGCCTCGCGATCGACATTCAGCGCGCGCAGGGCGAGCGCCAGACGATTCTGGCTCGCCAGATCATCACAGACTTTCTGGACGCTCGGATTTGTCGCGTACAGGTTCTGGTCGGCCGTGGTCTGAGCGTTGGCGGCCTGAAGTTCAAGATCTCGGATCCGATCTTGAATGGTCGTCCAATCAGCGGAAGCTTCTCCAACTTTCGCGCTTTGAAGGGAAGCGAATCCCTGGGCGATCGCCGGATCGGTCGTCTGCGCCTGCTGGTCAAAAAGCTTCTGCGCCGCCGCCGCATACTCGGCGATCCGATCCTTCAGCGCGCCCTGTTTCTGGCCGACGCCGCGACCGACTTGCCGCGCGTACTCGAGATCGTTTTGGGCATTGATTACGTTCCGCGCAAACGTCGCCAGTTCGCGAATCCGCGAAAGCAGCCGCGTTGGCACATCGTCGCTGGCGCCAGGCGGAAGCGTGCCAAAAGCCCGCGCCAAGGCGACGCGCTCCGCGGGCGTTCGCGCCGAATCGACCAGCTCCATCGACTTGGACGTATCGACGATGGCCAGCACCTGCTCGCCGGCGACCTTCTCCGCCGGCTGTGTCAGCACCGGGCGGAGCAGCATGGCCGCAAGCGCCCCCAGCCCAACCCATCGCAACAGCGGCAGCAGCCAGCCGGTCAGGCCGATGCCATGAATCTGCCGCGGATAGAACCAGAGCAAAATCGCCGTAAGCGCAACGAGCACCGCCGCGGCGACAGGCCACACACCGGCGTTCTCGAAGATAATGCTCGCGACGCTCATGTTGGATTGATCAACCTGGATCTGACCCACGCCGGCCGGCGACGATGATTTCGAGCATGCCCAGGGCGACCGCCCCGAGCAGCGCCACCATCGACAAGTCCACGCCCGCGCGATCTCCCGCAACCACAGCCGCGATGGGCCGATCCGTCGGGTCAATGCGCTTCACGTGGGCGTCGGTCTCCAACTGCGTCCACTGCGCTTCGGTGAGCTGCGTTAAATCTGACTCCTCATCGGAGCCGCGCACGGCGAACAATGTCGGCTTGCTCGCCGCCGGGTCGCTGGCAATGGGGCTCACGCGATAGACGCCCGGCTCGGTCG
>Ga0182024_10019858_pt1 | contig 12335 bp, 8 predicted proteins | sample P32metaG_FD_120480 | JGI IMG/M metagenome (GOLD analysis project Ga0182024, IMG submission 120480) | Permafrost microbial communities from Stordalen Mire, Sweden - P3-2 metaG (Illumina Assembly) | ecosystem: Environmental > Terrestrial > Soil > Wetlands > Permafrost | place: Sweden: Stordalen...
CGGTATAGCGCGCGAGATCGAGCGCGCCGGTTTGCGGATCGATCTCGACCTCGCAGACGTGCGCGCCATAGGGAAAGCCGAGTTGCATGATCATCTCGTCGGCGGTGGCGGCGAGTGGACCGCACAAATCCTCCGGCACGTTTTTTCCGTCCGCGGCCATCGCCGCCACGTCGAAAATTCCGACCGAGCGGTCGGTACCCTTGACGGTGAAGCGACCGATGGCGAAGACGATGTCGTCCTCGGCGGTTTCGAGCATATGCGCGGCGATTTTTTTGCCCTTTTCGATGACCATGTCGGACGCGTTGCCCATGACGATGCCGGCCATGCGCATCGAGCGGGCGGAATGCGAGCCGCCGCCTTCCTTGACGATGTCGGTGTCGTGCTCGATGATGTTGACGTCGTCGAACGGCACGCCGAGCCACTCCGCCACGCATTGCGCGAACGTTGTCTCGTGGCTTTGCCCGCTCGATAGCGTGCCGACCACGACGTCGACGCGGCCTTGCGGATGCACGGTGATGTCGGCGCGCTCGCGCGGATAGCCGCCCGTCGTCTCGAGGTAACAGCAAAGTCCGATGCCGCGCAGCCGTTTGCGTTTGCGCGCTTCGGCGCGGCGCTTCTTGAAACCCTTCCAATCGCCGAGCTCCATCGCGCGCTCCATCACGGCGCGATAGGTGCCGTTGTCGTAGGTGATGCCTTGCGGGTTCTTGTAGGGAAACGCCGACGGCGGAATGAGATTGCGCCGCCGCAGCGCAACGCGATCGAAGCCGTGCTCCTGTGCGGCTTTGTCGATCAGCCGCTCGATGACATAAATGACTTCCGGCCGGCCGGCGCTGCGATAGGGCGTGGTGCACATCGTGGTTGAGAGCACTGCACGCGCCTGCACGTACGCAATCGGGATGCGATAGCCGGCCGTCGCCAATCCGACGCCCTTCACCAGCGGCACGTAAGAGCCGCTATGGGCGCCGACATTGCTGAGGTTCGAGGTGCGTAGCGCGAGAAAACGGCCATTGGCGTCGAGCGCGAGTTCGGCACTGACGGTGAGATCGCGGCCCATATAGTCAGTGAGAAACGCCTCCTGGCGTTCGGCGGTCCATTTCACCGGGCGGCCAACGCGCCGCGATCCCCAGACGACCAGCGCGAATTCAGGAAAGAAGCTGTTGCGCGTGCCGAAATTGCCGCCGATCTCGCGTGCGATGACGCGCACGCTTTCCACCGGCACGCCGAGGATCGCTGCAAGCTCGCGCTTCTGGCGCACGATGCCACCCGAGCCGGCATAGAGCGTGTAGCGTCCGCTCGCCGCGTCATAGGCACCGACGGCGGCGCGCGGCTCCATCGGCACGCCTGTGACGCGATTGATCCAGGTGTCGAGCCGCGTCACGTGCGCGGCGCGCGCAAATGCGTCCGCGGCCGCTGCGGCATCGCCGACCTCGGCGTCGATCATGATATTGGGCAGGTCGTCGTAAAGCCGCGGCGCGCCGTCCTCGACGGCGGCTGTCGCCTCGGTGACGGCCGGCAGCGGCTCGTAGTCGACCGCCACCTTCTCTGCGGCATCCTTCGCCGCGGCGATCGTCTCCGCGATCACGAAAGCGACGGCGGTGCCGACATGGCGCACGCGATCGGCCGGCAGCACGTGATGCGGGGCGGCCGGCACCGGCGAACCGTCGCGGTTATGCAGCACGACGTCGGGCGGGTTGCCGGGAGCGGTGAGATGGGGAATGCGGGTCAGACCGTCGGCCAGCGCGTCCTTGCCGGTGAGCACCGCTAGCACGCCGGGCATGGCGCGCGCGGCGGTGGTATCGATCGAACGGATCAACGCGTGGGCGTGAGGCGCGCGTACCATCGCGGCATAGACCTGCCCCTCCAGATTGACGTCGTCGCTGTAACAGCCGCGGCCGGTGAGGAGGCGCGCATCCTCCTTGCGGCGTACCGTGTCTCCGATGCCTGCGTTCATGTTGGCGATTGCGTTCGAGACGGAAGAGGGGCGGGCAATAATAGTCTCACAGCGCCGCAGGCGCGGCTACCCACCCTTCCACGCGTGCTGGCGACGCCGGTATAGCCAGCCAGTCGAGCCTCCTTCGACACCGGCGGCGAGAGGTTAACGAAAGGTAAATGCGAAATTCCGGTGCAGTCTCACAAACCGCTGCTGTTGAATTAGGATTTTTAACCAAATTCGACCATCAATATCGGCATTAACGCGTTGCGTGATCGCCGGAAATGACCGCCAACCGCCTGTCCCAGTACCGCCGCGCTCTGTTGCAGCCCGCGCCACTCGCCGGCATTGCGATCATCGCCATTTTCTGGCTCGGCCTGATCTATCTGCTTCCTGCCCACCAAGAGAGTCTCGCGGAATACGAACACCGCCGGGTGATCTATTTCGGCGTGGCGGTTGTTTTGACGCTGCTCGAAGTGATGACGATCGCGGCCAGCATCCGCCGCCAGCTTTCGCTCGAGCGGACCAATGTGCGATTCAATACGGCGCTCGAAAACATGACACACGGCCTGTGCATGTTCGACGCCGATAAGCGCCTGGTGATCTGGAACGACCGCTATGCCAGCCTCTATCGCTTGCCTCCGGAATTATTGAAGACCGGAACGTCGCACGAAGCCATTATCGCGCATCGCGTCACGCACGGTCTGCTCAAGGGCGAAACCGGCGCCGTCGCCGTCGACAAGAAGCTCAATGCCTTGGGCAAGCACTCCTCCGAGAAAATCTCGGCCCGGATAGACGAGCTTGCCGACGGCAGCCTGGTCCGCGTCGTCCGGCAACCGATGAAGGGCGGCGGCTGGGTCGCAACGCACGAGGACATCACCGAGCGCCAGCAGCTCGAGAAACAGCGTGACGACATGCTGGCGCAGGAGAACCGCCGATTGCTGACCGAAAGCGCAATCTCATCGTTCCGCGAGCGGGTCGAGGAGGTGCTGGGGATGGTCGGCCACAGCACCAACGCCATGAAGTCGATGGCGGGCACGCTCATCGGCTCGTCGCGAGAGACGACGCAGCATGCCGATGGAGCGCTGCGTGAATCGAATGAAGCGTCGGCGAACGTCTCATCGGTCGCGACTTCGGCCGAAGAGTTGTCGGCCTCGATCGCGGAAATCAATCAGCAACTCGCCCAGACCACGCAATTGGTCGCCAACGCCGTAAACGAAGCCAAGGTAACCAGCGCCGAATACGCCGGTCTGGCGCAGGCCGCGGAGAAGATCGGCGATGTCGTCAAGCTCATTCGCAACATCGCCGGCCAGACCAACCTGCTGGCGCTGAACGCCACCATCGAGGCGGCGCGCGCCGGCGAAGCGGGCCGCGGTTTCGCCGTGGTGGCCAACGAAGTCAAATCGCTCGCCGTCGAAACCGCGAAGGCGACCGAGGAAATCGCGCGCCATATCCTGGCGGTGCAGGAATCGACCGGCGGCGCGGTCAAGGCGGTGCATGGCATCGAGCACAGCATGCACGAAATCTCGACGCGCACGGCGGGCGCGGCAGCTTCGGTGCTGGAGCAGAACGCCGCCACCTCCGAAATCACCCGCAACGCGGTCAACGCGGCGCGCGGAACGAGCACGGTCGTCACGGCTCTCAACAAAGTATCCGAAGCCGCGATCGGAACCCGCGTCGCGGCCGAGACCGTGCTCACGGCCTCGAATTCAGTCGATGCCTCGGTCGGCAGCCTGCGCGCCGAGATCGAAAGCTTCCTCAACAAAGTTGCGGTCTGACCGCCCGGCGGTTTTGTCGCTAAATCCGATATTTAGGCTGACGGGGGAGACACGCCTAAAGCCCTATGGTATTTGAGCCATGGGGAAACATCATGAAACATTTTGCTGGAAGGCTATCGGCGGCGCTCGCTGCGCTGCTTGGAACTTTCGCTTTGCTCATCGGCGGGCCGGCATTTTCGCAAAATCCGCCGAAGCGAATCTACATCGTCCAGAGCTACGAGGCTGGACATGTCTGTGGCGAACCCCAGGCCGAGGGCGAATTGCAGTCGCTGTCAGTCGGCGGTTGGACGGTGGGGCGCAATCTTGAGGTGAAGACTTACTATATGGACACCTACAAGACCAACACGAGTCCGGAAAGCATGCATAGCGAGGGCCAGAAGGCGCTCCAGGAAATCAGCGAATTCAAACCGGACCTTGTGTTCGTCAATGACGACGCCGCGGTCGCCGAAGTCATGATGCCGTTGGTCGGCGGCAGCATTCCTGTGGTGTTTTCCGGCATGAACGGACAGCCGGAAATGTACAACGAACGAAAGCACTACATGGAGAGTTGGGCCCACCCCGGAAGCAATGTCACCGGAATTTACGAAAAGCTCTACGCCGCCCAGGCCGTGAAGGTCATGGAGCAGGCGGTCCCGGGATTGCGCGGCGCCAAGGTTGTGATGATCACGGACTTTACTCCCACCGGCAACGGACTGACCAAGCAATTCGAGCTTGAGCTCAAGGACGTGACCGACGTGCACTGGGAAGTGCAGCGCGTGCACAATTGGACGGAGTATACGGCGCTGATACAGCGCCTGAACGACGATCCAGACGTCAAGGCAATCTATCCTGTCGCGCTGTCGTTGCCTGTCGACGGCGGCGGCCGTTATGCCGCGGCGCAGATTTACGACTGGACGCTCGCGCATTCCAAAAAGCCGGAGATGGCGATCAACTACTTCTTCGCCCGCATGGGCCTGTTCGGCGGCGCGGTCGAGAATTTCAGCGCTATGGGCCGGCTGGCAGGCCAGAAAGCGGTGAAGATTCTCAATGGGACGAAGGCCGGCGATCTGCCAATAGAAGACGGCCCCGAGTCCGCCATCGTGTTCAACGTCAAGCGCGCCAGGGACCTTGGCATCGAGATTCCGGCACGGGTACTTGCGGCAGCCAATGCGGTGTATAAGGACGATCTGTTGCCGCTCGAGGGCCGCCCGTTGCTGTACGATCGCTCGATCATTCCTTCTGAATAATTCGTGCGCTCGTGCCGTGTTGCGTGAGTCGTCCAAACTTCGGATGATTTTGGCATGACAAACGCAGCAGACCCACAGCCGCGCCGCCGGCGCTCGTTCAAGGCCAGGCTGATGGTGCTGGTGGCGCTGGCCGTCGCCGTGCCGGCGCTGCTCACCTGCCTCATCTTGGGCGTCCAGCTCAACCGCCAAGCACGCGATCTGTTCGCCAACGGTCTTTCCGCGAATCTGGAGACCTTTGCGCTCGTTCTCCAGGACGCGGAAAAAAACATATTCGACGGCCTCACCAGGATGGCCTCCGACAACACGTTGCAGGTCACCCTCGATCTCGAAATGAAGTCTCAGCTCAAAGGCTATATCGAGGCGCAGCGTCAGGTGCTGGGGATCGCATTCGTCGCCGTCTATGACGCGGATTCCAAAAATATCGCGTTCTCCGGTACCGACAGGGACACCACGCTGGGGCAGTGGCACTTCGCGACGAACGGTGAGCGGGATAGCGTTGGCTGTACGGTCGTGCGCGAACAGCCCGAGCAATTGGTGCGCTGTAACGGCACGGTCTATCTCGTGTCCGCCGTCGAGGTCCGTCGCGCCCACGATTCAAGCCTGGGTGACGCGGGGCAAAGCCAGGGTTCGCAGCTCCTCGGTTACATCATGGGCGGTACGCCGGTCGCAAACTCCGTCTTGATCGGCGAGCTCTTGAGCCGGCGCATTCTCCACCCGCTGATCTGGGCCGGCAACGAACTCGTCTATTCAAATGTCGGAACCTCGGCATCGATTGCACCAGCAAGTCTTGACGGCGGAGCGCACGAATACGATCTCGATCAGACTGCCTATCTTGGCGTTGCAAAGGCGCTCCGCATCGGATTGCAGAGTCTCGAATACGGCGTGGTCGCGCCGCTCGCGCCGCTGCAAGACACATTGTGGCGATCGGTACTGACCGTGGCCGGCATCGGCCTGCTCATCGTGATCGCGAGCCTTATCGCCATCAGCATTCGCGCTACGCGCTTGTTGCGGCCGATCGAGCAATTGCGGCTGGGCGTTGCGCGCATCGGCGGCGGCGACCTTGCGCAGCGCATTTCGGTCAAGAGCGCCGATGAATTCGAGGCGCTCGCCGACCAATTCAACGACATGGCGGGCCGGCTGGAGGAATCTTACGCCGGCCTTGAACGAAAAGTGGAAGAGCGTACCCGCCAGCTCGAAGTGGCGAGCCAGCACAAATCGCAGTTCCTCGCCAATATGAGCCACGAGCTGCGCACGCCGCTCAATGCCATCATCGGTTACAGCGAAATCCTCCAGGAAGACGTCGCCGATCATGGCCAAGACAATCTTGTTGCTGATCTCAAAAAGATCGAGAGCTCCGGCCGTCACTTGCTCGGCCTGATCAACGACATTCTCGACCTGTCGAAGATCGAAGCCGGCAAGATGGACGTCTTTATCGAGGACGTCGAAATCGTTCCGCTGCTCGACGAGGTGCGCGCCATCATTGTTCCGATGGCGGCGAAAAACAGCAACAAAATCGAGTTCCGCCTGGCGGACAATCTCGGCACGATGCGCACCGACCGTACCAAGCTCAAACAGAGCCTGCTCAACATTTTCAGTAACGGCAGCAAGTTCACGCAGGACGGCCGGCTGATGCTGGAGGCTGATCGCTTCGAATCCGACAAGCCGATGGTGCGGTTCGCCATATCGGATACGGGCATCGGCATGACCGAGGAACAGCTTGGCCGCCTGTTCCAGGCCTTCAGCCAGGCCGATGCTTCGACAACCAAAAAGTACGGCGGCACCGGTCTTGGTCTGGCGATCACCCACAATTTCTGCCAAATGCTCGGCGGCAACGTCACCGTCGCCAGCCGGCCGGGCGAAGGCTCTACTTTCACCATCACCCTGCCGGACAGTCCTGCCGCAGCGGCGCAAGCTAAGCCCGCGGATGCTCCACCGCTCTTAGTCGAATCGGATGACGTAACCACGGTACTGGTCGTCGACGACGATCCCGCGGCACGCGATCTGTTGACGGCCAATCTCAAGAGCGCGGGATATCGGCTAGTGCATGCCGCTAGCGGCGAGGAGGCCCTTAGCCTAGCGCGCACGATCCATCCGGACGCGATCACGCTCGACGTCATGATGCCGAAGCCGGACGGCTGGGAGGTGCTGAGCGCGCTCAAGGCCGACGCCGCGCTGCGCGACATTCCGGTGATCATCGTCACGATGTTGTCCGACCGCGGCATCGGCCTGTCGCTGGGCGCAGTCGATGTGCTGACGAAACCGGTCGACCGCGCGCACCTGACCGCGCTGATCAATAGTCTGCTGCGGCGCGAGGGTCCGGTTCTGGTCGTCGAGGACGATGCCGGCGCCCGCGAGATGATGCGGCAGACGATCGAAAAAATGAGCTTGCCGGTAGCCGAGGCCGCCGACGGCCGTCAGGCGCTGGCTTGGCTTGGCGGCCATTCGGCGCCCGCCATGATCCTGCTCGATCTGATGATGCCGGACGTGGACGGGTTCGAGGTTCTCGACGCGCTCGCCGCGCATCCGCAATGGCGTGAAATCCCGGTGATCGTCATAACGGCAAAGCAGCTTACAGCGGCCGAGCGAGAGCGCCTGTTGGGACAGGCGCAAAAAGTCATCGCAAAGGGTACCGCGTCTCGGTTGGATATCGCTTCGGCGATAAGCGAGGCGGTGCGGCGCCGGCCGGCGCGCGCGGCGATGGGTGCGAATGCGTGAATGAATAATGCGGGGGCGTTCGATGACGAAGGTTTTGCTGGTCGAAGACAACGAAATGAATCGCGACATGCTGTCTCGACGTCTCATTCGTCGCGGCTTCGAGGTGATTTTCGCGGTGGACGGCCAGCAGGGGGTCGATCTCGCGCGAAGCGAACGGCCCGACATCATCCTGATGGATATGAGCCTGCCGGTCATCGACGGCTGGGAGGCGACCCGGCGCGTCAAATCGGACGATGTCACGAAAAGCGTGCCGGTGATCGGCCTGACCGCGCACGCCATGGCCGGCGACCGTGAAAAGGCCATGGAAGCCGGCTGCGACGATTACGATACCAAGCCGGTGGAGCTCGAACGCCTCATTGGCAAGATGGAAAAGCTTCTAGGCGCCGGAAAGGCCTAGCGGCTCGCTTGCCGCGCGGGAGGATCCTTGTCGACCAGTGTAGCGGACGAGCGCCTCAGCCGCACTTTGACGGCGTTCCTGCGCCAGGAAGTGCTGGCGCCGGCGAGTGCCGTCACCGAGTTCCTCGACATGATCATCGAGGATGCGCGCCGGCTGCAGCTCACGGAGCCGCTTGCCGATCTCGAGCGGATGCGCGGCGCGAGCGTCCAATTGAATACGTTCGTGAAGAGTATCATCCAGGGTTCGTCATCGGATCACGTGAAGGGCGAGACGCTCGAGGCGTTCCACCGCCGTCTCCGTCACGACTTGCGAACGCCGCTCAACGCCATCAAAGGCTACAGCGAACTCTTGATCGAGGACATGGAAGCGGACGGCGAGCATCCGCTGCGAGCGGACCTCGTGAAGCTGAAAGATTCCGCCGATCAATTGCTCGGCCAGATCGACGCCATGGCGGCACTGGCGCGGCAGCAGGAGGCCGGTGGAGACGGCGGCGGCAGCGCTCGAGCGGAGCAGTTCGAGGTCGTCGCCGACGTGTTGCGCACCATCAAGCCGCTGCCCGTCAGCGACGCGTTGCAGGAGGCGATGCAATCGAGCGCGATCCTGGTCGTCGACGACAATGCCTCCAACCGTGACGTGCTGGCCCGCCGGCTGACGCGGGAAGGCCACAACGTCGTGACCGCCGCGAACGGCGCATTGGCACTCGACCTCGTTTCTCGGCAGGAATTCGATCTTGTCCTGCTCGATCTCATCATGCCGGAAATGAGCGGCTTCGAAGTGCTGCGCCGTCTCAAGGCGGACGAACGAACCAGCCACATTCCGGTGATCGTGATTTCCGCGCTCGACGAGCTCGATACCGTGGTGCGGTGCATTGAGGCCGGCGCCGAGGACTATCTGAGCAAGCCGTTCAATCCAGTCCTGCTGCGCGCGCGCGTCGGCGCCTCGCTGGAGAAGAAATGGTTGCGCGACCGGGAGAAGAAATTCATCGCGGATTTGGAGCAGGAAAAGCAGCGCTCCGAGACGCTGCTCCTCAACATTTTACCGCAAAAGATCGTCGATCGCATGCGAGGCGGCGAGACAGTCATTGCCGACCGGGTTTTGGAAGCGACAATCCTGTTTTGCGATCTCGTCGGCTTCACGACGCTCAGTCAGGAACAGCCGGCGGATCGCGTTATCGACTTCCTGAGCAAGATATTCGCCGCCTTCGATCGGCTCGCCGCGGAGCATGGCGTGGAAAAGATCAAGACCATCGGCGACGCCTACATGGCGGCGGCGGGTATTCCCGAACCACAATCCGACCATGCGCTACGGATTGCGGAGCTGGCGCTAAGCATGCTTGACGCGGTGAACGATATTGCCAAGGCGACCGATCTGAAACTTCAGGCTCGCATCGGTGCCCATACCGGCCCAATCGTTGCCGGCGTGATCGGCACGCACAAATTCGCTTACGATATCTGGGGCGACACGGTGAATACCGCGAGCCGGATGGAATCCCACTCGTTGCCAGGCCGCATTCAAGTGTCGGCTGTGACCCGCGCTCTGCTCGGCGATCAATTTAATTTCGAGCACCGCGGCAGCATCGAGGTCAAGGGCAAGGGAAAGATGGAGACCTTTTTCCTGAACGAGCGGTAGCCGCGTTGGCCTGGGGGTCAATGCGCCGCTTGCGTCTGGCACTCGACGCGGTGGAAGCCCAAGCGCTGCATCACCGGCTCGTCGGTGACGCGCAACATCAGCGCATCCTCGGTCGCCTCGTGGCAATGCGGCCGCCATGCCGGCGCGGCGATCACGTCGCCGCGGCGCCATGCGAAGCGCTCGCAGTCGACCGTCGTGACGCCGCTGCCTTTAACGATCGCGTAGACGTTGTTGGCGGTGGTGCGGTGCGGCGCCGTTTGCACGTGCGGCGCGAGCCGCATCATGTGCAACCCGATCGTATCCATCGCCGGATTGCCGAGCTCGACATGCGTGCCGAACTGTCCCTTCGGCTCGGGTTCGGCCGCGTCGAGCCGTTTGAGCGTCTCGCTCAGCGGGAACACGAACGGTGAATCTTTCGTCGGTGGGGCGTTCGCGAATGCCTCGTGGGTTTTGTCTTCCTCCGCCGGCTCGAAGAACATCGGCTCGAGCAGTTGCACCAGCGGCACGTCGAGGAAGTCGAGCCAATAGGCACAGGCGCGGCTGTTATTGCCGTGGCCGTGGCTCGACCAATTCGGGGTGAGCAGCACGTCGCCGGGCTCCATCGCGATCTTGACGCCGTCGACCTCGGTATAGGTGCCGGGTTCGGAGTCGAGGATGAGCCGCAGCGCATTCGGCGTATGGCGATGCGCGCGGGCCCACTCGCCGGGCATGATCATTTGATAGGCGACGACCATGGTGCGCACCGTGCCGTAGCTGTCGCCCGAAGATGGATTGAACAAAATGAGATTGCGGCGCTCGGCGAGCTCGGTATTGATGAGGCGGCCGGCGGCATCGAGCGCGCCGCGCGCCTGCTCGTATTTCCACTGCGCCGGCGCAAAATTCTTCTTCGGGGCAGGCCACAACGACGCTACGCCCTTATTCCAGCCGGGTGCGATGCCGACTTGGCGAAGCTTGCCGTAGAGTTCTTCGAGCGATCCCGATCGGGCGAGATCGTCGCGGGACGGAAGGTGCATCGCGGTGTCAGTCATTGCCGCAGCACGCGAACAGAATACTGACGGTAGGTGCCGCAGGAAATGACATGGCCGCATTTGGCATCGTCACTGCCGCGGCCTCCAGCACCTCGTCGGGAAGGTCGAAGGCGAAGATGTCCTCGTCGTTCCGATCGAGGTCCTTCGTATTGTCGGTCATGTCATCGATCCGTTCGCTCGGCGCAGTGGCTGCTCGTCAGCGACGATCAGCATAGCAGACCGATCCCGGCACGGGAACTTGGCAGTATACCGGCGCAGCCTTGGGCGGAAGGTTACGCGGTTTTGCGCTTTTCGTGCGCGGCACCCGGATGGTGCTCGGCCTCGCGCTTGCCGCCGTGGCGCTCGTGCGCCGCGCGGTGCACCTCATGGCGGACACGCTGGCGTCCCTGCTTGCGGTCCGCGGTTTTCCCGGCGGCATCGTGTGCCGCCGCGGCGGCTTGTGCCGCTTCCAGCTTTGCCCGCGCCAATTGCGTTTGTTCCATCTGCTCCTGCTCCATGCTGGCGAAGGCCGGCAGGTTGCGGCACGGCAGAGGGCGAGCGAAGGTCAGCGCGGCATCGTCAACCGGGATTTTTCGCCACGCCTCGGCCGAGAGGCCGGTTACCCGGATGACGTAGTTGCGGGTTTCGCGCGGCAGGCTGCGGCGATGCTCAAGCCATTCGGCGACGCGGTGCGCGCCGGCATTGTAGGCGGCGGCGACGAAACCGAGATTGCCGAACTCCAGACGAAGCTCGTTTAAAAATCGCGCCGAGGCCGGGATCGCTTGCAGCGGATCGAAAGGGTCGTCGAGGCCGGTTTCGGCAGCGGTCTTCGGCATGAATTGCGCAATGCCCTGCGCGCCTTTGGGGCTGACGGCGTCGTCGCGCAGGCGGCTCTCCTGCCACAGCAGATTGGCAAAGAAGGGAATCGGCAGATCGTTTTCCTGTGCCGACGTCAGCAGCGCATTGCAAAGGTCACCGAGCGAAACTTCCGTGCTGCGATTGGAACCGACGTCCGTGCCCGTGACAATGTCGGTGTCGAGCGCCGCGCTCATCGCGGCATCGGGCCCGATATCCAGATCCGCGCTTGCCGATGCCAGTGTCAGGACCGGATTGGCCGTTCCGCGCTTGATGATTTCGACGGGCAATGCGCGCGGTCGCAATGCCGCGACGCTGAGCCGGTCGCCGCGGCTGGTCGACGATTCAATTTCAATCAGCGACGGCAACGCGCCATCGCGTAGCGCGTGGAAGTAATCGCCAAACAGCGACGAATACTCCGGCTCCGGCGCGGCACTGCTCAACCCGAGCATCATGATTCCAAGCGCAAGCATCGGTCGCATCGCGTTCCCCTCACGCAACGTGTCACGACGGCGTCGCCTGACGCCGTTCCACGCGGTCTTCTCTGCGAGATGTCCCCTCGACTAAGAGCGCTCATGCCGGTCCATGGGGGCGGCTTTTTGAGCGGATTGTGAGTCATTCAAGGCGAATTGCGGCGCAGTGCTGTGTTTCGGAACTTGGAACCGTTCCAAGGTGCTTGCGTCGCGAGGCGGGAAGTTGGATATTAGTTGCGAGCGAGACCAATTTACCGGCGCCACTTGTGTTTAGGCCGTTGCTGCGAGGTCCGATGACTCAAGACACCAAGCTCCGAAACGCGGA
>Ga0182024_10019859_pt1 | contig 12334 bp, 12 predicted proteins | sample P32metaG_FD_120480 | JGI IMG/M metagenome (GOLD analysis project Ga0182024, IMG submission 120480) | Permafrost microbial communities from Stordalen Mire, Sweden - P3-2 metaG (Illumina Assembly) | ecosystem: Environmental > Terrestrial > Soil > Wetlands > Permafrost | place: Sweden: Stordalen...
CCAGCTTGCCAGAATGGCGCCTGCGACTCTGTCAGTGCATAGGGTACTTGCCATAAAATCAAAGACTCACTTTGCAAAGGATGTGTTCGACCGCTATGGTCTTGCGCCGCTCACGTGGCAAGGTTTGGCTAACAACCTTCTGATGCCGGACCAGAAGCCCCGGTTTCAGATTTGCTTTGTTTTCCCCGCCGGATCGGCCAGATTTCCCCTTGGCTGCCCAGCGTTTTGCCCTTGCCCACCTACCTGCTACAGAGTGATGCCCGTCTCTTACGATTGTAACCGAATTGACTTAAAAATAAATAGATTCAAGGGCCTGGTGTTGCTCGGCAAGCAACAACCGGTTGGCCAGCAGACTGGCGCGGCCGTTCAGAGCGCGCTCGGCCGTGACCCGTGCTAATTCGGGAAGATTATTGCTTTCAGAGAGATGCGCCAGAATCACATACGCCGCCTGGCCGTCATACCCATTTTGGAGAAAATCCGCCGCCGTTTCATTCGAGAGGTGACCAACGCGCGAAAGTACCCTTTGTTTCACTGACCACGGGTAAGGGCCGTCGCGCAGCATTTCCAGGTCGTGGTTGGACTCGAGCAGCAGCAGATCGACGCCCTTGAGCTGAGCCTTCACGTTGGGCGGAATGTAGCCCAGATCGGTGGCGTGGGCCATGCGAACCCCTTCGGCGCAGAAGACAAAACCAACGGGATCGGCCGCGTCGTGGGGGATGGTAAAGGGGCTGACGGCGATATCGCCGATCTCAAAGGGCTGGCCGGCCTGAAAATATTCGACAGAGGGTAACCAGGTAGGTTCCTCCTTGCGCGAGGGCACGCGCTCGGGCGCCGCCGCCTCCGTGTCCAGCTCCGGGTCCGGCTCCGACGCGGTGTCCATCCCCGGCGAAACGGCCGCCGCCGAATCGCAACCGCCCTGCACCGCTTCGTCGCCTTCGTCCGCCTCGCTCGCGCCATCGGTCTCGCTGGCACAATCGAATTGGGCGCATTCTGCCTCAGCCTGCCGTTCCGCTGCCTGCTTGCGGCACTGTTCCAGCCACTGCGCATAGGTCATCTGCCGCCGCGGCGCCAGCCAGCGCATCCAGGCGCGATGCGTGCCCTCGGTAATGTAAACCGGAATGCCCAGCTTGCGCGCCGTCACCGCCAGGCCGCCCACATGGTCGGAGTGTTCGTGGGTAATGATGATCGCGTCCAGAGTCTCCGCGGCCTCACCGGCCAGCTTCATGCGCCGGAAAAGCTCCCGGCAGCTCAGGCCCGCATCCACCAGAATCCGCGTGCGCCCGCCAGTGACAATGGTCGAGTTGCCCTTAGACCCCGACGCGAGAACGGTGAAGCGCACCATCCTCTGAGGATAGCGCGCCCGGCTGTTGATTGCGCGGGAAACGGGATGGACTGCCTGTGCAAGCGGCCCGAATCGGAATTCTAGGGCGCTCTTTCAACCGCTCTCCGCAGCGCCGCCCGCGCCAGTAGCCGCGTGGAATCGAGCGTAGGCAGCGGCGAGTTGGCATCGTTCATAATCAGCGGAATCTCCGTGCAGCCCAGCACCACGGCGTCGCAGCCCTCGCCTTTCATCCGTTCAATCACCTGCTGAAAAACCGCGACCGACTCCGGCCGGAAGATGCCGTACACCAGCTCATCCATGATGATGCGATTGGTTTCCTCGCGCTCCTCGGCATTCGGACGCAAGACATCCAATCCGCGCGCGGAGAGCTTTTCCGGATAGACTTTGCTCTCGACCAGCCAACGGGTTCCGGTAATGCCGATGCGTTTAAAGCCGCGCCCCACAACCTCATCGGCGACCACCTCAGCGATGTGCAGCCAAGGCAATGGCGACTGCGACTCGACAAACCGAAACGCCTGGTGGACGGTGTTGTCGGGGCAGATAAGGAAATCGGCGCCGATCAAGGCCAGCTTGCGCGCCGAAGAAAGCATCAGCTCGGCAACGCCCTGCCAGTCGCCGCGGTAGATGCACTGCATGTAGTCGGCCAGCGAGTGCGAATGCATGGAGACTTCCGGATGCGCGAGTGGCCCGAGAAGCTGCGCACCTTCCACGCAAATGGTTCGATAGCAGAGCGACGCGCCCTCGGCGGAGCAGGCGACGATTCCAATGTGGCCGCGCATGATTCGATTCTACAAACGCGTCCGCAGCCCAGGTCGCGGAAAGATTGCGTGGGTCCGCGTTGAAGAAAAATACCCTCAGGGGCTAAAGCCCAAAATCATTTTGGCGGCTTTATGTACGGGCTGAAGCCCGTACCCTTCAACCCTGGCTGAAGCCCATACCCTTCAACGCTGGCTGAAGCCTGCACCCTTCAGGAGTCCCTGCCCTTCAAGAACCCGTGCCCTTCAAACTGACTCACTACCGAAAGATTGCCTCAATTGCTGCCTCTTTTGAATTATGCTTGTGAGCAGGCCGAGCGTCCCCGGAACCGGCTTCCCCCCAACACGTCCGATAGCTCTTGCCTGCCCGTAGCATTTGCCCGGAGGTCGCACGCATGACGATCAACCCGATCTGGTCCAGACCGCTCCCGGCCTTTCTGCTCATGGGTTGCGCGGTGGCCGCGACAGCGTTTTTCACGCTGTCCGGACTGCCGGTCCGCGGGGCGCATGCCGCGGGCAAGCCTGCCGAAACAACCACGGCCGGGTGGGATCGCGAAGCCGCTGCGCGTTATCTCGATGGCCGCGAGATTTATTGGCAGGGCTGGGACCGCGCGCAAAAGGATCACGGAACGCTGTGCATCTCCTGCCACACGCAGGCTACTTACGGATTGGCGCGGCCCGCGCTGCGCCACGATTTAAGCGAGCGGGGACCGTCGGCCGCCGAGCAGGTGATGCTGGCCAGCATAGACAAACGCGTGGGCATGTGGAACCAGATGGCTCCGTTTTACTCCGACGCCACGTCGGGCGCGGGAAAGGAAGTGGAGTCGCGTAATGCAGAGTCGGTGCTCAACTCCATCATCCTTTCCAGCTACGACCAGCGCCAGGGCCACCTGAGCCCGACCACGCGCACGGCCTTCGACAATGCGTGGGCGCTGCAGTCCACCTCAGGCCCCACCACCGGCGCATGGGTGTGGCAGAACTTTCATTACACGCCGTGGGAGTCGCCGGAGTCGGAGTATCACGGCGCGGCGTTGATGGCCGTGGCCGTGGGCAAGGCGCCTGACAATTATCGCAACGATCCGAAGGTCGCCGCCAACCTGGCCGCCCTCACCGCCTATCTGAGCAGCCACTACGAAGCGCAGCCGCTGCTCAACAAGGTTGTGGCTCTGTGGGCTTCCAACTGGTTTCCTGGTGTAATCACGCCGGCCCAGCGCAGCAAGCTGCTCGACGACCTCTATGCCCACCAGCGCGCCGAGGGCGGATGGAGCCTGACCGACCTGGGCACATGGAAGCGCATGGACGATACGCCGCTGGTGACGCGCCCGGACGGCTACGCGACGGGCCTGGCCGTGCTGGTGCTGGAAGAAACAACCGTCGCCGATCCGCGAATCAGGGCACGCGCCGAAACGCCCATCGCGCTCGGCATTGCGTGGCTCAAGGCCAACCAGGACAAGGCTACTGGCGCGTGGCCCGCGTGGTCGCTGAACAAGAACCGCGACCTCAGCAGCAATGTGGGCAAGTTCATGAGCGACGCGGCAACAAGTTACGCCGTACTGGCTCTTGAGGAGAAGCGCTAATAGGCAACAACTGCGACTGAACGTCTGGCAGACCCCTTGAATATAGCTGTGAACCTCCCTGAGAAGCCGGCTATTTTCGCCCTCCTGCTCAGCTTGCCCTGCTGCTCAGCTTGCTTGACAGCGTGCATGCACATGCGCACCCGCCTCACTGTCGCCGAATCCAGGCAAGACGCCGACTCATCCCCGATCCGATGTAACCCCAAAGTGTAATGGACGGGGCAAGCCGTAAATGGAACCATGAATCCAACAAAAGCCTACGCGCCCTGCAATTTTCAAATGAGTGACAAGCCTCGCAGGGGGGTTGGGATTTCAGTCCATGAAGAAAATCGCATTCCTGATTTGCTCCGGGATCGGATATTTGATCGGGCACTATTTCGGCACCGGCGCGCTGGCGGCCTACTCGTCCATCCTGATCTCCTATCACCTCTATCTGGCCTTCCTGGTAGTCAGCGCCGAAAAGGAGAGCGGCCTCTCTTTGTCGGTTGGCCAAACTATTGTCACCCACGCTGCCTGCATTGCGGTGGTCATTGGGCTCGCGATTGGCCGGCACTCTATCCCATTTTTTGGAATCGTTCGCCTGTTTATCCCCGGCATCGCGCCCTTTGAAGTGACCTGGCTTTTCAGCGGCCGAAAAAAGAAGCAGGACGGCGTCGAGGGTCAACTCGCAGCCGTGGTTGCAGGTGTGCCCATCGCGCCGGCCGCAAGCACAGTAGCGGCGCCAGTAGTAACGGCGCCAGTGATGGCCGAAACAATTGTAGCCGTGCCAGCCGCAAGCCCAGTAACGGCGCTCGTGATGAACGAAACACCTGTAACAGTGCCGGTGGCACCAACGGCATCGGTTACGGCCCCGCCAATGGCTGGATACACAACAACGAACACCTATAGTTCTGTCCTGGCCAATTCCGCAACGACGGACTCTGGGATGAAGGCTCCCAGCAGCACGACTTCCTACCAATGCGAGAGCACCGGCGACCCCTACGAGGATTTCATCCTCCACATGCAGTCGGGCAAGCGACCGTTCCGCAAGCCCGGTATCACGGTGAAACAGGAATTCGAGTTGTGGCTGGCCCATCGCACCAAGACCGATCAGGCTGCCTTGGCAGCGGGCGCGCGGGTCAACGCGCAGGCCAAGGCGCAAGCCTAGGGCGATTCCAACAAGTCCGCCGGAATCTCGATCGACACCAAGGTTCCCCGCCCCGGATTGCTGACCACCTCAAAGCGCGCCTGGTTGCCATAGAGCACCTCCAGCCGCTCCTGCACATTCTTCATGCCGATGCCCGCGCCGGTGCGGGGCAGCGCCGATACCGGCCGGTTGCCCATGCCCACTCCGTCGTCGGCCACCTCGATCAGCACGCGATTGCCTTCAAGGCGGCTGCGCAGCGTTACCGTTCCGCCGTTGAGGCGAGGCTCAAGGCCGTGCTTGATGCTGTTTTCAATCAGCGGCTGCAGCAGGATGCTGGGCACCAGCACATCCAGCGTGCGCGGATCGATCTGCTTTTCTACGCGCAGCTTATCAGCGCCAAAGCGCACCACCTCGATGTCCAGATAGTCGTCGGTAAAGCTCAGTTCGTCGCGCAATGGAACATAGGTGTCGTGGTCCTTGAGCAGCGCGCGCAGAATGTTGGCCAGCTTCACCGTCATCTGCCGCGCCATCTCCGGCTTCATGCGCACCAGCGAGGCGATGGAGTTCAATGTATTAAACAAAAAGTGCGGATTGATCTGGCGCTGCAGGGCGTCGAGGCGCGCCTCCAGGAGCAGGCGCTTCTGTTCTTCGAGCTTCATCTCCAGGCGCAGTGTGCTCCACACCTTCAAGGCAATGCCCACATTGATTGGGGCGCTGAGACACACAAACACCTGCACCCAGAGCTGCGAGGCCAGCAGCGCAAACAGCCGATGCGGATAAAGGTGAGTGACCCAATCGCGGATCGCTTCCATCATGGCTATAAGAAACAGCAGCAGAATCTGGCGGTCGATGCGCGGCTGGCGCAGGCTGCGCCGCACCCAGCGCCACAGGCTCAGGTCGATGAACGGCGTGAATGACCAGATCTCTTCCGGTTCGACGAAGCGCCCCAACACGCCGGCCGCCAGGCCCAGAGCCACGTTGAACGGCAGGGCCAGGTATTCGTGGTGAAAGACCGCGGGCGCTGAGAGCACCACGCCGCCCAGCATGGCCCAGCTCGGCCCCAGCAGCAGGCCCAGCAGGATCACCGCTTCAAAGGAGATGTCCGCAGCCAGAAAGTTAGGCACCCAGAACCGCACCCACACGCCCAGCGTCAGCGGCACCAGAAAAAACGCCAGCAGCGCCAGCGTTTGACGCGGCGTGCGGTGCTCGGCAAAGAACAGCCGCCGGAAGGTAACCACGCGCGCCAGGATACTGGCCACCGAAGCAACCACGCCCAGCTTCACCAGTAGCGTTATCCAGATCAGCCTGTCTGTCACGCGGTCTCCGTCAACCTTGACTGTAACGCACGGATACAGGGATCAGGGTTCAGGGTTCAGGGTTCAGGGTTCAGGATCAACAAACGCGGCCTCGTGCCCCATCTTTGCGACTTTCTTCGCCGCAAAAGTGGGAGACCAAGGAGTCCATTTCGAGACACCGGCGCAGAAGCAAGAATCGCCCCAATGCGGCTGACCCTGTTCCCTGTTCCCTGATCCTCCGATCCCTGATCCCTGGCCCCTGTAGAATGGAAGCATGGCATTTCAGAGCGTCACGAAGGTCGCCGAGGCGGACTTCCCCACCCGCTGGGGCGCCTTCCGCATCTTCGGTTTCGAGGGTCTGCTGGCTGAGCCGCGGCCCGACTGCGAACCCGCGCCGCAGGCCGGAAGCGCGGTCGAGGGCCTGGTGGCACTGGTCATGGGCGACATCCACGCCGCGCCGCCGCTGGTGCGCATCCACTCGCAATGCCTGACCGGGGATGTGTTCGGCTCGCTGCGCTGCGACTGCCGTCTGCAACTGGAGCTGGCGCTGAGCAAGATCGCCCAGGAGGGAGCGGGCATTCTGCTCTATGAGCAGCAGGAAGGCCGCGGCATCGGCCTCATGGCCAAGCTCAGGGCCTACGAATTGCAGGACCACGGCATGGATACCGTCGAGGCCAATGTCGAGCTGGGCTTTGCCGCCGACTGCCGCGCGTACGAACTGCCGGCTGAGGTCCTGAAGATACTGGGCGTGTCGCAGGTGCGGCTGATTACGAATAATCCGGAGAAGGTGGCGGCTCTGGAGGCGGGCGGGATTGCCGTGATCGAGCGCATCTCCGCGGAGGTCGAGTCGCAGGAGACCTTCGCCGGCTACCTCAAGACCAAGCACGAGAAGATGGGGCACATTCAGGATTCGCTGGTGACGGAAGAACAGGCGGGCTAAGGCCAGCGGCTACCTAGTCGCATTGGGAAGTTGAAAATCAACCCCCTCGTCCTGATTCACCTTGGCGGTCGCGGCTAGGTCGAGCTCGTCCGTGGGGATGGCGCGGCGGTGCTGATCGCCGACAAAAAGCGTGGTTCGCGTCAGAAGGTAGTTATGGATCTGCTCCGGCGGGCGGCCGTCTTTGAAGATCAGCGTGACCGCTTGCTCACTGGACTGCGCGGGATGGGCGATTTCCGGCCCGGGCTGATAGGGAGCTAGCGGCTGTTGCTGGTCCGGACTCTGACCCGCATACGGGCCCGGATACTGGTTCGGATACGGGTCCGGGGGGCCGGCCTCGTATCCTTCCGGAGCTTTGACAGCGCCGTTGTCCTGCGAGTCGGAAGAATCGTCGTAGCCGAAGTCATCGGGATATCCCAGGAAGTAAGGACTCGCCCATCCATAACCGGGAACTCCGTAGGAAACTCCCGCCCGGTAATGCGGCACGTACGGCCTGCGATAACGCAAGTCTCCGGTATAAGGCGAGCGAGGGCTGTGATTGCCGGCGAAACCTCGCTGATAGGCCCTGGCTATCCCGGCAGATCTGCCGGCGGGAGAGCCGCGATACCCTGACGATCTGGCTGGAGCGGAAGCGGAAAACGCTCCGCGGGAGACCCCCGCGGCATGACCCGAGAAGCCTCCGTGAGCCGCGCCATGCTGGGCGCAGACCGGAAGCGCAATCAACGCAAAAACCAGCGGAACCGCGGCGAGGTACTTCACAAGGATATTCTACGCCCGAATGCGAAATGCGCGCGAGTGATTCTCACGACAATCGACGGTCAGCCCCGCAGCGCCTTGAGCAATTTGGCTGTAGTCACCACCTGGCCCACATGCCGCTGCGTGTGGTCGGCCACATGAACCAGCGCGCCGCCAATCGAGGTGGGCAACTGCTTGCGGCCTACACCGCGAAAGGTGTCGAAGTTGGCAGTAGACAGCACGTGCACGCGATCCGCTGCATTGCTGAACGAAGTCTCAACTTCAGCCAGCAAAACGGCAAGGGATTCTTCGCCGCTCTGCTCGGCCTTGAGGGCCGTCAATTGCTCTGAGGAAAGCTGATTGCCCTCCGCGTAACTGAGCAGCCGGTCGGTCGAGCGCGCAATGTGGCGCAGATGAAAAGCCAGCGAAGGCAGGCCGAGAGGCGCCGCGTGAACTTCGGCATCGGTCATGCCTTCAGTCCACTTGGTCAGGTCGTCGAGAGCCAGATCGAATGCGTGGAGAACGGCGCGACCCACCGCCGGAACATCGGCGTGGGTGCCGCTCAGCCAGGGTTCAACATAGGTCGCAATCACAGGGGAAGTGCTCATGGGGAAGTCCTCGTGTTCGGCATGAATCCGGATTGTCCTGGCCTAGAAGCTTAAGGCTTTGAAGGGTACGGGCTTGAGCCCGTACATTTGCATGCAGTCAAGTACTGCGGCTTTAGCCCCGGAGAGATGGATTGCAATCGGCTGCGCATTCTCGCAGCGGCTAAAGCCGAAGATCATTGTCGCAGCGATGAACGTACGGGCTAAAGCCCGTACCCTTCAAATCCGCGATGTGCGCAGGCTCACCTACCCCGCGCTCTTAACCCTTACCACGGTGATCTTGTCGAAGCCCTCTTCAAACACCGGCGGCTTCAGTTTCTCCGCCATCTTGCGCATGATGTCCTCGCTCACCGATCTGTCGCGCTTGCTGTTGCGCTCCAGGCAAACCTCCAGCGGCACATCGAAGAACACCGCCTGCACCTCGTAGCCGAAGCTCTTGGCCATCTTGATCCACTGCCGCCGCTCGTGGATGGACAGATTGGTCGCGTCCACATAGTTCCACGGCATGCGCGCAATCAGCCGCGCCCGCAGCAGCGACCGTAACGTAGAGAAGACCAGCCCCTGGTAGCGTTGCTCCTCAACATCGTCGAACAAAATGTTGCGCAGCAGGTCGCTCGACAGCGGCGTAACCCCGCGCCTGCGAAACCAGGTCGTTTTACCCGAGCCGGGCATCCCGATGGCCAGCACCACATAGCCTTTGGGCGCTTGCGGCGAACGGTCCGCAGCCTCGGGCTCCGGCGGTGGCACGCTGGGCGTTTCCGGCTGCGTTTCCAGCTCGAAGCGGCCCGAGCCCGCCTGCTCATTCCAATCCTGCCGCAGGGGGCGTTCCGGCCGCGCATGCCGTGCAGGAGCCTCGCTGCGAGGCTGGGGACCAGCGCCCGATTCCTTAGCCCGCGTTTGCTGGTTCCGCGCTTCCTGGGTCCGCGCTTCCTGAGGCCGCGACCGCGGGGTTTGCTCTGCCGGCCTTGCCGCCGGAGCCTCGTCCGGATAGAACGGCACCAGCGGAGCCGGCTGATTCGATGGAAGTTCCTGGCCAATCTTGCCTGTAGATTCCGAGGTATTGGGTTCGCGTCTTGAACGTCTTCTCATGCAGCGTTTGACACCTTCTGTTGTGTTACCCGAATACCATACTTGCCGTCGCCGCTGCAAATCAGCAGTTTTCTGAAATCTTCTTTTTCGAAGCAGATGGCCCAAAGTGGGCGCGACCATCCGAGTCGGGGCGGAGCGAGCGCCCGCTCTCCACGATCTCAGACGGCCCTTGTCTTTCCGAAAAGTGCTTCAGTGTGCACCGCGACACAGCAAATTCCGTCTCCGGAAGGTCAAAAGCAGGGAGAGGAAAGCTTCCGCTCCGATAAGGGAATCGATCCAGTTTTCATCGGCTCCGGATGGCCGGAGTGTTACCATCATGGGTTTGGTGGAATTCGATTTTGGACTCACAAGCAAACGCCGAACGGAGTGGGCTCGAACCAATCAGGCTCGAACGAATCAGGCTCAAACAAAACAGCATTACCGACGACCAAGGAGAATAAGCACATGGCAGTAAAGGTTGGTATCAACGGCTTCGGCCGCATTGGCCGCAACGTTTTGCGCGCCGCTCTGGGGAATCCTGAAATTGATTTTGTTGCCGTCAACGACTTGACCAGCCCGGCCACGCTGGCCCACCTGCTCAAGCATGACTCGATCCTGGGCAACCTGAAAAATGACATCTCGGCCGGCGAAGACTTCATTACCGTCGACGGCAAGAAGATCAAAGTCACATCCGAGCGCGACCCCGCCAAGCTGGATTGGGCTTCAGTTGGCGCGCAAATCGTTGTCGAATCAACCGGCTTCTTTACCGACGGAGCCAAGGCCAAGGCGCACCTGGGCGCGACCGTCAAGAAGGTCATCATCTCCGCTCCCGCGACCAACGAAGACATCACCATTGTGCTGGGCGTGAACGACAGCAAGTACGACCCCGCCAAGCATAACGTCATTTCGAATGCCAGCTGCACCACCAATTGCCTGGCCCCGGTGGTCAAGGTGCTCATCGAACAGTTCGGCATCGTCTCCGGCATCATGACCACCATTCACAGTTACACCAACGACCAGGTTATTCTTGACTTCCCGCACAAGGACCTGCGCCGCGCCCGCGCCGCAGCGCTGAACATGATTCCCAGCTCCACCGGCGCCGCCAAGGCACTCAAGCTGGTCATCCCCGAGACCGCCGGCAAGCTGGACGGCTTCGCCATCCGCGTGCCCACGCCCAACGTCTCCATCGTCGACCTGACTTTCATCAGCGAGAAGACCACCGACGCTAAGGCCGTGAACGCCGCGCTCAAGGCAGCCAGCGAAGGCGAGCTCAAGGGCATTCTTGGCGTCGAAGAAGGGGAGCTGGTCAGTTCCGACTTCAAGGGCGACAAGCGCAGCTCCATCGTCGATGCACCGCTCACCAAAGTCGTGGGCCAGAGCGTCAAAGTGCTGAGCTGGTACGACAACGAGTGGGGCTACTCCAACCGCGTCGTCGACCTGATCAGCTTCCTTGCCAAGAAGGGCCTGTAAGAAAGCAGCGATCAGGGAACAGGGATCAGTTTTCCGAACCCCGAATACACTTGGGTGCCCCATCCTTGGCGCAGTCTCATCGCGTCAAGGGTGGGAGGCCACGAACCTTAAACCGTCCTGAAAACCAACCACTCCGACAGCCCACCATGCGCCAGAACATCAGCGGCGGATCACCTTACGAGCCCATCATCGGCTTCTCTCGCGCTGTGCGCGTAGGGAACTCCGTTCATCTGGCGGGCACCGGCCCGGTGGGCGCGGACAACGAAGACGCAGCCGGACAAACCCGCCGCATCTTCGCCATCGTGGCTGAAGCGCTCTCGAAATCCGGCGCAACCTTCAACGATGTGGTCCGCACCCGCATGTATCTCACCCACGTCGAAGATTGGGAAGCCGTGGGCCGGGTTCACGGCGAGTTCTTCGGCAGTATTCGCCCAGCAGCAACCATGGTTGTTGTCGCTGCGCTCCTAAACCCCGCCTGGCGCATCGAAATCGAAATGGACGCGGTGATCGAAGCCGCGGTCCCTGGTCCCTAAGTCCCTAGTCCCTGTTTTTTCAGAAAGGTTTTCGCATCATGTCCAAGCTTTCCATTCGCGACATCGAACTGGCCAACAAGCACGTCTTCATCCGCGTCGACTTCAACGTGCCGCTCACCGAGGACGGCGCGGAGATCACCGACGATACACGCATTGTAGCCACGCTGCCCACCATCGAATACGCGCTGCGGCACAAGGCCAAAGTCATTCTGGCCTCGCACCTGGGCCGGCCCAAGGGCAAACCCAATCACAAATACTCGCTGCGCCCGGTGGTGGACCGGCTGCGCGAGCTCCTCGACAAGAAGGAAAACGACTACTCCATCAACGTGGGTTTCTCGCCCGACTGTATCGGCGAGATCGCCGGCGAAATGTCGCGCCAGCTTGAGTCCGGACAGGTGCTGCTGCTCGAAAACCTGCGCTTCCACGCTGAAGAAGAAGCCAACGATCCGCACTTCTCCAAAGATCTCGCCTCGCTCGCCGAGGTCTACGTCAACGACGCGTTCGGCTCCGCGCATCGCGCCCACGCCTCCACCGAAGGGATTACTCACTACCTCAAGCCCGCCGTCGCCGGTCTGCTCATGGAAAAGGAAATCACTTATCTCGGCAAAGCTCTTGAGGCGCCGGAGAAGCCATTCGTCGCGATCATCGGCGGCAGCAAGATCTCCGGCAAGATCGACGTGATCGACAACCTGCTCGACAAGGTGGACACGTTGGTCATCGTCGGCGGCATGGCTTACACCTTCCAGCGCGCTCTCGGTGTAACTACGGGTAAGTCACTCGTCGAAGAAGACAAGATCGACATGGCCAAAGCCGCGCTCGACAAGGCCAAGGCCAAAGGCGTTCAGCTCCTTCTTCCGGTCGACAACATCCTGGCCGACAGCTTTTCGCCCGACG
>Ga0182024_10019860_pt1 | contig 12333 bp, 13 predicted proteins | sample P32metaG_FD_120480 | JGI IMG/M metagenome (GOLD analysis project Ga0182024, IMG submission 120480) | Permafrost microbial communities from Stordalen Mire, Sweden - P3-2 metaG (Illumina Assembly) | ecosystem: Environmental > Terrestrial > Soil > Wetlands > Permafrost | place: Sweden: Stordalen...
AATTCATGGAAGAAATAGATACCACCGAAGTGAGTCAGACCCCGATGATTATAGGCGATTCTAACATTGCTTGGCGATCTGCGCACTCCAAGCCTCATCTAACCGAAAGTGACGTAAGGCTTAGAGTATCAGAAGAGCCCTCTCACCCGCATCCGAAGGGCCTCTGGGCTGCTCTTTGAACGTCGGAATACGCCGGATCCAAGTGTTAGTGGCGAGTGACGACGTCGGGCGCATTAGGTGGCCGAATGTGCGGACTGGTTGCACAAACCGGTTCCGGACGGAGCGATGTTTTACGGCTGCGCGCCTCTGAGCTGCGGGAGGGAATTAAGCAGCCCACGCCGGTTCGAACTGCTTAATGAACTGACGACTGTCGCGGATTCGCAAACCATGTCCGGAGGGCGAATAGGGAATTCCCGGAAGGGGAGAGGAGAATCCTCCGATTCTTGTTAGGCAAAGACGTCCGCGGTTGCGACTCGATCCGATATCGAACGCGGCTCTCTGCCAAAGAGGGGTGCAGCGCGATGCTTGTTGAAAAGGCGGGTGGGCGATAAAGTTCTGACCGCCCCTTATACTTATTTACATTTAACGTAAGCCAGTATAGACTAATCCGCGTGATCAAATCCTTTCGGTCGAAGGAGGCAGAGCAGCTTCATAAGCGCGAGTCGGTCAAACGCTACAAAGATATTGAGCGTGTGGCACTTCGAAAACTTAGACAGCTTGATTCGGCGGTGCAGTTGCGTGACTTGGTAGCTCCGCCGGGAAATCGTTTGGAAGCACTGAAGGGTAACCGCAAAGGACAGCACAGCATCCGGATCAACGACCGATGGCGTATCTGTTTTATCTGGCGCGACGGGGACGCTTATGAGGTCGAGATCGCTTGATTACCACTAGGAGGAGTGATGGCGAAAAAGCTGAAGCCCGTACATCCAGGTGAGATTCTGTCAGAGGAATTCCTGAAGCCTTATCAGTTGAGCATGAATAGGGTCGCGCTCGACCTGCGTGTTCCGGTAACGCGGATCGCGGACATTGTGGCAGAGCGTCGGGGAATCACGTCAGATACAGCCTTGCGGCTCGCGCGCTATTTCAAGACTTCGCCGGCATTCTGGATGAACATGCAGACGAAATATGAGCTCGATATCGCCGAGGACGAACAGCTAGCCCAGATCGAGCACGATGTGCAGCCGTTTGAAGCCGCAGTTCGGTGAAACGCTTTGTAGCGACAACAATGCCGGTCAAAACCGTCGCCCCGCTTGAACCATCTCACGGACGTTGACCTTGCCGGGTCTGATCCGCTCCGCAGTTTCCGCATGTCTCCCTTTGCTTGTGCATCAGCCTGGTTTTCGTTTCTTTGAAGGGAATGAGCATCGCTGCAAGGTACCCAATACGAAAGCAATCGCCAGCCCTGCGGGAAGACAACGCGAATGGGCCATCCCTTCGAGTTGCTCACGCTGCTGCCAACTCAGCACACTTATTTATGGGACAGTACACTAGCTCCCGAACCGAAACGCGCATTTCCTTCATCACGCTTTCGGGAGTTCCCCACGAGTCCAAAGCATTGCTTCGGATCCTGAATAGAATTCTTGTGATTTTTTCTTGACACATCCTAGCTTGTTGCTACTCTGGCGAATAGAAGGCGAACCGAAGGGCGGCAATTCGACTGTGCAATCTGGTTGCACCGTCCCCGTATATCCTACGGTAACGAGAATAGCTGCTCGGCCAGTGTGGAAGGGGACATCATGGCAGACCCAATTGAGATCGCACAAGCGGGCCAGGCATCGATTCAGAGAACCACTAGTCCGAGTTCTAAATCAGGCAAAAAAAGATCCATGTGCACCCATGGTGCACAATCGAAGGCCTTCCAGTCCCTGCGAGCGACTTTGGCCATCACGGCTGCCTTACGCCAACCGATCTCCCTGAGCTGCTGCTTCGGAATCTTCGTCAGATTCTCGTGGATAGCCATCAGGTAGTAGGCTTTGCGGCGCGATTCCGGGAATCGCTTCTCTAGGAACTCGTCAAAGGATTTCAGGTTTTCCAACTCCAGTATTGCCCCGCCCGTACCTCGCATAAATATCGCCCTAAATCCACAAACCGCACGTCTTTTTCCCGTTCCTTTGCTTTTTCCCAAGCCAAGATCTCGTCGATCTTGTCCAGAACGAACAGGGCCCGCCGTCGATTGAGTTTCGGCGCTACCATCGGTAATCCGTTAGTCCACAAGTTGGTCTAGCCAATCAAGGTCGCTCGTTCCCGGCCGACGGATCAGATTCGTTTCGATCAATTGTTGGTTATTCAGGCAAAGCCCCAAATGAGAGCAGCTCACACAGCCGTTTTGCGGAAAGCGAATGCCGCTGTGGGACGGGAACTGGCCGGCTTCCAGCTGGCCAACCGTTGCTTCGACAAGGCGGCCAAAGTCCTTGCGTTGTTCCTCTGAAATCGTGGCCTTTAAGTATTGAATCTCGGGCAGATGCTTCCTTACAAACACGACCAACACGACATCTTGAATCCCGCTCATCCACGAATAGCAAATCAGCTGTGGATCAAGAGAAAGCAGGCCATCGGGTGCTTCCGTATATCGGCTCGTCGTGGTCTTCCAGTCGATGAGGCACTGCTCGCCGTCGAGCTCTCCGACGGCATCGATGTAGCAAACAAATTCATTGCCTCCAGCGAGCGTCCGACTGAATTTGACCTGCAAGTTCTATTTGGGCACCCGGACCCGGTCATCCGGGGCGAATTTCTCAAGCAGATGGACGCTTCGGTGGGCGAGCCGATCCTAGGAATCACCTTCGCGGTATTCAAACGGAGCATCACGGAACGCACCCCTTCTGTAGCGCCGCAGCGCTCGGCCATCCTGGGTTGCCGACCGAACGCGATTCCTCTTGTGCGGGCAGATCAGTTCGATCCCGCGTTGCTGGACAGAAGGAATTTTAGCAACTCAGGGAGCGGTTACGGCGCGGCGAACGGGGCTCATTGCTGGGAAGATTACGGGATCGGTCAGCGGCTGGAGTCCCGAGAAGCCACGGGTATTCGGGGCGAGAAAGCCAATGGGGACGGAAACCTGTCGCGCATGAGCGGCACGCTTGGGCTTGGAGACACACTCACCCCAGACGGAACCGCGCAATGGTTTCATTTTCCATTTATTTTCCAATTAAGGATTGTTGGAAATCGTCTAAGTGCTGCCAATCCCGGCGTTAGGAATCGCTAGAGATAGCTTGGGAAGCTTCTATACTGCCATTGTACGACATCCGCTCGAAGTCGACGGTCGCAGGATAGCACCGGCTGCGCACGCGACGCAAGAATCTGTACCCGTCCGCATCGCGGCTGCGGCGCCCGCGAGAGTTGATCGCGAGAGAATCCAGATCGTGATCAATCGATGGAGGCAGAATGACGACGAATTGGGTGCGGCTTTTGTAAAGAGCGAGGGCGGCGAAGTGCTGATCCTCTTGCCAAACGATTACCGCTAATTGACGGATGAGGTGAATCCGAGGATGCCTCTGACAAGCAGCGCCAACCATGTGCTGCTTGCGCGTTACCGGGCCTCGGCGCAGTGGGCTGCCGCCCGCGCAATGGCGGTACTGCCGCTACTTAATCTCGGGGTAGTCCAGATAAAGCTGGTGGAGTTCGGCTACTGTCATCGGCCCTTTGCGGATGCGGATGGCGGTGCCGTTTTGTCCTGTTCCGGAAGAAACCACCCACACGGTGTCTCCCGTATGAAGGTCGGAAGGACGGATGAGCTTACCCGTTTCGTTCGTATACTTCGTCTTGTCATTAATGCTCAAGAGAGTTGTCACTTCGGTCGGATGCTTGAGCAACAGTTGCGACTTCGCGAGGTCGATGGAGGCGACGATGAAAAACTCCTCGCCTGCCGATGTTTTCTTACCTTGCGCGTAACTAGTGGCTGGGGTGAACAGTGCCAGCAGGCAAAGGAGCCAAAAAATCTTACCGTGACGATTATTCATATCGGAGAGCCTCAATCGGATCGAGCCGCGCGGCTTTGCGAGCGGGGTAGTAACCGAAGAAGATGCCGACCGCAGCGGAGAAGACTACGGCAATTACAACCGCGATTGGTGAAGCCACCGAAGGCCAGCCCATGATGTGAGAAACCGTCAAGGACACCCCCATACCGAGAAGGATGCCGATTAATCCTCCCAAAGAGCTCAGCACGAGCGCCTCGCTCAGGAATTGACGCTGCACATCTTGTTCGGTGGCCCCGACCGCCATGCGCACTCCAATCTCTCGCGTTCGTTCGGTGACCGAAACAAGCATGATATTCATGATTCCAATTCCGCCGACCAGCAGAGAAACCGATGCGATACTCGCCAGCAACAGTGTGAGGATTCGTGTTGTGACGGCAACCGTGTCCGCAAGCTCCTGGGGGCTACGAATGATGAAATCATCGTCTTCGTTCGGGCGCAGGTGGTGGCGCTGGCGAAGCAGGGCGGCAACTTGCTTTTCCGCCGCGCCGATATCGTCCTGCGAATCAGCGGAGGCCGTAATGTACTGCAGCCAGCTGATCCCAGCGATTTTTTTCTGGACGGTGGTGTACGGCATGAACATCGTATCGTCCTGATCCTGCCCGAACGTCGAACCCTTGGAAACGAGTTCTCCGATGATGACGAAGGGAATATTCTGGACTCGAACGGTCTGGCCGATCGGATCCTGCTCTCCGAAAAGTTGCTGGCTGACGGTTGTCCCCAGGACGCAGACGTCCGCGGCCACATCGACATCGCGTTGGGAAAAGCCGCTCCCGCGGTCAACGGGCCAATTGCGGATCGTAAAGAAATTCTGTCCCACCCCGTTCGCACGCGTATACCAATTACGGTTCCCGTTGACGATTTGCACTGCGGCGGCGACGCCGGGCGACTGCGCGATGATTGTGGGAACCTGCAGCTGTATAGCCTGCGCGTCCTGAATAGTGAGTGTCTTTGTGGCTTGCGCGCCCATGCGGACGCCGCTCGTATTGACGCTGCCGGCCTGAATCCAAAGCATGTTCTCGCCAAGGCCCTGGATTTGTCCCTGGACAGCTTGTCCGGCGCCCTGGCCGATCGCGACGACGCATATCACCGCCCCTACGCCGATGATGATGCCGAGCATCGTCAAGATGGTCCGCATCTTGTTGCGTCCCAGCGCTCGCAGCGCGATTCGGATCACTTCGCGGTAGCTCATCGGCTATCGAGGCCCTCCGGGGCCACCCTGGCGAGCAGCCGCCCCTGCGGCGGTCTGCTGACCCGTGATTAGCACGTCCCCGTCGCGCAAATCACCTTGCAGGAGCTGAGTGTTGGTGAAATCCGTGATGCCGCATTGGACGGCAACCGGAATCGGCTGATTCTTCGCCGCCAGTTTCCAAACAACTTGCCAGCCGCCGAGATGAGTTACGGCCGCTTCATGTGTGATGTTGTACTGCTGATAAAGGTTCTGGATTTCCTCATGCGTGAGAGCGGGCGAAAACGTGAGCGCGCCATTGGGTATTTCCGGACTTCCTTCTACATGACCAGTGGGAATCGTGACGTAGGCGGTCTCGCCGGGGAGAAGCTTTTCGGCCGGATTTTCGAAATCGATCACCGTGTTATAGGTAACTACATTCTGCACGGTTGTCGCATTAAGGCGCACGGCGCCCACGCGGCCGTGAAAAAGCTCCGTCGGGAAAGCATCCACTTGAAACGTGACTGGCGTGCCGACCTTTATGCTGCCGGTGTCGGATTCATCCGTCGCCGCATAGACCTGCATGCGCGTGAGGTCCTGCGCGACGGTGAAAACATTAGGCGCCTGGAGAGTGGCCGCCACCGATTGCCCGACGTCAATGTTGCGGGCCACGACCGTGCCATCGATGGGCGAGATGATGGTCGTGTATTTCAAGTTCGTCTCGGCTTGCTGGAGCGCTCCATCCATTGAGGTCACCTGTGTTTTCGCCTGCGCCAATTGAGATTTCGCCTGTTCCACGGTTGCCTTATCGGCTTGGACTTGCGCTTCCGCTTGGCCCAAAGTGGATTGAACCTGGTCGTTCGAGTCCGTTGATACGACGCCGGATGTGAACAAATCTTGCGAGCGCTTAGCCGTGGCCGACTGATATTTCACATTTGCCAGCGACTTGGCGAGGTTTGCTTGATCAACCTGGACGTTTGCTTCGAGAGTATTCAGGTTGGCCGTGGCGTTTTCGAGATTGCCTCGCGCCTGTGTGACCTGGGCTTCGTAGATGGCTGGGTCGATTTGGGCGAGCACCTGTCCGCTCTGCACGCGCGTGTTGAAATCAGCGAATATGTACTCCACTGTTCCGGAAACGTAAGAGCCAACCGGTACGGTGGTTAGAGGATTGATGGTGCCGGTTGCCTGTACGGTCGAATTGATCTCGCCGTGACGCACGGGAGCGGTGAGGTATTTGGGGGCTTTGGACCCGCCCTTTGCGAAATAAATAGCGCCCCCGATGGCGAACAGCAGGCAGACTATGCCAACAATGTAACCAGTACTGTGCTGCCGGTATGACTCCTTCAGAGACATGGTCCTCTCATTGTTCGCGAACAATTAGTCGGATCGAAGGGCCTCGATGGGATCGAGCTGGGAAGCCTTCCGTGCCGGGTAATAGCCGAAGAAGATTCCGATTGCAGAGGAAAAAAGTGCCGCGATCAAGATCGCTGCCGGCGAAACGATCGCGGGCATCTCAAGCAATTTGGAAGCGCCAACGGACGTGATGATTCCAACCACCACTCCAAATACTCCCCCCAGGAGGCTCAGTGCGAGGGCTTCAACTAGGAATTGCATTTGCACGTCCTGCTCGGTAGCGCCAACGGCGATGCGCACGCCAATCTCGCGCGTTCTTTCGGTTACGGAAACAAGCATGATATTCATTATCCCGATTCCGCCGACCAGTAGCGAGATGGAAGCGATGCTGGCGAGCGTGAGAGTCAAGGTGCGGCTAGCTTGTTCCTGAGCCTGAAGGGTTTCCTCTGGATGGCGGACGTTGAAATCGTCAGGCTCGTCGGGACGCAGATGATGCCGCTGGCGCAGCAGCGCACCGATCTGATCAACGGCGGCCCCAATCGCGTCGGGAGAAACTGCGGAAGCGTAGATATCATCCAGCCAGTAAATTCCCTTCATCTTCTTCATAGCGGTGGTATAGGGGATGATGACGAAATCGTCTTGGTCCATACCGTTAGTGGATAGGCCTTTGGGTCGCACCATACCGATTATTTGGAATGGCACATTTTGAAGGCGAATCGTTTTCCCGATCGGATCGCCCCTGCCAAAGAGGACGTCAGACACCGTCTTGCCTACCAGGCAGACATTGGTCTCGTGCTCCACGTCGGCTGATGTGAAAAGCACTCCACGATCGATAGGCCAATTGCGAATTTCGAAGTATTCGGGTGAGACACCGCGGTAGTGTGTAGACCAATTTTGGTTGCCGTAGACGACTTGCATGGGCCCATCGACGTTGGGCGACACGCTGGCTATTAGGGGAATAACGGTCAGGATCGCCTTAGCATCCTCGACGGTTAATGACTTGGTCTCGCCGTTGCCGGTGCGCACGCCGTTGACGTTGCGCCCACCCGCTTCAATCCACACCATGTTCGTGCCCAACGCCGCCAGTTGATCTTGGACCATCTGTGTTCCGCCCTGGCCGAGCGCGACTGTGCAAATCACCGCGCCAATACCAATCATGACACCCAGCATGGTTAGTGCAGAGCGCAGCTTATTGCGGCCGAGCGAGCGGAACGCTATGCGAAAGATGTCCCGAAACATGGCTCCCTTAGCTCAGTTGTGTCTTCGAAAGATGTAAATCGAAACCATAACTCGGGTGTTAGGATCTCCAAGCGCTCCCTAACGGCCCAGGATCAGCAGTTTGACGGTGCCCGGCACGGCTTTGGTATACCGATGCGGATTATCTGGTGTCGCCGGGGCCGGAGCCTTCGGAGCCGCCATTTGTTTCGCGGACATCAGGAATACGCGATGTGTCTTGGGATCGACTTCCATGGTTCGTGCGCTGGGCGCTGTCTTCACGTTTTCCACCAATGTCAACTGATCCGGCGAGTCCTCATGAGCAACGGTCAGCGTACCGTCTCCGTTCGAGGAGAACGCATAGCCAGTGCCGGGATCGAAGCGCCCGGCGTCCGTGCCGACTCCGATCGGTACCGTGGCCACAACCTTGCCGGTGTCCGCGTTGACCATGGCCATCAGTTTGTTGTGGCAGGTGGCGAACAAACGGCGATGCGCAACGTCTATTGCCAGCCCCGAAGGTCCGTCGCATGGCGCCACTGGCCAAGTCGCTGTCACCTTGAGCGTTCTTGAGTCGATCTGCGCCAGTTCGCTCTTACTCTCGATGTTGACGTAGAGATGACCGATGCCGTCGGAGACGGGGAATTCAGGGCTTTCGGGAAGCTGAATTGTGCCTACGACCTTGCCGGTGGTGGCGTCGATGGCCGTCACGTCGTGCACGCCGTCTTTGCCATTGAAGGTGAAGACCCGTTTGGCAGCGGGGTCGTAGAGAATCGCATCCGTGCCAGGATCGGTCTTGGCCTCGCCCAGAACCTCGAGCGACTTGAGATCGAAAATGACTGCTGTCGGCGGAACCTCGTGTGAAATGAACCCGCGATTGAATTCGCGTGCGATGGTAACACCATGAACCATCCCCCTGCCCGGCACGTACGGGGTCTTGGGGACGTTCCCCACGACTTTTTCAGCGTCGACATCGAACACGATGATCCCGGAATCGTTTGAGATGTACAGCCGCCGACCCTCCGGATCAATCGTCAGGTAGTCCCAGCCTCCCTTCGCATCGATAGGCACCTCGCGGATCAGCTTATACCCCGAAGCTCCTATGGCGCCTTGCGTGCGTGAGGCCAATGGTGACGGAAACAATGCCAAGAGCAGCGCCACCGAGATCCCCGCAATGATGAGTAGCACTGCTTGCAAATGTCTGTGATTCATTCTCTCGTCTCCGTTTGGAATTTCGTGCAGGACTACAATTCCACCCGTCCGTTGGCCCGAAAACGGCGAAGTGATCACTCCGTCGCGAATGAGTCTAATGCAGGTCTCCTGAAAGTCGCCTGAATAGATCAATTTCTTCGGCACCCACGCACTGACATCGCACTTAGACGCAGCCACGCACTTTGGGTTTGACCTCTACTATACGTATGTTGAGGCTGAATCGGAAATTACACCACACTCAGGTCATCTTACTTTATCAGATTGACGATCCCGTTCAACGTCGAGATGTTTATGCCGCGAGAGCCGCCGTGTTAGAGTGGACGGCTCATAAATCGCGCACGCTAAATTGAGGGAGCGCAAGTGGCTTATCGAGACCTGCAGGATTTCCTACGCAAATTGGATATGGAAGGCGAACTCGTCCGGATTTCAGATGAAGTCGATCCGGTTCTCGAAATTACCGAAATCACTGACCGAACGGTAAAGGCAGGCGGACCAGCGCTTTTGTTCGAGCGGCCGAAAGGTTCGCGGATTCCGGTGGTGACAAATCTGGTTGGCACGGAACGCCGCATGAATCTCGCGCTCGAGGTGGCGTCGCTCGATGAAGTTGCCGAGCGGATACAGTCGTTCCTGGATATGCAGTCCCCGCAGGGCCTCCTTGAAAAAGTGAAAATGCTGCCGAAATTGGCTGAAATCGGCTCATTTTTCCCCAAAACGGTGCGAAACGGGGAGTGCCAGGAAGTCGTGCTCAGAGAAGACTTCTCGCTGGCAAATTTCCCGATTCTGCAGTGCTGGCCGCAGGATGGAGGCCGGTACATCACCTGGCCGATGGTGATCACCAAGAACCCGGAAACGGGCAAGCGGAATACCGGTTGTTATCGCATGCAGGTGTTTGACGAGCGAACCACCGGAATGCACTGGCAGACACAAAAACACGGTGCCGAACACTTTCGCAGCGCTCGCGCCAAAGATAGGGAAGGGAAGCTCGATGTCGCGGTTGCGATCGGGTCCGATCCCGCGACGTGCCTCGCCGGGATTCTGCCGGTGCCACCGGAATTGGACGAGTTTCTATTCTCGGGATTTCTGCGGCGAGAGCCCGTGGAATTAGTTCCGTGCAAGACGGTGGGCCTGGAAGTTCCCGCGAACGCCGAGATCGTTCTCGAAGGATATGTGAAACTCGGGGAAATGCGAACCGAGGGGCCTTTTGGAGATCACACCGGTTTCTATTCGCTCGAAGGGCAATATCCGGTCTTTCACATTACCTGCGTGACTCACCGGAAGAATCCCGTGTACTTGACCACAATCGTAGGGCCGCCGCCCCAGGAGGACTATTTCATCGGCCATGCGATTGAGCGAGTGTTTCTGCCGGTGATGAAAATGCAGCATCCGGAGATTGTGGACGTCGCCATGCCCGCTGAAGGGATCTTTCAGAATTTGATGATCGTTTCGATTCGCAAGAGCTATCCCGGACACGCGCGGAAGACGATGAATGCGATCTGGTCGCTTGGCCAGGCGATGTTCACGAAAGTCATTGTCGTGGTGGATCACGACGTGAACGTTCAAGAGTCGCGGGACGTCGTGTGGAAGGCGCTTTGTGCAATCGATCCCGAACGCGACATTCAATTCGTTCTTGGACCCGTAGATACCCTCGATCATGCGGCACGCCGGCAGGATTTCGGATCGAAAATGGGCATCGACGCGACGCGAAAATGGGCGGAAGAAGGATACACAGGACGCTGGCCGGACGAAATCAAGATGAATGACGAAACAAAAAAGAGGGTTGATGCGCTATGGTCCCGACTGAAGATCAGCCCTGGCCCAAAGAAATGAGGCGCCTGGAAACGGCGGGTATTAGGGATGTAACTGCTCTATCTATTGAAGTTTTGCCTCGCTGTATCGGTTCTTCGTGAGTATTCTCCGTGGCTTGCCTCAGATGCGGCGCCGTCCTGTCCATTAGGACTGTTTTCACCAAAGCACACACATCGAACATGTGAGTTGACACTAGGTGTTGCGGATGTAATAAACGGAACAACAGCGAGTACTGTGATTCACAGTACCGGCAGTCGATTGAAAAATGCCCAAGAAATCGGGCGGGCGTTTTGAGGATGCACAGGCTTCGGGAGCAGGTGGGGCCGGTAAGACGTATGGATTCGCCCTGCGAAGCAGGGCGACGCGAGGAGTAGGGGGCCGCACGATGTTCAATCTGGGGAAAACGAAATCGTTAATCGGCCTGGATATCGGCTCCAGCTCAGTGAAAGCGGTTGAGCTGAAGAAGACTAAGGTTGGTTATGAACTAGTGAGCTTTGGGCTCGAACCGCTGGCTCAGGATACGGTCGTAGACGGCGCTATTATGGACGCCCCGTCCGTCGCCGAAAAAATCGTTGCCATTTTCGACAGCCAGAAAATCAAGGTGAAGGATGTGGCCACCTCGGTTTCCGGGCATTCCGTGATCGTGAAGCGCGTCAGCATGCCGCTGATGACCGAAGAAGAACTCTTTGACCGCATTCAGATGGAAGCGAGCCAGCACATCCCGTTCGATATCGCGGACGTGAATCTGAGCTACCAGCTTTTGGAAGCCACCGAAAACCAGATGGACGTGCTTCTGGTCGCGGTCAAGAAAGACAAAATCCTCAACCATACCAACGTGCTGGCGCAGGCGGGGAAGACGCCGGTCGTCGTCGATATCGACGCTTTCGCGCTGCAAAACAGCTTTGAAGTGAACTACGACCCGGACCCTTCGCAGGTCGTTGCGCTGTTGAACGTGGGCGCGAGCGTCATGAATATCAATATCATCCGGGGATGGACGCCGCTGTTTACGCGCGACGTTTCCGTTGGCGGAAATCAGTACACCGATGCTCTTCAGAAGGAACTGGACCTGAGTTTCGAGGACGCGGAAAAGCTGAAAATGGGCGGAACACTGGCGGGGGTCAACGAAGACCAGCGGACCGCGATCCTGCGATCCGTCTCCGATATTTTGATCCTCGAGATCCAGAAAACATTCGATTTTTTCCGGGCTACCGCGAGCGGAGAGAATATCCGCCGCATTTTTGTGGCTGGAGGAACCGTGCGCGTTCCCGGCATGCTGGATCTGCTGAAGGAAGAATTTGCGATGCCGGTGGAAGAGCTTTATCCGTTCCGAAAGGTCTCGATCAATCCGGGACGCCACGATGAGAACCAGCTTCGCGATTTGGCGCCGCGTCTGGCTATCGCGATGGGACTGGCGCTGAGGAGCTTCGACACGCCATGATTCGGATCAATTTACTGGGGCAAGCCCGTCCCAAGGCAGCCAAGAAATCCGTGCCGCTCGAGGCCACGATGCAGCTGATATTCCTGCTTGTGGCGCTCGGTGTCGCCGCTGTCGTGCTCGGGGTCACCTACTATCAGCAGAAAAGCGAGCTCGATAAAACGAATGCCAGAATCGCT
>Ga0182024_10019861_pt1 | contig 12332 bp, 15 predicted proteins | sample P32metaG_FD_120480 | JGI IMG/M metagenome (GOLD analysis project Ga0182024, IMG submission 120480) | Permafrost microbial communities from Stordalen Mire, Sweden - P3-2 metaG (Illumina Assembly) | ecosystem: Environmental > Terrestrial > Soil > Wetlands > Permafrost | place: Sweden: Stordalen...
CACCCAGCTCAACCAGCTCTTCCAACAGCAAAATTATCCCGCCGCGCTGCACTTGGTTAATGTGCTGTTGATTTATTATCCCGGCAACGCCGAGCTGGTAGGCGATCAGCAGAAATTGCTGGCCGTCCAAAGCGGCGCCCCAGTTCAACAAGTGCAAATGGGCCAAGCCATGCAACAAATGCTCAACTCAGGACAGCATCCTCCGCCCGGATATCCCAATCCCGCCCAACGCCCCGGTGCCCCGTCTCAAAGCGCATATGACGCGCAAGTCCGCGCGCAAGCCCGCGCCGCCGCAGCCGCCGCCCTGGCACAACAAAGAGCCGCCCAATCCCGCCCCCCTCACTGATCTTCGCTCGGCTAAAGCGTTTACGTTGTCATCCAGCATTCCGCCTGCTTTTCGTTTAAACGTTGTCATCTCGTCTTTGCTTTTGACTTTGTAGCGGCCGCCTTCAGGCGGGCGAATTTCCCTCGTTCATCTTGCTTTTTGTTTTTACGTTGCCATCCCGAACCGCGTGTCTTTCGCGGACGCTTTGAGGGATCTGCTGTTCTCTTCGCATTATGTTTTCGTAGCGCCGGGCCTTCAGCCCGGCATCTTGACTTAGCGCACTTTAGTCTTGACAGCATCATACATTGTAGTACAAGGTATGTGGACAGATGAAGCGCCGCGTTCCAATCGAGCAAGAAGCCGCCGATAAGTGGGAAGTCCAACTCCGCAAAGGCTGTCTTGAACTCGCCATCCTCGCGGCTCTGTGGGAAGGGAAGCTCTACGGCCTGGAAATTCTGCGGCGCCTGGAAAGCGACTCGGACTTGATCGTCTCCGAAGGCACCGTGTACCCGCTGCTCAGCCGGCTGAAATCGCTCGGACTCGTGCGCAGCGAATGGGTCGAATCCGACGCCGGCCACCCCCGAAAGTATTACTCGCTTACCGGGGCAGGCAAACAGCGTGCCCGCGAGATGGACGGCATGTGGGCACGCTTTTCTTCCAGTATGGATAAATTGCTCGCACCGCTTGTCAGGGGAAAGTAGATGACTATTCCAGACCACGCCAAACAAAAAATCGAAGCCTACCTTGCCAAGCTGCGCGCGCAGCTCCGCGGTTTCAACGATCAGCAGGTCGCCGAAATCGTCGCCGAGCTTCGCAGCCACACGATAGACAAATTGGCCATCTCCGGTGATGCCGTCACCCCAACCCAAGTTGACACAATTCTCGCCGCCCTCGGCACTCCGGAAGAACTGGCAAACCAATACATCACCGACAATCTGTTGGCGCGCGCGGAAGTTAGCCGCTCCCCTCTGCGTATCCTCGACAGCTTATTCCGTTGGGCAAGTCTCAGCGTCGCGGGCTCTTTTGTGCTGATCAGTTCCGTGTTGGGATATTTCTTCGGAGCTGTTTTAATTCTGGTCGCCATATTGAAGCCGTTTCATCCGCAGACCGCCGGACTATGGCTTCTTCACGACAGCACCGGCGATCCCGAGTTTTCTTTTCGCATGGGATTTAGTAGCACGCCGCCTGACGGCAGAGATTTACTGGGTTGGTGGATCGTGCCTCTGGGCATTCTAGCCGGTTGCGCGCTCGTTAGCCTCACCACACGACTTGCGCTCTGGTGCGCACGTCAATATCGCAAGTCCCGCGCTTTGCCTCCAACGTAATCCCCGCGCGCCGCTTATTCACGGACCGCGCGAACAGGAGCAGCACATGAGTGTTCCCCAAAACGATGACCTCTCGGCCAACGCGCTTCCCGATCTGCCTCACTCCGCTCCGGAAAATTCCCCGTCGGGCTGGCGTCAGAGCAAATGGCTCGCCGTGGCAGAACTGATCGTCGTTGCTCTGATTTTTTACGCCGATTTCAAGCATTACATCATCTTCAGCAAGACTCCCTATCTGCTGCTCTTCGGATGGCTCTCGCTTCGCGTCCGCAAACTGCGCTGGCGCGACGTCGGCCTAAAGCGTTTTCGCAACTGGAAAACGACGATCGCACTAGGCATCGTCGCCGGTATCCTCCTCGAAAGTTTCGAATTGTTCGTCAGCCAGCCGCTGCTGGTGAAATTCCTTCACAAGCAGCCGGACTTGGAAGTCTTCCAACAGCTGAATGGAAATTTGCAGATCACCCTGCTCTTCATCGCTTTAGCGTGGACTCTCGCCGCCTTCGGCGAAGAAATGGTCTACCGCGGCTATCTGATGAATCGCGTCGCCGACCTGCTCAATCGCACGCGCGCCGCCTGGGTGATAAGCCTGATCGTTGTCCACCTCGGATTCGGCCTGGCCCACGCCTATCAAGGTTGGACTGGCATCATCGACGAAGGCTTAATGGGACTCCTCCTCGGAATCATTTACCTCCGCACCGGCCGCAACCTATCCGTCCCCATCATCGCCCACGGAATCGGCGACACCATCGATTTCCTCCTCATCTTCCTCGGAAAATATCCTGGCATGTAGTTCGGTCGCAAATTCCGCGCCCGTCCGGTTTTCAACGCTCATTGTGTTTGCGGCAAATGCTGCCCCATGTCCTCGTACACAATTTCGCGCCGATGTATTCCCCGTGTGATGTCCACCACCGCGACCACACCGAGCGCAGCGCACGACACCCCGAACCCAAGAACCGCTTCAGCGAAGCCTCCCACGATCCAACGCCCATTATTCCCATGCTCGGCGTCTCTCACCGCTCCCTGCGTCACGCCGATTGCACCGCCGGCCAACGTACCCGCTATCATCCATCGTTTGGAATCCGGCAAACTGTGCTCGCGCATACGCGCAACACTCCGGATATTTCCGCGGTCGAAGTCGCGCAGCCAACCCACGTGCGGATCGACGTTCCCGCCAACCGCGGCGATCTGCATTCCCGAATCGCTGACGCCTTCCACCTCGCCGCTAAGGCTCTCTCCAGTCCAAAGCGATACCTCCACTGCAGCGCCGGGCTTCAACTTCTTAACATTCTCCCAATCGCGTTTACTTCGCGCAGGAAGTGTAGGCACCAGCAGCAGGCTAATAAGCATTGCGACAAGCATTCGGCGCATGAGGGACTCCTCCTGAGAGCAGCGAGGAGTCTAGAATTTCAGCGGTAATCGCAATGCGCTCGATGTGACACTTTCTCAGGTGTCACATCGCCTTCGTCTTACACGGAGGGAGCGAGCGGGCTGTTGATGAACTTCTCGTAACGCTGTAGTTCCGCCAGCGAGGATTCCGAAATCAGCGCGAATGGCACCGCCAGAAAGCTTTTTGGCAACTCGCGCGCCGTTGCCAGATCGCAAACTACCGCCCTAACCTCTTTCAATCCGCGCTGCCAATTTCCCTTGCGCGCATCGCGGAATAGCAGGCTATCCGCATGAAACCCTGCCGCAACCAACATCGTGCGTGCCAATTTCAAAAACCCCGGCCATCGCGACGCCACGCCCACCATCACGCCGGGCGGAGCCGGCAACCAACCCGCGAGCGACGTCGGCACCGAACGAACCTGCAGCACGAGCAACTCCGTCCCCTCTGGCAACTCTTGTCGCACGATTTTTTCTTTGCCCGCCAGCGTCACCGGAATCGCGCCTTCGAACGCCCCGGAAAGTTGCGAGTCCCGCGGTCCGCAGCTTTTAACCGGCAAACTCACCGCGCTCTGCATCTCCAGCGCCAGGATTCTTCTTAGCTCTTCGTCCGGCTCGATCAGCAGGAAATGATCGGGTGCCTGCAATTCGAACCAGTGGCGCAGACGTGACCGCACCGTAGCCAAAGGAAAGCCCAGCCCGCGCGCCGAACGAAGCAGCTCACCTAAAAGTTGATCGAGCGCCAACGCAGGCGAGAGCGCTTTCTCCGGCTTGGTTTCCCGGACGTACACTCCGCTCCCGCGCCGGAACTCCACCCAATGCTCCCGATCGAGTTGCCGGTATCCCGCGCTCACCGTGTTCGGATGCAGATGAAAACGCCGCGCCAGCTCTCGTGTGCTCGGCAAACGCTGCCCCGGCCGCAAGTCGTCGCTCAAAATTGCCAAAATGATTTGCGTTACCAGCTGCTCCCGCAGCGTAACCGCGCTCTCATGTGCAAACCAAAGTTGCATGCGCCAGCATTCTAACCCTCGCCATCATTTCGAGTCACAACTCATCTCTCGCCATGACTCGTTGCCTTTAAGGCGGGCGGAGGTCAGAGTGACGAATAGCTCCCTGATGGGACACTCCCGAAAGTGTCACAAGCAGCTATGCCCCGTCGAAAAGATGACGTTAGGATCCTCACGTAATCTCAAATTACCCATTCAATACGAAAACCGACACAGGAGGTAACACGATGCGCGAACACGGCACCGCTCGCCGGCGCGAAATAACAATCGGCTTGTTGATCTACGTAGCCACATTAATTTGTTCCGCGGAGGTGACAGCAACGGAGTCGGTCCGCGCAGAACTTATTCGACGGCAGAATAACGACGGACTGACGCTGGCGTGGGAGGACGACAGCAAGGGATCTCGCGGAGCCGCTCAAGCCGTCTCGTTCAAGACGCGGACCTTAGTGCCGTTGAAGACTTCCATCCGGGCTTTTCGCCCGCGTGGATTCAACTTCGGAGAATTTCCAGAGCTCTCGGGAATCGACATGTGTTGGTCTCACGATCAGACGAGGCTAGCCTCGATCGTGTTCAATCCCTCAACCCGCAGTGGAAGGTTGGAAATTCTTGACTTGAAATCGAAACAGACTCGCGCCCTCCCAATCGTTGTTGATAAGCAACCGATGGTTACATCTCAATGCTGGTCGCAAAACGACAAGAGACTCGTCTATGAGACGGATGGCGCCGTTCGCCTATACGACATCGAGGACGATCGAGCCGACGCCATTGCCAAAGGAACAGACCCCACATGGTCGCCGGATGGAGAATGGATCGCATTCCGAGATCGCGACACCTACTACGCCATCCACCCCAACGGAATGGGCAGAAAGAAGCTATTTCACAATTATTGGGGACGAGCAGTATCGGCCCTCTATTGGTCGCCGGATTCCCGGATCGTCGCCTATGTCAGAGAACTCGGTTTTCTCCAAGGGGGCGCCCTGGACGCAGAAGTCAATCAGCTACGCGCAAGGCGCCTGGAAGATGGTTCAGACGATTCGTTGTGTCCTGACAGCATAAACTGGTACGCAAACTATCAGTGGATTACCACGAACGAACTCGTGAAACATCCGAGATCCCACTCCGCTCCTTAGTGCTGCGGCGCCACTCCCATCTGCGCAAACGTAACAAAATGCCCCGCCGGATCTTTCACTCCAATTTCCTTCGCGCCGTAAAATGTAGTTCGCACCGGCATCGCCACCGGCACGCCCTTCAACGCCGCAATCACCGCGTCCAGATCGTCAACCTCCACGTAAAGAAACGTCGGCCCCCTGCGCATGTCCTTCGCGATTTGCGCGTTGTCTTTCTCCACGCTCGCGAAAGTTTGATACATCACTTCCGTCGCGCCTTTCTGCAGTATCACAAACGCCAGCTTGTTGCCGTCTGGGACTTCCACCGTCTTCGTGAACCCCAGCCGGTCCACCCATAAATTCAGGCACGGTTCGATTTCTTCCACCAACAGCACCGCCGTCACTTTTTTCACCTCGATCGTCTTCACTGTCTTCTCTCCTTGAACCGCAGCGGAGCTCGCAAACAGCAGCATTCCCAGCATCGGCAGAATTGAAAGTTGTAGTCGCATCTGTGAAAAATCTCCTTGCTAAATCAACTAGTCTGATTTAGACTAGTTCACCATAACCAAGCAGCCTATCCTTGTCAAGGAGGTTTTTATGCGCCACGCTCCAACCCGTCGTTTGCAGGACTTGATTTCAGTCGGCCCCGCCATGCTCCGCGATTTCGAGTTGTTGAAAGTCCGCTCCATCAGCCAGCTCGCGCGCCAGGATCCCCGCAAAATGTACGAAAAACTTTGCCGCATCACCGGCCAGCGCATCGACGTCTGCTACCTCGACACATTTCAAGCCGCAGTAGCCCAAGCTCGCAACCCTCTGCTACCCGCCGAGAAATGCCAGTGGTGGTATTGGAGCCGCCGCCGAAAGGAAAGCCATGCCAAAAAATAAGCCGAGCACTCTAACCATTCCCGATCTCGTCCTGCTAAGTCTGCTAGCCGAACGCCCCATGCACGGCTATCAAGCCAACGCCGAACTCGAGCGCCGCGAGTGGCGCGATTGGGTCGACATATCTCGCCCTCAGCTTTATTACTCGATGGAAAAACTCGCGCGCACCGGAATGATTGTTGTCGCAGACACCGACGAGCCGTCGGGAGGCCCCGACCGCCGTGTATTCGCCACTACCGCCAAAGGCCGCGCCGCTCTCGCCTCCGCGCTCGAACGCGAAGATTGGTCCGCCCAACGCGACCGCCCAGCTTTTCTCACCTGGCTCGCGCTTTCCTGGCAAGCCCGCCCCGGAGTTGTCGCCCGCCAGCTAGCGCGCCGCAAAGAATTTCTGCAAGCCCAGCTAGCCAAAGAGCAATCCACTCTTCGCGACGTTCACCGCGAAGTCGGCCACCGCTACCACGAAGCCGTATGGATGATCGAACTAATGATCGCCCGATTCCGCACAGAGCTGCGCTGGCTCAGCAAAGTTGCGCGCGAACCCCGCCACCGCGCCCCAGCCCGCCGCCCCGACTACGCTTCATAAAGTTTTATCTTTGCCGTTAATCGTAGCGCCGGCCTTCGGCCCGGCATCTTCCGGCAGGGGCCTGCTAATAGTTTTGTTTGGTGCGATTTTGTAGCGGCCACCTTTTCACCCTGAACGCAGGAGAAGGGCAGGCGGGGGTATTTGTTTTATCTCAGTTGCAGCCCATAGTGTGGGCAACGCTGGAAGGAAAATACGCGCAAACGTAAAGTCTGGCCATCGCCGTTGCCGACGCCGATGATTCGGGCCCAGCGCCACCTCGTGCACCGCCTCTGCCGCGAATTGGAATTTTCCGCCGCCCGGTGCTACCGTGGATTCACCACCATCGGCCTGCAATATCCGCCATCTCTATGCAGGCGTGGGGAAGAGGTGAATGACGATGACCTGGGGCAAGCGTCGAGCGATCGTAATCATCCTGGTCCTTATATTCTTGGTCGGCGTGATGTTCTGGTCAGCTTCAAAACCAGGCTTGCGCATAGCATCCAATTCCGTCCTGGTGATAGACGCCAGCGGCCAAATCGAAGAGCAGCGCGCCCCTGACTTCTTCAGCACTTTCAACGGTACCGTCCCAGTGCTCCACGATTACATCGACGCGCTCGACCAAGCTCGCACCGACCCGCGCATCACCGGCCTGGTGGTTCGCATCGCACCACTCCAAACCGGCTGGGGAAAACTGGAAGAAATTCGCGCTCACCTGCTCAAGTTTCGCAGCAGCGGCAAGCCCAGCATCTGCTACCTGGGTTACGACGGCATCCAAAATCCGGAATATTATCTAGCGAGCGCTTGCAAGGAAATCTGGCTCGTTCCTACCGCTCCGGTAAGCATTCGCGGCATGATGGCCCAAGCTATTTTTTTTCGCGGCACGCTCGACAAGCTGAAAATCGTCCCCGAGTATTACCACATCGCCGAGTTCAAGACCGCCAGCAATACTTTCACCGAAAAGAAATTCACTCCCGAGCACAAAGAGGAAGTGGAAGGGCTTCTGCGCAGCGTCTACGAACAATATCTTCGCGACACTTCCAAAGCGCGCGATATGACTCGCGACCAATTTGAGTCCATCCTCAATCGCGCTCCGCTTTCCACCAACGAAGCGGTCCAAGCGAAGATCGTTGACCGCACCGGTTACTGGGACCAGGTGCAAGACTACTTCAAGGGCAGTAAGGGTGGCTGGAATCCTATTTCGCTGAATCAGTATCGCTCCATTCCCTCGGCTCCAAATTTTGCTCTCGACAAAATTGCTATCATCCACGCCACCGGCTTGATCGTTTCTGGAGATTCCAGCACCACCGCAGCCGGCGGATTCATCATGGGCGGCGATTCGGTCGCCGCGGACCTGCGCAAAGCGCGCCAGGATTCCAGCATCAAAGCCATCGTCCTGCGCGTGGATTCCGGCGGCGGCTCGGTAGTGGCCAGCGAAGTGATTCGCAGGGAAGTGCAGCTCGCACACGAAACGAAGCCAGTGGTGGTATCCATGTCCGACGTGGCGGCATCAGGCGGCTATTGGATCGCCTCGCCCGCCGACAAAATTGTCGCTGACCCCAACACCATAACCGGATCGATCGGCGTTCTCATCGGCAAGATGAACGTTTCCGGACTCTATAATTTGCTGGGTATCAGCACCGATTACGTCGCTACCAGTGACAACGCCACGCTTTTCTCCGCGCAGCAGAATTTCACTCCGGCGCAGCAGGCTTACATCGAGCGCTCGATGCACGAAACCTACGAGGCTTTCATCAAAGGAGTGGCCGAGGGCCGCAAAATGTCCGTGGATGCCGTGGATAAAATCGGCAAAGGCCGTGTGTGGTCCGGAGCGCAAGCCAAAGATCTTGGCTTAGTGGACGAATTAGGCGGCACCGACACCGCCATAGACGTGGCCAAGCAACTCGCGCACATTCCCGCCGCCAATTCCGTCCGCATCGTCCGCTTGCCCGAAGAAAAAACTTTCTTCCAACAACTCTTCGAGCGCCAAAAAGAGCAGATGCGCGAATCCGAATCCATCGAAGCCACCCTGCAACACATCATGGGCGTGTTGGAGCCGGTGCAGGCCCGCCTCCCCTACGAGCTACACATAAAATAAAACCGAAAAACTCCGATGGCCAACTTAACCCAACCCCCGCCGCGCTTAGCGACGATTCGAACGCCTCGCGCGCTTTCCGGGCTGAAACACAGGCCGACTTTCGCTATACTCAATCCAGGGCGCGGTACCCAAGTGGTAAGGGAGAGGTCTGCAAAACCTTTATACGTGGGTTCGATTCCCACCCGCGCCTCCATAGAAATAATAAAAATTGCCAATGTTTATTTGGGTTGTAGAGCGAGATTCAGAATCGAGAGACGAATTGCAGTGTATTTGCAGTGTGAGCCGGTCTTACCTTCTCGCCCGCAGTTGAACGATCTTCACTTTCGGCCCAGCCTTGAGATCAGTAAGCCAGCCGTTTGCGCCGTCGAGCGCGGCATCTAGGGCGTCCTGACGGCTCTTCACCCACGGACTGTAGTGACGTTCGGTGATCTTGATCGACGTGTGGCCCAGCAACCGGGAGACATTCTCGATAGTCGCACCCTTCTCCAGCAGCGCGACACTAAATGTGTCACGAAACCGGTGTGTGTGCCCGTTCGCGATGCCAGCCTTTTCAAACACATCGGCAATACGTTTGCGCCAGTTCGATACCGCTGCTTGCAACTTCGATTCTCCCGTCCAGAAGAAATAAGACTTGTTTTTGTTGAGACCTACAACTGCGCGCAGAGCATCGGCCACGGATTTGTCCAGCAGGATCGATATATGCTCGCCGGTTTTCGCTTGGTGAAGTGACAAACGATTGCCTTTCAAACTATCTACGGAGAGCCTGGTCACATCCGAGATGCGCAGCCCTGAGGATCTCAGGACAATGATAAATGTATAGACTCGTTGATTGGTGCGCGCAGCCTCAACTATTTTGGCCATCTCATCGTTTGAGAAGGGGAGCGTCGGAGATTGCTTCACCTTCGGGGCCTTCAAACTTGATGCGGGATTCTTGACGAGCCAGCCGCGTTCCACCGCCAGCTTCATGATGCTGCGCAGGCGCTCCAGCTTTTTAGATGTTGAGAGCGGGCCATCTGCCCAGGACAATCGAAAATCGGTTGTAGTCTGCAGGTCGAATTCATCCACGAATGTCAAACCTTTGTCAGCTGCATATGCTTCGAGTTGGCTGAACAGATGTTTGTACTTGCGCAGCGTTTCTGAACTGAGATTGTTCGCCTCGGCCAAGGTCAGATATTCCACGCGCCAAGTAGCGATGGTTGTGCGCTTCGCAGTCGGTGCAGGGATCTTGCCGCTTTCCTCCCAGTCGCGCAATGCTTGCTTGGCATCTTCCCAATCTCGCGCAATTTTGCCGGTCAAGGATTTCAGCGATTTTTCAACATATGTGCCATCTGGCGCTGTGCCTCGGATCCAGATTGGGCAACCGCGGCGTTTGTTGGAGCAGGGAGCGTTTGCTTCCACAGCAGAGCAACGTGCGGTATTGTGACGACGATAGATGTTCATGACATCCTTTTTTGAACGCGCGCAGCAACTGCCTCTGGAATACGTAATGTCGTGTAGGACTGTTTGCCCTTCTTGGCCGGTTTTTGAATCTTGATGACACCCGCTTCGTTAGCAAAAAGTTCTCGAATTTTATCTACACCAAGGCCCCACAACGCTGCTAGTTCTTGGACAGAGTAGTGCGAACCGGGCACGTGCGCCGATTCCGTCTGAGACTTTTTGACCGCGGTCCGCTCTACCATTTCGCACAATCGCTCTACATCTTCGTCCGTCAGCACGAAACGATTCCAGCCGAGAGCTTGTTCGCTTGGACCACCAGCGTAGGACTCGAATGCCTGCTTCGCATTGCCCGTCAATCCCTTGCTAGTTGCCGACAATTCAACGGACGGCTTCACCTTGCCGGTGGCAATCCAGAGAATCAGCAACCCTTCGCTGATTCCAACTTTCGATGCGGCTTGTTTGAGATTGAACACATCATTTATTTTTGCGACGTTCCAAGAACGCCGAGATAGCGCGTCGGATGATTCGAGCCACGGACTCATCTTCTTGTTTTGCGATTCGCTGAATCGCCTTCAGGCTTTTCGCGTCAATTCGTACCACCACATGCTCTCTTAACCGCATAGCCAGAGTGTAACACATTTGGAACACATACTCACAGTTCCATTGACCGTACGGTGCAAGGCGGTAAACTAGTGAAAGCCGGCAACCGAGAGGATAGCGCTGATTCGCTGGGAGAAGTCCCGCATCCTTGACAACGCATGGTGTTGGCGGGAGAAAAACTCGACCAGCATGCGAAGAAATCACTGCCGGATTGGCGCTCGATAAGCATACAAGGCGTGGCCGTTCGCTGGGTCGAGGCATGCAAGATTTTGTCGATTTTGTTGCGCAGTTGGCGAATCAAGGGTTGAACGATCCGTACGAAGAAAGAGCTCGCGAATTGATGGTCGCGGATGAGAAGGCCGCAAAGCATGACCACAACAACGAACTTCCGAAAAAGTTTTCGGCCTAGTGTGCGGCTACCTCGCGACGGGAAACCATGCAAGCATTCTCGACACTTCCGCCACTGTGCTCGTGTCGTAGTCAGCAAATTGGATTTCTTGGCCGCACAGGACCGTGAGCGGTTCGTGTGGGCACGGGCCCGTTGGTTCAACCTCAATTGCTGTGATTGGGAAACGAAGGAGCCGTTTTCGCCGTCCATGATTCGCGCTGTCTTCGAACTGCTGCGCACAAAGCAAATCATCACGAGGGCAGAGAAGATGCGCAAGAGAACGTCATATCGCGGCTGGGTTGTAACCCAGCATTCCGCCATCACAAAAACGGAGGGAGAATGGTGCGTTTTCTGTGAAAAACCTGGCGCTCCGACTGGCGGTGAAACTGGCGCTCCGACTGGCGATATTTTGGTAAAAACTGGCGGTGAAACTGGCGGTGTTCCAGGAAAAAACAGGCGCTCAGAATCGAGGCAAGAAACTGATAACACAAGTTTTGTCCACAACGGCGACGGAGTGTTGCGCCCCCTGAATGCTTTGAGTCAAGTCAATGAATTGAATGTATTGAGTGTTGAGAGTGCGGCGGGCAGGGGAGAAATGCAGGAACAAAGTCAACCCCAGAGGCGCCTGGGATTCTCTGATGACCTGACCATGACTGTAGGACAAAGCATCGGGCAGGATGAGTCATTGGAGCGAATGCTCGACTTCATTTCGGACGGAGAGTTTCAAACGGGAGCGCTTCAAAACTACGAGCACATCTCCGAATTGAACGCGGCATGTCGAGATGCGTTGGATAAAGCTGCAAACAAGATTTTCACTGACCGCACGGTTTGTAAGCGAATCATGGAGCACGTCAACAAGACGCTCCTCAGCGAAAACATTCAGCCACCTGGAGGCTGGGTGCCAGTGCTGAAAACTCTGAAGGCTGGCGGCCCGATTCAAATGCCGATAGTACAACCGCCGAAGTACCGCTGCGCTGCGTGTGACGGTCCAACGGATGGTGAAACAATTTGCATGGCATGTAGTATCGCGGGCGTAACGACTGCATAGCAGGATGCACGAAGAAACTACGAGGAGAAAAACGACGTGCACTATCCACTGTTGGTGATGGTTGAGCCATCGCAAGCAATCACCTTGGAATCGTTGCATGATGCTGTATCCAATGTGCTGGCTTCTGACCTGCAGGCATACGAAGACGGTGGGGAGTATGACGGGTTCGCCATTGGC
>Ga0182024_10019863_pt1 | contig 12332 bp, 11 predicted proteins | sample P32metaG_FD_120480 | JGI IMG/M metagenome (GOLD analysis project Ga0182024, IMG submission 120480) | Permafrost microbial communities from Stordalen Mire, Sweden - P3-2 metaG (Illumina Assembly) | ecosystem: Environmental > Terrestrial > Soil > Wetlands > Permafrost | place: Sweden: Stordalen...
AACCACGGAGTGTTCGCGAAATCAAAGAAGTCCAGCAGATCCGGTTGAGCGGCATCGCGGGCCGTCAGATGCGCGCCGGAGTTGATGAAGCGATTTTCCACGAACTTTATGACGGCTGTGTGATCCATGGGGATGTGTGAGACGTAGTGTTGCCGCACGAAGGGCGAGATCACCATGTTCGGCAGCCGGAAGCCGAGTTGTGCGGCGAAGCCCTGCTGCGCGGGCGCATCGGTGGAAACCGCGCCGGGATCGACGGTCGCCAGATCGCAGTGAAGAGTGGCAACTCCACCCGGGGGAAGGCAGGGCTCATAGCTGTCCGCGTTCACCGCAATGGTACTGATATCGGGAATGGTTCCCAAAGAAGAGTCAGTATTATCGTTGGAATGGCCGGGAACGGGAGGCACGTGATCGAAGGGGCCCCCGGGCTCGTCGTAGCTCAAGAAAAACACCGAGCTTGCCCAGGAGTTACTTTGCCTCAGCGCATTGACGATGGAGGCAACCTCTTTTTGGCCGTACAGAATCGACTGGCCGGAGCCGGGATGCTCGTCGCTGACCCCATACGCCGCTTCAATGAACGCATAACTGGGCAGCGTATTGTTGGCGACGTCGGTCATATATTGGGAGAGCGGTGCGATGTGGCCGGGGTCGACGCAGAATGAATTGGAGGAATCGCCGACCGCCTGCTGTGAGCCGACGGTGGGCGCGGTACATGCCGCCTTTTGCGGGGTCTCGTATAAGTACTGGCTTGAGTAAGTGAAATCGGAGAATGTGGTTACGGGAAATGCGCTGGATTTTCCGTGGGCCCCGCAGTCGCCATCTTCATCGGTGCAGCCGCCGGCGGTAACTGAATAGTAGATCTTCCACGAGACGTTGTTCTGGTCCAGTTCCTGAAAGATGGTTTCAATGTTCAGCTGGTTAGTAAAGCCATCGTCCGCGAAAGGATCTTTCACCAGGCCCTGGGTGGTTCCGCCGGTCATGGTCGCGATGCGGTTGGGAGTACTCTTGCTGGAAACGGGCGAGAACCAGCGATCCGAAACCGCAAACTGCGACGCCATGTAGTAGTAGTAATTAAGCAAATCCTGGTCGTAATATCCCATGGCCCGCTGGCCGACCAAGTCGGTGAATTGCCCATCGCCCGCTCCGGATGCGGCGAAGTCCTCTGCGGTGTGCACGAAGCCATCCATCAGAATGGGACGTGTGGTACTGAAGTCATAGCGGTTGACATCGCCATAACTTTCGAGCCAGGCTGAGCTCATGTCGTCGATGCAGGTGCTGTTGAACTTGAAAAGATTGAACGACTGGCCTTGATCATCTGGATTTGCGAAGTTGCCGAGCTTGTCGTCGATGCCATCCACGGTATAAGTATTGCCGTCCTCACTGACCGTCCAACCATTCGATTGCCGGTAGGGGTTCAGCATGCCGAAGTAGCTGTCGAAGCTGCGATTTTCCTGCAACATGAAAATGACGTGGTCGATGGACTGGAGGGTTCCAGGTTGAGTCACGAGTCCCTGGCAACCGCAGAGTATCAATGTCGGAACCACAATGGAAAACCTGCGAATAAAGTTTTTCATGCAAGGCGAACCTCGGCGGAGATTTGGTGTGTTTATGATGAGCATCGGGAGCGAAGAGTTGGCCGCTGAAGGTGATTGTTGGCGTCTAAGTTGCTGATAGAAGGTGCTTTGTTTACGTGTTTGTGCACGGCGTCATCCGGTAGGCCTCGGGAAGAATTGCGAACCCTGAGCAGTTCACAGACTTTCTTATTTAGGGAAATCCCGCGCCCCAGGCTCGTCTATCCTCTCTTGCGACAACTCTCGGTGACATCGGTCACCGAACCCGAGGTCGGATCCTACAGACATCCACAGGCACCGCAAGCGATGGTGGATAAGCGTCTCAGAGTGCCCACTCCAGCATAAAAACCTGCTTCCTCTGGACTGCCTATAAGCCTCTTTGAAGGGAGCAGCATGAACACGGTGAGAATACTGTGCCTGGTGATGTTTGTTTCGGTGGCAGTGGCTCAAGCGCAGGCGTTCAATGTACAGATCTGTAGTTACGATGGTTTAGGTGGCGAGAAAGATTACATACGTCCAATAGGGCACCCACCAAGGTTATCTTGTCGACTTTTAACTATTCCCTCTAAGGTGACCGCAGTTCCCAGATAAACAAAGATCCCAGTCGCGGGGAAATTTATAGGCAGGCGTGCCTTCCCTGGGCTGGTCCCAGATCCGAAGCAAGATCCTCGGCTCTAATTCCGCCATGAGGACCAATGCGTCTTACTTTGGTAGTTGCAGTCGCGGTGCTGGCAGCGTCGACCCTGTCTTCGGCCAGTTCCTCTTACGTGGTACCCACGACAACTCTCGCGGCTCAGACTTCAAATAACACCAGCGCCGCGAACACCTTTACGACTCAATCGAATGACAATCGAGGCGCGGGAAACATAAGTAAGGTTGACGTTCACACCCTGCTTTACCCGGGGGCCACGACCAAGGTTTATGCTCACATGGTTCTTTGGTTCGGTCAGTCGGACCACATGAATATTGGTTACAGCGAGACGAACCCGGCGCAAGCCCAGAGTCAGATTGACGACATGGTCGGCCGCGGCATCGATGGCGTGATTATCGACTGGTACGGGCCCGGCAATACCATCGACCAAGCTACGCAGTACGTAATGGCGGCGGCGGAGAGCCATCCGGGATTCACGTTTGCGATCATGATCGATCAGGGAGCGATTGAGTGGTATTCCTGCTCGGGTTGTACGCCGCAACAGGCGTTAGTCAACGACCTGCAGTACATCGAAAAAACCTACTTTACCTCGCCGGCTTATATGACCATCAACGGCCAGCCGATGGTAACGAACTTTAACGTCAGCCTTTCCTACCCTTCGGTTGATTGGACTGCAGCCAACGCAACGTTGAGCACACATCCGACATACATCTTCCAGAATAACAGCGGCTTCACTAACATCCTTACCGATGCCAGTTATTCGTGGGTGATGCCAACGACCACCGACTATGGAATGAGTTATCTGGCCAGCTTTTACGACGCGGGCATGGCTTACCCGAGCGAGCAAACTGTAGGCGCGACTTACAAAGGATTCAACGACACGCTGGCGTCCTGGGGGTCGAACCGCATTATGGGACAGCAATGCGGGCAGACCTGGCTGGAAACATTTTCCAAACTCAACAGCATGTACAGCGCGGGGAAACCGCCGCCGTATCTTCAACTGGTGACGTGGAACGACTATGAAGAGGCTACGGAAATTGAATCGGGCATCGACAACTGCGTGACGCTTACTGGTTCGGTGGCCGCGAATTCTTTGCAGTGGACGCTAAACGGAAATGAAAATACGGTCGACCACTATACGGTGTACATCAGTTCCGATGGGCAGAACCTGATGCCGCTGACGGATGTCGCAACCGGAATCTCCTCGCTGAACCTTTGTGGATTTCCGATTCCGAACGGGAGCTATCAACTATTTGTGCAAGCCGTAGGCAAGCCAAATCTGGCGAACCGGATCACGGGGGCGACGAGTTACACGGCGACGTGTGTCGCACCCCAGCCAACTCCGCCCCCGACTCCGGCTCCTACGCCGACTCTATCGTTATCGTTCAGTGCGGCGCCGGTGTCCCTTACAATTCCCGCCGGAATGGCGGGAAGTCTGACCGTGACCGCAAAGCTGCAATCCGGATCATTGAACAGTCCCATTGCGCTCAGCTGCAGTGGCATTCCCAGCACGTTGAATTGCTCTTTCTCTCCCGCGACAATAACTCCCGGGTCAAGTAGCGCCAGTTCGACACTCACGATTTCGACGACGACCGCGGCTGCGACGAAGCCGCCTCAACCCAAGAAGTTTGTTCCTATCCTGGCCGGCTGGTTACTGCCCTTCGGGCTCGTAGGCGTCGGCTTCCTCGGCAAGGGATCGCGTAAGCGCGGGATACAGGCGCTCGCGCTCTGCGGAGTCATTGGACTGGGAATGATTGGAGCTTCTTGCGGCAGCGTCCGAAATGTGCAAACTGCCAGTGCTGCCGTTGCCCCTCCGGCCAGTTACTCCATTACCATTAACGGGAGTTCGAGCGCCAGCCAGCTTTCCACCACCGTCAATGTCATCGTTCAATAAGTGCTTATTGTTATTGTCCGGGATGCGCGCCGATGGGCGATGGAGAGCGGAGCGATGAACCCATCCGAAGGACTTTTTGGTCATCAGTCTTAGCAGGAGCGACTTGGAAGGGACCCAGCTCGGCAGCCTGCGGAATCTGGTTATGTGCCGCAAGGCCACGGTTCTCTGCTCCAATTCGAAATGGCGCAGATACTTCAGAACGATGTTCGGCATGGTCATGCGCAGGGCGGCGGAAAAATTTTGTTCCGCCATGGCTTGTTGCTTCACGGGATCAGTGAGGAAGCGAACCAGACAATCGGCCAGATCCCGGGCGTCGCTGGGCTTGTAAAACTCGATGGCCATGCCCTCGCCGTCAGACATCTGGCGAAAATCCTCAAGATCGGCGCACACGATCGGCACTCCGTAAGCGCAGGCCAGGTGCGCGACCCCGCTGCAACCCGTGGACGAAGAGTAAGGCATGACGGCGACGGAAGAGCTTTGGAAGAGATCGGGTAATTCGTTCTCATGCACGTAGCCGGTAAATTCGATTTTCGGATTTGCTTCGCACTTTCTTTTCACCGACTCTACGTAGCCCGCCGCGTTCGGATGGTTCCCTCCTCCGATCACCAATCTGGCGTCGGGCAAAGCTTCTGACACATATTGGAAGGCCTCGGTCATCAGCTCCAGGCGCTTGTATGTTCACCACTTGCCAAAGGCCAAAATGCGGTGTTCCGGATTGCCCCGCCTGGACAAATCTGGAAATTCGGGCTCCCTGGAAAGGATGCCGTGCGAGCGCAAGTGCACGTTATCGCGGCCGTATTTGTCGTGGAGGATTTTGCGATATCCCGGCATGAGCACGGATACGGAATTGGATAAAAGAAGCATGCGAGTGGCCAAGGCGCCCGCTAAACGGTAGGTGCGGGCAAAGCGCACTCCTGCATCCTGCAGGTTCACCGTGTCCATCAGGTGGTGCAGCGTCACGTGGGTATAGCAACCAAAGAGACGCGAAAGGAGCGGAGTCAGAAGTCCACCGAAGGCTATCAGGGGAGTGCGGCCGAAGGTGCTGAAGAGAAGATTGAACCAGACCACGTCAGGCTTCTGTCTGCGGATCGCACTCAGAATGCGAGCCGAACTCGTAGGATCGTCGAAAGACCAGCACCTTTCGACCGCGAAACCTTCCAGTTCGGATTCCGGAGTAGAGATCGTATCGGCGAGAACCGTGAGGCGAATAAATGGATTGCGCTGTAATTCGTTCGCAATGTGAAGTCCGTACTCGCTCAGTCCACCCTGGCTGGGTGGAAAAGTTGTAACCAGACAAATTTTCATTCGCTCTCCGGCTCCAAGTCGGCCCGACGATCTGTCAAAGTTTGACGATCATGTTTGGACCGTCATGGTTCGATGAGTTCGCCGGACGAGATGTTGGCTGGGTTGGCAGCGGGAAGTGGCGAATACCGGTCCCCGACGCCGGGCTCGGTTCGCGCAAGTTTCTGCAGCATTTCGTCTCGGATGGTGGTTTTCATCGCCTGGATCGAATCAGGCGCGACCACTGTCATGTTGCCAGCGAGCCGGGCGAGACGAATGTAGGCTTCGCGGTTACGGCGAACAAACTCCAGGGGATATTCGGGTTTCCTCGTTTGTGCCGCGACCGGATCGGCATCGATTACGTAGGCAATGTCAGGCTGGGGTACAAGCTTTAGCACCAGCCGGGCAAACATTCTGGCGAACCTGTCCGTGAGCGGGAGATTCGCGAGTTCATCGTAAATGTAGCGGTCAAAGATGACGACATCCACGTTACTTTTTCGTGCCTCGCGAACTTTCCGGCAAAGATTCAAGGCGTCGGCGAAATAGAGTCCGAAACGCATCACGGTAACCGGAGCGGAGGTTACGTTTTTGTCGCGGCGATGCAAAGGTTTCTCGGGGCTGCCCACGCCGCGGTCGCCTTTGAAGGCCTTGTAACTCATGAACTCCCGGTAGCGGGAAAAGCAGACGACATCGTCCCAAAAGGTGAGGAGTTTGGTGCGGAGCCCGGAGCGATGGAGCCAATCCTCGAGGCTGGAAATTTGCGTGCTCTTACCGGCGCCGTCGATTCCAGAAAAACTGATAATCGTCACAGAAGTTAGCTCCCGAATACGCTGGGTCTGTCTCTGCTGGGTCTGTCACAAAACACTGTCTAATGAGCCCCTGGGGGCTTGCTGCCAGTCGCTTCCGTGAGCGCCACGACCGTTCCGACGGCGATGCCTGCTCCGATGATGGCAGCAGTTCTGATCACGATCGTACGCACCCGGCGCTGCTTGGCCGGCGCGACGGCTACACCTGCAGGTTGCGATGCGGCGATCCCAGCGGCATGCGTAGGCTCGGCGGCAGCGGTACCCACCGCCTTTTGCGGAGACGGCTGCTGAACCTGCGGCGACTGGACCTGCGGCGGCTGCGGAGATTCGGCTTGCTGGCCCTGAGGTTCGGTTGAAACCGGTGCGCCGGGCGATTGCTCGGAATCACTTTGCGGTTGCGCGGGTGTTTGCAACCTGGCAAGAGTGGCTCCAGGACTATCCGGAAGGTCCGCCTGTTGTGTAATGCCAGCGTAGGCTTCGGGCGTTGCGGTCTGTTGAGCCGCGACCGATGACACTGCTGCGGACATCGCAGCGAGCAGCACTCCGCTACAGGCCATTCGCTTTGTTACGGTTTGCCATACTCCCATGGGCACCCTCCGACCCCACGCGAAGGACGTCAACTCGCCGCCTTCAGATTCGTAAGCCCATGTGCTGGGGCGTACCAAGGCTGGGTCTGAAGACTGGCTGCGGGCGCAACCAGCTGGAAGCTGCGCACCGCTTCGTCGGATGTTGCAAACACTTCGAAAAGCCGATCAACCCGCATCAGTTCCATGATCACCGCCGAGGCGGGCGAAACCGCGGCCAATTTAAGATCTCCGTCGCGCTTCATGGCCTGTTCCAGACAGTACAACAGCATTTCTACGCCGGCGCTGTCCATGTGCTGGATCTGCGAACAGTCAAGAACCACACTGGGATGATCATTCTGTAAAAGCGGCTCTAACTCATTCAGGAAGGATTTTGCTCCCGCATGGTTCAGTCGTTCTGGTAATTCCATCACAATCACTGGGGCTCTCGTAGGCATATAAGTCACTCCTGAATAAGATTGCTATTGAACTGCCATGTCTCTGGCATTTGTGTTTTCGGTAAAGCGGCTGTTGCTTCGGGCGCTGCGATTCGCTCGCTGCTCAACTCGGCAGCCCTGCGAGGCGCAGAACTAAAACGCATAACGCTAGGGTCGACAATTTCGACGGTTACATTGCGCTCAAGATTCCATAACTTATTTCCCCTGGCGACGGCGTGGCACAGGTCGAGAAAAATTCCGACGGTAGTGTTCGCCAGGATGGAACTGTCCTCAACTACCGTGCCGCCATCCACGCAACAGTCCCTTTCAATATTGCTTAAGCGCGTAATCAAAGCATCCGCCTTAACCTTAGATGCACAACCGATGAAAGCGGGGGCGACAATTCGCGCGCGACGGTGCACTTCAGCCCGTTCATCCATCCAAACACCCGGCCGCAACTGCTTGCCAGAAGGACCGGTCTCGCAGCTTCGGCGAAGGATGTCGGCAGCGAATCGACGCAAGTCCCGGAGATGCGTGAGGCGATTCACATAGTCACGGATGAAATATTTCGGCGCACCATCTCGACCCGCATCATTGAGGAAGCTCTCGACATCGCCTCGCTGGGCCTTGGCGCAATCCACCACCCACAAATTCAGGGGGCCTTCTTTATCAAAGGCGCGGGTGGCGGCTTGCCGAGCCTCCCGATGAAAACAGAACAGGTCAAGGAGATCGGTTTCCGCGTAGGCATTCGCCGAACTAATGAAGGAGTGCCCGATTCCGTCCTGCGAATAATTCGCCAATTCCTGGGTGACCGCGGGGTAGAGATCCCTAACCACTTTTACCGTGACATTTGCGTAGGCAGTTCGAAACTTAGGTATTCGCTGGAACGCCTTAGCTTCCACCAGAATTGACACACGCTCCAGGCCGATAGCGACGAAACGCTCGATCATTCGTTCGAGCAGCGAACGCCCGACAACCTCAACGCATTCCAGTGGAACATCAAGAAAAGGCTCCTGACCGATCGCCGGCAGTTCGGCTAAACCGGTACGGTCCTGAGAAAGTTCTTGATTCCTTACACCGATCGTTACAACCGCTCCCAGCCCCACGAACATTTCTTCCCTCTCGGTCACTTCAGCACAGAGCATCTACCGAAGCGCTTCCAGCGAAACAAAATCCACTTCTAACCCTTGGCTAGGATCTTCGCGGTGGTGGCGCCATTTTTCGACTGCCGTGTGTGACCGGTCTTGGGAAACAACAGGTCTCGCATTTTCATCTTGGCTTTGTGAAGCTGCGATTTCGAGTTTCCAATCGAACATTGGAGCTGGCGCGCGATTTCGTGATGCTGATATCCCTGAACTTCGTGGAGGTCAAAAATTTGCCGGCAGCCCAAGGGAAGTTCCTCAATGGCCCGACGCAACGCAATCCGGTCCACTGCTCCGGAGAGATTGGGATCCGCCTTACCCACGTCACGCTTCAAAGATGGTGACTCAGCAGAGACGGGCTCATCCAGCGAAAGGATGGGCGGTGTTTTACGGCGCCGCAGCTTCATGAGAACGGTGTTCACCGCAATTCGGTAGAGCCAGGTCGAGAAGGCCGAATCGCCGCGGAACGAGTTAACATTGCGGAAGACTTGCAGGAAGGCTTCCTGGGTCAGATCTTCAGCGTCAGCCACGTCCTTGGTCATCTGCAGGCACACGGAATAAACGCGCTTCTTGTGCAACTGGAAGAGCATGGCAAAAGCTTCCTGGTCGCCGCATTGCGCGCGTTGAACCAGACTGCGTTCGGAATCGTCTCGCTGAGTTTCGGTCCGGGCGGGGATCAAATTTGATTCTGTCGCGGAAATCACGCAAGTGGCCACTGTTGTTCTCCTTCACGATCTGCTGCGCTGTGTTTTATTGTTCCCCGACGAATTAGGGAACATTCAGCGTCGAGACTGAGAGTAGCGGACCCCTGCCTCCCCTCCCATAAGGGCGCTCCTGTAATTGAATGCGAGATTTGCTGTACAGCCGATGAGTAATTGTTTCGAAGGGTTTACCGGAACTTTTCTTTGTTTCGAGTGTTGCCGGCTTCTTTCGAGCAAAATAAAGGCGGCAAGCCCAATAATCGGAGCTTGCCGCGAGGAAATGGTCCGCCAGATTAGAATTCCCTCATCTAATAAAGCTTAAATCCAACTTCGACGCTAATCTGCACGCTTACCGGCCTTCCATCTTTCATGGAAGGTTGGAATTTCCATTGCTTGACGGCTTCGATCGCTTTTGCGTCCAGACCCATACCAAGGCCGCGGACTACCCGTATATCGCGCGGGCGTCCCTGGTCATCGACAATGAGCCAAAGGATGCATGTTCCCTGAGTTTTGGCGATGCGAGCCTGCTCGGTGTACTCGGGATCGGGTGTGGAAAGCGGTTGAGGAGCGGAAATACCCCCACCGACTTTGAATACGCCGCCGCCGATGCCGCCACCACTGCCGGCGCCCACTCCCGCACCATGACCAACCCCTACGCCACCGCCCGAACCGGATCCAATGCCCGCACCTGAGCCGGTGCCATTCGAGGGAGGAGCAGACGGCATGGCTGCTGCCGATGGGATTCCCAAATTGGGCATATTATTCTCGGCCATGCGGACCTGCGGCGGTATTACGACCGTAGCCTCTACAGCCAGCTTGGGATGCGGGTTCCGAAGGACGATCGAAGGCGGAGTGATTTGCTGCATTGCCAACTTGGGCAATCTACCCTTCGGAGCCGGCAATACGTCGTGATCACCGCCACCACCGCCGCCGCTCACGACCTTTTTCGCAACCGGGAGGGCGTAGGAATCGGGCGAGGGTGCGATCAGCGTAACCGTTTCGTGCTGTTGCACCTTTGTGACTACCTGATGACCGAAAATCGTACCGCCCAGGAGTAACGCTAATAGGACGACGTGCACCACCGCAGATCCGACGAGACCGTTGGAACGATAATTGTTGTAGTGACCCCAAATTGCGTCCGGGCCAAGCTGGCTCTGCTCTCGCACCTGGGTGCTCCTTCGCACTGGTAGTGCGCGTTCCCGGCTGGCATACGGCTGGCGGGAGACGTACCTAGTAGTGAGCGAATCGAATGTGGATAGTGGAGGTAGAGCCTGAGCGGTTTGAGGTGTACCCTGCTGATTCGACATTGACGCTCCTTAAATATTGTCGGGAAATGTTAGCGGGCGCTCTAGCAACATTTTCCGACCGTCGTATAGATGCCACGAAGCAAGCCGCGGTTTGCTCTGGCACTGTGAAGAATGCCTGTATCAGGCGTCGCGGAGGATGTCGTAAAGCAATATCCATCGCTGCTCTACATGGTTTACCCGATTGGATATTGCCGCCCGAAATGTCCACCATGCTTGCAGGACGTAAATGTCGAAAAAGATTCGCGATGCGGAGTTGAGATTAGGGACAATTTCTCTTTCCGTTTCCAACCCCCATCAGGGCGAGCGCGCCTCCGAGCAGCGCCATATTCTTGGCGAAGTTAATCATTTCGCCTTGCCGTTTTTCGGGATCCTGAACTTTCCAGAAATCGTGCATGACGGGGGAAACTCCGGCGAGAAACCCAGCCACCGCGGCCGCGCCCAGCGCCGGCTTTACTCCGAGCATCAGACTTGCGCCACCCAGCGTGAGGGCAACGCCGGAAGCAGTGACCGCCGCATCTGGCATGGGCACATTTTTCGCGCTGACGTATTGCGCCATCTCTTTGCGCTGGATGAAATGATTGATTCCGTTATAGAGAAAGAAGCCGCCGAAGATAAAGCGTCCGAGGAGAAAAGGAAGTTTCACGGGCCAGTCCTTCGCGAAAAATGTCAGCGAAGCTTTGATTCCGACTTGATGACCGGCGTTGCCTGGTTTATCGTTGCCGGGCTTATCGCTAGGTTTGTCGCTCTGGTGTTTCAGATTGCCAGCGATTTTTTTGCTCCACGATCATCTGGTAGCAATCGCAGGAAGCTGCTTCCAGCTTGGATTTGTTCAGAATGGTTACGTTGCCTCGAGTGTAGGAAATCATTCCCGCCTTCTGCAGGATGCTGGCGGCCACACTGACTGTGGAACGCCGGGTTCCCAGCATTTGCGCCAGGAACTCCTGGGTTAAAGGCAGGGTCTTTCCGGCAATCCGCTCATGGCTCATTAACAGCCACCTTGCCAGTCGCTCCTCAACGTCATGCAGGCGGTTGCAAGCGGCAAGCTGGGTGGACTGAATGCCCAGGATCATGGAATAGCGTTGCAGCTGTCGCTCCAGGGCGGGGCAGTGTGGCAGAAGATTCCGCAAAATCTCAACGTCCACGCGATAGGCCGTCCCATCTCCCTGAGTGATCATTCGCAAGGCGCTGGTCTTAAAACCGAAGATTACCGGCAGGCCAACGAAGCCTTCTTTGCCGATCAATCCAACTTCCACACTCTCGCCGTCGGGCTGAACCGTGATTATGGAACATATCCCATCGTTCAGGAAATATCCCGATCGGATAACTTCGGCAGGCTCATGCAGCACTTGCTGAAGCCTGAGACGCACAAACTCGAGCGAGGAGAAGATTCGGGCGCGTTCAGCTCGTGGGAGGCTTCGTAGAATGACGTTGCCTTTCTCGCGGTGATCACCGTCCGCTTCGTCAAACTCTTTCAGGGATCCCCGTACAAGCTGGGCCATGGCAGTTCCTTTCCAATCACACAGCGATAACGCCATCCGATTTCGCAGGAACCGTTAGCCCTCAGGTCGCCGAACGGACAAATGCTAGAAGAGACAATTCAACCTTACACCCTCCCTGCACCCTTGTATGTCCAAAACAGCACACAATTCATCGTCCAAGCGTACAGACACGCCATCTTTCTGGACTTTAAGATCAGCGGTTTGTTGACTCTGCCCGGCGAGCAAGAAAAGTGAACAGACTATCGCCGGCGAGGCACCGTATTGCTGACGGTACGGTTGCCTGCGAATTAGGAGCTGATTGATGGCTAAGAGCCGCAACGTCCGTCCTAAATCCAATGGCAAGATGGTAGACGGACAAATCATGGAGAATGAACTGCTGCTCCACTTGCCGGACAAAGAGTGCCAGGCGGTTTATTCCCAATTGGTCTTCCTGCCATTGAGAACGCACGATGTTCTCAACGAAGATGGAGCGCCGATTCAAC
>Ga0182024_10019864_pt1 | contig 12331 bp, 8 predicted proteins | sample P32metaG_FD_120480 | JGI IMG/M metagenome (GOLD analysis project Ga0182024, IMG submission 120480) | Permafrost microbial communities from Stordalen Mire, Sweden - P3-2 metaG (Illumina Assembly) | ecosystem: Environmental > Terrestrial > Soil > Wetlands > Permafrost | place: Sweden: Stordalen...
ATTCAGCGAGGCTGTGAACAAGAAAAGGTAGCGAACAGCTAGAGGGGGCCCGTTGGAGCTACCGAAGGTAGCGGTTATAGGTTGCGGAAACTGGGGTAAGAACCTGGTCCGAAACTTCGCTCACCTGGGGGCACTTTCGGTCGTTTGCGACGCTGATCCGAAGAAGCTCGATCACGTTCGGCGCGAACACAAAGGCGTCAAAACGGTTACGAGCTTTGAGTCGGTCTTGGAAGAACCGCTTGTCCAGGCGGTCGTTATCGCTACACCCAGCGATACGCACTTTTCCCTGGCTAAGCAGTCGCTCAAAGCCGGCAAGCATGTCTATGTAGAAAAGCCGCTTGCCCGAGATGTAAAGCACGCGGAAGAATTAGATGACCTGGCCACCGAACGGAATCTCGTTCTGATGGTGGGTCATCTGCTGCTTTATCACCCCGCTGTCAACTGTTTGAAAGAACTGGTTGCATCGGGTGAATTGGGCGATCTGCGTTTTGTCCGCTCCGATCGCATGAACTTCAACAACGGTCGGCGCGATTGGAGCGTCCTTTGGGATCTGGCGCCGCACGACATATCGATGATGAGCTACCTGCTTGACTGCGACAAGATCGAGGTCAGCCGAGTCGGTGGCTGGGACACCCAGTGCGATGGTCTGGTTGACGTTGCCTACCTTGACCTGGCCTTCGCCGTCAACGGTCGAGTTATCCCCGGGCAGGTGCGCAACAGCTGGATCGATCCACAGAAGCTCGTGCGCTTGACTGTGAACGGCAGCCTCAAGACCGCCGTGCTCAACGACGCCCAGTCCGAAAACAAGCTGGCGCTGCACAGCCTGACTGCGGAAGGACGGATGATTGTTGAGTATCCGTACTATCCCGATCTCGAGCCTTTGCATGAAGAATGCGAGCACTTCCTTCAATGTCTGGCTACAGGCGAACGTCCGCGGACAGATGCGAACAACGCTTATCAAGTCGTCAGTATCCTTGCCGATGTTGAGAAGCGCCTATCGAGCCGGCCTACAGCAGTGCAGGGTTTTCGGTCAAAATAAAGCCGTATTTTGCAGATTGCGAAAAAAGGCGAATGATCGCGATCCCGTCGGCGAAACCTGTTTATAATGGAGACCTGATGCGGGAGTAATTCAGTGGTAGAATGCCTCCTTGCCAAGGAGGATGTCGCGAGTTCGAGCCTCGTCTCCCGCTCCATTCACGCACCGACATTTGTCGTGCCATCATCCATATAAAGCGCAGCAGAGCTGCGCTTTTTGTCATAGTTGGCTGCCGGCGTGGAAAACGCCAGCAGTTGGGCAAAAGATGAATGAGGGGTGTGTGAGTGCCTGCTATATTATGCTGAGGGATACTTCATAATAGTGTTAGCTGGTGATGATGCCTGCGGAGGCGAGATGAGCGAGGACCCACAAGCGCCTAAAGCGGCTGCGAAACCGGAAAAAGCTGAAGGTGCATCGCTCGACGAGGCAACACCCTCGTCTGGGCCGCAGCTTGTCTCCGACGACAGCAAAAAAATTCTGGTGCCTGCGCCTGCGGGCGAACCGACCTCCACCCCCACGACTGCCGCCCCGTCATCTGAACCGGCCGAATCAGCAGGATTGGTCCAGCGCCGGTCCCGCTGGTACAGCAGCCTGGCGGCTTTGCGATATGTCAGCAGCCTCTCGAAGGACGACGACGTGCGCGTCAGAGACAGCGACCGCGCCACTGCCATCGCTCTTCTGCTCAGCTCCATTTTGACGGTCCTTTCGCTGGTGTTAAAACCGCTGGCTCCCCACAGACTGGCGCTTGTCCTGGCCTGCGACGCACTGGTTGGATTGATGTTGCTGTTTTACGTCGCTAATCGCTTCGGCATTTTGAACACACTGAGCCCGAGACAGGCACTCTTGAGCTGGCAACTGATGATGGGAGCCGGATTTATCGGCATTTTTACGACAATCAATCTAGCGGTGGCCATCGCCCTGGTTGTTGCTCACACGGCCATCGATATACATTGATTCGGCGGATTCGGCGATCGTCGACCGTCCGTCGGTCAGGTTTCAGCAGTTGGCGCCGGTACTACCGGCGGTGCGCATTTTGGGTCATCGCCTCACCTCCACCGGTCAAAGATTAGGCTGCAGTACAATATTCACAGGCGACCGTCACGTTCGACGATCGCCTGTGTTGATTCTTGCCTAATCAAACTCGTTTGCTGCGCTACTGCCGTTTCTTGCGCGCCTTGTTGCGCGATTTCGCTCGAGACCGGGACTTTGCTTTTCTTTCAAGGCTCTGCCCATTGACCAGAGAAGCTGCAGAAACCACAGCTGGTTTCGAATCGACGGTCGCATCCACCGGCGTCGCTGAAATTTGCCACTGCAAGTGACGCATGCTGGTTGGCTCGTATCGGCTCGAGGGATCGCTTTCTGTCGCCAGTTTCAGCAGTCTCTTTGAATGATCGCTGGCTTCAAGGGTCCAGAGCGCTGGTGCGTTCAAGGCCGGTTCGCAGCCGTCAGCATTAATTGATTGGGCAGCTCCCGTCATTTTTTGTGGAACTGCCGCACTGGGGGAATCCCCCTCGGTGGATGGCAGCTGCAAGCTGGGGATCGCCACTGCCACCGCATTCGGTTGCAGCAACGACATCGCCACAGAATAATGATCAACGCTCTGCTCCTGCTCCTCTTTCTCAAGCTGGCGAGCCAGATGCTCGGCTCTTCTCGCGTCATGAATTTGTTTTTGCGCCAGCAAGATCGATTTGGCTTGCACCGGCGCCAGACGATTTTCCGCCATTCGTTCTTGCACCTGCTGTGCCTCGGCCAGTTGGTCAGCCGTGATCCAGGCAAACGAGACTAAACAATCGCCCAGCAAACGATGAGTCGCTTTACTCAAATCCTGAGCCTGCCGCAGTTGCTCGTCCGAAATTACTTGGGCTGTGCTCAGCAGTTCACCTAAAAGCAAATGCTCCTGTCCAATCTCGGCGAAGGTTTTGCCTTCCGGGACAACCGGGCGATTCTTGAGAGCCGTGAGACGATTGCGATCGCCGGCGCTGATCGAAATCTTTAAATGGAGATAGCGAATCAAAGCTGCCGCCAGCACAAGGCTGCAGATTGGGAGCCAACGCTGATCCAGGTCAACCGACCATAGTGGAGCCACGCGGTTGTGCGATGTTGCCGACGCGTGGGCAGCGCTCCTGGATTGGACATTGAACATTCGTTTCCAATCGTTGTCCGATTTGATAGCGGCGCATGCCACTACGCACAGCTGGATGGCCACGGTGATGTAGAGCATGACCAACGCGGCTCGCCACACGATCATCGTGATGTTTGCATTAATTGGCTTAGCACTCATAGTAATCATGTTCACTCCAATATTGCTCGCTGCCTGATTCTGTCCGGCAGCGGGTTTTCGTAATCGGTCGCCAATGGGACAAGCAAACGTGCGGTAATATCTTCAACTTACTGCAAATCCAGCGTTCCGTAAATCAGCGCAACCGTTTGGTCGATGTTGTCTACACGAAATTGCGTATTAAATTGGTGATCAATTCAAAAACGGGGAGCAGCAGTTGGTACCGCTCCTCCCCGTCTCAGATTCGTTTCTTCTACTTTAAAATTTTGTTTGGCAAACGCGCGTTCGCTCCGCTTCCATGACGACAGGGCCTCAGCCTCTGACTGTGAAGGACAGATCCCGTTGGGCGCCGGCTCTTTGCGCCAGTGCGCCGTACGGTTCTGTTGATACCATATTCGGTTGCGCTCTCAGTGGTGTCTGTTGGCTGAATATTTCATCCATGAAAGATTCGATTTCGTTGGAAAGGGCAGGCATCCGGTCTTTGATGCTCTGGAAAAACTGATCGGCTACGTGGGCATCATGAAGGCGTTTCTGTCCGAGAAGAATGGAATGGGCTTCGCTCGCTCCCAGTTCGCCGGTTTCAATTTGAATCTGCATCGTCTTGGCGGCTTCGAGCAGGTCTTTGGAGACCAAGCCAAATGAGATCAAGCATGCCGAGAGCGGCATATCGGACGTTTGACTGCGGTATTCAGCTTCTTTGAGCTGGTCGTCGGAGATCACTTTCGATGCTTGCAACAGCTGGCCTAAAAGGAGATGACCCTTTTGCATTTTGATGGCAACCGGCTGGGCCTGCGGTGCTCGTTCACCGCTGACCGGCCGTGATGGCGCGGAGGTGCTGTTCAAAGTGCTAGCCTTGCGCCGATCAATTACGGTTGCTATGGTTTTGAGCGCCCATTGCTTGATCGATTCTGCTGCCGTCAATTGAATTTGCCTATTCATTAGACTTTGCTCCACTAAGCGCGCCCCGGCTTTCACCTTCTGCCTGCGCTTTTGAATCGCAGGGCATCGCCGCCGTACTTTCAACTTACGCCCAATACGCGGCCCTGTAAATTGGCGTAAATGTTAGCGCGGTCCGGCGTACACTAAAACGTGTATAATTCGGCTCAAACCAACTCAACAAGCCAATCTTCTTGATCCAATCGCCGCGCTGACCGGCGCTCGCAGAGGGACTGTAAGCGCTGCTTGAATTGATACTAAATACGGTGCATCTTTGCCTGAAACGAGCGAGTTGGCGATCACCCTCGGACCGATCCTTTTCAACTAATCGAATCACTTCGTTAAGCTAATATAGCCACAACCTGACTGGCGCCCGACAAGCATGTTAAGATCCGCTATCTGCGCCTTTAAGCGCAGCATTATTTGGCGCGGACGGGAGAACTAGGCAAATGAAGGTCACCCTGGACAGGGAAGGCAAAAATGTGGTTCGGCTCGGGCTCGAGCTCGAGGCTGAAAAGGCGCTGAAGGCTTACGAAATGGCTTGCCGTCAGCTGAGCCATCAAGTCAACATTCCTGGATTCAGGCGTGGCAAGGCTCCACGTAACATCATCGAGAAGACGCTGGGGGTCGACTTTATCAAGAAAGAGGCACTTGAGCGGCTGGTGCCGGAATTGCTCAGACAAGCGATCACTGAGGAAAGTCTGGATGTAATCACCGAGCCGGAGATTGACAAGTGTGACTTCGACCTCGGCTCGCCGTTGCGCTTGCAGGCAAAGTTCGAAGTCCGTCCTGAAGTCAAGCTCGGCGACTACAAAGGCATTGCCGTAGACGTGCCTGAGGCGCTCTTGCCGGCAGACGCGATGGACCGGGCGCTACAAAGCATCGCCGAATCCAAATCGACCATGGCCGCTGTCGCTGCGCGCCCCGTCGAGTCAGGCGACACTGTAGTCCTCGATTTCGAATGCTTCGTCGGAGGCGAGTTAGCCGAGGGCGGAAAAGCTGATGCGCTGGTGCTCGAAGTTAAAGAAGGCACCTTTATAGAAGGATTCTGCGACCAGTTGGTCGGCAAAGAGCCTGATACTAAGTTCGATATTAACGTTAAGTTCCCTGCTGAATACCGCAACAAAGAGTTAGCCGGCAAAGACGCCAATTTCAAGGTCGACCTGCGCGAGATCCGCCAGCGAACCATCCCTGATGTAAATGACGAATTGGCAAAATCCGTCGGACAGGAATCTTTGGAGAAGCTCAAAGAAGCTTTGAAAGAGCGCCTGGAAGAAGAAGTCAAACAAGAAAATGAAGTCCGTTCGCAACGAAAAGTCGTGGAAGCAGTTGTCGCCCAAGCTTCCGTCGATATCCCCGAGACGATGATTGAGCGGGAGCGTGACTTGCTTTTGGGACAAGTGCGCCGCTACGTCGAGCAGAACAATCAGAGCTGGGAAGAGTTCCAACAGCGCCCTGAGTTCGAGCAAATCAAACAAGCGAAGTTCGAAGAAGCTCGCCAACGCGTGCTCACCAGCCTTGTTTTGGGAGCAGTTGTACGCGCCGAGCAGATGACCGTGATCGACGACGAAATGGCGCCGTATTACGCAGAACTGGTGGCGCGATATCAGGTGCCAGTCGAGCAGGTGGCACGAAACGAAGAGCTGAGGCGCCAGGTAATGGAAGAAGTATTGACCAATAAAGTTGTCTACTTCCTGCTTTCCAGCTCCAAGATCAACTACGTTGCTGAAGAAGAGCACGATCATGAGCATGACCACGAAGGTCACGACCACGAACACCACGAGCATGAACCGGCGCACGCCGGCAAGAAAGAGGCGAAGGCTGATGACGCTGAGACGAAAGACAAGGAAAAGGCTGAAGCCAAGCCCAAATCTTGATCACATCTTTAACGCCTCTTGACACATTTCGTTTTTGCTTGACACATCACTGTAAGATAGTATCGTTGGCCCCAGTACTCAGGGGCGGGCGCGGATTCAGGCAAGCAACAGAGTTTCACAGTCTAAGCGAAATTATTGTCAACGTTCGTTCTCAAAACTTCGCCCACAGAGCCTGCTCTGAGCGCATCTTTCCCAGAAAGAAGCAGATGCTGACCTAAAAAACTAATTTCAAAGAGGCCGGATCGCGATAGACTATCAAGTGAGCGAGCGCGGCGGAGCGCCAAGGAAGGTAGTGAGCCGACGGAGCGCATAGGATAAAATTATTTCACCGGCATAGGGAAGGAAGAAAATGTCAGTAGAACGGAAGCAAGAACCTCCGACAAACAGCCAGTTGTACGACATCTGGAGCATCAGCCCCATGGCGGATCCGAAGATGTATTATCCGCCGACGGTAATTGAAACAACCGCACGCGGAGAACGGGCATTCGACATTTTCTCGCGGCTGCTGCGCGAGCGCATTGTTTTTCTGGGCACGCCGGTCGATGACACAATCGCTAACCTGGTTGTAGCTCAGCTGTTGCTGCTCGAAGGCGAAGACCCGGAAAAGGATATTCGCCTGTACATTAACTCTCCAGGCGGATCGGTCACGGCCGGATTCGCAATTTACGACACAATCCAACACATTCGCTCGGACGTTTCCACCATCTGCCTCGGGCAGGCCGCCAGCATGGGAGCATTCCTCCTCGCTTCCGGTCGTAAAGGCAAACGGCTCGCACTGCCTCATTCGCGCATTCTCATCCACCAACCACTGGGCGGCGCGCAGGGTCAGGCTACCGATATCGAAATCCAGGCTCGCGAAATCTTACGAATCAAGCGTCAATTGAATGAATTGATGGCACATCACACCGGGCAATCCGTCAAACAAATCGAAAAGGATACTGACCGGGACAACATCATGACCGCCGAGGAAGCAAAAGAATACGGACTGGTCGATGAAGTGATTGTGAGATTGGACGAGTCAGCCAAACTGGCTGCCGTATAAAACGGCGCAGATTAAATGTTGACCGCATTAAACGGATGCCGCCGGCAATAATCTGTCAGAATGTTAGTTGCAGAGAGATAGGGAAACGCTATGCCAAAGCAATCAGATAACCGACTGAAGTGTTCTTTCTGTAGCAAGACTCAGGACCAGGTTAAAAAGCTGATTGCGGGACCCGGCGTATATATATGCGACGAGTGCGTCGATCTTTGCAACGAAATTCTTGATGAGGAACTGTTCGAGGGTAATCCGGCGGCGCAGCCGACGGAAGCCGTGCTGCCGCAACTGGTAGACATTCCCAAGCCGCAAGAGATCAAAGCTTTTCTTGATCAACACATCGTCGGGCAGACGATGGCAAAAAAGATCTTGTCGGTAGCGGTCTACAACCACTACAAGCGGATCAGCCACAACTCTGAGCTTGCCGATCAAGTGGAAATCCAAAAGTCCAACATCTTGTTGATCGGACCGACGGGTTGCGGCAAGACGCTATTGGCGCAGACGCTGGCCAAACTGCTTGATGTTCCTTTTGCCGTCGCCGATGCCACCACTTTGACGGAAGCAGGATACGTCGGCGAAGACGTCGAAAACATTTTGCTTCGCTTGTATCAAGCTGCTGACTACGACATCAAGAAAGCCGAACGCGGAATCATATATATCGATGAAATCGACAAGATCTCGCGCAAATCGGAAAACACCAGCATCACTCGTGATGTCAGCGGTGAAGGTGTGCAGCAAGCGCTGCTCAAGATGATTGAAGGAACGCTTGCCAATGTGCCGCCGCAAGGTGGTCGCAAGCATCCGCATCAAGAGTTCATTCAGATCAACACCGCCAACATTCTCTTCGTTTGCGGCGGCGCTTTCGTCGGTCTGGACAAAATTGTCGAAGCGCGCGTTTCATCGAACCGCAACATCGGCTTCGGCTCCGACGCTCCAGCCACTGCCTGGGAACGCGAACAACGCGCCAGCAAGATCCTCAAAGATACCGCTCCCGACGATCTGCTCAAATTCGGCTTGATCCCCGAATTCGTCGGCAGAATGCCGGTGGTCGCCGTGCTCGAAGCGCTTGATGTGGAGGCGCTGGTGCGCATCCTCGTCGAACCGAAGAACGCCATCCTCAAGCAGTATCAACAGCTCCTGGCCCTCGACGGCGTCGAGCTTCGCTTCGATCAAGAAGCGATCGCTTCCATCGCGGCAGAGGCGCTGAAGCGCAAGACCGGTGCGCGTGCTCTTCGATCGATAGTTGAAGAGGTCATGCTCGATGTAATGTACGAGGTACCATCTCGTAATGACATCAAGGTCTGTCACATCACTGCCGAACTTGTCCACAAACGGTCAACAGCCGAGCTTCTTCAGTTGCCAAAGGCTAAACTGAAAGGCGAGATCGCCTAGAAAAATAGCCTGCTGAGCAGGTAATCTAGGTGAGGTTTACACAAGCCCATGTAGGTCATCTGTGATGGCGGATTTATCGACCACCATTTTTCCTCTTATACCGCTCCGAGACGTCGTCGTTTTTCCGCAAATGGTGACGCCTCTCTTTGTCAGCCGCCCCAAGTCTATCGCCGCTCTCGAACAGGCTCTCTTGCGTGACGATCGGCTCGTCGTGCTGGTGGCGCAAAGAGATCCCGAGTGCGAAGATCCCCGCCCCGAAGACATCTATCAGATCGGCACTCTGGCGGAAGTGATGCAGATGCTGAAGTTGCCTGATGGAACGGTCAAGGTGTTGGTGGAAGGCTCAACGCGCGTCACCGTCGACAAGGTGATCGAAGACGCTCAGTTGTTCACATCCACAGTGACCGAGCAAGAGGAGATCGTCAGCGACGATCTGGCCACGAAGACATTGATTCGACTGTCTGTGGACAAATTCGAGCAATACGTCAAGTCGACGAAGAAAATCAATCCGGAAAGTTTGTTGGCTGTCTCCGGTATCGGACAACCCGGGCGGCTCGCCGACATCATCGCTACCTATCTCGGACTGGATGTGGCGGAACGGCAGAAATGTCTGGAAATAATCGACAGCTCCGAGCGACTGGAATACATTAGTCAGTTGCTCTCGCGCGAACTCGAGCTGGCGGATCTGGAGCAGCAAATACACGACCGCGTGCGTTTCAATCTGGAGAAAACCCAACGCGAATATTATCTGCGCGAAAAAATGCGCATCATTCAAGATGAGCTCAACGCCGACAGTGAAGCTACAGGCGAAATTGCCGAATACAAGCAAAAGATCCTCAAAGCGAAAATGACCGGACAGGCTCTCGAGAAGGCGGAGAAGGAACTGTCACGCCTCGAGAAGATGATGCCGCAAAGCGCCGAAGCGGCGGTGATTCGCACTTATCTCGACACGCTGGTAACTTTGCCCTGGGCGAAACGATCGCGCGAAGTGATCGATCTGCATCGCGCCGATCAGATCCTCGAAGAAGATCACTACGGGCTGGATAAGGTCAAAGAGCGCATCCTGGAATATCTGGCTGTGCGCAAATTATCGAAGCATCCGCAAGGGACGATTTTGTGTCTGGTCGGACCGCCTGGGGTGGGCAAAACCAGTTTGGTCAAGTCGATCGCCAAAGCGATGAATCGCAAATTTTCTCGCATCAGTCTTGGTGGCATCAACGATGAGTCGGAAATCCGCGGGCACCGGCGCACGTATATAGGTGCCATGCCCGGCCGCATCATCCAAGCGATCAAGCATGCCGGCACCAAAAACCCGGTCATCCTCCTCGACGAGATCGAGAAGATGACGCGCAGTTACATGGGCGATCCGACTGCTGCCATGCTGGAGGTGCTCGATCCCGATCAAAACGAGCATTTCACAGATCACTATCTTGATGCTCCGTTCAATTTGCGCGAAGTAGTTTTTGTCGCCACTGCCAATGCGCTCGATTACATTCCGCGCCCGCTGCACGACAGGCTCGAGATTCTGAGAGTGTCGGGATACACCGAAGAAGAGAAGATCGCCATCGCCGAGCATCACATCATTCCCAAGCTTCTGGAGAAACATGGTTTATCGGACAAGCAGCTAAAAATGCCGGGTCCATGCGTGCGCAAGGTGATTCAAGAATATACACGCGAAGCAGGAGTGCGCGGTCTGGAACGAGCGCTTGCCACCGTTTGCCGCAAAGTGGTGACTCAGATCGTCAAGGACAGAAGTTCGATTGTGCGACTGACACCGAATCTGGTGACAAAGTTTCTCGGACCGGCCAAAGTGGTGCGCGAAGCCGAGGTGCGAGGCCCGCAAGTCGGCATCGTTACCGGCTTGGCCTGGACTGAAACAGGCGGCGAAACTCTGCAGGTCGAAGTCAATACGATGGTCGGCAAAGGCAAACTGCAGCTGACCGGGCAGCTGGGCGACGTGATGAAAGAGTCTGCCCATGCAGCTTTCACCTACATCCGCAGCCACGCAGATAAACTCGGCATCAGCCCGGACTTTCAAGACGGGCTCGACATCCACGTTCACATTCCTGAAGGCGCCATACCTAAAGACGGACCGTCGGCCGGTGTTGCCATGAGCGTTGCGCTGATTTCAGCGATCGCCAAACGGCCCGTGCGCCACGGCTTTGCCATGACCGGTGAGATCACTTTGCGCGGCCGCGTTCTTGCGATCGGCGGGCTGAAAGAGAAGGTACTGGCAGCAGTCAGAGCCGGCATCAAGACGGTGTTTTTCCCGCGCGCCAACGAAAAGGACCTGACGGAAATTCCTGATTACGTGAAAAAGCGCGTGCATTTGATCCCCGTCGCTCACCTCGATGAAGTCTATTCCGTCGTCTTCAAACAAGAGAAGACAAAACAGACGCGGCGCACACCCAAATCGTCTCGCAACAATCACCGGCAAACGGGCAAGCGTAGCGCGCTCACGACTGTGAAGTAGCGATAATTTGTTTGACTAACTCTGCTTTGAACAATACCGGAATATTCCTAAATTTGGCGGTTTCGCGTTAGATCGCCTGATATCATTTAGGCATTTGAGCGACGCTTTCGTGCGTCTGGGCTTGCGTTTTCGCGATTTCGCAGCGAGCGGCCAGACAAAACGCCGGGACGCTCAAACCGGACACCTCGGGTCGAAGCTTGCTTCTCGCCCGGCAGAACAGAACATGGGCTTGAAAGGAGAGCGGATATGGTGATGGCTGAGCGGACTAACAAAAACCTGCAATACCTTGATCTCGACGACAAATTCGTCAATCCGGTGCTTTCCAGGACAGCGCGAATCGTTGCCGAGAGAGCATCCGGTTCCTACATCTACGACATGAACGGCGATGCTTATCTTGACCTGGCTACCGGAATCGCGGTCAACAACGTCGGTCACTGCCATCCCAGAGTGGTGGAAGCGATCAAAAAGCAAGCTGAAACCCTGATCCACACGTCCGTCACCGTCTTTCACAAAGGCTACATCGAGCTGGCGCAAAGGCTGTCCGATGTGGCGCCTGGACGTCTCGACTCCACGTTCCTCGCCAACAGCGGCGCTGAAGCCGTGGAAGGCGCCGTCAAACTGGCTCGCTACGTCAGCGGCCGTCCGGCTTTGATCAACTTCCGTGGCTCATTCCACGGACGCACGATGATGACAATGGCGCTGACAACGTCGAAACTTTATTATCGCGAAAAATATGAGCCGCTACCGGGCTCCATCTACACCGTGCCTTTCCCCTACGTCTATCGTTCGCACACACCGAATGATCCCCAGGCGTGCATCGATGAAACGTTCAAGCACATCGACATGCTTTTCCGCCAGTTCGTTCATCCAGATCAAGTGGCGGCATTTATCATCGAACCTGTGCAAGGTGAGGGCGGCTACATCGTTCCTCCTAAAGGCTTCCTGCCGCGCTTGCGCCAGGTCGCCAATCAACACGGCATCCTCTTGATTATGGACGAAGTGCAGACCGGTTTCGGACGCACCGGCAAGATGTTCGCCACCGAGCATGAAAACGTCGAGCCGGACATCTTGTTGATGGCCAAAGGAATCGCAGGCGGCATGCCACTTTCCGGATTTATCTCACGGCGCGAGATCACCAGCAAATGGTTGCCCGGAAGACATGGTTCCACATTCGGTGGCAACCCGGTTTCCTGTGCCGCGGCGCTGGCTACCCTGGACGTGCTGCAAGAAGAGAAACTGCCGCAGCGCGCCGCCAAGGTCGGCGGTGAAATGCTGGCACGGCTGAAGAAATTTGCTGAAGGAC
>Ga0182024_10019865_pt1 | contig 12331 bp, 9 predicted proteins | sample P32metaG_FD_120480 | JGI IMG/M metagenome (GOLD analysis project Ga0182024, IMG submission 120480) | Permafrost microbial communities from Stordalen Mire, Sweden - P3-2 metaG (Illumina Assembly) | ecosystem: Environmental > Terrestrial > Soil > Wetlands > Permafrost | place: Sweden: Stordalen...
GTCGGTGACGACGATGCGCCCGAACTTTGTCGGCAGTTCGGTGGTCTCCGCGATCACCCAGACGCCGGCCTCGGGCCCTTTCGAGCTGGTGACTATGCCGCCGATATCGACGGCGCCGACATTGACGCTCTGCTGGGCGAAGAACTTTGTGGAAACCGTGGCCGCCAGCAGTACGAACCCGGCGAGCGTCATCCAGCGCCGAAGCGCTTTGCAGCAATTCAGCATAGGTCGCCTCCCTGCACGAGCCGGCTCGGACCGCCGACTATATTGTTGGCGCAAGTCTAGCAAAGCCGTTGGACAGCGTCCCGCGCTTTCGCGTTCACCCCGCAAACCCGCCGCCGTCGAGGAATGCCTGCTCCTCCGGGGTGCTGACGCGACCGAGCACCGCGTTGCGGTGCGGGAAGCGGCCGAAGCGGCGGATAATGTCGGCGTGCAGTTCCGCCCATTTCAGGCCGTCGGCATCCTCGCTCGCGCGAAAGAACGCGATCGCCTTTTCCTGGTCGGCGAGAATTTCCGAATGCTCGAACGGCAGATAGAAAAAGCCACGCAGGTCGGGGAACGCGCCGTCGAAACCGTTGAGGATGGCGCGGCTGGCGATGGCCTGGGCCAGCGGATCGGTGGCGAAGGCGCGCGCCTGTCCGCGGAACATGTTGCGCGGGCCCTGATCGAGCAGAATAAGCAGCGCCAGTGCGCCCTCCGCGCTCGCTTCCCAATCGGTCAGCCTGCCGGCAGCGGCGGTTTCGTGCGCTATTAGGAAGCGGCGGCGGATGTCGTCGTCGAAGGCAGTATCTTTCTCGAACCAGCGCTTCGGCCCGGCCGCGCGCCAGAACGCGACCACGACGGCGGCGGAAGGGAGCGCGGCCGCTTCGCTCATGCGTCGTCCCGCAACGCGCGGCGCAGGATCTTGCCGACATTGGTCTTCGGCAGCTCTTTGCGAAACTCGATCTGCTTCGGCACCTTGTAACCGGCGAGTTGGCCGAGCATGTACTTGCGCAGCGCCTGCTCGTTCAGCTCCGGCGACTTCTTCACGGCGAACAGCTTGACCGCCTCGCCGGAATGGGGGTCCGGCACGCCGACCGCGGCGCATTCCAGCACGTCGCCCTGCATCATCGCGACGTCCTCTACTTCGTTCGGGAACACCTTGAAGCCGGACACCGAGATCATATCCTTTTTGCGGTCGATGATTTTGACGCGGCCGTCTTCGTCCATCACGCCGATGTCGCCGGTGCGGAAGAAGCCGTCCTCGGTCATCACCTTGGCGGTCTCGTCCGGGCGCCCCCAGTAGCCCGGCATGATCTGCGGCCCGCGCGCGCAAATCTCGCCGTGCTCGCCGATTGGCACCTCGTGGCCGTTCTCGTCGCGGATCGAGATGTCGGTCGAGGGAACCGGCAAGCCGATCGTGCCGGTCCATTCGGCGATGTCACCGCGATTGCAGGTGAGCACCGGCGCGGTCTCCGACAGCCCGTAACCCTCCACGATCGGCTTGCCGGTCGCCTTCATCCAGGCTTCCGCCACCGGCCGCTGCACCGCCATGCCGCCGGCGACCGCGGACTTCAGCATGCTCAAATCGAGTTTGCCAAAGTCGGGATGATTGAGCAGCGCGTTGTAGAGCGTGTTGACGGCGGGGAACATGTTCACTTTGTAACGGCTCAGTTCCTTGATCAGGCCGCCGATGTCGCGCGGGTTCGGAATCAGTATGCACATGCCGCCGGTGCGCAGGGCGAACAGGAAGCACGCGGTGAGCGCGAAGATGTGATAGAGCGGCAGTGCGGCGACGATGACGATGCGGTCGATCACGGGCGGCACCGCCACCATCGGTTCGTTCCACGCCACCACCTGCAGCACGTTGGCGACCAGATTGCGATGCAGCAGCATCGCGCCCTTGGCGACGCCGGTGGTGCCGCCGGTATATTGCAGGAAGGCGAGGTCGTCGGGCTTCACCGCAACGGGCGCGAACGGCAGCCTGCCGCCCAAGGCCATCGCGTCGTTGAATTTGGTCGCCTGCGGCAGCGCGTAGGGCGGCACGATCTTCTTGACGTGCCGCACCACGGTGTTGACCAGCGTGCCTTTCAGCGTGCCGAGCATGTCGCCCATGCTGGCGATCACGACGTGCTTCACGTCGGTCAGCGGCAAAGCCTCCTGCAGCACCGCGGCGAAATTCTCCAGCACGATGATGGCTTCGGCGCCGCAATCCTTGAGCTGGAATTCCAGCTCGCGCGGCTTGTACAGCGGATTGACGTTCACGCCGGTCATGCCGGCGCGCAGGATGCCGGCGATCGCCACCGGATATTGCAGCACGTTCGGCATCATGATGGCGACACGGGCGCCGCGTTGCAGGCCCTTGCTCTGCAGCCAGGCGGCGAAGGCGCGCGAGGCCCGGTCGAGTTCGGCATAGGTCAGGGTCTTGCCCATGCACACGCAGGCTTCCCGGGCAGCGTTCGCCTTAAAGCTCTCCTCAAACATCGCCACCAGCGACGGGTAGCGCGCGAGGTCGATCTCGGCGGGGACGCCCGGCGGATAGTGGCGCAGCCAAGGTCGCTCCATTGGCTGTTGCATGGCGTCTTCCCTGTTCGCCGCCGGGCTCTCGGCATGGCCGGCGGGCAGGGTTAGCATGAGTCGAGTCGAGGGGCGGCGCAAGGGCGGCTAACGATCCGCCCCGCCGAACGGCACTAGCGGATTGTCGGTCAGCGCCGCGCGGTCCGGCCGGTCGACGCCGGCTGCGCCGAGAAAGGCCTCGAACAGTTCGCGCACGGTGCGCTCCGGCAGGTCGCGGGTGATGAACACCAACCTTGTGCGGTGGTCGTCATCCGGCCAGCGCTCCAGCCGGGCGGTGGGGTGGAAAATGTGCTGCACGCCGTGCACCACCACCGGCGTGTCGGGCATTTCGGCGAGCTTCACGATGCCCTTGAGGCGCAGCAGTTTGTCGCCATGGGTGGTGCGCAGCAGCTCGAGAAACATCTCCAGCGTCCCGGCGGGAATCGCGGTCTCGGCCGTGAGCACGAAGGAGGCGATGTGCTCGTCGTGCCGGTTGACGTCGTGAGGATGGTGGTGGTGATCGCTGGCATAGGCCTCGGCGGCCAGCCATTTCTTGACATCGGGGATTTTCCGCTCCGGATCGTACAGCCCGCAGTTCAGGAGCCGCGCCGCGGTCGCTTCGCCTTTGGCGGCGTCGAGGATCGGCGCTGCTGGGTTGAGCGCGCGCAGCCGCGTCACGATGCCTTCGCGCTGCTCGGGGCTCGCGAGATCGGTCTTGGTCAGCACGATGCGGTCGGCCATCGCGGCCTGCTTGAGCGCTTCGGGGTGCGCGTCGAGCGTGGCCTCGCCGTTGACGCAATCGACCACGGTCACCACGCCGTCGAGCCGGTAGCGCTGCACCAGATAAGGATGCGCCATGGCGGTGTGCAGCACCGGCGCCGGATCGGCGAGGCCGGTCGTCTCCAACAACACGCGGCGGAATGTGCAGCGCCGGTTGTCGAGATCGCGCAGCAGCGTCTCCAGGGCGTCGACCAGATCGCCGCGCATGGTGCAGCACAGACAGCCGCTTTGCAGCAGCACCATGTTGTCGCCGATATATTCCACCAGCAGATGATCGAGCGCGACGTCGCCGAATTCGTTGATGATGACGGCGGTCTGGCTCAGCGCCTCGTCCTTGAGCAGGCCGTTGAGCAGCGTGGTCTTGCCGGCGCCGAGAAAGCCGGTGAGGACGGTGAGGGCAATGGGCTCCGGCGGCCGCCGCCGATCGACGCTATGACCGGCCTCCGGCATTAGTTCGCCGAACTGACTTTCGGCTTGGCCGTATGTTTGGCGCGCTTGGGTGCGACCGCGGTTTTGGTGCCGGCGCCCGGCTTGGCAGCGTCGGTCTTGGCAGCGGCCGGCGTCTTCTCGCCGCTGCTTTTCTTGGCGACGTGCTTTTTCTTCTTCGCCCGCGGTTCGGCGGTCTGCACCGCGTCCGGATGGTCGGCCGGCCCGGTGAACACCTTGACCGGCGGCTCGGTCTCGACCGGCGGCCCGAGCACGAACTTGCCGTTCGGCGGCCCCAGGGCGGACAGCAGGAAGCCCCGCGCCGACCCCGCTTCGCCGTCGCCGCTGGCGACCGCGCCGCTGTCGCTCTGCTCTTGGTCGTTGTCTTCCGCCGGCGGCTTGCGGCGATGGCCGCCGCACATTTCTTCACGCAGGTTGGGCGGCTGCGCGTCGATCGGCACCAGCGCGTCGACGGTGCCGAGCGACGGCGTGAGCCAGGACAGGCCGTTGCCGTTGAAGCCGCGTTCGAGCAAGGCCGCCGCTTTCTGCGCACGCACCGCGCCGGAATAGGCGCCGAGCACGATGGCGATCAGACGCCGGCCGTTGCGCGTCGCCGATGCAACCACGTTGTAGCCGGAGGCGCAGATGAAGCCGGTCTTCATGCCGTCGGCGCCGGGATAGCGGTCGAGCAGAGAATTGTAATTACGTATCACGCGATTGCCGTACTGGATCGCGTGGATGTGCCAGTAAGAATCGTCTTCCGGAAATTCCTTGATCAGCGCGCGCGCCAGGATGCCGAGGTCGCGCGCCGAGGTGACGTGGTTTTCCGCCGGCAGCCCGTTCGGATTGACGAAATGCGACTCGGTCATGCCGAGCCGGCGGCCATTGGCGTTCATCAAGTCGGCGAAGCCCTCGATCGAGCCACCGACGCCTTCGGCGATGGTCACCGCCATGTCGTTGGCCGATTTTACCATCATCATCTTCAACGCATTGTCGATGGTGACGCGGGTGCCGACCTTGAAACCCATCTTGGTCGGCTGCTGCGCCGCGGCGTTGCGGGATACCGTCAACAAGGTATCGAAGCCGACGCGGCCTTCCTTGATGGCACGCAGCGTGGTGTAGGCGGTCATCAATTTGGTGACGGAGGCCGGATACCACGGAGAGGTGGCGTTTTCCGCGTGCAGAACCTTGCCGGTGGAGGCCTCGATCAGGAGCTGGGCCTCGGCCCGGGCATGCGTGGCGCCGGCAAGCGCCAGCGCGGCCGAAAGGCCGAGGCCAAGCATCAAAGAACGGGGGCTAGCGCAATTTGGCAATGTTCGCGGTCCGGTTCAGGCTAAAGGAACCCCCATGAAAATGCGTGGGTTCCATAGGCGGTGGGGCTAGGCTATCTAAGCTTTGCGCGGGAGGCAAAGTCCGCGGCGCCCCCGGGCGTGATAAATGCGATCCGCCGTACATTGCCGACCAATGCGACCAAAGTTCGGCAAAGGAGGGTTCGATGACTGCCTGTATCGTCGGCTGGGCCCACACTGCATTCGGAAAACTCAACGGTGAGAGCGTCGAAAGCCTGATCGTGCGGGTTACGGCTGAGGCGCTGGCCGACGCCGGCATCGCGGCCAAGGACGTCGACGAGATCGTGCTGGGTCATTTCAATGCAGGTTTTTCTCCACAGGATTTCACCGCGTCGCTGGTGTTGCAGGCCTCGCCAGAGTTGCGTTTCAAGCGCGCCACCCGGGTCGAGAATGCCTGCGCCACCGGCTCGGCCGCCGTGCACCAGGGGATCAAGGCGATCGAGGCGCGCGCCGCGCGCATCGTGCTGTGCGTCGGCGTCGAGCAGATGACGACGACGCCGGCGCCCGAGATCGGGAAAAACTTGCTGAAGGCTTCTTACGTGAGTGATGAAGCCGAGATCGACGGCGGCTTCGCCGGCATCTTCGGCAAGATCGCCGGTCTCTATTTCCAGAAATGGGGCGACCAGTCCGACGCCCTGGCGATGATCGCCGCCAAGAACCACAAGAACGGCGTCGGCAATCCTTACGCGCAGATGCGCAAGGATCTCGGCTACGACTTCTGCCGCACCGAGAGCGAGAAAAACCCGTTCGTCGCCGGTCCGCTCAAGCGCACCGACTGCTCGCTGGTATCGGACGGCGCCGCCGCGGTCGTGCTCGCTGACGTCGATACCGCGCTCAAGCTCGGCAAGGCAGTCGCCTTCCGCACCGCCGAGCATGTGCAGGACTTCCTGCCGATGGCCAAGCGCGACATTCTGAAGTTCGAGGGCTGCGCCCATGCCTGGCATGGCGCGCTCGCGAAGGCCGGGCTGACGCTCGGCGATTTGTCCTTCGTCGAGACGCACGACTGCTTCACCATCGCCGAATTGATCGAGTACGAAGCGATGGGGCTGACGCCGGAAGGCCAAGGCGCGCGCGCCATCGCCGAGGGCTGGACGCAGAAGGACGGCAAGCTGCCGGTGAACCCGTCGGGCGGCTTGAAGGCGAAAGGCCATCCGATCGGCGCCACCGGCGTGTCGATGCACGCGCTCGCCGCCATGCAACTCACCGGCACGGCCGGCGATTTACAAGTGAAGAATGCCCGCCTCGGCGGCATCTTCAACATGGGCGGCACGGCGGTGGCGAATTACGTGAGCCTTCTCGAACGCATCAAGTAGCGCCGCCGAAATCCTCGCGATTGCGGGCTGAGGCGGAAGGTTGATCCAAAGCAATGCGCCGATTTCAAAAAGCCGCAAAATTGATTTTACATTCGGACGTGTTACAGTCTAGCTGGATATCATATTCGTTTGTGTGCATATAATCTATTATCCGCGGCGGAGGCTACATGACCAATATTCCAACCGACCTGCTGCGGACCCTTGTCGCCGTCGTCGATTTGCGCAGCTTTACCAAGGCTGCGGCTAAGCTGGGGGTGACCCAGCCGGCGGTCAGCGCGCAGATCAAGCGGCTGCAATTCCTGCTCGGCGGCGACTTGTTCGACCGCAGCGTCCAGGGCATCAGCCTGACGCCGCAGGCAGACTTGGTGGTCAGCTACGCGCGCCGCCTGCTCTCGATCAACGATCAGATCGTGCATATCCGAGAAAGCGGCCCGCGATCCGAACTGGTGATCCGCGTCGGGACCCCGAGCGATTTCGTCGCCTCGATGCTGCCGGGCACCCTCGCGCAGTTCCGCGAGCGCTGGCCGGACGTGCGTTTCGTCGTGCGCGCGGATTCCTACGATTCGCTGGCGCGCCAGCTCCGCGCCGGACACATCGATCTTCTGCTCGGCTTGTCGATGGCGCCGCCGCCTGACGCCCGCCATAGCCGCACACAGGAGGTCGTTTGGGTGCGCAGCGACACGACCCGCTTCGACCGCGACCGGCCGGTGCCGCTGGTCTCGCATGGCGAGGATTGCGTGTATCACCGACTGGTCGTGAAGGCTTTGAATGCGGCCGGCCTCGAGTGGGAAGACGTTTTCACCGGTCCAAGCTTCGGAAGTCTCCACAGCGCGGTCACCGCCGGGCTCGGCGTCATGGCGATCACCCGCCGGCGCGCGGACGGTGCCGGTTTGACCGTGTGGGAAAATGCTCCGCTGCCACAACTGCCCAACCTATACAGCGGAATTTACATCCGCGAGGGGGGCCCCCACGCCATCTATGAGCAGTTGGCCGACAAAATCGCCGCGGCCATTCTTCCCCCGGCCGACGATTCGCCGAATTTGCTCGGTGCCGCCGCCAAGGCGCGCAAGGCGAACACCGCGGCCTGAAACGGCAATTGAGATTGCGGTCGGCGGCGGATAAGAGACATCGACGATGTCTGCCGGCTCGGCGCCTCTTCGAATCGCGCGGCTACGATAAACTCAAAGCTCAAGTTTGGAGGCCGATCCATGCCGTCGGCTAAACCCGCCATCGGGACCAGCGACAGTCCGTCGTTCCGCGCGCTTTATGCGCCGGCGGATGAGGACCTGGCCGCCGCCTTGCTGGCGGGTGCCGTCCGGCCGGACGCGGCCGAGTCCCGCATCGATGCCCGCGCCACGCGGCTGGTGACGGCGATCCGCGCGCGTGCCGGCGGGCTTGTTGGCGGAATTGGCGGCGTGGAGGACTTCCTGCACGCTTATGCGCTTTCCACCAAAGAGGGCCTGGCGCTGATGGTGCTGGCCGAGGCGCTGTTGCGGGTGCCCGACGCCGACACCGCCGACCGTCTGATCGAGGACAAACTCAAGGCCGGCGACTGGACGCACCACGATGCCCGCTCGGGTGGGCTGCTGGTTTCGGCTTCGGCCTGGACGCTCGGCATTACCGCCCGCGTCATCCACGCTGGCGAAACGCCGGAGAGCGTCGTCGAGGCCGTGGTGAAGCGGCTCGGCCTGCCGGCGGTGCGTGCCGCCACCCGCCAGGCCATGCGGCTGCTCGGCTCGCATTTCGTGCTCGGGCAAACCATCGAGGATGCCTTGGCGCGCGCCGAAACGGGCCGTGAGTTCCTCTATTCCTTCGACATGCTGGGCGAGGGCGCCCGCACCGCCGCCGACGCCGAACGATATTTCGTGTCCTATGCCGGCGCCATCGACGCCATCGGCAAAGGCGCCGGCAATGCCGCGCTGCCGAACCGGGCGGGCATTTCGGTGAAACTCTCCGCGCTGCATCCGCGTTACGAGCCGCTGGCGCGCGCGCGCGTGCTCAAGGAACTGGCGCCGAAAGTACTCGAGCTGGCGCGGCGCGCGAAAGCCCATGCGCTCAATTTCACCGTCGATGCGGAGGAGGCCGACCGGCTGGAACTGTCGCTCGATGTGATCGCGAGCGTGCTGCGCGATTCTTCGCTTGCCGGCTGGGACGGCTTCGGTTTGGCCGTGCAGGCCTATCAGAAGCGCGCGCCTGCGGTGATCGACTGGACCGAGGCCATGGCCGCAGCGCTCGACCGCCGCCTGATGGTCCGGCTGGTAAAGGGCGCCTATTGGGACACCGAGATCAAGCGCGCGCAGGAGCGCGGCCTCGCCAACTATCCTGTGTTCACCCGCAAGGCGATGACCGATCTCTGCTATCTTGATTGCGCGCGGAAATTGCTCAAAGCGCGGCCGCGGCTCTATCCGCAATTCGCCACCCACAATGCGCTGACGGTCGCGGGCGTGATCGAGGACGCCGGCGGCGCCTATGATTACGAATTCCAGCGCCTGCACGGCATGGGCGAGGCGCTCTATCACGCGCTGCTCGCTGAAATGCCGGACCTGACATGCCGGGTCTATGCGCCGGTCGGCGGCTATGCCGATCTGCTCGCCTATTTGGTGCGCCGGCTATTGGAGAACGGCGCCAACTCGTCGTTCGTGTCGGTGGCGGCCGATCCCAACGTGCCGGTCGGAACCGTGCTGCGGCGGCCGCAGAGCTGGATCGCCGATCCCGAGGCGGCGCGCCACCCGCATATTCCGCTGCCGCGCGACCTGTTCGCGCCGGAGCGGCGCAATTCGACCGGCGTCGAATTCGGCGACGCAGCCGCGCTCGCCGCGCTGCTGGGCGAGATCGCCGCGGCGCCCAAGCACGCCAAGGCTTCGCCGCTGATCGATGGCGTCGCGATAGCCGGACGCGCGCGCAGCGTCGCTTCGCCCATCGACGGCAACGCGATCGGCGCCGTGGAGGAGGGCGACGCCGCGACCGTCGCGGCCGCCATGTCGGCGGCGCAAGCCGGTTTTCCGCCGTGGAGCGCAACGCCGGTCGCGGCGCGCGCCGCAGCGCTGGAACGCGCCGGCGACTTGATCGAGCGCAATCGCGGACGGCTGATCGCGCTGCTGCAAAGCGAGGCCGGCAAGGCGTTGGACGATTGCGTCTCGGAAGTGCGTGAGGCCACCGATTATTGCCGCTACTACGCTAGCCAGGCGCGCGCGACATTAATGCCGCAGCCGCTTCCCGGTCCGACCGGCGAGAGCAACGAACTGCGCTATCGCGGGCGCGGTGTTTTCGTCTGCATCAGCCCGTGGAATTTCCCGCTGGCGATTTTGACCGGCCAGGTGACGGCGGCGCTCGCCGCCGGCAATAGCGTCGTGGCGAAGCCCGCCGAGCAGACGCCGCTGATTGCCTATGAAGCCGTGAAGCTGCTGCACTTGGCGGGCGTGCCGGCGGACGCGCTGCATCTGGTTCCCGGCGACGGCAAAGTCGGCGGCCTGCTCACCGGCCATGCCAATGTCGCCGGCGTCGCCTTCACCGGATCGACGGAAGTGGCCCGGCTCATCCATCGCGCGCTCGCCGCCAAGGACGGCCCGATCGCGGCTTTGATCGCCGAGACCGGCGGCATCAATGCCATGATCGTCGACGCCACCGCGTTGCCGGAACAGGTTTGCGACGATGTGATCGCGTCGGCCTTCCGCTCCGCCGGCCAGCGCTGTTCGGCGCTGCGGCTGCTGTGCCTGCAGGACGACGTCGCCGAGCGCGTGCTGGAGATGGTGGCGGGCGCGGCGCGCGAATTGTCGCTCGGCGATCCACGCGATCCGGCAACGCAGGTCGGCCCGGTGATCGAGCCGCAAGCCAAGGCCACGCTCGAGCGTTGGATTGCGGACATGCATGGCGACCTGCGCTTCCGCTGGGACGGCGCGCTGCCGCCCGGTGGCAATTTCGTCGCGCCGGCGATCCTAGAACTCGATCGCGCAGACGAGTTCAAAGAAGAAGTCTTTGGGCCAGTACTGCATGTTGTTCGCTGGCGAACCGCTGAGTTCGATCGATTGCTCGCCCACCTCTCGGCCAACGGCACCGCGCTTACACTCGGCATCCATTCGCGCATCGACAGCACGGTCGCGCGCGTTTTGGCCCGACTCCCGCACGGCAATGTCTACGTCAACCGCAACATGATCGGCGCCGTGGTAGGCAGCCAACCCTTTGGCGGCAGTGGCCTTTCCGGCACCGGACCGAAAGCCGGCGGGCCCAACTATTTGCGCCGCTTCGCGCTCGAGCAGGTGGTGACGGTGAACACCGCCGCGTCCGGCGGCAATGCGACGTTGCTCTCGGACGAGGAAGAGTAAGCCTAATCCCTGATTTGCCTCAGGTTTTTAACACTCGTTAACCGGTTTGGCGCCCAGATCAGGTAGTGTGCGCCTATGACTGATTCGGTCGCCCGGCTTTATAGCGCCGTGATCGCCGCCCGCGGTTCAGACCCGGCGAAGTCGCGCACGGCCCGTCTGTTGCTCGCCGGCCGCGAAAAATTGGCCAAAAAACTCGCCGAAGAGGCGGTCGAAGTGGTGATTGATGCCATGAACGGCCAGCCCGAAGCGGTGGTGCGCGAAAGCGCCGATTTGCTCTACAATCTCGTGGTGCTCTGGGTTCATTCCGGGGTCCATCCCGACGATGTCTGGGCCGAGATGCGCCGGCGCGAGCAGATGTTTGGCATTGCGGAAAAAGTGCCAAAGGACTTATTACAGGCCACGGCGCGGCGTAAGGTCGTGGCGTTGGAGACCAAGCGCATCCGCAAGCGCCGCTGATCCACCCTTTTCCCGAACCTGCAGCGTTCCGATGACCGTTGAGGCTGTGAAGCCGAGCTTGCTTCGTCGTTTGTATGACTGGTGCGTGGGCGCCGCCGGCAAGCCGCACGCCATTTGGATCCTGACCGCGGTGGCTTTTGCCGAAAGTTCCTTCTTTCCGATTCCGCCCGACGTGATGCTGGTACCGATGTCGCTGGCGCGGCCGGACCGGGCGTTCCGGCTCGCCGCCTGGTGCACGCTGGCCTCGGTCACCGGCGGCATCGTCGGCTACGGTATCGGGGCGCTGCTTTATGACTCGGTCGGCGCCTGGCTGATCCATCTCTACGGCTACGGCGACAAGGTCGAAGCCTTCCGCGCCGCTTACGCCCATTGGGGCGCCTGGATCATCCTGCTCAAAGGCCTGACACCGATCCCTTATAAGATCGTCACAATCACGTCCGGGTTTGCGGGCTACAATTTCGGCTTGTTCGTCGTCTTGTCGGTTATCACGCGTGGCACGCGGTTTTTCCTGTTGGCGTTCCTGCTCAACCGCTACGGGGAGTATGCGCGCCACATCATCGAAAAACGGCTGGCTTTGTGGACGACGCTGTTTGCTGCCGTTCTCGTCATCGGCATCGTGGTGGCGCTGTACTTGATCTAATAGGAACGACGTTCCTCATTTTCGCCACCAGCCGGCCATAGAAAACCGGCCTGGCGCAAATGCCATTGGGCGATGCCGCCGGGCGGTCGCCTGAAACCCAAATCGATTGGCCATGCGCATCATTCCTATTTCGAAAAACTTCAGCGGAAAGGCGGCTCGCGGGCTGCTGGCGAGTATAGGCGCAGGCGCGATACTGCTCGCCGCCACGCTGGCGTTCGCGCAGGACGGCGGCAATAGCGCGCCCGCCGCGGCCGAAAAGCCCGGCTTTTTCGGCGCGATCGGACGCTGGTTCGACGACCAGACGTCCACGCTCGGCTCGCATCTCAAGGGGGCGCGCACGGGAGTGGAGAATCTCGGCAACGAAGCCGGGGTCGCCGCCAAGACGACCGTCGAAGGCGCCAAGGACGCAGCCGGCGCGGTCACGCGGATTCCGACATCGCGCGTGTTCACCGGCCACGAAAAATGCGCCAGCGCGCCGAACGGCGCGCCCGACTGCGTGATCGCCGCCAA
>Ga0182024_10019866_pt1 | contig 12330 bp, 12 predicted proteins | sample P32metaG_FD_120480 | JGI IMG/M metagenome (GOLD analysis project Ga0182024, IMG submission 120480) | Permafrost microbial communities from Stordalen Mire, Sweden - P3-2 metaG (Illumina Assembly) | ecosystem: Environmental > Terrestrial > Soil > Wetlands > Permafrost | place: Sweden: Stordalen...
ATGGGGCTGAGCCGCTACCTGCCGGTTTTCGTCTATGCGAAAGGCGCGCCGCAAAAGGCCGGTTTCTTCGGCCATCGCATGGAAAATTATCAGAACGAGGTGAAGCCGTTCTGGGTCTCCGAGCTCAATGTCAAAAGCTCCGGTTCGGTCGACGCGATGGAAAAGGCGGTCGATTATGCGCGCCGGCTGATGCCCAAAGCGAACCGCATCGGCGTCGAACTGGCGTTCATTCCGGCGGACGCCGCTTCGGTGCTGAGTAAAGCATTCCCCAAGGCCGAAATCTCGGATGCACTATTCGTGCTCGAGCGCTTGCGCGCGATCAAATCTCCGGAAGAACTGGACATGCTGCGCATCGCGTCGGATGCAGTGATCGATTCGATGGCGGCGGTGATTAAGAACCATGGCGCCGGCGCCACCAAAGCCGAGTTGACCGAAGCGCTGCGCCGCGAGGAAACCTCGCGTGGGCTGACCTTCGATTATTGTCTGATCACCGCGGGCTCTAGCCTCAACCGCGCGCCGTCCGACCAGCGCTGGGACAAGGGCGACATCCTGTCGCTTGATTCCGGCGGCAATTACCACGGCTACATTGGCGACGTTTGCCGCATGGGCATCATCGGCGAACCGGATGCAGAGCTCGTGGATCTTCTGGCCGAAGTCGAAGCCGTCGAGCAGGCATCGATGAAACCGATCCGGCCGGGCGCGTTGGGCAAGGAAATTTATGCCGCCGCCAATACCGTCCTTCACAAATCGAAGGTGCATAACCACGCGCATTTTCTCGCCCACGGCATGGGGCTCGTCAGTCACGAGGCGCCGCGTCTCACCAATTCGGGGCCGGTGCCTTACGATGCCTACGACGCTGAGCGCCCGCTTGAAGAGGGCATGGTGATCTCGGTCGAAACTACGCTGCAACATCCGCAGCGCGGCTTCATAAAGCTCGAGGATACGGTCGTCGTCACGCCGAAGGGCTTCGAAGTTTACGGCAACCGCATCCGCGGCTGGAATCGGGCCGGCGGTTAAGCCCACTCTTAGGATGATTTCGGCGACACCAGTGAGCTGGCGGAGACGCCGGCTCAGCTTGCCTTCTGCCGCGTGCCGATCGGAGGGTTCTGGTGGAAGCCCGCTTCGTGGCGCAGCTTGTAGAGGTAGCCGAAGCAGACAATTCCAGCCAGCACCCACGCTATGCCGGTGATGTAGACGATCGACGGCGGGAGGTGGGGTGATAGGGCGGTGAGCAGCCAATAGGTTGCGCCCCATCCCAACAGCACAATGACGGCTCGCGGAAGCAGATAGGCCATGATTCGCGCCTCGTGGCAGTAGGGCGCGATGCTGTGGTCCGCATGGTTAACAAATCGTTAGGGCGGGCGGCGGCGCGACGTGTGGTTTGGCTCCCCGGGCCGGATTCGAACCAGCGACCAACCGGTTAACAGCCGGTTGCTCTACCGCTGAGCTACCGGGGAACAACGCTAGCCGCTCGCGTGGGAGCGCATATAACAAAGCCGGTCGGGCATTGAAAGCGTGGAGCGCGGTGGCTTGCCAGCCGCAGCTCGCGGCAACTGGCATGGGCCGCCTTCGCCAAGGCTACGGCGGGCAGCCTTCGCTGCGCTGCGCGAGCAAAGGCTGGAGGCCACGCCCGGAATTGAACCGGGGTAAACGGTTTTGCAGACCGCTGCGTAACCACTCCGCCACGTGGCCGTTCGTCGAATGGGTAACTGCACCCAATCGATTAAGCAATGCCTACGCCCTGCTCACGGATTCGCAGGCCATGCGTCGGTGAATGAAACACCAAAGCGGGGGAAGTATTCATTGCCCGCGCATACCGGGAACTCGTCGTGGCAACGCATCGGCGTTCACGCCCCCTGCACTTGCCGGCGCTTGCGTTTTTGCAGCCTGTGTCGCAAAACGCACAACCGCCTTTTTGGGAACTCAAGGCATGTTCGACACCGCCGCGGCGCGCCGATTGATGGTGGACGGGCAGGTTCGTACCGCCGATGTCACCAATCTCGACTTGATCGCGGCCATGCTGGCGGTGCCGCGCGAGCTTTTCGTGCCGCCGCCGCTCGCCGAGCAGGCCTATCTCGACAGCGATATCGCGATCGGCGGCGGTCGCGCGCTTCTCAAGCCCATGGTGCTCGCCAAGCTGATCCAAGCGGCGCGCGTGAGCGGCAGCGATCGTGTTCTCGATGTGGCTTGCGGGACCGGTTATTCCTCGGCGGTGCTGTCGCGCCTCGCCGGCTCCGTGATTGCGCTTGAGGATGATCCGGCACTGGCACGCCGGGCGCAGGACACGCTCGCCGCCGCCGGCGCTGCCCATGTCACGGTCGTCACCGGACCTTTGGCCTCGGGCTGGCCGGCCGGCGCCCCCTACGATGTCATTCTGCTCAATGGGGCAAGCGAAATCGTCCCCGAAGCCCTCGGCAAGCAGTTGAAGCCCGGCGGGCGGCTCGTCTGCATTTTCGGCCGCAGCCCGAACGGCAAGGGGACCATATTTCGGTTGATCGAGGGCCAATTGGCCGGCCGCCCGATCTTCGATGCAGCCGCCCAGGTACTGCCGGGCATGGCTGCGCCGCCGGCATTCGTTTTCTAGCCCCAGATCGCACCCCGGCTATGCGGCGCCAGCGGGCCCCGTTTACGGCCGTTTATGACAGCTATCCCGGATGCCGATGACCTGTGGCGCATATGTGCCAATACCCAGTTTTTTGCATTTCATCCCCAGGGACAGGGTTTCCCCTTCTGCTCCAGCCCCTTAATGTTGCCGGTTGGGTATCTCCGGCTGGCCCTTTGGCCGGAGCGATGATTCGTATGCGTAACGAGGGTCCACCGCGGGGGCGAGCGGGTAGGGCGGGGAGCAGTGTCTACGTCATGGCTGGACGAGGACTGCGGGCACAGTTGCGGGCCGTCGCGAGCCTCTCGTTGGGCAGTGCCGTCATAATTGCGGCTTGGACGGCGTCGCGTGCCGACACCCTCGAATGGGCTCTGGTCCAGGCTTACCAAAACAACCCCTCGCTCAACGCGCAGCGCGCCGCCTTGCGCGCCACCGATGAGAACGTGCCGCAGGCTTTGTCCGGCTACCGGCCGAAGCTGAGCGTCACCGCCACCGGTGGCTATAATTATTCCAGCACGCTCTCGCACTCCGTCAGTCAATCGACGTTCCCGAACACCGTCACTTATTCCAACCTCGCCGACAATTTCGGCTCACGCGGCATCGGCGCGTCGGCAACGGAGACGCTCTACAACGGATTCCAGACGGCCAATCGCACGCGCCAGGCCGAAAGCCAGGTGATGGGCGCGCGCGAGACGCTGCGCGTCACCGAGCAACAGGTGCTGCTCGACGCTTCCACGTCGTACATGAATTTGCTGCGCGACCAGGCGATCCTCGATCTCAACCGCCGCAACGTCGAAGTCCTCACCGAGCAGCTCAAACAGACGCGCGACCGTTTCAATGTCGGCGAGGTGACGCGCACCGACGTCGCCCAGGCCGAGTCGCGGCTGGCGGCCGGCCGCTCGGCATTGCTCGGTGCGCAGTCGAACTTTGTCACGTCGGAAGCCAACTATCGCCGCGTGATCGGTGTCGATCCGGGCCGGCTCGCGCCCGGTACGCCGGTCGACCGGTTTTCGCCGCCCACGCTCAGTGGCGCGATCGGGCAAGGACAGCAGCAGAGTCCCTCGGTGCTCGCCGCGATGTATGGCGTCGACATCGCTGAGCTCGCCGTGAAGGTCAGCGAAGGCTCGCTTTATCCGAACCTCGGTGTCACCAGCAGCGTGGCGAAGAATTGGGATCCGCTCTACAACGTGAACAAGCAGACGACCTTCTCGGTCATCGGTACGCTGACGGTGCCGATCTATCAGGGCGGCGTCGAATATTCCAGCATCCGCCAATCCAAGGAGACGGTTGGACAGCAGCGCCTCAATCTCGACGTAACCCGCGACCAGGTCCGGGAGACAGTGGTGGCGAGCTGGGGCCAGCTGGACGCCTCCAAGGCGCAGATCGAGGCGACGACCGCGCAAGTCAACGCCGCCGAGATCGCGCTCAACGGCGTGCGCGAAGAAGCCCGTGTCGGTCAGCGCACGACCCTCGACGTGCTCAATGCGCAACAGGAACTCGTCAACGCACGCGTCGCGCTGGTCACCGCTCAGCACGATCGCGTAGTGGCGTCCTACACGCTGCTCGCGGCGGTCGGCGGGCTGTCGATGCAGAGGCTCGGCCTCAACGTCACGATCTACGATCCGCAAGTGCACTATCAGCAGGTGCGGGACGCGTGGGTCGGCGTCCGTGCGCCGGACGGCAGGTAAGCCTTGGGCCGCGCGGGTTCCGCCGCGCTCCCGTCTACCGATTGGAGTCCACAGCGCGGCTTGCCTTCGACTTTCGCCATGACATACTTGCCGCCGACGTTGCATAGTTGCCCCCGCGTGATTCGTCGTTATCGAGGGGTCAGCGGCATGGACTTTCGGCGGCCGGGCGCACAGCGAATGCACGCGGACTGGCTGATTGGGCGGGCGAGGATGTGGGCATGACGCAGCCGGCGAAATCGCAGGAACCGTCAATGGAGGAGATTCTTGCCTCCATTCGCCGCATTATCGCCGACGACGATGCCACGAAATCCGCGCCACAGCCGGAGCCGCCGAAAGCGGAATCGCAGCCCGCTCCGCCTGCGGCGCCGCCGCCACAGCCGTCATATCCGCCGCCGCCCGCCGCGATCCATCCTTATTTCGAGTCCGAATCGCAGCCCTCGCCGGAGGAAAGCAGTCCGGCAATGGATGCGCCCGCCGTGGATCAGTCCCCCGACATTCTCGATCTCACCGAATCCATGGCGGCACCGATGCCCCAATCATCTGCTGCAAATCCGAGTGCCATGCCCCATCCCGCGCCGCAATTTCGCACCATAGACGGCAATTCCGACGTCGGCTTCGATGACGCGCCGGAAAGGCCCCCTGCCATGCATGCCGCCGAGGAGCGCGGACGGCTCATTTCGGGCCAAACCAGCGCGGCGGTCGATTCCGCCTTCAGCGCGCTCGCGCAAACAGTACTCGTTCAGAACGCCCGCACGCTCGAAGACCTGGTGCGCGAAATGCTGCGGCCGATGTTGAAATCCTGGCTCGATGACAATCTGCCGGGCATGGTCGAGCGGCTGGTGCGGGCCGAGATCGAGCGCGTTTCCCGCGGCCGAACCGGCTGACGATTAGCCTTTCAGCGCGGCGGCAAGCCGCACGGCCTGGTCGGAGAGCACGGCCGGATCTTCTTTGACGCTTGCCGGCGGCTTTAGCGCGACCCCAATCTTGCGCGGAATGACGTGAATGTGCAGGTGGAACACCACCTGTCCCCCCGCCGGCTCATTGAATTGCTGGATGGTGAGGCCGTCGGCGGCAAAGACCGTCATTGCCGCGCGCGCGATCGTCTGGGTCGCCTTGACCAGATATGCGAGATCGTCCGGCGCGATGTCGAGAAAGGTGCGGGCCGCGCTTTTCGGGATTACCAGCGTGTGGCCCGTCGCGCGCGGCATGATATCGAGAAATGCAAAGACCTTGTCGTCCTCGAAAACCTTGTGCGACGGCAGCTCGCCGCGCAGGATTTTGGCAAAGATATTATTGGTGTCGTAACTCGCCATCGCGCTCTCCGCGTCTCATGCTAATCGTGCTCGATAGTGACATCCTTGCGGAATGGCGCCGCAGCGGCAAGCTCGGCGCCGACAGCCGCGACATAAGCGCGTTCACGCACCAGATAGTCGCCAATCGCGCGGCGCAGCGCCGGATCGGCGATGTAATGCGCCGAATACGTCGTCTTCGGCATATAGCCGCGCGAGATTTTGTGTTCGCCTTGAGCGCCGGCCTCGACGCGCGAAAGCTTGTGCGCGATCGCGTAGTCGATCGCCTGGTAGTAACACAATTCGAAATGCAGGAACGGGTGGTGCTCGATGGCGCCCCAATGGCGGCCGAATAAAGTGTGCGAGCCACGGAAATTGATGGCGCCGGCGATCCAGCGTCCCGCGCGCTTGGCCATCATCAGCACGATCCGGTCGCGCATTTTCTCGCCGGCCAGCGAATAGAACGAGCGCGTCAGGTACGGCCGCCCCCATTTGCGCGATCCGGTCTCCATATAAAACTCGAAGAATGCGTCCCACACCGCCTCGGTGAGTTCGCTGCCCGTGAGCCAATGCACGGTGATGCCGTTTTCCAGCGCATCCTGCCGCTCGCGCCGGATGGTTTTGCGCTTGCGTGAGCTCAGCGCCGCGAGGAAATCGTCAAATGTCGCATAGCCGGCATTTTCCCATTGAAACTGCTGGTCCATGCGCTGCAAATAGCCAAGCTCGCCGAGCAGGCGATATTCCGGTTCGGTCGCGAAGGTCACATGAACGCCGGAGGCGCCGGATAGGCCGCAGATTTCCTTCAGGCCGGTCGCGAGCGCACGGCCGACGGCCTGTGCATGCGGACCTTGCCGCACCAGCAGCCGGCGGCCGGTCGCCGGCGTGAAGGGGACGGCAACCTGGAGCTTTGGGTAATAGTCGCCGCCGGCGCGCTCATAGGCCTCGGCCCAGCCGCGGTCGAAAACGTATTCGCCGCGCGAATGGTCCTTAAGATAGCAGGGCGCCGCGGCGACGAGCGCGCCGTCGAGCGTTCTGGCCAGTACGTGCTGGGCCTGCCAGCCGGAACGGCCCCCGACCGAATTCGATTCTTCCAAAGCCCATAGAAAGTCGTGTGATATGAATGGATTATATTCTGTTTCCTGATCTATTTCCTGAGCCGACGAATCGGCGGTGTCCAGTTGCTCAGACATTGCGTGAACTGGCGGCATGACCTCACTGCGATCATGTGCAGAACCCGTGCCCGGATTGGCGCAAGCATCCCATTCGGCGGCGCTGACTTGGCCGATGCTGTCCACAACACGAATTTGCAGCTCGCGCGCCGGGGCCGTTCGCGCGCCTAAATCCTTGGGCGATGGCTCGCTCTGCCGGTTCATGGCCGAAAGCCCTCAAAAATCATCTGGTCGGCCCAGCGAGCGGCCCGCCGCTGCTCAGCCTCGGTCCGCACCGCCCAGGTAAGCAGCGGCAGCCCCAGGACGCGCCGCGCGAACAAAGGGGCGACGGCCGGGAGGTCGGCCACCGCATAAGCCACAAACTGCGGCTGTGCCGAAAGCGCCGTGAGCAGGTATCCCATGCCATGTCGCATCCATAACGGCATCAAGTCCCAATAGGGATGCGGCCGGTATTTCGCCGCAATGATCCCGCGCACAAGGCGAGGGGCCTTCTGCCGCAGCAGCGAGAGTTGGTCGGGGTCGAACGACATCGGCGCCGCGGGTCCGCTGTACCCGCGCAGGATATACGCCACGCGCGCCGGGAGCCGGGCATCGCCGTCGAACCGGCTTTTGAGCTCGATCAGCATCGTGACGCGCTCGCCGACGAGGTCGCAGAGCTCACCGAGTGTCATCATCCGCTCGGTGCTGTCGCGGAACGGGATGCGTTTGAGCTCGGCGGCCGTGAAGCTATCGAGCCGGCCTTCGCCTTCGGTCAGCCGGCCAAGCACATCGTCGTGATGCACCATGGCCTCGCCGTCGGCGCTGATTTGCACATCGACCTCGATGCCGTAGCCGGCCGCGATCGCCGCTCGCACCGCGCCGGCTGTATTCTCGATCACGCCCCGAGCCGCATCATGCAGCCCGCGATGGGCGATAGGCCGTGCAATCAGCCAGTCCAGCGAAGTCCGCACCGTCAGGACACTTCGAACAGGCCCTCGACCTCGACCGCGGCATCCGCCGGCAACGCGGCGACGCCGACCGTGGAGCGGGCGTGCTTACCCTTGTCGCCGAAGGCCGCGACCATGACGTCGGAGGCGCCGTTCATCACTTTCGGGCCGTCCACGAAGCCCGCCGCCGAATTGATGAAGCCGCCGAGCCGCACTACGCGCACCACTTTATCGAGATCGCCGACCGCGGCCTTGACCTGCGCCAGCAGGTTGACCGCGCAAGCGCGCGCCGCCTTTTGACCGTCCTCGACGTCGACGCCGGCGCCCAACTGACCCTTGGCAACGAGCTTGCCGTCGCCGCCGAAGCAGAGTTGACCGGAGACCGTGAGCAAGTTGCCGGTTCGCACGAACGGCACGTAATTGGCGATGGGGGCGGGCGCTTCCTTGAGCGTGATGCCGAGTTCCTGCAATTTCTTTTCAACTGTTCCGGCCACTGCATCCTCCTGCGATCGATTTGCGCTCGCGCGGTAACGGGCTTTCTTCGCCGATCACCGTAGCTCATGCAAGCTCCGGCCCCGCGGATGGCGGTTGCGGCCGGCGGGCAAGCTGCCTATCTTCGCCGCAATTCGGACGACAAAGAAGCCGCGCTGAGTAAGGGGGAATCGGCAGGCGGGGGCCAGTTCCTAGCAAGACAGGTTCATGGCTGTGGATCACAGTTTCGCACCGCGCGGCGCCATCCTTGCCCTCAGTTTAGTCCTGGCCGCGTTAGTCTTGGCCGCGCCGGTCTCGAGCGTCCGGGCGCAAGACGCTCCCATCGTCCTTATTCCCCATCGCGCGGTGTACGACCTTTCGCTGGGCGACACGCGCGGCAATTCGCAGGTCGCGGCCGTGCGCGGCCGCATCCTCTATGATTTCGACGGCAACGCCTGCCAGGGCTATTCGCTGGAATTCCGGCAAGTCTCCGAGCTCGACACCGGCGAGGGCAAAGTGTCCACGAGCGACCTGCGCTCGACGACGTGGGAAGGCGCCGATGCCAAAAGCTTCAAATTCACGTCGGAAAACTTCGTCGATGAGAACCTCGTCGATTCAGTGGACGGTCATGCCGAACACGACGCCAGCAAGACCGCCGTGGACCTAAGTAAACCGCAGGAGAAGACGCTTAACCTCGACGCCGGGGTGGTTTTCCCGACCCAGCACATGCTGCGCGCGATCAACGCGGCGCGCGCGGGCAAAAGCATCCTCGATTTCCCGGTATATGACGGCTCGGAAACCGGTGACAAAGTGTTCGATACGTTGACCGTGATCGGGCACAAGATCTCGCCCGATGACCGCAATCACGCCGACGCCGCGGCCGATGAACCGAAGCTGGCGAGGGTACCGCGCTGGCCGGTGACGATCAGCTATTTCGATAAGAACAAGGCGGCAAATAGCAGCGAGCAAACACCAACTTACGCGATCGGCTTCGAGCTCTACGAGAACGGCATTTCGCGGGCTTTGACGCTCGATTACAACGATTTCGTGGTGACGGGGAAGCTGTCCTCGCTGGAAATCAAGGAAACGAAGCCCTGCCCGTAGCGGGTCAGCGGTCTTCCGGCCGTTCGAAAGCAAGCCCTCTGACCACGGCGTCGTCGCCGAACCGGGCACGCACGCTGTCGACGGCGTGCTCAGCCTGCGCCGCGCGGCCATCGACGAGGTCGGCCGGGTCGGCCTGATCCGCCGCCACGATCGCGCTGACGCCGACGCCGAGCAGGCGGAAACGGGTGCCATCGGTTTCGCGCTCGAGCAGCCCGCGCGCCGCCGCGAAAATGCGCTGCGCAAGCTGCGTCGGCGACTCAAGCGAGCGCGCACGAGTGCGAATTTTGAAATCGGCGGTCTTGAGCTTCAATGTCACGGTCGCTCCCGCCAGCTCCTTGCTTTTCAGGCGCGCGGAGACTTCTTCCGTCTGGCCCCACAGGATGCGCTCCAGCGCGCGAAAATCGGCAATGTCGCGTTCGAACGTCGTCTCCGAGGAAACACTCTTGGTTTCGCGATCTGGACTTACATCACGGGAATCGATGCCGCGCGCGAGCCGGGCGAGCCGCCGGCCTTCCTCGCCGTAGCGGCGCATCAGGTCGATCTCGCTCGCTCGTTGCAGATCGGCGATGCGATGGAAGCCGTCGCGCGCGAACCGCGCCGCACTCGCCTTGCCGACGCCGTAGATGAAGCTGACGGGTTTTGGCGCCAGGAAAGCCTGCGCTTCGCTGGCGCCTAACACGGCAAAGCCGCGCGGTTTATCGAGGTCGGATGCGATCTTGGCCAGGAATTTGTTGCAGGAAAGCCCGATCGAAACGGTGATCTTGAGCTTCTGCTCCACGTCGGCGGCGAAACGCGCGAGCGCCTTGGCGGGCGACATGCCGTGCAGCCGCGCGGTGCCGCCGAGGTCGAGAAATGCCTCGTCGATCGACAGCGGTTCGACGAGCGGCGTCAGCGCCCGCATCATCTGGCGAACCTCGCGGCCGGCTTTGGCATATTTTTCCATGTTGGGGCGGATCACCTTCGCCTGCGGACACAGTCGCAAAGCCTCGAACATCGGCATTGCCGAGCGTATCCCGAATGTGCGGGCGACGTAGCAGCAGGCGGCGACGACGCCGCGTTTGCCGCCGCCGATGATGACCGGTTCGGCGGCGAGCGAAGGGTCGTCGCGCTTCTCGATCGTGGCATAGAAGGCGTCGCAATCGACGTGCGCGATGGCGAGCATCGCGAGTTCAGCGTGGCGCAGCAATCGGGGCGAGCCGCAAGCGGCGCAGCGCACGCTCGGCGGCGATGCATCGGTAAGACAATCACGGCAGAAAGCCGAATTCACGGCGCGTTGCGTTCCCATTTGTCGCCGCCAAACGCATTTCGGGCGCGGGCGATGCCTGCCGGATCGATTCCGGCGCTGTCGGCGAAAGCAAGCAGCAGATTCTCGTCGGCGAGCATATGCTCGAGCACTCCGGCGAGAAAGCCGGACTCACCCGCGGCTTCTCGTACTCCCTCGACCGTTATGCCGGTGACGGAAAGAAATGTGGCAAGCCGCTCGGGCTCTTCGGCGATGAAGGCAAGCGCCTGAATAGCCAGTATTTCCGCAGCTTCCCTGGTTTGTGCCGAACGCGTCTTCATCGATCGCTATTTGCCTTTCCGTAATATATCGGGACTAGGTTCCAAACTGCTGGTTATCGCGAAACGGCGGGCGATTCTTGGCTCTTGCCACCGCCGATACCGATTGGGGACAGGCGAGGGAATGGGGATGGCCAAAACCGTCCTGATTGTGGAGGACAACGAGCTCAATATGAAGCTCTTCCACGATCTGTTGGAAGCCCACGGTTACGCCACGGTCGGCACGCGCAACGGCATCGAAGCGCTCGACCTTGCGCGCAAGCATCGCCCCGACCTGATCCTGATGGACATCCAGCTCCCCGAGGTATCGGGGCTGGAAGTCACGAAATGGCTCAAGGACGATCAGGAACTGCGGCGCATTCCGGTGGTCGCCGTCACCGCCTTCGCCATGAAGGGCGACGAGGAACGCATCCGCGAGGGCGGCTGCGAGGCGTATCTCTCCAAGCCGATCTCGGTGGGCAAGTTCATCGAGACGGTCCGCCATTTCCTCGGCAATCCGCAGGATTAGGAATGACCGCCCGCGTACTCGTCGTCGACGATGTGGCCGCCAACGTCAGGCTGCTCGAGGCGCGGCTGTCGGCGGAGTATTTCGACGTCGTCTCCACCATGAGCGCGAAGGAAGCGCTGGCGATCTGCGAGCGCGCCGAATGCGACCTTGTCCTGCTCGACGTGATGATGCCCGACATGGACGGCTTCGAAGTATGCCGGCGCCTCAAGACCAACCCGGCGACGCACCACATCCCGGTGATCATGGTGACCGCGCTTGACCAGCCTTCCGATCGCGTGCGCGGCATAGAAGCGGGCGCCGACGATTTTCTGACCAAGCCGATCCCCGAAGTGGCGCTGATCGCGCGCGTGCGCTCGCTGGCGCGGCTCAAAATGGTCACCGACGAGCTGCGCATGCGGGTTTTGACCTCGCGCGATATCGGGATCGAATCGCCGGAGCGCGAGGCGGTGGCCGATACCGGCCGCAATGGCCGCGTTCTCATCGTCGACGACCGGCCGGCCTCCTACGAACGCATCGCGGCGACGCTTGCCGCGGAGCACGAGATCGAGGTCGAGACCGATCCGAACCAGGCCGTGTTCCATGCCGCCGACGGCAATTACGATCTGCTGATCGTCTCGCTGGGGCTTGAGAATTTCGACGCGCTGAGGCTATGCAGCCAGGTTCGATCGCTCGATCGCACGCGCAATCTCCCCATCCTCGCGATCACCGAGCCGGACAACAATGCGCGCATGGTGCGCGGCCTCGAAATCGGCGTGAACGATTTTCTGTTCCGGCCGATCGACAAGAACGAGCTTTTGGCGCGCGCGCGCAGTCAGGTGCGCAAGCGCCGCTACACCGAGCGGCTGCGCGACAGCGTGCAAATGTCGATCGAGATGGCGATCACCGACGCGCTGACCGGCCTGTTCAACCGCCGCTACATGGAAAGCCATCTCGGAACGCTGGTCGAGCAGGCCGCCGCGCGCGGCAAGCCGCTTTCGACCCTGGTGATCGACATCGATTATTTCAAAGCGATC
>Ga0182024_10019867_pt1 | contig 12330 bp, 8 predicted proteins | sample P32metaG_FD_120480 | JGI IMG/M metagenome (GOLD analysis project Ga0182024, IMG submission 120480) | Permafrost microbial communities from Stordalen Mire, Sweden - P3-2 metaG (Illumina Assembly) | ecosystem: Environmental > Terrestrial > Soil > Wetlands > Permafrost | place: Sweden: Stordalen...
CATCAAGGCATCCAAATGACAAGAAAACTCCTTCTAACTTCGCTTAAAAGCGGCCTATTCGCAGTTATTTGTTTATTTAGCCTGAGATAGCGGATGGAATGTACGCGGCCCTGACACTGAACAAATTCTGCGGCGACTCCCTCAAGTATAATATTGGCATAGGCAATTTCTTCGAGCCGGTGAACGAGGGGGCCATACTAGTCGGGCCGTTTAAGTCGGAACTTTCAACGATGGGGAAAGCGATGGAGTTCTTCAAGGACCATCATGACAATACGGCCGTTCAGGTACAGAGTTCGGCCAGCCAATTGCACGTTGCAGCCACCGTCAACGATAAAAATGGAAGGCTTGTTATAACGCTAGTCAACACGAGTGGGAAAGACTCTATCCGCGTCGAGCTGAAATTTGTTGGCGGAACTTGCCATCGACTTTCCTGCGACATGCTTTACGCGCCAGATATCGATATCGGCACCACTTTTTCTGTGAGAAAATGGGGTTTTAAAAAGAGCAAAACAGGAATTTTCATAAACATTCCGAAGTATAGCGTCGTTAAGATGAGGGCAGATATTTAGAGCGTATCAGAGACGTCCGACAGGGCCGAAGGCTTGTGATCGTGAATCGTTCAAAGCGATTTGTTTTGTGTTGGGAGGCGCCTATAGGCGGCCAGGCGGCCCTATTCGTTGAACATTTCGAGTGATTCAACCCGTTTGTCCTCGTCCCACTGCTCCCGGATAACATGCTTCTCGGTGCATTTGTGAAAGGCGCAGTTCTGTTTTTTCCTGCATTGTCGCCTCTGACTTTTGCCTGTCCTTACCGCATCCGCCTCTGTTTACGGTTGTTGGCTTTTAGGCTTGATCTTCGGATGATTCGAGGTTGAATTCGTTTTGATGAGCTCCTCTCTCTTTTCCCTCAATCGCCATCCTTTTGTCTGGACCACGCCCGAAGATCGCCCCGAAGTCTTGCGCAATGTGAATGATCCTCACTGGCACCGCTTCCTTGAGGAAGCCGAAGCCTATTTCATGAAAAGGGGACAGATTACCCCGCCCCTGCTTCCACACTATTGTCATGACGGGGACATGGACGAAGTCATGGCTGCTTCCGTGCTAGCCTATGTGCGCGAAGACAAACGTTACTGCGGCTGGATCGCCGACTGGCTTCGGGGTCTGATCGCCTATTACCAGAAAATCCATCCCGAGTGGCAACATAACATGAGCCTTCTCATGAGCTGGAAACGCCCTGGAAATACGGGCCATACCAACCCGCGTCAATTCTTTGATGGTTTTAGTGCCGGAGGACCCTACTGGGTTGAGGCGGGATTCCTATCGAGCGTCATGCATCTTTACGACATGGTAGAAACGTATGCTCCCGAAGCGTTGAGCGCTCAGGAAAAATATGACCTGGAGGAAGCGGTCAGCGACTTTGCCGCACGGTATGCGTTTCATGAAGAAGCGTTAAAATATTCGAACCGCGGCATGTGGTCCAACGCGGGGATCCTCCTTTCGGCGCTGACCCATCATGATCCCGTGACGGCGCAGTTGCTGATCGAGCAATCGAAACGGCGCAACATCCAATTTCGCTCCACATTTTTTGACGATGGAAGCCATGCCGAAGGAGCAGCCGACTACCATTTGATGTCTGTCGACGCGCTGTTGTGCTACGCCTTGACGGCGTCTCATGTTTGGAGGGACATCGATTTTTTTGGGGCCACGTCCCGCGACGATACCCAATCGACTTATTTGGGCTATCCCAGCATCGTGGAATCGGTCCGGGGCTACCTGAGAACCACCATCCCGGGGCCTGTTATCAACCAAAATGACCGAGGGGTATCCATTGCCGCCCCCATCCAATTGCGCCCATCCCTGCTTTACGCCTACAAGAAAACGCGCGATCCGGAAATAGGCTGGTTTATCCAAAACAGCCGGGACTATCCAACCGAGCCGGCCCCCAAGGATAGGGCCGCAAGTTTGGATTCATTTTACTACAACGCGACGCGTCTTGATTTGCTGGGATTGGGACGGTACCAGCCTCTCCTCAATTTCTGGGTTTCCTGTCCAGTTGCCGAGACGCGGCCTCCCGTCAGCACATTCGATGTCCTGCCGGATCATGGCGCCGTTTTCAGCCGCAGCGGGTGGAATGCAAAATCGAGCTGCGTCACGGGCCGGTTCGGTTACGAAGGAACGGGCAAAGGTCACCGCGACCATGGTCATGTCACCGTCATCTCGAATGGGAAAAGAATCCTGGATGATCCTTTCCCGCGTTACGGTCATCATGCAAGTGGGAGCAGTCTGTTTCATAACACCGTCACTTTGGACAATATCGAACCACATGCCGTCATTGGCCGGCTGACCGGAACCCGCCACCTGCCGGGCATGGATGCTTTTCAAATCCTCAACTCGGGCGGTTGCCAGCCGCGGCGGAGCTATCTGCACGATCCGCGTGACGAATCAAACTATTGGTTCGCTGGTCATCCGGTACCGCCGGCCTTTGAATTTCAACGGGCCGTCTTGCACGTCCATCAACAGTGCGTCGTGCTGGTGGACCGGGTTTCCCGGGATGCGAGTCCGGCGCGCGAACCGAAGATCGATTGGTTCTTTCATTCTTCCTTCGTCCCCTCTGTCTTCTCACCTGAGGCTTCTGCGACCCGGGAAACCTATCAGTTGCAACAGAGGGATGTGGTCAACCCGCCTGGGACATTGGAGATTGAGGTGCGCGGCAAGCCCCGGGTGGCGGCTTCTCAGGAGTGGCTGAACATTGGCTTTGCAGACGATCAAGAGAAGATGGAACTGGATTTAATGCCGTTGGATGCCCCGGTCTATCTTGATGCGGGAATCCATGTCGCGAAGCGGGAAGAACTTCGCGGTGGAAGGCTCCAAGACTACTTTATTCGGGGACGGAGTTTGGCGCTGAAAAACCGGGTGGTCTGGGTGTTTTCCTGGGGTCGGCCCAAGCCGGAAATTAGTTTGAAATCAGCCGAAGGAAATGCCGTCTCGCTCCGAATCGATACTTCTGCTGGGCAAAAGGTGGATTGGCATGTAGATTTCGCCAATACTTCCATGGAATTGTTGAATCAGGGTGCCTGATCGTCGTTCAAATTATCAAAGCGTGACCGTGAATCAGATGCAGAAATCAAACCCATGAACGCGGCCACCATCAAAATAGACAGAGACTTCCAGATCGCCGAGATCGACCCGCGCATTTACGGGTCGTTCGTCGAACACCTTGGCAGGTGTGTTTACACCGGGATTTACGAGCCGACGCATCCGCAGGCCTCATCGAGCATCTGGTGTTTGAACACTCCGATCCCCATGGTCGCAACACCGTCGCGCAGCCGAATGCGGTGCGCCCCCATTCGCGGGGAGACGCGCAGTTAACGAGCGGAGAACTCACCGCAACGTTGCCAGGGCTTTCCTGGAATGTGATCCGGTTTGGCGTCAGCTGATACCATTTCCGGAATCCACTGCAAACCGCCGTTTACGCGAGCCGATCAAGAATATGCAGAGGGTCGGCATGGCGGAGGGGTTGGCCTTGAACATACCGCTCAAATTCTCCGACAACGAAGTCGCCCATTCGCTTAAGATCGCCGTTCATAGCCCCGGCTATGTGGGAACTCATTTGAACGTTGGGAAGTTGATAGAACGGACTGCCGGGTAGGGGAGGTTCGATCGTCGTGACGTCGAGCAGTGAGGTTATGTCAGGTCTTTCCCGGGCGACGTCGATCAGATCGGTTTCATTGACCTGGGCGCCGCGTCCCGTATTGATGAAGGTGGCGTCGCGACGCATGGAAGAAAAAAGCGGGCGATTCAGCACGCCGCTGAGCTGGGGCAGATCGGGCAAATGATTGCTAACCACGTACGCCCGAGCAAAAGCCTGCTCCAAGGTAACGAGCTTGACGCCGAGTTTGTCCGCTTCCGCCTTTGTCATATAGGGATCCACCGCAAGTATCTTCAGATCGAACTGCGGGAGTAGCAGGGCCAGTTTGCGGGCAACGGCGCCCATGCCGAGAAGCGCAATGGTTTCCCCGTAAAGCCCGGTCCCGATGAAAGCCGTCGATTGGCCGGCGGTCTCGGGATGGCTGCTCTGGCGGACATTGCGAAAATAGCCTTTGCAACTGAGAATAATCTGAGCAAGGCAAAACTGGGCGACGACAAGAGCGTTGGCCTCTCGCGCACCCATGACCTGAATTCCGCGTTCGAGGAGAGGCCGGGCAAAGCTTTTGACCGAGCCGCCCGAATGGAGAACGACGCGAAGCGCGGGAAAATTATCCGGGTCGTACAAGAGCCGTTCTGGAAAGCCCCAACAGGTAAAGAGGGCCTCGGTGACCTTGGTCTCGGCCCGGTATTGATGAAAATTCTCCGACGTTAGAACAATGGGGAAAAGATTAGAGGCTTGTCCAATCCGATCGCGCCTGGAGCGATCGAAAATTTTCTCAACATAACCGCACTCTGTTTTGGCCAGTAACGCGGCATTGATTTTTTCTCGGAAAGTGGTCATCGCGTGAATACGGGAAAGATGGTCATTTCTACCGCGTCGGCTACGCGGAAAATGCTCCGGGAAGCAGGTGGTCCCGAGTTGCGTCCACGGGCTGTTCTCGTGATGCGTGTGAGTGACGAAGAATTCATTCTTCTATTCTTAACATTCATGCGCGGGGCTAGGCGAGCTTATTCATTCGACGGTGTATTAACCCATAAAACAGATACGTAGGAAAGAACGGCTTTTAGCTTGCCTGTTAATTCGCCGTCGAATACGATGGATATTCTTGCTTGGAAAATTATGAAATCTCAGTTTCCGCTATCGGATTGCATTTCAATCCATATCCGCGGCTCAAAAAATAAAACAATTGTGCAACTACTTCGATTTTTCTTCTTAACGTACTTGAGAATAAGGAAATCGGCGTCTACCGGCATTTCATCCCAATGACACACATCAAACAAAAGAAGCGGGTGAAAGCAGGTGGAGGGCCGATTTGGTCTCTTGTAAGATTGGAAGCAAAAATTGACGGGGGGTTAGCCGGCAACTTCAGCCAACAGGAAAAGGACCCGCATCTGCCCGTGTTTCGAAAAATTCTGGAAAACGTGCGCCATGGCCAGCGGGTCACGTTCCCCGGTTACGATTGGATCGAAAACCAGGGGAAGGCCCCGAATATTTGGATCCGCCAGGATGATGATGGTAAAAGGATGCTGGGATTGATCAACTGGTCTGGAGAAAGCCTGCGCTTGCGTGTGACCGCTGAGGATCTCCAGGTCCCGCCGAAGACCAAGCTGGAAAATCTTTTCACCGGAGAGCGCAAAAGCCTTCCGCTGGATAGGCCCCTTTCCAATGAAGATGCCGAACTATGGAAAACGGAGTCATGACCAAACCGAAGTCACATCGCTGTCCTTTTTTATAAAAACTGCTAGACAATAATTCGACGGTAAATCATTTCTCGAAATCTCTCAAATGAACGATTCCCATTGTCTCTGGCATCAAATTGCCCATCCCTTCCTCTGGTTTAATCACAAGGATCTCCCTCGTTTGCGGCACAGCGCCACCCTGCCATTCTGGAAGCCCAAGTTCGAGGCGTGGCGGAGAGAACTTGCCTCGGTCCAAAACATCGAGATTCGATCGGATAGAATCGATTTTCACGAGGGAACAAACAAACCGGCCTTAAAAGCGGCCCTCTGCTTCGTCATCGATGAAGATCCCCATCACGGGAAACTCATCGCCAGCTTCCTGAGCGAAGTGGTCGCCCTTGTTCGCAGGGGGCCGGACTGGCGCGACGAAATGAGTGATAATTCACAAGGTCGATGGACGGGCAATCAGTGGTGCGGTCTGGCCAAGAACCATATCATGGACCCGATGGTATGGTTTAGCTGTGCGCATCTCTATGACGTTATCTATGAGAAAGGCTTCCTGTCCAACGAAGACGCGCAGGCTTTTGAAGAAATCATGGCTCTCTGTCACCAGGTCGCCTGCCTGCACGAGGAGAACCTCAAACTCGACAATAATCGCGCCGCCTGGCTGATGGGAGGCTCGTATCTCTCGACGCTTTTTGACACCGATCCCATCCGGGCCAAGCTGTGCCGGGACCGGTGCCGCGAAACCATGTTTCGGTTTCTCGACACCATTCTGGAGGATGGAGTTCATTATGAAATTGGACCCTACGGTCCGGGAACCATCGCGGCCATGCAAGTCTTCGCGCGTTGCGTGCGCGGCGCCGAGGGAATCGATTTCTTTCAGGAGAAGGTAAACGGAATCGGTTTTGAAGAAGCCTACCGCGCCTGGGTGGGCATGCTGATTCCGGGGAGCAGCCTGCGCTTCCCGTTCTTCAAGGACCGCTTCGCCAATTGGGATTCGATCTGTGCGGGCTACCTCGAATATCACATTCCCGAACTGGGCTGGGCCATCTCCCGCATGGGCGAGCGGGACTGGGTGCCGATGTTCCAACACTGGCCGCAGGGATTCGAATTCTATACCTACCGCGAACCCGACAACGCGCAACCGCCGCGTTTCCTTCATTCGCATTTTTCCTCGGCCGGCATCGCCCTGCTGCGCACATCGTGGGCAAACGAGGCCAGCACAATGTATTTCCGTTACGGCTTTCAAGGCAGCTCGCACGGCGGAGGCCTCGACAAACTCAATTTCGAACTGACCTGCAACGATGAACCTTTGATCAGCGATGGGTTGAATTTTAACGAATTTTCCCATCATAAAAATGTCGTCATCGTCGATGGGCACGACCAGGAACAGTGCAGCGGAAAACTTCTCTACTCGAGCTTGAAGGAATCCGAACCTGTCCAATTTCTTTCCGCCCTGGGAGGGTTCGGAACCCTTCCGGACCGCCTGTTTCTTCACGATCCCAGGACGGAATTCAACAATTGGTGCACTCAGAACCAGGAATGTTTTCCCGGAGTCGCCAGAATGCGGAGAACCGTGGCGTTGGTCCAAAAGCGCTTTTTCCTTTTACGCGATACCCTCTGGTCCCTGGACGGGCACGAACATGACTGCGAATGGCTTTTTCAAACGTTTGCCAAGGTCAACGGACTCGCGCCGGACAAGAAAAAAACCACCCTTCATTATACGACCAAACGCCGCAATTATTGGGAAAGGGTGACGACCGTAAAAAGGATCGCGGATCAATTCACGCTCAGCAAGCCGGGCCATCTTGACCTTGAAAGCGAGCGGGCGTCACTGGCCATGATCTTTTCCGCGCAGGGCGCGCCGACTCCGAAAGCTGTCAACTTGGCCAAGGGTGTCGGGCGCTATGCTTACGCCGGTTCATCCGAAACCGGCGAGGGGATGTCAAATAAATCCATGACGACGATCTCCCTGGGGACCCGGGGCCGGGATGTGACCTTCACCACTCTGCTTATTCCCACGGTCGCCGGCCAACGGCCTCTGGATATAACGGTTGAAAAAATGGAGAGCCTCGATCTGGACCATGCCCGCATCCTATTGAATCTGGGGCAAAAATCTTGCGAAATACTCATAAACGAAAGTGATGCACCCTGGCATTTTAACAACCGACAAATAGCCCAGGGAATTATCCTGGCCTGAGCCACCCGCTATCGGGTCTTGCCAGGAAGGGTTGTGGGGATTAGATGTCGACTCTCTTCAAATTCGAGGGCGAATTAAGGCTTGTTGCAATCATAATATTTGTGAGCTTAGAGGTCATCGTGGGGTCCTATTCGCGAGTCGTTTCAGGCATTCCATCTCGTATCAGATAACCCATATGAAAATCAAATTTCTCGTCTTGGCAACATGGGTCGGCATCGGGTGGATATCCGGGATTCGGGCCGAGCCCTTGAGCGCACCCCCGGCGTGTGGCGCGGACAATGTCATTTTTAATGGCACGCGGGGAGTGCTACTGCTCGACGGCGATTGGCAGGCGCTGCCCATTGCCGGCCTCGACTTCACGTATCCCCCTCCCGAAATCGGTTGGAAGACAGAAAAAGTGCCCCAGATCGCATCGCCGTCGTTTTCCGGTGGTACCGGCCCCTACTGCCTCAATCTCTCGAGGTATATCATCAAGGATGGTCCATTGATGCGGAACACGAACATGGCGGCGTGGTTCAAGCGTGATTTTGATGGCCCGGCCGCGCTGAGGGACGACCAGCGCGCCCTGCTGGTTTTCAAAGGGATGTCGTACAAGAGCCGGGTCTGGCTCAACGGCCAGGAGATCGGCGGTTCCCTGAACGGATTGGTGCCCGTTTCATACGATGTGACTTCCATTCTGAAACCGGGATCGAAGAACGAGCTTGTGATCGGACTCGCCTCCCGTGAAGCCCTTATCGATCTGAAAAATCGGACCTTCCTTGCTCCGGCCGCTGGCGCCAATCCCGGCATCTGGGACGACGTGGAACTCCAGATTGTGCCCTCGACCCGAATCGACGACGTCTTCATCAAGCCCTCGGTGAAGAACAAGCGGGTCGATATCGATGTAACGGTGGTAAACGATGGCAGGGAAGCGCGCAGCGTCTCCGTCGAAGGAGAAATTGTCGACAGCCATCAGGATCAGCAGACATCCCTTGCCCCTGTTACTGTGACGATCAATCCCGGCGAAAGCCGGACGGTGACGGTCGGCGCCGACTGGGTTGCGCCTCACTTGTGGTCACCGCAGACCCCCGTGCTTTATTTTGCCCGGTTGCAGCTCCGCGAGGGAGAGAAAACCGTTGATACGCACATGGACCGCTTTGGCGTTCGCGATTTCGAGATCCGGGGCAAAGATTTTTATCTCAACGGGGTTCGTACCGTCTTGTTGCGCACGAGCATGTTGGACCTTCCCGGCTCGCACCCCTCGGCTCAGGTCTTCTTCTCCCCACCGGGAAGTCCCTTCAACGTCATTCGGCTGCATGCCGGTTTTGACTGCAGCGCACTGCTCGATCACTGCGACGAATTGGGGTTTATGGCCATGCCGGAATCGGGTTGGTATGAGGCGATGGGAGATATGTTTCCAACCAAGCAGAGGGATATCTGGCTGCCCAATGTGGAGGCCTATCTCCAGGGGCTAATGCGCCTTCACCGCAATCATCCCTCGATTATCATCTGGAACCTGACCAACGAAACGATGTGGGGTGACACCAGTCCTGAGAAGATGGAGGTTGCCGATGCTCTTTTAGCCGTCGCCAAGGCCGCCGAACCGAGCGATGTTCCGTGACTGGTTGAAGAAGGGCTGTTTACGATGGAGCTCACACTGGTTACTGTGAACGAGCCAGAAGTGAATTCGCTCCCGGAGTGTGAGGGAGCCCTCACCCAAGCCCAAACCACATGGCGAAACGACCCAAGAAAAAGAAGACGCGAAGCAGCGAGATTCCCGCGAAAGTCGCAGGTGCGGGTGCGGTTGCTCAACGGCTGCCGTCTTGGTGCAGCCGCGATTGGATTTGGGGCCTGATCCTGGTGCTTGCCGTTATTCTGGCCTATTCGCCAGTGTGGCGGGCTGGATACATTTGGGACGATGATCAGCTCCTCACCGCCAATCCTGTCATTATTGGGCCGCTCGGGTTGAAAGAAATCTGGACGACGAGCGCCGCCGATCTTTGTCCGTTGACGCTCACCACGTTTTGGTGGGAGCACAAGCTCTGGGGATTGGCGCCGCTGCCCTATCACCTCGCGAATGTTCTCATGCACGGAGCCTGTGCGGTGTTGCTTTGGCGGGTCTTGCGGAGTTTGCAAATACCGGGCGCTTGGCTGGGCGCGGCTTTGTGGGCCCTCCACCCTGTGGAGGTGGAATCGGTTGCATGGATTGCCGAGATGAAGAACACGCAATCGGGTTTGTTCTTCCTGCTCTCGATCCTTTTCTTTGTGAGGTGGCTAAGAACAAGGGATCTCGACAAACGAACCGGCGGTGGTTGGAACTACTCGTTAACCTTGCTTTTCGCAGCACTGGCGATGGCCAGCAAGTCGTCCACGGTGACTCTGCCGGTGGTTCTTTGCTTGTGCGCGTGGTGGTTGGAGGGCCGGTGGCAGTGGCGCACCTTGATGAAAGTGGGGCCGATCTTTCTGATGTCGGTCGCTGCTATTGCCTCAACGTTATGTGTGAATAATTGGGCGGGAGTCGAGACGCTGGAACGGGGAGTGACTTTCGCGGGAGTGGATCCGCTGAAACAGGGTGTGCCGAGTTGGCCAGAGCGCCTGGTCATGACAGTCGATGGCTTCTGGTTTTATCTGGGCAAGGTGATTTGGCCTCACCCGTTGATCACCATTTATCCACGCTGGCAGATTGATGCGGGACAGTGGCTTTCGTATTTGCCCCTGTTTGCCGTGATCCTCGTCCCTCTCTTTTTGTGGCTTAAACGCGAGTCATGGTCCCGACCCTGGTTTTTCGCGTTCGCTTATTTCCTAGTGGCGTTGCTTCCAGTCCTGGGATTGGCGGATCGTTATGTCGCGGATCATTACCAGTATCTGCCCAGCATGGGACCGCTGGCGCTGGCCGGGGCGGGGATGGCTCGCTTGGCGGATTTCGTGATTCCTGGAAGGTCCTGGCTGCAATCGACCCTCGGTGCGGGAGTGCTGCTGGTTCTCGGGCTACTGAGTTGGCAGAGAGCGTGGGTTTATGAGAGCGAGGAGACGCTATGGGCCGATACGCTGGCGAAGAATCCGAACTGCTGGGCAGGCTATAACAATCTTGGCAATGCTCTCTTACAAAAGGGGCAGCTGGACGAGGCGATGACTCAATTTCAAAAGGCCCTGGCAATCAATCCCAACTATGCCGAAGCCCACTGTAACGTCGGCGTCGTTCTTTCTCAAAAGGGGCAATTTGACGAGGCGATGGCTCAATACCGAAAGGTCTTGGAAATCGATCCCAACTATTCCGAAGCCCACAATAATCTTGGCATTGCTTTTTTCCAAAAAGGGCAATTAGACGAGGCGATTGCCCAGTACCAAAAGGCCTTGGCTATCAACCCGAACGATGCCGAAGTCCACTATAATCTTGGAGTTGCTCTCTTACAAAATGGGCAATTGGACGACGCGATCGCCCAGTTTCAAGCGACCCTGGAACTCAACCCCGGCTTTGCCGAAGCCCACCACAACCTCGGCACTGCTCTCGTAACAAAGGGGCGAATGGACGAGGCGATTGCCCGATTCCAAAAGGCATTGGAAATCAATCCGAACGATGCCGAAGCCCACAGTCACCTCGGCAACGCCCTTGTACATAAGGGAGAGGTGGATCAAGCGCTGACTGAATTTCGAAGGGCATTGGAAATAAACCCTAACTATGCTGAAGCCCATAGCAACCTTGGCATCATCTTTGCCCGAAAAGGGCAATTAGACGAGGCGATGGCCCAGTACCAAAAGGCTTTGGCAATCAATCCCAGCGATACCGAAGCCTACAGCAATCTAGGCAATGTTCTTTTACAAAAAGGGAAGGTGGATGAAGCCATAGCCCAGTACAAAAATGCCCTGGAAATTAATCCCAACTATCCTGAAATCCACTATAACCTTGGCGTTGCTCTTGACGAAAAGGGAGAGACGAACGAGGCGATAGCTCAGTACCGGGAAGCTTTGCGACTGAAGCCTGACTTTAGCGCCGCGCAAAATAATCTGGCAAAAGACATTGCCACACAAGGAACGAGCCAAAAATGAAGAGCTTCGACTTTGAATGAAAATAAAAGTCAGATCGTAACTCTCGACCTGCTCCGAGCGATCCTTGGTCTAAGGCGCTTTGAGGTATTTGGCGAAGAAGTCATCAGTGATTTTTTCGATGCCAGCGTGACTGGGATCAATGGTTGTGCCCGGCTTGGGCGCGAAACCGTGTCCGGCGTTTTTGACGATGAGGAGCTGGTGGGGCACGCCGGACTTGGCCAGGGACGCGTCGAAGAGGGTCGATTGGATCGGAGGCACCGTCACGTCAGCGTCGCCCTGGATGATAAGCATCGGCGGATCGCCGGCTTTGACGTAAAAGATAGGGCTTCCGCTTTTCCAGAGTTCAGGGTTTTGTTCGTGAGAGCTGCCGAAGAGCTTCTCGGCCAGACCCTTTATTGCCGGCATGGTGACGGCGGGATTGGTGAAATCCGTCGGCCCAAAGTAATCGACCACGGCCTGGACGGCGCTGCTGACGCCGGGATAACCGCCGTCGCCCTCGTATTCCTTCACATCGGCCATGGTGCCGAGGCAGGCGACGAGATGTCCGCCCGCACTGTCTCCCCAAGCCCCGATGCGGTTGGGGTCGACATGATACTGGGCGGCATTAGCGCGAAGCCAGCGGACGCCGAGTTTGCAATCCTGGATCTGCGCGGGCCACTTGGCCTCGCCGCTCAGCCGATACTCGATGGACGCGGCAAAATAGCCGGCCTTGGCGAGTTGCAGGATGGGCGCCATCTTGTGGCTGCCGGCGACCCACCCGCCACCGTGGATATA
>Ga0182024_10019868_pt1 | contig 12330 bp, 15 predicted proteins | sample P32metaG_FD_120480 | JGI IMG/M metagenome (GOLD analysis project Ga0182024, IMG submission 120480) | Permafrost microbial communities from Stordalen Mire, Sweden - P3-2 metaG (Illumina Assembly) | ecosystem: Environmental > Terrestrial > Soil > Wetlands > Permafrost | place: Sweden: Stordalen...
AATATCAAGCGACGCGGCAAGAGGCGTCTGCCAGCGCGGATCAAGGCACCGCTGTCCGTGCCGACTCGCCCGAATGAAGTCTGGTCGGTGGATTTCATGTCCGACGCACTCTGGTCGGGTCGGCGCTTCCGGACCTGGAAGAAAAGCTGCAAGCAGGGGCGCCGTCCACTGGCGTGGGATTTACTTAGCGCAGCTACCTTTGTCCGGATCGCCATTGATCGGGTCCGCCGACAGGAGTGTTTCGGACGCGAGATACGTCCGGGTGATCACTTGGATTTAGCGCGATAGCTCGCCTGAAGGCCTGGTTCTGCGTATCGCATATGGCACTGGCGCGCGCCGATCCCCTGGCACGTACCGCGTACCGTTGATCGTCGGTGTGCTCGATATAGTAATGTTTTTCCGTTGACATCTATAAAAACTCCCGTTGAGGCGTTACAGAATTTCACAAATCAGGACGGCGCTCGCTCGCAACATGCATTGTGTTCATTGAAGAGAGACGGTCGCCCCGAGTCCCGCTGCGGCAGGAGATCTACGACGAAACGCTTCGGACACGCCGTAGTAGTCGAGATCTGCTTGGCGATCCGTTGTCGCATCGATGCCTGCCTGATTGTTAATGATCACCATAACAATTCCGAGGGGTCATGTCAGTGTAATTGACGTGTTTATAACAATGACACAAGTTTGGTGATATTTGCAACATGTCAGCATGATTGACATCCTGCGGATCGGCGTCTACACTGAGCCGTGCCTAAAGAGCCAACCGAATGATCGATCATATGCGGTTGTACGTCTTGATCGGCGAACGGGTGCGCCGAATCCGGGAGGCGCAAACGCCTAGAATGAGCCAGGAAGAGCTCGCGAAGATCCTGGACCTGAAGCGCACGTCTGTCACCAACATCGAGCTCGGCAACCAGAAGCTGACCCTTGAGGCGATCTATAAACTTTGCGAGCGCTTCGGACTCGATATTGGTGAAATCTTACCTCCGGTCATAGATGTGACAGCGACACACGAGCGTTCAATCGTCGTGGGCGGCGAGTCTCATGAAGTCGGAATAAAGACGGCAAGTCTGGTCGCACGCCTTCGACCAGACACACGGTCCCGGCGTTAGTCATGCAAGTCTAAGGGAAAGGACCTATGAGAAAGAGATATGCGAAGGCGATCGATGCGCGCGCATCGGCGCTCCTTCGTAAGTTTGATTTGTTCACTGTTCCAGTGGACTTGCAAGCCGTGGCAACGCATTTGGGCGCAAAGGTTGTCTTTGACGACCTAGATGATGATGTGTCTGGATTCCTGCTTCGTGAGAAGGGCATATCGACGATAGCCGTGAACAAGCAACATCACCCAAATCGTCGACGATTTACCCTAGCACATGAATGTGGTCATTTGTTTCTGCATGCCGATAAAGGGGACCGACTCTGGCTCGACAAAACACTGTTCTTTCGAGATGGCAGCTCTAGTACGGGCGAGCAATTTGCCGAGGTTGAGGCCAACCAATTTGCCGCGGGCCTTTTGATGCCCGAGGAGTTGATCTTGGCCGCCCTTGACGGCGGGCGGAGAATCGCTGAGATCGACATAGCACGCCTGACGATGCGTTTCGAGGTGAGCGAGCGCGCCATGACAGTTCGCCTAATGTCCCTAGGCTTGATTGAATCTGTCGCAGCCTAGAGCCTGCCTTTGCCCCGTCACATGCCGGACAGAACCTCTTAATCCGCCGCAGCCAGAGCCATGGGCGACGAAAAGACTGACTCAAACGAGGCCAAGGCCCTTGTGTCATCCGATCCACACAACGATCCGGAACTGATATTCGCGATCGTTCGCGCGATCGGTACCGATTCAGCACCGGTTTTGTCGGGAATTACCGCGTTACTGCAAGACGCGCAGTATAAAGTTTCCACCGTCCAGCTTAGTGACCGTTTTAAAGACATCAACTTTCTATCGTCCACGCTCAAGGATTCACCTGAGAATGCACGATACGAAACGTACATGAATGCGGGAGATCTCCTTAGAAGCGTTACCCAGCGGGCTGATGCCGCAGCAGTACTTGGCATTAAGGGCATCATTGAATCTCGCGGCAACTTCATAAGGGATCCCACGGGAACGTCGCGCGGTCGTTCTTACATCTTGAAATCCTTGATGCATCCAAAGGAACTCGAGACGCTACGGCGCGTGTATGGTACTCAGCTTTTTGTTATTGCAGTATTTGCGCCTCGAGATATACGTGTGAGGCGTCTGGCCAAAAGCATTGCAGATTCTTGGGGAGAACAGGTAGAGCGCTGGACGCCAACTGCAGAGGAGCTGGTCAATCGGGATGTTGGCATTCCGAAGAGCGGTGACGCAGTGGCCCAAACTGTACCGGCGAAGTATGTAATTGACGTGCAAAAGACGTTTCACCGGGCCGATCTGTTTATTAGTGCTACAGCGCCGGATGATTCTGCAGCGGCAGTTACTAGATTCGTCGAGCTTATCTTCGGCCATCCATTCCATACTCCTACACGCGAGGAGTTTGGAATGTGTATGGCTTATAGCGCAGCCGCCAGATCATCGTCGCTTGGGCGCTCGGTCGGCGCTGCTGTTGTTACTCCGGAGGGTGATCTTGTTTCAGTTGGCTCAAATGAGGCCCCAAAGTTTGGTGGCGGTCAATATTGGCCAGGCGACAATCCGGATGGCAGAACGTTTGTGGCTGGATACGATCCGAGCGATCGAATCCGCCGGCAATTATTTGCAGATCTATTACGACGTCTCTACATCGATCGCGTATGGGCAAAAGGGCACGGCACTCCTGACGACGTAATGGCATTGAATCGAGTTCTGGATGGCTTGGACTTAGGTTCAACTATCGATTCTGTTCTCTCCTCGGAACTAATAAGTAAGGCAAGCGTGCTCGATGTCATTGAATACGGCAGAGAAGTACACGCTGAAATGGCAGCGATAACCGACGCCGCGAAACGCGGCGTATCGATTCGAGGTTGCGTACTTTTTTGCACGACGTTTCCCTGCCACGAATGCGCTCGCTTAATAGTGAGCTCCGGTATAACGAGGGTTGTTTATATAGAGCCTTATCCAAAAAGCCGCGTTGCCGAGCTCTATGAGGACTCTATCGGGCTCGCCGATCGGCGTACAGAACTGGGTAATCGCGTGCGCTTTGAGCCATTTGTCGGTATTTCACCGAAACGCTACTTTGATTTGTTTTCTTGGGTACCAAGAAAGGCGTCTGATGTTGACGGAGCAGCTCAAGACTTCAGTGGGAACATAGCTGCTTGGTCGATTGGAACTTCGCGATTAAGGGACAGTGTTGCAGATATAGAATCCCTTCAATCTGGCGCCCGGGCACAAGCAATCCAACGTGGTGAGGATCAGAACGTCAGAGCGTTCGAAAGCCGACTTCGGGCGACAGAAGAGCGAGCTCGAGCGGTGGAAGCCTCTTCGCAGTCGTCGGCCAGCTAAATTTTAAGGGGATTATTATGAGTGAGAATATGCCACAGTTTTCAAAGCCTCATGAAGGGATTGAAAACGACAAGGACAACGCTTCGAATAACGAAGCAGAGCACCGGGGAGAGAGTGAAGACTTCTCTTGGTATAGCGGTGAAGTCGACGACAGAATTGTTCGTGAAATTGTCCGATTAAAGCGAGAGCACAAACTTTGAGTCTGAATTCGTCCTTCAATTTGTAGCTGTTCCTCTAATTGGCGTTAAGCATTACGACACGTGATGCTCTGCGGGTCCCGTGTCTTTGCGCGCCTTCGTTCAGACGCAGCAGTGGACCGGGAATCTGGCCATTGTAGGCGGTGGTGTTGAACGTGTGCCGAGGAGAGAGATCGGCAGTGAGCGGCGCGATCTCTAGCTTGTAATCCGGCGCGGTGAAGTCCTGCGACAAAGCCGGCAGGGAGGCCGACACCGCCGCGAGGCTAGAAAGTTTGAGCGCATCGCGCCGCGAAAGCATAGCCCGTGACATCGAGCTCTATTTGTTGAAGTGGACGGTGACCCGCGCCGGACAACCCATTGACTTATTGCCCTAGGAGTTTCGCTTGCTCGACTTTCTGCTGCGTAATGCCAACAGCGTCGTAACTCGTAAGATGCTGCTCGAGAACGTGTGGGACATTCATTTTGATCCCCGCACCAGCGTGGTTGAAAGCCACGTCAGTCGCCGCCCTAGAGATTTTTACCTTGTATATCGCGCTATGGAATATCTATGCAGAACCATCAAGTTGAGAGCCTCCCTTCGAGGTAGGGGCGGCGGGATCTGATTCGGCCAGTGTGGATACATCCTTGAAGACAGCTGTACTACTGCCAGTCTCCGCCATGACGGGGAAGATGAAGCTGCACTTCGGGCAAGTCTCACTAAGAACCTCCTGCTCCCTATGTAACTCGTAAGCAATGTCCTGGATGTGCGCACATGCAGGACAGACGCGGATCAAGCGAGCATTCTTCAACTCAAAGTTGGTGATGATATCTTGCATGATGGCGCCGGTGCGTACCGCCCACTCCTTGGCATGCTTGTGATACACATTCATATGCCAGTCCTTTAGCGCCTGGAAGCTAGTCCAAAAACTAACTTCATTATGCCAATTAGGATCATCGGGATGCACCCACCATGTCAGATGAAGAAATCCAGGAAGTTTTTTGAGATGAAGTCGTACATCCTTAAAGACAATCTGAAATTTCTTGTAGTCGTCTGGGCTAGCGAAGTGAACCCGCTGCATGCTTTGATAAATCGCCATCTGAATTCCTTTAAGTCATGGTTTGCTGGAGTAAAAGGCGTCGATCTGCAGGGCTCAATCCATTGGGGAACACCACGGGGGGCTATTGGCGCGCGTCAGCGCACAAACCTGAGCCCGTCTGCCTACGAACTCGCCCGTTCTCAGAGTCGGCGAGATCCCAAGGGTCCGCAGCCCCTCATGCTGGCTCAGCAGTTCGGATCGCACCAGTTCGGGCACCGGACCGCGTGTGGGGTCGGCCAGCAGCGGCGCGACCTCCGCGAGCAGAGCTGGCCACCCCTTCAGGGCAACGACACCCAAATCGTAGGTTAAGCTTCGCACCTGGTACGCCTGCATCGTTCGGATCTTTACCGGCTGTGCCGGCATGCGATGCAGCAACAGTACTGCCTGTTGCTCCTCGCTCTTCAACGCAACGTAACGCATCCCGGGCCGCTGCGCAGCTTCCCAGATTGCCTCGGCATTCGCCGCGTTCGTCTTGTTTGTCACAAATGGCCGGACGAACTGCGCCGCGATCAGCCGTACCTGATGACCCAGACCGCTCAGCAGCCGCTCCCAGTAATGCGCTGAACCACAGGCCTCCATAGCCACCACAACGGCGGCCCGGCGGGCAAAGAAGGCACTTACCTCGGCCCATCCCAGCGCCTTGTGCTTCACCTTGCCGGTCTCCGGCTCGACCCAATGCACCTGGAAAACCCGTTTTGCCAAATCCAAACCGTAAGTCGTATCGTTCATGGTGGATCCCCTGTCCCTCGAGTGGTTGCTAGACACTTCCACTCTGGCACACTGATGCCGTTCGGGCTCCAGGGGTTCCCCTTGCTTCGTCTGCCTACTCATCACACCCTCCTTCTTCCCCAAGAAGAGGGCGGCGTCCATCTCATCTAGGGCGCCGGCTTGAAGACCATGATTTGGGCCTCCGTCGTCAAATGAGGCACCGACACGAACACGCGATCAAGCTCGCCTGAATAAAGGCTCGTCTTGGCCAACACGGCCGTGTCGACCGCCGCCTGTCGCCGATAGACGTCGTTGGCTTCGATAGTATAGGTTTCGACGTGACCTACGCCCACTGATGCGTAGATGCGTTGACGCTTATGGTCGACGAAGATACCGTCCGCCAGACCACCAATCGGCAGGGTTACCACCGGCCGTCCGCTTGTGGAATCCAGCACGATGATGGACCCCTGCATTGGAGAGTCGCGGCACGCCACATAGAGCCGAGCGTGCATGGTATCGAGGGCGATGGCCTCATTGCGATGTCCCGCTGGCAACTTCCACTTGGCGATCGCCTTCCGCTTGCTCAAATCCACGACGCCCACGGCCGCTTCATCGACGAGATTTACGTAGAGCAATTCCTTGTCTGAATCAATGGCGGACGCTTCGAGTCCGGGGGTTGCAATGGCGATGTCCGCCACCTTCTCCATTCGAGTGGGGTCGACAATGGAGATGAGCGAGTGGTCCATTCCCGCATCTTCGCCGCCATTGTTAACGTAGATGAATTGCGAGCGTGGATCGTAGATGAGCCAATCCGCCCCCTTGGCCAGTGGGATGGTTTTGATCAGCGAGTAGTCATCGCCGCTGAACACCTTCAGATCGCCAGTCGCGCCATCAGTCACGAACAGGCGCTTCAAACTAGAGCTATAGAAGCTTCCATGTGGATTGCCGATGTCAGGGAGCATCTTCAGAACCCGCCCGTCCTTCAAATCCAGAACGGCGACCGCCTTCGCTGCCTGGGGAGTGACAAATAACCGTCCGCCAGGCAGGTCGAGGGACGAGTGATCTGAATAAGGCCCCAACGGGATGTCCGGTATCTTGATCGACCGCTCCAGCACTAGTGGCGCGTCGGCTGCCCATGCGTGTTGGGCAGCAAATGACGAAGCACCTGCCAGCGCTGTAGCCGACGCGATGAGCACGCGCAAGCCCCGGCTAGCCTGCACGGAGCACCCGCCGCCCAGGCAGGTCTGGAAAAAGTCGTTCATGTGGAATTGCCGAATCCGAGTAGGTAATGAAACATCGGAGCAAGAGGACGCGAACGTCGATGCTGGGGGCCGTGGACATGATTCGTCCATGTCGAAATTCAGTGTGCTTCATTCTCAGTGGTTATGGAGCGTGCCGGTGAATGGATCCACAAGAAGCGTCAGTTCTAGGCACCGAACGCCGTCATCAGATATAGCGCAACGAACCCGAAGAGGCATAACACGACGAACAAGGGCGCCACGAAGCGAGCCCACTCCATATATCCCACTCCGGAGACCGAAAGGAAGGCCAGCAGCAAACCGTTGGTAGGAGAGATCATGTTGGTCAGGCTTGAGCCCAACAGCAGCGCCGTCACGGTCACCTGACCGGTGACGCCGGAGAGCTGGGCGATCGGGGTCAGAATCGGCATGGTGATGGCGCCCAGCGCCGAGGTTGAATGGATGAGGAGATCGGATACCATTTCCGCGCCCATCATCCCGGCTGCGACCGCGCCGCCGCTGCGGTCCTGTATCAAGCTCGCCAGCCCCTGGACGATGCTGTCCAGAACCTGGCTCGACTGCAGCATGATATGCACAGCGCTGCCCATCCCGATCATGACGCACGCGAGCACCATACCCTGCATGCCCTCCAGGAATGCGTCCGCCGCGGCACCTGGGCGTAGCCTGCCCACCAAAGCCAGCGAGATTCCAAGGGCTATGAAGAAAGCAGCATGGTCCGCGGTCCCCCAGGACCATAGGCTCGTGCCGATGACCAGCACCGCCCCGCCAAGTGCTACGAACACCAGTACCACGATCTGGCGCACCGTCAGCCGCACTGCCTCGGGAATGTGATCGGCCTTTGGGAATCGGCGCAGGTAGAGCAGCATATAGCCGAGGCCTAGTGGAAACATGACGATGAAATTCCCTAACCGAGGAATGAGTCCGCTGAAGACCGGCACGCCAGCCAGAGGCTGCGCCACGGACAGGAAGATGGGATTGGTGACCGAAGCAGCAAGGCCAATCATGCTGGCCGTTACGACGACAGCCGGAGCAAACAGGTTTGGCAGTCCGAGCCGCTGGCCCACTCTCAAAACTAGCGGGATAACCACCAGGTATTCGGAGAGGAAGCCGAGACAGGTGCTGCCGACTGCCAGCAGCAACATCAGCCCACTCGTCAGAAGATAGGCATTGCCGCTGCAGAAATGCAGCAGGCAGTCGACGCCGGCATCAATCGCGCCGGTGGCGCGCAGAACCCCAAACATCCCCCCTATGAACATCACCATGAAGATCAGGGCGGCTGATTTGGTCATCCCCGCTGGAATGGTCGTAATCAGCGCCAACAACCCAGCCGCGCGAGCCGGCGAATCGGTTTCCGCAGGAGCCGTGAGCGACAGCAGCGCTGGGAGGCCGTTCACTTTGGGAGAAGCGTGGTAGCTACCCGGGATTACCTGCTTCTCGTGGCGGTCGAATTTGCCAGCGGGGACGACGTGGGTCAGCACGGCAGCGGCCAGCGCCATCACCAGCATAATCAGGATCGGATGCAGTCGGCCGCCCCGCTTCACCTTGGGTTCCGCTGCGTTCATACCCTTCCTCTTGCGTTTGATGACGCTATGCGGCCATGCTCCAGCTGTCCAGGTCAAAAATCAGCGGCGGCCATTCGCATAAGTTATAGGATGCTCAGACACCTCAACCTCAGACAAGTCGAGGCTTTCAAAGCTGTGATCGAAAACGGCACCGTCAGCCGTGCCGCGTTGATGTTGAGTATATCGCAGCCCGCCGTGAGCAAGCTGATCGCGCATATGGAAGCCAATACGGGTCTGAGGCTCTTCCAACGGCTGAAGGGCCGCCTGGCACCCACCGAGCAGGGGATGAAGCTCTATGCGGAGATCGACCGCATCTTCGCCGGTGTGCGCCAGGTCGAGCAAGCCGTGGACGCTATTCGGCGCGAGGAGCAGGGGCGACTCGCGGTTGGCGTCATTCCCTCCCTGGCGGGCTCGTTCGTTCAACGCACCACGACCGCCTTCCTGAAATGCCGCCCGCAAGTGTTCTGCTCGGTTCAATCGCTGAACTCGCAGTGGGTCGTGGATCGGCTCGTCGCGCGGAAACTCGATGTCGGGCTGGTGGGCGCGGGTTTCGACAACCCGTCCGTCATCCTCGAGCCGCTGATGGTGCATCCCCTCGTCTGCATCATGCCGCTGGATCATCCTTTGGCCGCCAAGAGCCAAATTGAGCCTCAGGACCTGCACCAGATTCCGTTCGTGACGTTCCATCCGTATGCCTACATCGGTCACGTGATCGACAGGATGTTCGAGACCTACAACGTCAGCGTCTACACTGTTCTCGCCACCAACGTAGCGCCGACACTGTGCGAGTTCGTGGCGGCGGGGCTCGGGGCATCGCTGGTGCATCCGCTGATGCTGGGCGGGCTCAAGAACCGACTGACGGTGAAGAGATTCGAGCCGGAGATCCTCTTCAATTTCCAGCTCTGCCGCAGCGCCGAAAGCAAAGACTCTCCGCTGGTGGAAGCCTTCGCGCAGGCTGCACGGACCACCGCTGAGCAGATCTCGCGCTCGATACTTAGCGAGTCCTAGCCGCTGGGGCTGGAATATTAATGATAGCCGCTTCTAATCATTAGCTTGAAGAGGCAGACGAAGTCCCTCTTAAGTAGGCGATATCCGCTGACAGTCCTGCTTGTGCCACCACCGCGCCCGGCACGCCGATGACGACATCGCGAGATACAAACTCTTCTGATCGATTTACGCGCGAGGCTCGCACCTAGAGGTCGCAGCCTATCTTGCGTCCCCCTCCGAGATGTGGACCCGCGGCTGAAACTTCACCCGATCTACCACAATCAGGCTGATGACGGTTCCTATAGACGAATCACTATAAAGCACACTGGTCAAGAAATGTTCGTAGGCTTCCACGTCAGCAAACTGAACAACCAAAACGACATCCGGGTCGCCAGCAACAAGATAGCACTGCGACACCTCTGGTTGACGGACCATCTTTCGTTTGAAGTTATCCACGACGTCGATGCTCGCTCGAGCTAGGACCACCTGAACAATGACTGTAATTTGCTTCCCCAGCGCCTTCGGATCGACGATCGAGACGTCGGCCACGATTACCTTGCTCTCCCGCAAAGCGCGGACGCGCTTGAGGCACGCAGGCGCTGAAAGCCCCACTCGTTTGGCCAGCTCGACATTCGAAATCTGATTGTCGGTCTGCAGCCAAGTTAGAATCCTCCGGTCGATCGCATCGAGCTTACGCATTGCAGCCTCACGAGAAGCAAAAGAATCGCAGTGATAACGAAATTTATGGTACGTCGTGACGGCCGTTTCTGCGCACAATGTCTTCAATGTCAAATTACCATGGACGCGTGCCAGTCGCGGCTATTGCAAAACGGGGCCGCACCGAAGATCCGTATACACTCGACCTGGAGATCAAAAAATGTCAGACGACGACACAGTCAAACACATCGGCATTTTGGCTCACAGCGCAGAAGGTTCGGCGCTCTGTTACCTTACAGCATGCCACGAAGGCAGCAAACATATGGGGGAGCACACTCACCCGGATATCACTATGTCTGTGATAGCGATGGGACACAGCATGCCGGCGTGGGAGCAAAATGACCTGCGAACCATTCGAGCTATTCTGGCAAAAGCTGTCCTGCGGCTGAAAGCTGCAGGCTGCGATTTCTTTATTTGCCCCGACAATACGGCGCACCTTGCGTTGGAATTCAATGGTCCGCGGCTAGCGCTTCCTGGGCTTCATATCGCTGAGATCGTGGCTATGGCCGCTGCGAAGGGTGGTTTTCGTACTATTGGAGTTTTGGGCACAAGATGGATCATGGAGAGCACGCTCTATCGTAATGTCTTCGAGCGCCATGGTTTGGAATTCGCGGTGCCAACATCCGAAGAAAGGGTTGTGATCCACCAGATTATCTTCAAAGAGTTGAACAACGGGATCTTTCGGCACGAGTCGCGAGAAACATTTCAGCAGATCATCTCGGGGTTGTCACTGCGTGGCTGTGATGCCGTGGTACTGGGGTGCACGGAGATTCCGCTGCTGATCAACGCTGATGCGTCGCCTTTACCGACTCTCGATTCTACGCGGCTTCTTGCAATTGCGGGCGTCACCGTGGCACTCGGAAAGCTGCCGCTGCCAGATTGGGTTGGCGGACCGATCCTTGGTTAGGTCAATCAGCTATGACCCTTTCGAGGGTCGAGCCGTGGGCTGACGCGGCAGTTGCTGTACCCAAGGACGTCGTGACCCTCGACTTCGATGGGGTTGGTGGTGGTGGCGGCGATGAGCCGACAAACCGCCGGCCCGCTGACTCTGGATGGTCAAGGAGCCATGCTCGATCCTCCTATACTTGGTGAGTCCTGGCCGCATGGGAGATCGGCCGGCAGGTCACTGCAGATGCCTGAACCAGATACCACTGCGCGGAGCCTGCATATGCGCTAACAGAACTCACACCCGATCGGGAACGCGACGCACGGGTACCGTGAGGGGAGTCCTCGAGTCAACTATGTGGGCATCCCTTGTAGATGATCCCCGACACTAGAGAGAGGCAGTCCCGCCACGGACCGATGTCATGCGGTAACCAGCCCGCGAATATCAGCGTGATCCATCGTCGTAAAATCAGCACCGCGCGTCGCGTTCCCCATCGGGTGAGATCAGCCCAATCCCAACGGGTGCTCGCTCGCCTGCGGCCAGCTCGCGCCCGTTGACGGAAGCGGCCATATCAGTTGTGAGTTTCCTAGAGGTTGTTCCCTCTCGCTGGGAAGTGGAAGCTGATGTTGCCAAACCTCAGTTTCCTCACCACGGGAGAGAACAACCGTGCAGAAGAATGCTCGTCTGACCCCAAAGGGTCGAGCGCTGATGCTGGCCCGCCTCGAGGTGGGCCGGCATCAGCTCGATGTCGCTCAAGCCATGGGCGTGTCATTGACCACCCTCAAGAAGTGGTTGATCGCGGCCCTCTGCGCTGTCGCGAAACGCTATAACCCTGTGGAATAGGAATTCGATTATTTGACCTTTGAGTAAGCGTCAAGCGCCCCCTAGACTCCAGAGTTCACGGCTGACTCGTCGTAGACAATAACTGCGCACATAGGGGAGATAAGACAATGTCAGGGTGTAAAGCGCGATATTCTAAGCGACACATGCTCGAGCCGGCGTCCGCCATCGTCATGCTGGCGGTGCTGTTGGCCCCAGCCTGGGCGTTGGCACAAACGGCCGTTGCACCCGCCGCTACGTCGACGACCGATCTGGAAGAGGTCATTGTGACGGCGCAAAAGAGATCGGAGTCCTTGCTCTCCGTCCCGGCTGCGGTGACCGCCTTGTCGTCGTCTGATCTTGAGCGTCAGGGAGATGTCCGCCTCACCGACTATGCGGCCAGCGTGCCGGGACTCAATTTGATTTCCTCACAACCCGGGCAGTCCCTCGTCATCATGCGCGGTATCACGACCGGGTTCGGGGCCGCGATTCCGACCACAACCAGCACCTACATCGATGATGTCCCTTACGGTTCGTCGACCGCCAATGCTTACGGGGGCGTCGCTACGCTTGATCTCGACCCTGCAGTGCTCCAGAGCATCGAAGTGCTCCGCGGCCCGCAAGGGACGCTGTATGGCGCAAGCTCGCTGGGCGGCCTGATCAAATACGTCACC
>Ga0182024_10019869_pt1 | contig 12328 bp, 16 predicted proteins | sample P32metaG_FD_120480 | JGI IMG/M metagenome (GOLD analysis project Ga0182024, IMG submission 120480) | Permafrost microbial communities from Stordalen Mire, Sweden - P3-2 metaG (Illumina Assembly) | ecosystem: Environmental > Terrestrial > Soil > Wetlands > Permafrost | place: Sweden: Stordalen...
AGAAACCGCTTGCTGAAAATTGATCGCCAGCGGAGAGAAGTAGCAGCCAGTTACTTCCATGTCCGTCCGCCGTCCGTGGTGCTCCACTGGACGCCATCACCGGCTTGCACGCTGCCGGTCTGTGCCGTGTCGAAGTGAACATGCGCGATGGCCGGTGCGCTGCCGCCCTTGGATGGCAGATCCACTGGCACCCAGGTCGCGCCGCCGTCGGCTGAGTGATAAAGGCGCAGGCCCTCGCCGCCCAGCCAGACCTGATCGCCGAAGACCGAGACCACGCGCATCTTCGTCCGCACATCCGGCAGCACGGCCTGCCACTCCCCATTGCCGAGCGATCGTTCCGCTTGTCCGGAGTCGTTGATCCGCCAGCGCGGCCGCGCGAGGCTCTTGCTAAGGCCGGCCAATCCTGAGCCGCCGAAACCCGACGCTTGTGCCGACGCAGTGGTTGCTGACGCTCCCGTGATGGTTGCTGGCGCTGCCGCCGCCATTGTGGGCGTGGCCGCAGGCGCCGCTTTCGCGGCAGCAGTTGCGGCGTTTAAGCTGTCGAGCTGGGGTTCGGCGCGCAGGCGAGCTGCCGGCCCCATCGCTCCGTGTGCCTGCCCGACGGGCTGCGGCGCGGGCAACGAGGCAAAGCTCTCATTGGCTGGAGCATCGGCAGGCGGCGCCGCCTTCTTGCCGGTTTCAAGCGCGCCGGCACTGACTGTGACCGCATCCTCGCTCTGCTGGGCGGGGGATCCGTCGATCGCTCCGGTGATCGTTCCAGTGGCCGGCGCTGAGACGGCTCCGGGACTGGCGATCGGCTGCGGCGCGCGCTTGCGCATCGCCTGAATCTGCGGGGTGGCGACTTGTGCGGGCTGTGCGGCTGTCACCGGAGGCGGCGGACTGGCCTGGGCGATCAGAGCAGGCTCTCCGGGCGGCGGAGTTCGCAGCTCCGCCTCCCTCTGGTGCAGCACGACCGCTGAACTGACCACCACCACTCCCGCGGCCACCGCGACCCATGGCAGCCAGCCGCGCAGAGGCGGTCGAACCGGAAGCACCCGGGGGCCTTCGAGCGCCGCCGTCTCCGGGCGCGCATCCGCTGCCAGGCTCAGGACCTCGCGGCACTCGGCACACGCAGCGAGGTGCTCCATCACGGCGCCGCGCTCGCGTGCGAGCAGCGCGCCCTCCGCGAAGGCGGCAAGCGAGCCCTCATCGGGATGCGGCCCTACCGGCCTGCTCCGGGCAAGTTCGTCGCGCAGCGGATTGGATGGAGGCTGCTTCACCGGCTTGATTCCTTCCTCCCTCACCTATTTCTCTTGCTCATCTATGGAACGATTCGACTGGCGATTCTTGCTTCAGAGTTGCAGCCACGTCGATATTCAGGTCCCGCACGTCCAGCTCCTGCATCCGCTCGTCGCACTCGCGCGAGCTGAGCCCAGCCGCCTGCAGCCGCTTGCGGACGCGTTTGCGCAGCGTGCGGGCCAGGCGATCCAGTCTCCGGCTGATGGTGGATTCATGCACGCGCAGCTGGCGCCCAATATCGGCCAGGGTGCGCCGATCCAGATACCACGATGCCAGCAGGAAGCGCTCCTCGGCGTCCAGCTCCGCCAGCGACTGCGCGACCGCCGCGCCCATGGCGCTGTGCGGCTGCGGGTTGTCCTCCGCAGGCTGCGCCGCGAAGCCGACCCCGGCCTCCAACTGCTCGTCCAGGCTGACCTCCCGCGACCGCGCGCGATAGCGGTCGATATACCGCCGCGAAAGCACGGCCCGCAGCCAGCCCTCCAGTGAGCCGCGGCCCATGTAGTGATCCAGCTTGCACCGGCGTTCTCCGTCGCGGTTCGACACTCCATACAGCTCGGCGTAGAGCTCATCGGCGAGTTCGCGCCCGGTGGCGTCATTCTTCGCGATGCGGTAGGCCGCATCATAGAGCGGCACGCGGAACCGCGTGAGAAACGCCTCCCAGGCGGCCTCATTCCCGTCAGCGCAGGCGCGCGCCAATACCAGGTCCGCGACATGCAGGCCGGCGATGAGTTCACCCCGCTCCGACGACTCACCGGCGTAGCGAAGCACAGCCTCGGCCACGATCTGGTGGAAGCGCTCTGCGGAGATGCCGTAGCGCTCGCCGCCGGAGTCGGCATACCGCTTCGAGATCGCCGCGCGCACGGAGTCCTCTGCCACTCCAGGTTCGGCGGGAGGCGCAACTTCCGGGGACATAGGCACCGATCCTAGCAAAATTCCTTGCAAGAAACCTCTTCGCGCTCGTTCCTGCTCTGTGCGGGGCGGAAAGTCCCGCACATGGGAGGAATGTATGACGATCGAACGGCCGGTTCTGTTGCGATATCTCCGCGAAGCGCAACATGTGCACGTGTGCCGCAAAGGCGCCGCAGTCCCTTTACCCAGCCTCGCCAACCGGGTCGCCTTGAGGACGATTTCCCTCACCCTGTTGTGTGCCTGCCTAACTGTTCCAGCCGTCGCCGCAGGTCCGGTTCCCGCCCCAACGACCTACAAGGTGCTGCCGGCGGTGGTGCGCGGAAATCTCGCGATCTACCCCATCGTCTCCGCGCGCTCCTACGACACCAAACTCTTCCTGACGCTGGACGAGGGCATCCGCTCCGGCCAGGTCACGATTGCGGAGAACGGAACCCGAGCCGGGCTTGTCCATCCCGGCCAGGCAATGCCCGCGCACCAGCAGAGCGCTGAGGTGAATCGCCTGGTGCTCTACAACGACTCCGACCAGCCTCTGCTTCTGCTCGCCGGCGAGATCGTCACTGGCGGCAAGCAGGACCGCATCATCGGGTCGGACCGCATCATCCCCGCCAAGGCCGGCCCCATCGACCTGAGCGTCTTCTGCGTCGAGCCGGAGCGCTGGACTGGCGCGAAGTCCACCTTCGGCTCCCTCAGCCAGCAGATGGCGCAGCCCGGAGTGCGCGCGCCGGCGATGGTCCAGCAGGACCAGGGCATGGTATGGGACAGCGTGCGCAGCTCCAACGCGAAGGCCGAGGCGCAACTAAGCGGCGCCGCGGCGGCGAGCGTGCGCGGAACCAGCTCCTATGCCGGCGTCTTCGCCAGCCCTCCGGTCGAGAAGATGATCGGCGGCTACGGCGGCGCGCAGAGCGAGCAGGCCATCCTGCAGCAGCTGCGCGACCGGGGCGCCGTGGGAGTGGTGGTTGCGATCGACGGCCGCGTGCTGTGGGCCGATGTCTTCGCCGGCACGGACCTGCTGGCGAAGTATTGGCCGAAGCTGATGAGCAGCTATGTGGCCGAGGCAGTGACCGCCGGAGCGGGCGGGGCCGCGCCCAGCGCGGAAGAGGCAGAGGCGTGGATGAACCAGCTGAGCGGCCAGCGGGAGGTGGCGGAGACGGAACCGAACGTCTATCGCCGCACCGACATCACCGGGGCCGGGTACCGCGTTCTTGAGCTGCAATCCCTGTTGCCGGGGACGGGGTTCCCGGTGCACGTCACCAAGATCCTCGAGCAGAACAGCCCCGCGACACGTCCATGGGAGGATCGCGAAATTCTGCGATGAGACTCGCGCGATGCTGTCCGGGCTCCCAGGGTGGAGCGCGAATGGTGTAGCACGAACATGGGCCGAGCGAGAGAGCCGTAGAAGGCGGTTAGAGCGCGCTACTGTTGGTCGCAGAGCAAGGAAGTCCCGACCGCGCGCGATGGCGGGACACCGCAGATCACTGTGCCGTCGATTCTCGACCATGATCGAGGTCTAGCTGTCGGTGAGTTCGGCGTCCTTCGTCTCCGGGATCAGCAGCAGGCCGAGCATGGTGAGCACCGCGGAGCCTGTGAGATAGTAGCCGACGTATTGCAAGCCCAGGCTGGTGGCCAGCCACGTGGCCACGTACGGCGCCAGCGACGCGCCCAGAATCCCGGCCAGGCTGAAGGCCAGCGAGCTTCCGGTATAGCGGACTGCAGTAGGAAAGAGCTCCGAGACAATCGTGCCAAGCGGACCGTAAGTGAAGCCCATCAGCGACAGGCCCACGGCCATCATGGTGACCGCCCCGACGGTTCCCGCGGTGAAGAGCGGGGCGAACACAAACCCGAAGAGTGCGATGAGGATCGAGACGGCGAACATCACAGGACGGCGGCCACGCTCGGCCAGCAGGGCGGAGATGGGGATCGTGAGCGCGAAGAAGAGAATGCCGAAGAGCTGGATCAACAGGAAGCGGTCGCGGCTGTAGTGCAGAGCGGTGGTCGCCCAGGAGAGCGCGAAGACCGTCATCAGATAGAAGGGAACGAAGGTGGAGAGGCAAACCAGAATCCCAGCCAGCAGAGCACGGGCGTGCCGGCGCAAGACGGTGAACATCGGGACGCCGACCGGCTCGGCGCGCTCGATTGAGGCCTGGAAGACGGGCGTCTCAGTGATGGCCAGGCGGACGTAGAGGCCCAGCAGCACCAGCACGGCACTGGCGAGGAAGGGCAGGCGCCAGCCGAAGGCGAAGAACTGCCGGTCGGTGAGCCAGTGCGAGAGCAGCAGAAAAGTTCCTCCGGAGAGCAGAAAGCCGATGGGCGCGCCCAGTTGGGGGAACATGCCGTAGAAGGCGCGCTTGTGCGGCGGGGCGTTTTCAACGGCGAGCAGCACGGCGCCGCCCCACTCCCCGCCCAGGCCGATGCCCTGGCCGAAGCGGCAGATCGCCAGCAGCAGCGGCGCGGCCAGGCCGATGGCGTTGTATCCCGGCAGCGCGCCGATCGCGAAGGTCGAGAGGCCCATAGTGGAGAGCGCAAGCACCAGCGTCTTCTTGCGGCCGATGCGATCGCCGAAGTGTCCGAAGAGCGCGGAGCCAACGGGGCGCGCCACAAACGCAACGCCAAAGGTTGCCAGCGAGGCCAGCCTCGCGGAGGCGGGACTGGCCGCAGAGAAGAAGAGGCGGGGGAAGACGAGGACCGCCGCAGTGGCAAAGATATAGAAGTCGAAGAACTCGACCGTGGTGCCCACCAGGCTGGCGAAGAGGACCTGGCGGGGCGTATTGATCTGCTTGCGCGGCGTTTCGTCTGTCATTATCCCGGGAACTTGCATTCTATTCGACTAGCTTCTCCGTTGGCGAGGCACGGGACTCAGGCCCTCGCGGAGGTCCACTTCGTCCACCTTGCGAATAGACTTGTCTGGACGGATTCTGACTGTTTCCTCAGTCGGCGGTGGGCTCGGTGGCAGGAATGATAGGATTTGGCGGTGCTCTCGGCTGGGTCATCTTTGGTGCGGTCGCAGGCCTTCTGCTCGCACACGGATTCGGCTACCGCGCCTTGTTCCCCACCGTCGGCAGCTTCCACGTCATAGCATTTCTGTTAATTTTGCTGCTAGGTGGTAGGCTGCAACCGTTGATGTCTCGTCACCTCTGATGGCGAACCTGAATCGCCCATCGCCGACTTCTTCCCCAGGGTCGGCGTCGAGGTGGGCAACGAACTCTTCTGGTACATCCTCGATGGCGAGCCAGAGCCGGTCAACGGATATATCGATCTCGACGAGAAGACGCCAGGGCTGGAATTGACGGTCAATGAGGAATCTTTGAAGCGCTTTACGATCATCGAATAAACACCGCGAGCTGAGCTGGTACGCGCTGCAGCGAGAGACTGCAATAGGGAGGGGCTTGCGTGGCTGAGACAGTGGCGATATTGGGCCTTGGGACAATGGGCGGCGGCATGGCGGCGAACCTGCTGAAGGCGGGCTTCCCGCTGGCGGTATACAACCGGACAGCTGCGAAGGCACAGCCGCTGGCGGAATTGGGCGCGCGGCTGGCGAAAACACCGGCGGAGGCGGTCACAGGCGCGAAGTTAGTGATCTCCATGCTGGCCGACGACGCAGCCTCGCGCTCGGTATGGCTGGGCGAGAATGGCGCGCTGGCCGCCGCGGAGAAGGGCGCGATCCTGATCGAGTCGAGCACGGTGAGCCCAGCGTGGGTCATGGAGCTTGCCGGCCGGGCGGCGGCGCATGGGGCGGAGTTCCTGGACGCACCGGTGACCGGCAGCCGCATGCAAGCGGAGGCGGGCCAGCTCTGCTTCCTGGTGGGGGGCAGCGAGGCCGCGCTGGCCGCTGCGACACCAGTGCTGAAGGCGATGAGCAAGGAGATCATTCCGCTCGGCCCGGTGGGCAGCGGCGCCAAGCTGAAGCTGATTAACAACTTTCTGTGCGCAGTGCAGATCGCCTCTCTGGCCGAGGGGCTGACGTGGATCGAGCGCAGCGGCCTAGACATCGACAAGGCGCTCGCGTTCCTGAAATCCGGCGCGCCGGGCAGCCCTTTGCTTGCGGCAATCTCAGCGCGCATGGCTGCCCAGAGCTATGCGGTCAATTTCCAGCTGCGGCTGATGGCCAAGGACATCCGCTATGCGGAGAACGAAGCGGCCAGCTGCGACGTTGAGCTGGGCACGGCTATGGCCGCGCGCCGGCTGTTTGAAGACGCCATTGAGAAGGGCTACGGCGACAAGGACATGTCGGCGGTGATCGAACCGCTGCGCAACAGGTAGGCCTATGCAGCTGCGCGCAGACGCTGCGTGCGATAGACCAGCGTGAGCGCGGTGACCGCGCCGCAGGTGATGATGCTGGCGATCATGCCCAGAGTCAGCGCCTGATCGTGCTCGTAGATTCCATGCACAATGCCGATGGCCTGCAGCACGTTGAAGCCGCCGAAGGTGATCAGCGAGACCCCCTCATCGCTCTTCTTGCGCCAGACGGCAATCGCCTGAGGCACGAAGAGCGCCGCATTTCCCAGCAACCCGAGACCGAAGGCCCAGGCGACAATCTCTTTCATAGTCTTCTCCGGATTGCATTGCCGGCGCTGCTATTGCTCGCGTATTCCTCGCGCATCGGGGTGAAGATGTCCAGCACTTCGGAGTCTTCGAGCGCGGAGGCCTGGTGCTTGACGCCGCCCGGCACGAGGAAGCAGTCGCCGGCACGCGCGTCAACTATCCCGCCGGGATGTTCAAAGCGGATCTGTCCGCTGACGACGTAGACCATCTGCTCATGCGGATGGCTGTGCCGCGTGCCCACCCAGCCACTGGTCATGGAGTGGCGCACCAGCATCATGCTGGAGCTGTAGGACATCACCTGGCGGCGCAGGCCAGGCTCGGGCGTGGTCATCGTCTGATTATTCGACGGGATGACTTCTATGGTTGCGGACATGCACACTCCTTCTTTGCTCAGGGGCGCGGCTCTAGCCCCTGAGGTCATCGCTCGACCGGTTCGCATGCTTTTCTCGTCACAGCCCGCTCAGAACTGCGCCCGGTTATTCATCTGGGTGATATCGGGCAGCTTGCCGCCTGATTCGATGGTAACGCTTCCGCCCCTGGCGTCAGCGCCGGCTGGAACCGTGAGCGTGCCCGCTCGGTGCAACGTGTATCGGCTGCTCGTAACCTGCAAAGTGGCCGGACAAGCCACCCGAGTTTGTCGGTCAAGCACACCTAGAAATGCAACGCTGCCCGCCTGCGCAGCCGAAGCGCCGCGGTCCGCCGCCTGGCTGCGGGCAATGGGTTTATCATCCTGAACGATGGCGGCGGTGGAGATGCTCGAACGGCAAAAGCTCGAACGGATGTGGATCGGCGCGCAGGAGTGGGGTCTCGGCCGGATGGACAACATCGGTGCTCGGCAGCTCCCTCCTCACCTGGCAACAGGCCTGCGCGGCGAGCAGGCTGCGCTCTTCGAATTGCGCCGCCGCGGGATCGTCATCGTCGCCCGGCGCTGGACCAGCCCGCGGGTGCTGGGCGATGTCGACCTGATCGGCTGGGAGGGCGAAACGCTCTGCTTCATCGAGGTGAAGACGCGCACCGCGCGCGACCTGGCGCCCGCCGAGGTGCAGGTGGACGAGGACAAGCGCCGTACGCTGCGCAGCCTGGCGCGCGCCTACCTGCGCACGTTTCCCGAGAGCGAACGTAGCACCATTCCCGTGCGCTTCGATGTGGTGTCCGTCTACCTGCTGGGCGGCGCGCCGGAGTTTGACCTCTTTCCCGGGGCGTTCGACTGGCGGTGATCGGCGGCAAGTACGCCGGCGCGGGCACCCCGCAGGCCGCTTCGGTGTCTAATGGACAGGGAGTTTTGTAAGAAAAAGTTCTGGGCAAGTTCCAACGGAGGAGCCTTTCGATGACGCTGCTGAATGCACCGGAGTTCGACGAACGCAAGGAGACGACGCGACGCAATCTTCTGATCGGGTCCGGCGTTGCGGTGCTGGCGATTGCGCTGATCGCGTTTGCCGGATTTGCGCTGGGCCATGGCTGGTTCTTCATGAACCTTCCTGCCGAGCGCAGAGTAGGCGTCTTCCTCGCCGCGGTGCAGGCGCAGGATTACGCAAAGGCCTACGGCATCTTTTATAACGACCCTGACTGGCAGCAGCATCCAGACAAATACAAGGACTACCCGCTCAAGCGCTTTACCGAGGACTTCTCCACCCAGAGCGACTGGAAGGGTCCGGTGAACTCCTACCACGTTGATTTTTCCAAGCGCAATGAGACAGGCACGGTGGTGCGCGCGACCATCAACGGATCGATTCCGCTCACGCTGAACTACCAGCGCTCCGATGGCACGCTGTCGTTCTTCCCTTACGAGCTGACCCGGAAAATCTAGCTGCCTGCCGCGATTGCGTCGCGCTGGACGGCTTTGAGCTCAGGCAGAATGTATCGCTTCCGCGTGCCCGACGGCGAGACCGTCCGCTTCACTGACCTGAACCTCGGCCCGCAGGCCTTCACCGCCGCACGCGACTTCGGCGACTTCCTCATCTGGCGCCGCCAGCTCATGACTTCGCCGACTGGCGATGTGGGAGCCCATGGCCTGCCCAGCTACCAGCTCGCCTGCGTGGTCGACGACGCCTTTCAAGGAATTACGGACGTCGTCCGCGGCGGCGCCGACCTGCTCAAATCCACCGCCCGCCAGATCCTGTTGCAGCGCGCACTCTCGCTCGCAACGCCCGCCTACTTCCACACCGCGCTGCTGCGCGACGAACACGGCGTCCGTCTGGCTAAGCGCCACGACGCCCTCGCCATCCGCACCCTGCGCGCGCAAGGCCTCACCCGCGCGATGGACTGGCATTGATAAGCGGCGACTCGGCCAGTCACTGAGTCGATCAAGATCAGCCGCCTGAACGTCTCGTCCCTCTTTGCTGACTTGCTGACCTGCTGACTGCTGACTTGCCGACTTGCCGACTTGCTGCCTCTACGCTTCCATCGCGCCCGAGTACACCGCCATGCCCGCCACCGCGTCCACGCCCATCGCATCCAGCGCGTCCACCTCCGCGCGTTCCTTGATTCCGCCCGCGACGATCAGCTGCTTCGCCGTGCATGCACGCAGCACCGCCGCAACGTCCATGGGAAAGCCGGACATCGTTCCCTCGGTGTCCACATGGGTGTAGAGGAACGCCGCGCACGAGTCCTCCAGCCACGTCACCGCCTCCTCGGGCGTCAGGTCCACCTGCTCCTTCCACCCGCGCACCGCGACCCGCCCCGCCTTGGTATCGACTGAGAAGCACAGCGCCGCCTCGCCCAGCGCGCGCTTCAGCTCCTCGGCAAACTCAAGGCGAATCAGCTTGTGCCTCCTCAATTTGGGTGCCCCAGGTCTCAATTCTGAGACCAGGGAATCATCGTCTGCACCGAACAGACTCGACCCGTAGATCACCCGCTTGGCCCCTGCGTCCAGCAGCCTGCGCCCGTCGTTCGCGTCCTTGAGCCCGCCGCCCACCTGGCACGGCAGCCGCCCGCAGATCATCTCGATCAGCGCGCGGTTCTCGCCCTGCCGCATGGCGGCGTCGAGGTCGATGAGTTGGACCAGCGGGTATTTTGCGAATCGCTCCAGCCAGTACTCAAAGTCGTCGAAGGCCAGCTTGAGCTTCTCGCCCTGGACCAGCTGCACAATCCGTCCGCCCATCAAATCGATTGAAGGAATCAGCATGCGTCCATTGTCTCAGGCCGCACGGCGTCGTTTGCCCGTGAAGATCCGGACCGCCAGCCAGAACAGCAGCGCATTCAGCGCCATGCCCAGCAACACGCCGGACCAGTACATCTGCCCCAGCGGCAATCGCCAGGGGCCAAATATCGCGTCCGTCAGCGGCTGCATCAGGATGAAGCCGGGCTCAAGCGCGCAGAGCGCAAAGATCCGGCAGCGATAGCCCGCGGTCGAGACCGCGAACGACTCGCCGCCCATCAGGCACAGAGTTCCGGCAATCTGGATCGCCCAGAAGATTCCCCACGCTAGTCTCCGCATCCGCGCAGACTAGCACGCCCGCCCATGCGCGCGTCTTCATCCGCCCACGGCGAGCGCCAAAAACCTCAGTTTTCTTTGGGATCGGTTCCACCGCAGCGGATCGTATCAGACACTCTTGCCTGCCGAGCGCCGTTCCTAGGCCGTTTGCGCCTCAAGCTGCCACTGCGGCACCACCATCGGCCGGCTCAGCTCAAACTGCAGAAACTCCACTCCGGGCCTCTGGTGTTCATCCACCCGGTAGCGCGCTCCCTCGTGCGAAACCACAAAGCACCCGCCCTGCGGCCGCCAGATCAGAAACTCGTCCGCGATCGCGTCCAGCAGCGGCAGCCATCCACGCACGTTGATGCGCTGCTCGGCTGGCGCCTCGCCCCAGATCGCCAACGGCCAGATCGTCTTCACGCCTTGCACCGTAAAAGCGGCATGGCAGTCGCCGCGCGGCTTTACCTGGCACAGCCGGAGCTCGTCGAGTTCCTCCGGATGAATCCGCAACTGGAGAATGTCAAGCATGTGACCGTCCCGTCCTCGGCGCTGTGATCTAAGAATGAATGAAGTCGGGTCTTCAGCGAGCCCCTGGAGCCCTGGGTGCAAGAAAAACTGGCCTGATGCTTCCCAGTATAGGAACGACACCCCTGTGAATTGCTACAACTTTCTGGTGAGGGAACATCGTTGCCAAACAAGCCAGCTTTGCACATGCCCGTGGAATGGAGGCTAAAGCACCATCGCAGCGCGCTAGTTGCGCTCTGCCTTCCATTTGCCGCGCCAAGTCGTCAGCACGGCAGCCGTACGCTCACCCCGGCCCGCGCCAGCTCCGCCTTCAGCGCGCGTGAGTCCGTCACGCCGAAGTGGAAGATGCTGGCCGCCAGCGCCGCATCCGCCCGGCCAGCGCCGAAAACCTCCGCAAAATGCTGCGCACTACCCGCGCCGCCCGAGGCAATCACCGGGATCTGCACCGCCGCGCTCACCGCCGCCGTCAGTTCGCAGTCGAACCCCCCACGCATCCCGTCGGTGTCCATGCTGGTCAGCAGGATCTCGCCCGCACCGCGCTCTTCGGCCTCGCGCGCCCATTCGACGACGCGACGGCCTGTGGGCTTGCGTCCGCCGGCGATATAGACCTCGGCCTCTTGCGCCGATTTGTCTCCTCTGCGCGCATCGATGGCCACGATGACGGCCTGCGCGCCGAAGCTTCCGCCGATCTCGCCGATCAGCTCTGGCCGAGCGATGGCCGCAGAGTTGATGGAGACCTTGTCGGCTCCTGCGACAAAAACAGCTTCCGCGTCTTCGGCCGTTCGCACACCGCCGCCCACGGTAAACGGAACAAAGAGTCTTGCAGCAGCCCGCTTCACGGTTTCGAGCAGCGTGCCGCGACCCTCGTGCGTGGCCGTAATGTCCAGCAGAACGATCTCGTCCGCACCGGCGGCGGCGTGGCGGTGCGCCAGCTCGGCAGGGTCGCCCGCATCAATGATGTCCACGAACTGGACACCTTTGACCACTCGGCCGCCGCGCACATCCAGGCAGGCGATGATTCTCTTGGTCAGCATGGTCTCCTCGCTCTCAATGAGACCGTCATCCTGAGCGCAGCGAAGAACCCCTGTATTTGCTTTTGATCCGCGTTCATCCGTGTCAATCCGTGGTTCAGATTTGTAAGAAATTCTTCAGCACCTGCAGCCCCGTCTCTGCCGACTTCTCCGGATGGAACTGCACGCCCATCACGTTGCCGCGCTCGACCGCAGCGGTAAAGCCTCCGCCGTAATTCGTCACGGCGGCTGTGTCGCCGGAGAGCGGCGCGCGCCAGGAGTGCGTGAAGTAGACGAAGGAGCCATCCGTCACGCCGCGCAGCAGCCGCGAGTCCGGGCGGATTGCTTCGAGCGAGTTCCAGCCCACATGCGGTGACTTGAGCGGCTCGCCTGCAAATTCTTCGGGAAAGCGCTCAACCATTCCGGCGAAGTGGCCCAGGCCAGCAATCTCCGGTGCCTCTGTGGAACCCGCATACAGCCACTGCAAACCCACGCAGATACCCAGAAACGGGGCGCCCTTCGCGACGGCCTCGCGCACCGCATCGGTCAGGCCCAAGTCGGCGAGCAACTGAGTAGCCTGGAAGTGCCCGACGCCCGGCAGTACAATCTTCTCCGCGTGCAGCACATCCTCCGGCCGCTGCGTCACCACCAC
>Ga0182024_10019870_pt1 | contig 12328 bp, 10 predicted proteins | sample P32metaG_FD_120480 | JGI IMG/M metagenome (GOLD analysis project Ga0182024, IMG submission 120480) | Permafrost microbial communities from Stordalen Mire, Sweden - P3-2 metaG (Illumina Assembly) | ecosystem: Environmental > Terrestrial > Soil > Wetlands > Permafrost | place: Sweden: Stordalen...
CACGGCCGTTCGTGAAGGTCAGGCCACACCCGGTGAGGTCGGCGGGCGAGTCGGTGCGGAGCACGACGTAGGCGCACGAATAGTCCGGGCTCCGGTGCATCGCATCGGAGCCATCGAGCGAGAGCGAGGTTGGGAATCGGATGTCGCGCACATCCAACGACACGATCCTCATCGGTTCGATCCTGACTCTAAGGTCACGCAATCGGCCTGCGTCGGGCGCTGCCGATCGTGAACACGAAGCCGCGTGTGGATGGCAAGCCCATCCGGGGCGCCGGCTCGCACGATGACGTAGGCCGACGCGCAGCCCGGGTTGCGGTTCATCGCATCAGAGCCGTCGTGGTTGCGCGACGTGGGGAAGCGGACGTCGTAGGTCTCGACCCCGACGATCCGGCTCACGAGAGCCTCATTCGGCCTGCACCTCGCCGCCGATGACGCGCGCCATGATCAGGGCGACCAGGATCACGCCGCCGATCATCGCCTGGATCCAGTAGTTGTTCACGTTGCCCAGGTCGAGGATGTTCTGCACCAGGCCGATGAGCACGACGCCGCAGGCGCAGCCCAGCATGCCGCCGCGCCCGCCCTTCAAGCTTACGCCGCCGATCACGGCGGCGGCGAAGATGTAGAAGATGATCCCCTCGGAGTATCCCTGCGTGCTGGCGACCGCCGACGTGCGACCGGCCTCCATCATGCCGCCGATCGCGGCGAGCATGCCGCCGGCGACGTACACGCCGATGCGGATGCGGTCGACGCGAATGCCCGCGGCCCGCGCGGCCTCGCGGTTACCGCCGACCGCGTAGATCTCACGCCCGATCCGGTGGTAGCGCAAGAACAGTCCCACGCCGATGAAGATCGCCGCGGTGACCACCACCGACACCGGAACCTGCCCCCAGTATGCAGCGCCAACGTAGGAGAACGCCGACGGCAGGTCGTACAACGACTGGCCATTGACGATGCCGTCCTGAAAGCCATACAGGATGATCGTCATCGCGAGCGTGAAGATGAACCCGTTGAGGCGGCACTTGACGATCATCACACCGTTGATGAGGCCGACGATGAGACCGACGGCGAGCAGAGCGAGGATGCCGGCGGCCGGGCTCCAGCGTGTGCCGAGGCCGAATTGGGCCGTCCCCACCATCAGCCACGCCGCGACCATCGGCGCGAGGCCGTAGGTCGACTCGAGTGACAGGTCCATGCCGCCGACCATGATGATCAAGGCCTCGCCGACCACGGCCACGCCGAGCGCCGAGCTCTGTTGGCCGACCTCGGCCAGGTTCGAGACCGTGAAGAAGACCGGGCTCACGATCGAGCCGACGATGAGGAGCACGACGATCACGGGCAACAGCGCCGCGCCGCGCACGAATGCGACCGCAGCCACGCGGCGATTTCGTTGCTCAAACGGCGCGCTGGGCTCGGGGGTGGTCGCGGTTTCCGGGTCGCGGACGTCGGTCATCGGTTTCTCTCCACGGTCACTAGGCCCTCGGTGGCTGAGATCAGTTCCTCGTCGTCGTACGGCGGCTCGGTGAACTCGGTGAACACCTCGCCGCGAACTAGCACGACGACGCGATCGCAGATTTGCAGGTCGCCGAACTCGTCGCTTGCGAGCAGCAGGCTGGCGCCGGTGTTGCGCGTGACGTCGGCGAGCGCCGCCAGCAGCAGCTCCTTCGAGGCGACATCGACGCCGCGCGTCGGCGTGATCGCGACGATCAGCTTCGGCTCGCTCGCCAACGCGCGGGCAACGGTGACCTTCTGCTGGTTGCCGCCCGAGAGCTCGTCGACGGACTGATTCAGGCCGCGTGACACGAGTGAAAGCTGTTTGGCGAGCGGGCGAGCGGCGTTCATCCGCGCGGATGGGGTGAGAAACCCGAAGCGCCCCGCGAGATGGCGCGCGATGCTCATCGTCATGTTCTCGGAGATGCCGAGCAGCCCGACGACGCCCTCGAGCCAGCGATCTTCGGGTATGTATCCGATCCCTGCTGCAAGTGCCTCAGCCGGACGGCGGGGCGGCAGCGTCTTTCCGTCGAAGCGGATCGTGCCGGACTGGTAGCTGTGGGATCCTACGATCACCCGCCCGAGCGTTGCCACGCCGGCTCCCAAGAGGCCTGTGAGGCCGACACGCTCACCAGCGTGCACGGTCAGGGAGGCGCCCATCAGCGATCCGCGCCCTGACTGAGCGACAATCTCGCTCACCACAAGCAGGTCCTCCGAGACCACCTGGCGTCGGGCGCGCGCGGTGGTAGAGGCCGCCCGCGCGGCGGTCACCGGAAGGGCGATGTCGCCGACCATCGCGCTGACGAGCTCCTCGTTGGTCAGCGTCGGGGTGGGGGCGGTCAAGACCACCTCGCCGTCACGCAGCACGACGACGTCGTGGCAGATCTCGAAGACCTCCTCGAGATGGTGCGAGATGTAGAGGACCGCGACACCTGCGTCCACGAGGCCGCGAACCCGATCGAACAGCCGGCGCACACCGTCGCGTTCGAGTGCCGCCGTCGGCTCGTCGAGCAGGAGAATGCGCGTGCCTCGCGCAAGCGCGCCGGCGATCTCGACGATCTGACGCTGCTCGACGGTGAGCGTGAGGCACTCCACGTCGGGATCGACGTTGAAGTCCCACTCACGCAACACGCGCCGCGTTTCGGCGCGCATTGCGCGCCAGTCGACGGCCCCGTGGCGGCGCGGCTGGCCGCCGAGGAAGATGTTCTCGGCGACCGTGAGCTGGGGCACCACCATCGAGTGCTGGAAGACGGTCGCGATGCGGCTTCGCCATGCGCGGATGTTGGCGAGCGGCGGTGCGGGCTCGCCGTCGAAGCGAAGCTCACCTGAATCCGGGGCGAGCAGGCCACAGAGGATCGAGACGAGCGTCGATTTACCTGCCCCGTTACGGCCCACAAGGCCGAGGCAGCGACCCGGTCGGAGCGCGGTATCGACGTTGAGCAACGCCTGTGTGCTGCCGAAGCGCTTGCTGACGCCGATCGCCTCGACGACCGGTTGGGTCTGTGCGCTGATCGAAGGCTGGGCCGGTGCGCTCATGGCTGGTGTGATTAGCGCGAAGGCGCGCCGCTGGCGAGCGAGCGGCGCGATCCCATCGCCGATGCGAGGACCGTGCCGCTCGCCGATACCAGTTGCGTGCTATGCCTTCGGTACGCCCGCGCAGACTCCGCCGTGGGCCGCGCCGTACGAGTTGCCCCACAGGCTGGCGCTGCTGACCGGGGTGGTGATGACCGTGCCCGGTGCACCCGGAACGCCCTTACCGCGCAGGGTAATCGCAGCCTTCGTGACGAACGGCGCCACGATCGGGTCGGCCAGGTTCGTGTCTCCCGCGTAGGTCACGTCCGACAACGCCGGAGCGCCAACGCCGGGGTCCCCGACCTTCAGCTTGACGCCCTTCGCCGCGTCGAGCGCGTAGGTGATCGCGGCCTGCGCGTAGAGGTTGGCGGGTTGTGATGACGCGAAATTCAGGTCTCCGCGCTGGATGTCACACATCTCGTACGCGACGCCGTCGTCGCCACCCAGGAGCACCTTGCCGGTGAGACCCTTGGCGGCAATCGACGCGATCGCCGCGGGGTCAGGCCCGCTGTACTGGTCGTAGATCGCCTTGATCGCCGATCCGTGGGCGGCGAGAGCCGTCTCGATGTCGGTCGCGGCTGTGGCCTCAACCCACACGGTCGGATCCGCCAGGACCTTGACGCCCGGGTCGTTCGCCTTCATGCACGCGTTGAAGGCGTTCGTGCGGTCGGCGCCGTTGGAGGACGTGAGATCGCCCTCGATGTCGACCACGTAGCCCGACTTCACGTAATGGCTGATGTAGAGGCAGGCGTCCTCGCCGTACTCGAGGTTGGACGCGCGGTCCACGATGTAGACCTTGCCGACGCCGACGATCGTGTCAAGGGAGATCAACTGCACGCCCTTCTTGGCGGCGTAGGTGATCGCGGGCCCGAGGCTCACAGCGGTCTCGGGATTGACGATCACGGCCTTGGCGCCCTCGTTCACGAGGTCCTCGACCTGCGTGTTCTGAAGGCTGGCGTTCGTGCCTGCGAGCAGCGGCCCGAGCAGCTTGACGTTGGCCGCCTTCGCGTCGGCGGTCTCGTATCCGATGTAGGCCGACCAGAAAGCGGTGTTGTTGTAGGTCAGGGCGACGCCGATCGACGTTGGCGCAGCCGCGGCCTTGGCCGTATGAGCCGAGGTCGCGGCCGGCAGACTGACGACCGCCACCGTGGCAGCGAGCGCAATCGCAGCGCCGAGCGCACCCAGCCGCCGCTTGTGAAATCTCATATTCTCTCCTCCGTTGTCCCAAGCCCATGGGGCTACTGATGCAATGCCCCACGCCTCGCGTAGGGTTGATTCGCGGATGACCATACATCGGACGATTACAGCATGTCAAGCCCTTGCATATGGCCAATTTCGCCCTTGGTGCGGCGTCATCTGCCCTGAATCATCCGATCTATGGCTGTCAAAGATCGGGGCATTGGGCGGAAGTGCTGCCCAGGGCCGCGGAATAACTGGCTGTGTCTCGCCTCAGTTCGAGGCAGGAAAGTCCACGGCGACACCGCCTCAAGCGGGCGGGGGGACGTGTGGTCGATGGACTTCGTCTCTTAGGCCGCCTTGCGGTCGCGTTCAGTCGATGATGGTGACCGGGACGCCTGAGCTGATGTGGTCTCCAAGCCAGGTGATGTCGGCCGTCTGAAGGCGCACGCATCCATGAGAGACGGCGGTACCGGGGGTACCGCCGATGTTGGCAATGCCGTGCAGGGCGACCTGCCCGGGACCGCCGTCGAATTCCGCGAGCGCGTTTGAACGGGCGCTCAGCGCCAGCGCGAATGGGGCGCCGGATGCCTCAGCACTGAGTGGGACGGTTTCCTCGACAAAGAAATGGCCAGTCGGAGTGGGGGTCGATGGCTTGCCGACCACCGCCAGGAACGTACGCGTGATGTGGCCGTCGTCAAAGACGACCACCTGGCGGGAGGAAAGGTCGACGACGATCCGCCAGGCGGTGACGGTCGACGACACGCTTGCAGCCTCGATCCAGCCGGTGTGGCTGTCCGGCCGCCCGGGGAGCAGCACATCGAGCCACCGTGTGCCATGGGTTTCCGTGCTGCCGACGACGGGAAGGACGGTGCGCTCGCCGGTGATCGGACGGACTTCATTGACCTCGCCTGCCGACCCAGAGGCGGTGTCTGCTCTGTCGAAGGCCTCGGTGTCGTGGTTGAGGATCGCCAGTGGTTGGGTGGCTGGCGCACGCGGAAGGGGCGCGGGCGCCCCACTCGCGGACGTCGCCGCCACGAACGACACGGCTGCCGTGAGACAGCCGGCCACGCACAGGCTGTGCCTGATCGAGGGTTTCATCACGGTCAGCCCGTGAACGCCGGGGGCTTGTTCGCCGTCGGCACGACCGGCTTCGGCGTGACCGGCTTCACGATCTTGTGGCGCGGCGGCGTGACGGCCTTCGGCTTCACCGACTTGTGCTTCTTCGGTGCCGGAGTCTTTGGCTTGGCGGCGCCGCCCGCGCCGGTCCCACCCGTGGAGCCCTTGGTCGTGCCGCCGCCGGTGGTGCCCGCTCCCGTGGTCGTGGTCGACCCTCCGCCCGTGGCGGTACCCGTTGTGGTGCTGCCTCCGGTGCTCGCCGCGCACGTGGCCCTGGTGATCGTGTTGGTGTCGAGCGTGACGGCGCCGTTACGGGCCAGCGCGCTGCCCTGCAGTGTCGCTCCGGTCGTCATCGTGATCGACGTGAGCGCGAGGATGTTGCCGACGAACGAGCTGCTTGTGCCGATCGTCGCCGAGCTGCCAACCTGCCAGTAGACGTTGCAAGCCTGCGCTCCGCCAATCAGGTTGATTTGGCTCCCGGAGCCAACGATCAGCGACGACCCGGCCTGAAACACGAAGACAGCGCCAGGATCGCCCTGCGCGTCCAGCGTGAGCTGGCCGCTGAGGCCGAGCGAGCTTGCGGATGTGTAGACGCCCGGCGTCAGCGTGCGCCCGGCCAAATCACCGGAGACGGTCTGCGTCGAACTGCGTCCCGCAGCGTCGTTGTACGCGGTGACGAGGTCGTTCTTGGCCTGAAGGGCCACCCCGTTCGCGACCTGAGTCGTTCCGGCGAGGACGATTCCCGGGGGGAACCCGGTCACGGCCGACCCCGGCGCCAAGCCGACGCTGCCACTGATGACACTCGGACCGGTGTTCGTCACGGTGCTTCCCGCCAAGACGGCGAAGTTCCCGGCGGTGCCGAGTCCCACAGGAGCCTGGGCACCGATGGCCAAGGGGACCACCACCAGCGACCCGGCGGTCAGCGCAGCGGCGAGGCAGGCAAGACGGTGGCGGCGCCACCGCCTGGTGTCGGCGGATTGGGTTGGATGACGAGATGGACGAAACATCGACACTCCCTGCCGCGGCGCTCAGGCCGCAAATAGACCTTCCTGGCTGAGGGCGGAAGCAAGGTGTCGGGCTCAGTCAGCTACAGGCTGGGGTCGGCAGGAAAGCGACCGTCACGCGGCACATCGACACCGGCGAGCGAAACTTGACCACGAACCCCGTCCGTCCAGCCCCTGCGCTCAATGGTCGCCGTCTGTTGATGTGGTTGGGCTGGCTCGCCGGGCGGGCGGGACTGTCTCCCACCGAGGCCCGCGCGCGCGCGTGCGCGACCGTGTCCCGCACAATCGGCGCTGTCGCTGCGAGCAGCGTGCGACCTTCAGGCACGCGCGAGCATCCCGTGGCTCAGCGCGGTCCGCCGCCGGACCTTCGGGCGTCGCTCGCGATTCATGTCGTGCCGCCGTAAGGCCGATGCAGTGTTGGAGCCGTTTTAGGCTGCCCGCCGTTCAACAGCCGGGAGTCGGGATGGGCATGCGCGCCGAGAACCAGCCGGAGGCCGCGGTGGCGTCTGGCTCGGGTGCGTCGGGGCGACGTTCGAAGCGCTTTCGAATGTGGTCGGTTTTGGCCGTCGTCGTGGTCATCGGCGGAGCGACAGCAGCGGTGCTCGCTGCCCGTTCGGTGGCCGCGAGCAACGCCGCAAGGTCACGTGAGGCGTTCAGGCAGTCGGCGAGCGAGGTTGCGTCGACACTGCAACTCGCAATCCAGCGTGAGCAGGATCTCGTTGTCACGGCTGCCGGATTCTTCCTCGGCAACCCCAACGCGACGACCGCCCAGTTCGTCGCGTGGTCGACCTCGGTGCAGGCACTGCAGCGGTTTCCCGAGCTGCTCGCGTGGGGCGAGATCCTGCGGGTTCCGGCATCGCAGCTGGGGGCGTTCGAGGCGAAGTTCGCGACGGGCCATTCGGCTGGGCCGGTTCAGCCGATCCCCGCGGGCGTTCGACCGTATTACTGCATGCCAGGCGCCGGTCAAGGACGGGTCCCTGAGCCGGTGGTAGGCATCGACTACTGTGCGGGCGCCACCGGCGTGGTGCTGCTCGCTTCTCGAGACACAGGTCAGGGGCAATACGCAGCCGCCAACCTCGGTTTCGGAACGATCCTCGGAGTGGACGTGCCGTTCTACCGCGGTGGTGTGACGCCGACCACGGTCCAGGCGCGACGTGCGGCGTTTGCGGGCTGGATGGCCATGGAGTTTGAGCCGAGCGTCGTACTCGCCCTGGCGTTGCGTGGACATCCGCAGACCGCAGTGGCATTCCGCTTCCACAGCGCCTCTTCCGGAGCGGTGTTCCGCGCTGGGAAGGCGCCACCCGGTGCGCAATCGGTCACGATCGATCTGCACAACGGGTGGACGGTCCAGACGCTCGGGGTCGCTGTCTCGGGCGGGATACTTGCTGATCCGAGCGCTTTGGCGCTGCTGATCGCCGGAATTGTGCTGAGCCTTGTGGTTGGCGTGCTGGTGCTCGTGCTGGGGACCGGCCGGGCGCGCGCGCTGCTCATGGTGAGCGAGCGAACAGGCGAGTTGCGCTATCAGGCGCTGCACGACGGGTTGACGGGGCTGCCGAACCGCACGTTGACGATCGACCGCATCGAGCAACTGCTGTCGCGTGGTCGCCGCGCCGGCACCTCCGGCGCCGCCCTGTACGTCGACCTCGACGAGTTCAAGAACGTCAACGACACGCTGGGGCACGAGGCTGGCGACCGGTTGCTGGTCGCGGTCGCGGCGCGACTGACGAGCACCTTGCGAGAGGTGGACACGGTCGGCCGGATGGGTGGCGATGAGTTCATCGTGCTCATCGAAGGCGGAGAGCTCGAGGTCGGCCCGGAGCTCGTCGCGGAACGACTTCTGAATGTGATGCACCAGCCTTTCGAGCTCGACGACCCGCCGACGTGGCTGGTCGTCAACACGAGCATCGGCATCGCCGTGGGTGACCGCGCGAACGCCGGCGAGCTGCTCCGTGACGCCGATATCGCCCTCTATCAGGCGAAAGCAGCCGGCAAGAACCGATATGAGGTCTTCAACCCTGAGCTGCGGACGCGGAACAACGACAGCATCGAGCTCGGGTTCGATCTCCGATCAGCCCTGGAGGAGAAGCAGTTCAGGATCGTTTACCAACCGATCTACCGTCTCGACGACCTCACGATCGTGGGCGTGGAGGCACTGTTGCGATGGGACCATCCCAGGCACGGTGCGATCCAGCCGGACAGGTTCATCCCGATCCTCGAGCGGACCGGCCAGATCCGCGAGGTGGGCCGTTGGGTGCTGCTCACGGCGTGCGAACAGATGGCTGCCTGGCACGCCAGCGGCGACACACTCGAGGTCTCGGTCAACGTGTCGGTCGTACAGCTCGACGGCGACGTGATCGTCGACGACATCCGCGACGCCCTCGCCGCAAGCGGCCTCGACGCCGCCTCGCTGATCGTCGAGGTGACGGAGACTGCGCTCATGCGCAGCCCTGACACGACCGCCCGATGCCTGCGCGCGATCAAGGAGCTCGGCGTGAGGATCGCCGTCGACGACTTCGGCACGGGCTACTCCAGCCTCGCGTACCTCCAGCAGTTCCCCGTGGACTGCCTGAAGATCGACCGCATGTTCACGAATGCGATCACGACCTCACCCGAATCCAAAGCGTTGATCGGAACGCTGGTCCAGCTCGGCAACGACCTTGGCCTCACGACCCTCGCCGAAGGGGTCGAGTCCCCTGCCCAGCTTGCCCACCTTCGGGGCGCGCACGTCAACGAGATCCAAGGCTTCCTCCTCTCCCGACCCCTCAACCCAGAGATCCTCGAAAGCCAGGTCCTCGTGCCCGCCCGCCCGGAAGCGGCAAGCGCCAGCCTGCCACCGACCAGCTGAGGCCGAGCATGCCGGCCCCAGCAGTCGCACGGGTTGCCACGCAGTCCGTTGGGACTCGGGGCGCACGGCATCTCACTGTCTGCGAGCGACCCGGCCGCCACGTTCAGCGGTAGGCATCCAGGCCGAGGTGGACCGCCAGCGCCAGGCCCGCACAGGCGATCAGCGCGCGCAGGGGACCGGGTGGCGCCTTGCGCACGACGAGCGGGCCGAGTCGTCCACCGACGAGGAAGCCGATCGCGAGCGGCACGACCGCCGACCAGCGCACCGGCCCGAAGGCGACGAACGCCACCGCGGCCACGGCGTTGGCCAGCCCGAGGACGACGTTCTTCAACGCGTTGCTGCGCGCCAACGGTTCCGCGGTGGCGATCAGGAGCAGGGCCAGTAGCAGCACGCCCGCCGCCGCGCCGAAGTACCCACCGTAGACCGCGATGAGAAACACGCCGCCACTCAGCGCCCACGTGGGGCCATGTGCCTCGGTCGGCGTTGTGATGTTGGGAGTGCGCCGCACGAGGATCGCCAGCGACGCTCCGGCGATCAGCCACGGCACGATCCGCACAAACGTGCTCGACGGCGTGGCGAGCAGCAACAGCCCTCCGCACGTACCACCGACAACTGCGACCGCCCCAAGGCGTCGAACGTACCGCCGCTGGCCTCGCAGCTCAACGACCGAGCCGGACACCGAGCCGACGCTGCCGAAAACCAGTGCCACGGTATTCGACACGTTCGCGCTCAGCGGCGGGAGGCCCACAGCCAGAAGAGCGGGATAGCTGATGAGCGAAGCCAGTCCGGCCACGCTCCCCATCAGGCCGCCACCAAAGCCGGCGAGAACCAGCCAAACCGGATTGCTCAAGAGCGGCGTGGACGACGTCGCACGCGCCGCACCCGAACCAGACGCGCAACGACAGCAGCGGACCCAGGTCCGAGGCGCCGCGGTATCGAGAACTCGTCGCGCATCCTCGCGGACGGGAGCCTACCCCGAATGCGCAGCCGTGCCGGTAGGATCCTCGGGCGGCTTGGATAACCTCGACCGAAGCGCCGCGGCAGAGGAGACCTCGGCCCGAGGTGGAAGCCTCGTCCGGCAGGCGCCTCTCGGGTTCGGCGGTCGCACGTCGTCGGGAAGGAACGAGACAGCGCGGGGTCTTGGGCTTAGGCGATCAAACACCGAACCACGGAGAGACGATGAAAACACACAGAATCGTGCTTGTCGCAGCAGCCCTTGGCGTGCTCGCGCTCGCAGGCTCAGCGTTCGGCCAGTCGGCCCATTCGAGCGGTGCGACCGTCGTCACCACGAAGAAGTACTCGTTTGCGACGATCCTCGTTACAAGCTCCGGTCAGACGCTTTACCTTGATTCGGCCGACAAGCCCAGCCACCCCGCCTGCACCGGCGGTTGCCTGTCCGTCTGGCCGCCGCTGAAGACGAGCGGCGCACCGAAGGCCGCGGGTGGAGCGAAAGCATCGCTGCTCGGCACAACCAAGATCGCGGGCGCCAAGCAGGTCACCTACGACGGTCACCAGCTCTACACGTTCGCGTCGGACACCAAGAGCAACCCGACCAGCGGCGAGGGCGTCAGCGGGTTCTACGTCGTGAGCCCGAACGGCACGAAGATCACGAAGACGACGAAGCCGTCGTCAGCCCCCCCCCACTATTGATGCTCGGGCGCCCGGCGCTGCGGCAAAAGGTCTCGAGCGCCAGCGCCAGCCGGCGGCGTTGATCACGCAGTAGAACGGGTGGGAGCGGGCTGGAGCGCGGGCCACGAGCCGACGGTTGGAGGGCGCTGGAGCCAGGCAGCTAGGACGCGTCAGCGCTCCGAGCGTGAGCCGGATCCGATCCCTCCAACACAAGGTCGTCCAGCAGCGTCCGATTCTCCTCCAGCCGCGCCATGATGATCACCATGGATAGCTCGAGCAGCTTGAGCGTACGCGGATCTTTCACCCGGTAGTAGACGGTCGTGCCCTCCTTACGGCTCGCGACCAGTCCCTGCTTGCGCAGTGCCGTCAGGTGCTGCGAGGTTCCGCTCGAATCGAGCGCCAGCGCGAGCTGCAGCGCGCCGACACTCAGCTCTCCATCGCGCAGGAGCTGCAGCATGCGGACACGGACCGGGTGGCCAAGCACGCGAAAGAGGTCGGCGTTCAGGACGAAGATCGGAGGCTGACCCGGGCGCGAAGACCAGTTTGGCATCAGGCCTCCGGAGTCCCAATCGACTGAGCGATGATGTAGTCGAGGCCGGCCGGCCTTATCGGCTTGGCCACGTAGAAGTCCATTCCGGCCGCATGACAGCGTTCGGCGCCGCCCGCGACCGAGGTGGCGGTCATGGCGATGATCGGCGTGTGGCGCCCGCTGCCTTCCCGACGGCGAATTTCGCGCGTCGTTTGGTAGCCGTCGAGTCCCGACATGTCGCAGTCCATGAAGATCGCGTCGTAGGTGGCCTTCTCGAGCGCCGCGAGGGCGTCATGACCGCTCTCGGCGGCGTCGACCTCGAGGCCCCGCGCCTGCATCAGTCCGAGTGTCACGAGCCGGCTGGCCGGGTCGTGTTCAACCACCAACACCCGACGCGCGACCGGCGCAGGTGTCGCGAGACTGCCCGGAGCGTCGTCCTGGGGCGCCAGCCAACGCACGCCGCCAAGACTGCGACGGTCGGCGTCGCTCCCCTTGCGTGCGGAGACATCTCGCAAGACGGCGAGGTGACGGTTCGAGCCGATTCGAGCCGTGAGCGTGAACTCGACCCAAACCTGCGCACCGCCCGCTCCGACCAACTCGCATTCCCCCTCATCGTGCCCCTCAACGAGGAAGATCGGCCAACGCCGACTCTTGGCTCCGAGCACGGACGGGGCTGCGAACTCGTCGATCCGCCGACCGGCGAAGCCGGTTGCTTCGAGCCCCAGCAGGCGGCGCGCGGCGGTGTTCGCGTCGACACAGGTGCCGTCCTCGTCGAGAATCAGCATCGCATCGCGGGCCGCCTCAAACGCCGCGGCCCGCCATCGCGCCCTCGGCCAGCCGAGGTCTCGGTGCGCTCCGCGTGTGGCTCGAGCGTCATGTGTCATCCCGCTGCCGGTCCCGGCCGCGCTGCGGTCCTGATCGCCGGCGCGTCCCGGCACCAGCTTCGCTCCCGCAGGCTCGGGAGCG
>Ga0182024_10019871_pt1 | contig 12326 bp, 10 predicted proteins | sample P32metaG_FD_120480 | JGI IMG/M metagenome (GOLD analysis project Ga0182024, IMG submission 120480) | Permafrost microbial communities from Stordalen Mire, Sweden - P3-2 metaG (Illumina Assembly) | ecosystem: Environmental > Terrestrial > Soil > Wetlands > Permafrost | place: Sweden: Stordalen...
GTCGCGGCCGTCAAGGCCCCCGGCTTCGGCGATCGCCGCAAGGCCATGATGGAAGACATCGCCGTCCTCACCGGCGGCCGTTGCATCACCGAGGATCTCGGCATCAAGCTCGAGAACATCACCATCGAGGACCTTGGCAAGGCCAAGCGCGTCACCATCGACAAGGAGAACACCACCATCGTTGAAGGCGGCGGCAAGCAGGCCGACATCGCCGGACGCGTGGCGCAGATTCGCCGCCAGATCGAGGAGACCACCAGCGATTACGACCGCGAGAAGCTGCAAGAGCGCCTCGCCAAGCTCGCCGGCGGGGTTGCCGTCATCAATGTCGGCGCCGCGACCGAGACCGAGATGAAGGAGAAGAAGGCCCGTGTCGAGGACGCGCTCCACGCGACCCGCGCGGCCGTTGAAGAGGGCATCGTCCCCGGCGGCGGCACCGCGCTCATCCGCGCGCAGAAGGTGCTCGACGGCCTCAACCTCGAAGGCGACGAGAAGATCGGCCAGGAGATCGTGCGCCGCGCCATCGAGGCCCCGCTCCGCCAGCTCGCCGATAACGCGGGCCAGGAAGGCGCCCTCATCGTGCAGGAAGTCAAGAAGCGCAAGGGCGCCGAAGGCTACAACGTCGCCACCGGCGAGTACGTTGACCTCGTGAAGGCCGGCGTTGTCGATCCTACCAAGGTCACCCGCAGCGCGCTGCAAAACGCCGCTTCCATCTCCGGCCTGCTCCTCACGACGGAAGCCGTCGTGGCAGAGCTGCCCGAGAAGGAAAAATCCGCTCCGATGCCTCCGGGCGGCGGAATGGGCGGCATGGATTACTAAGCCGCGCACAGCAGCCAGTAATACACGAATAACTCAAAACACCCGGTCTCCTGAAAAGGGGGCCGGGTGTTTTTTAGTTTCTTGAGCAAGCCCGCGGAGCCCGGCCGATCGGCCGGGGCCGCGGATCAATGGTTGGACAAACCGCCTGGCGCTGCCGCGGATCGCGCGGCAGCGCCTCCATTTTCTCCGCGTCCGATTTTAGAATTACGGGGTCGCCGCGGGAGCCGCGCCGCCACCGCCGCCGGGGCCGCCACGGCGATTGTGCATCTTCGCGATCATCGCCGCGAATTTCGTCTGCTGGTCCGCCGTGAGCAGGTCGTTGATTTCGCCGTTCGCCTTGTCGCGCGCGGCCTTCATCTTGGTCATCTTATCCTCCTGGGTCGCGGTGGTATCGCTCCGCAGGCTTTGCATGTCGGAGTGCATTTGGTCGAGGATCGGCTTGATCTTCGCCTGCTGGTCGGGCGTGAGGCTCAGCTCCGTGGTCAGGCGCTCGATGGTTTCGCCGCCGCGGTGGCCGCCCCATTGGTGGCCGCCGGAGTCCGTGCCGGTGGTGCTGGGCGCCGGAGCCGCGTCCTGGGCGTGCAAGCTCGGCGAGAGCGCGAGCCCGGCGCCGCATGCGATGATGGTGAGGATGTGATTACGTTTCATAGGGTATTGTTTTGTTATCCAAGGTTCAGCTCACTGGTATGGAGGGCTGTGAAGGCTTATGACCGCACCGGGCGGCGGAAGGTTACACCTCCAGGAACTTGCGGCGTCGATTCCCCGCTTTTTGCTGGTACCCGCCGCAATAATACCCCGTTACGCCGCCCGGTCCCACGTCTGCAGCCGGGCCGCGATGGCGTAATAGCCGTCCCGCCGCATCAGATCGTCGTGCGTGCCCATTTGCGCAATCCGGCCGTGATCCAGCACGACCACCAGATCGGCATGCCGCAGCGTACTCAGCCGGTGGGCCACGATAAAGGTGGTCCGGCCCGTCATGGCGGATTGCATGGCCTGGACGATTTCGTGCTCCGTTTCCGCGTCGATGGCAGCCGTCGGATCGTCGAGCAGCAGGATCGCCGGGTCGAGCAGGACCGCGCGCGCGATGGCCAGCCGCTGCCGCTGGCCCCCGGAGAGGCCGCTCCCCCCTTCGCCCAGGATGGTCTCGTAGCCCTTCGGCAGCTCCATGATGAAGTCGTGCGCGGAGGCGATGCGCGCCGCTTTCTCGACCTGCGCACGCGTGGCCCCGGGCACGCCGAACGCGATATTCGCCTCCACCGTGGTGCTGAAGAGGAAGCTCTCCTGGAATACCAGCCCCACGTTGCGCCGCGCCGCGCTCAGCTCCAGGTTGCGAATATCCACGCCATCGATGAGCAGCCTGCCCCGGGAGCAATCGTAGAAGCGCGGGATCAGCGAGAGCAGCGCCGATTTACCCGACCCGGTCGGCCCCACCACCGCCACGCATTGGCCCGGCTGAACCTCGAAGCTGATGTCCTTGAGGATCGGCTCCGTCCCGGGATCGAACCAGATGTGCTCGAACGTCACCCGCCCCCACACCCGCGGCAGCCACATCGGGTCCGGCTGATTCACGATCTCCAGCGGCGCGTCCAGCACCTCGAACACCCGGCGCGCCCCGGTGAGGCTCTCCTGCATGGAATTGGCCACCGCCGCGATGTTCGCGATCTGCGCGGAGAACTGCTGGAGCATCCCGGTGAAGGTGATCAGCCCCACCCCCAGCGGAATCCGCCCCTGGATCACCAGGTAGCCGCCATATCCCAGCAGCACCACCAGGTTCAACTGGCTCAGGAAACCGATGGCCGGCATGAAAAAACTCACCACCCGGAAGACATGCTGCTTTTGCGTCCGCAGCACGTCATTCGCCGCGCGGAATTTCCGGATCTCCTCCGCCTCCCGCCCGAATGCCTTGATGACCGCGATGCCGCGAATGTTCTCCGCCAGCCGCTGGATCATGTCGTCCGTCAGGTCGCGGTTCTTCCGATACCCCGGCTGGACGATATGGGAGAACCGCGCCGAGACCACCCAGAGCAGCGGCGTGGTGGCCAGGCACGCAATCGTCAGCGGCACATGGATGCAGAGCATGTACGCCGCGTAAGCGCCCAGCGAGACCGCCATCGTCAGGCTCTGGATCAGCACCTGGTCGACAAACATCCGGACGCTCTGCACATCGCTCGTCACACGGTTGATGATGGAGCTGCTCGCATTCGCATCGTAAAAGCGAAAGGAGAGCTTCTGAAGCTTCGCATACACATCCGCCCGCATCTGCACGACGATCTGGCCCTGCACCAGGTAGTTCGTCTGGTGGCGGCTGATGCCATCGATGACCGCGCGCACCGCCGCCACGCCCAGGACCAGCGCCGCGACCAAGGCGACCCGCCCCCACGGCGTCCACGCCGCCGGAGGCGCCCACCCCAGCGGCCAATGCGGCCTCGCGCCCCCGCCCGCCGCATGGCGGATTTCATCGATCCCCAGCCCGGTGAACCCAAGCCCCCAGATCCCCAGCCCCACCATCCCTAGCTGCAACAACAGCACCCGCAGGCAACCCCACCGGTACCGCCAGCTCAGGGCCAGCAGGCGCCGGATGAGCGCCCAGTCCGTGGCGTCGGAGGGATTGGCGGAGAGGGATTGCATGCGGTGCGGAGGTCAACCATGCAATTTTCCGCGCGGATTGCAAAACCGGGATTCTTCAAAGCGGCGGCCCGCCGCAACAGGAGGGGACTGGCATTTCCGCGATCCCGTGCGTTAGTATTCGCCTCCCTTATGTCGTCTTCCATCTGGAATCTAGCCAACGCGCAGCTTCGCGACCTCGTCTCCTACGAGCCGGGGAAACCGGTCGAGGACGTGGCCCGCGAGCTGGGCCTCGAGCCGTCCGATATCATCAAGCTGGCTTCCAACGAGAACCCGCTCGGCCCCTCCCCCAAGGCCCTCGCCGCGATGCACGAGGCGCTCGAGCGCGTCCATTTCTATCCCGATGGCGGCGGCTTCTACCTGCGCGAGGCCGTCGCCGCGCAGTTCGGTTTTCAGCGCGAGAATGTCATCCTCGGCAATGGCTCGAACGAGGTGATCGAGTTCATCGGGCACGCCTTCCTGCGCCCCGGCGATGAGGTCATCACCGCGCGCCACGCCTTTGCCGTGTACGCGCTCATGGCCGCTCTTTTCGACGCCCGCGTCATCGAGGTGCCGGACCCCGGGTTCCGCCACGATCTCGATGCCATGGCCGCCGCCATCACTCCCCGGACGCGCGAGATTTTCATCACGAATCCGAACAATCCCACCGGCACCCTCGTCTCCCAGGAGGAGATCGACCGGTTCATGAAGATCGTGCCCGATCACGTCGTCGTCATCTTCGACGAGGCCTATTACGAGTTCGTCGATAACCCGCCGGATACGCTCAAGTACATTCGGGAGGGCCGCGAAAACGTGGTCGTCCTCCGCACGTTCTCGAAGATCCAGGGCCTTGCCGGCCTCCGCATCGGCTACGGCCTCGGCGCGAAGAGCATCATTAGCGTGTTGCAGAAGACGCGGCAGCCGTTCAACGCGAACGCCATCGCCCAGGCCGGCGCCATCGCGGGCCTCAAGGACCTGGAGCACCAGCGCAGGACGCGCGAGTTGACGCACCAGGGCCGGGCCTATCTGGAGGAGCAGTTCGCGCTCATGGGCCTCGAGTATGTCCCCAGCCAGGCGAATTTCGTCCTCGTCAAAGTCGGCGACGGCAATGAGCTCTTCAACGCCCTGCTCGCCAAGGGCGTGATCGTCCGCGCCATGGCCTCGTACGGGCTGCCCGAGTGGATTCGCGTCTCGGTCGGCACGCAACCGCAAAACCTGCGCTTCATCGCGGAGCTGCAGCAGTTTCTCGCGCGCACGCCCGTCGCGGTTTGACGCCGCCGGGCGCCGGCCGAATGGACATCCCGCCACAAATACCCGAGGAGACGATTGCCGCCGTCTCCACGCCATTTGGCGAGGGGGCCATCGCGGTCCTGCGCGTCAGCGGCCCGCGCGCCATTGCCATCGCGGAGGAGATTTTCCGCGCGCGCACGCCGGTGGCGGCACTGCCGGCGCGGCTGCAACAATTCGGGCGAATCGTCGACGGCGGCCAGGTGCTCGACGAGGTGCTGCTCTCCGTCCATCGCGCGCCCGCCAGTTACACCGGCGAGGATGTGATCGAAATCCAGTGCCATGGCGGCATCCTCGTCACGCGGCGCATTCTCGATCTCCTGCTCGCACGCGGCGCGCGCGCGGCGGAGCCCGGGGAGTTTACCCGGCGCGCCTTTCTCAATGGCAAGATGGACCTCACGCAAGCGGAGGCCGTCATGGACCTTATTCGCGCGCAAACCGACCTCGCCCTGCGCGCCGCGACCGAGCAACTCGAGGGCCGGCTCGGCCGTCACATCGTGGCGCTCCGCGAGGCGCTGCTTGGCATCCTGGCCCACGTCGAGGCGCACATCGATTTCCCGGATGAGGACATCGATCCCGCCACGGGCGCCGCGCTCCTTGCGCGCATCGATTCCGTGCGCGGGGAGGTCGCGCGGCTCCTCCGCACAGCCGGCCAGGGGCGGATTCTCCGCGAGGGTCTGCGCACCGTCATCTTTGGCGAGCCGAATGCCGGCAAATCCAGCCTTCTCAACCGCCTCCTCGGCTACGAGCGCGCCATCGTCAGCCATCTCCCCGGCACCACGCGCGATACGCTCGAGGAGGTGGTGAATCTCCGCGGCATCCCCGTCCGCCTCATCGACACCGCGGGTGTGCGGCCCTCGCAGGACCTCCTGGAAAACGCGGGCATCGAGCGCACCCGCCAAGTCCTCTCCCGCGCCGGCCTTGTCCTGCAAGTCGCCGATGCCAGCCGCCCGCCGGGCGCCTCCTCCGATCTCCCGCATCCCGCCGCGCGCACCTTACTGGTCTTGAACAAATGCGACCTCGGAGTAGATGCCGCGTGGGAGACCTGCTCCTCCGCCATTCGCATCTCGTGCAAGACCGGCGAGGGATTCGACGCGCTGATTGAAGCCATCTTCGACGCCGCGATGCACGGCGGCGGAAGCCCCGATGATTACCTGATCGCCATCAATGCCCGTCACCAAGCCTGCCTCAAATCCGCCGCCGGTTACCTCGAGGCCGCCCGCCGCGCCATGGGAGAAGGAGTCTCCCCGGAGTTCATCTCCATCGAGCTGCGCGCCGCCTTCGACGCCGTGGGAGATGTCGCCGGGCGGCTGGATGCCGAGGAACTGCTCGGGGAGATATTCTCCACGTTTTGTATTGGGAAGTGACTTTGCCGCGAATCTCCGCGAAACTGGCTTTCGTATTGCCATGGGTCTCGCATCCACGAAGCTTCTGCTCGATAACCCGCGAGTTGATTCTCTCGATCCCATCGAGGTCGACGCGCTCGCGGATACCGGTGCGCTCTTTCTTTGCATCCCGGAGCACATCGCCAATCAGCTTCAACTCAAGGAAACGTCCAGGAAGGAAGTCACCACCGCCGATGGCAGGCGCCAGCTTTGCCCCTACGTCGGGCCGATTCACATCCGCTTTGGCAACCGGGAATGCTATGCCGGCGCTGTGATATTGGGTGATGAAGTTCTCCTGGGCGCGGTGCCCATGGAAGACATGGACCTGGTGGTCATCCCATCGGATCGGCGAGTCATTGCAAACCCGCTGAATCCCAACTTCGCCGCCGGCGTTGCCAAGGGAGTGAGACGGGCTTCATAGATCGGCCAAACCCGCGATGCCGCGTGCTGACGCAGCTACTCTGCAGCGAGACCTTCTCCAGGTTCGGGCGCCGGGGCTCAACTTTTACGTCCTTCGCGACGCATCCGGTCTTTACCTGCTGGATTCAGGATTCATCGGCGGGCGCTACCTTCTGCGGCGCGCCTTCAACTCGATTCCAATCGACGCTAGCCCCCATCGCGAAGCTGCACGGCTTGCTAATTCGTTGCTCTCATCTCGGAAAACGCGGATTAATTGAGCCCGTGCAGACCATTCTTCGCCGCACCCCATGAGCGGCGGATCTTTTTACACGAATATCGTCCGCCCCGCGCTCTTTCGTTTTGATCCCGAGCGCATCCACCATGTCGCCATCGCGGGGCTTCGAGCCCTTGCGTATCTGCCGTGGCATCCGCATCCCGATCCGCGGCTCGCCCGCGAGGTTTTCGGGATTCGCTTCCCGAATCCGATCGGCCTCGCCGCCGGTTTCGACAAGAACGCGCTGGTGCTCCCCGCGTGGGAGAAGCTCGGCTTTGGCTTCGTCGAGGCGGGCACCATCACCGCCTCCGGCCAGCCGGGCAATCCCCTGCCGCGCATCTTTCGCCTTCCCGCGCAGCAAGCCGTCATCAATCGCATGGGCTTCAATAACGACGGGGCGGAAACCGTCGCCGCCCGGCTTGCGGCGCTGCGAGCGGGTGGCCGCTGGCCCTCGATCCCAGTCGGGCTCAACATCGGCAAGACCAAGGTCACGCCAATCGAGGAAGCCGCCGCCGATTACCTTTTCTCATTCGAGAAGCTCTTCCCGTACGCCGATTATTTCGTGCTGAACGTCTCGTCGCCCAACACCCCCGGCCTTCGCGCATTGCAAGGCAGGGAGGCGCTCGCGGAGTTGCTCGGCGCAATCCAGAAGCGCAACCGCGAGCTCAGCCCTGCCTCGCGTCTCCGCCCCGTGCTCCTCAAGATTGCGCCCGATCTCGACTTCGCGCGGATCGAGGAAATCATCGCGCTCGTCGAGGAGCATGGCCTCGCCGGCATCGTGGCGACGAATACCACGCTGGACCATTCCGCGATCCCCGAGGCGCTCCGCCACGAGGGGGGCCTGAGCGGGCTTCCCGTCGGGGCGCGTTCCACGGAAATTGTCCGCTTCATCTGCTCGCGCACCACGCGGCCCGTCATCGCCGTGGGCGGCATTCACGATGCCGCGTCGGCCTTGGAAAAGCTGGATGCCGGCGCCGCCCTCGTCCAGCTCTACACCGGCTTCATTTACGAAGGTCCGCCCCTCCTGCGGCGCATCTCCTCCGCATTGCTGGCCCGCGCCGCCGCATAATATCGCCATGACCGTCGAGGCTCGAGCCAATACGCGCGCCGGATTGGCTCCCAGCGCGCGCTTCGCCGGCCTGGGAGCGGGCTCAAGCGCCCACGGGAAGCAAGATTATCCCTCCTTCGGCTTGAGCACGAGGTACTCGGTGCGGCCCTTGCTCCACACGTGGAGCAGGACGCGCTCGCTCTTGTCGATCTTGTTGCCTTCCGCGACCGCCTGGTCGGCGCTTGCGAGCGCCTCGCGGTTCATCTCGAGAATGACATCGTTCTTGCGCAGCCCGGCGTCATAGCCCACTGCGTCCGCCGCGACATCCGTCACCAGCACGCCTTTGATATCCCCGGGCACTTTCAGCTCGCCGCGGGCGGAATCGTCCAGGTCTCCGACGGTGATGCCGTCCAGCACGTTCGGCCTGCCCTCTTGCGGGCTCGTTTCCGCGACGTCCTCCTTCGGCGATTGCTCCCCGAGCGTGACCTCCGCCGTCTTGGTCTGCCCGTCGCGCAGATACGTCACGGTGACCTTGTCGCCGGGGCTCATGCCGCCCACGGTGAGCCGGAGCGTATGCGGGTCGCTGACCGCGTTGCCATTGACCGCGGTGATGATGTCGCCGTTTTTCAACCCCGCCTTGTCCGCTGCTCCGCCATGGGATACCTCCGCGATGAGCGCGCCCTGCTGGTCATCGGCAACCTTGAACTGCTCAGCCAGATCCGGAGTCAGCGGCTGCACCACCGTGCCCAGGTAGCCGCGGCTGACCTTGCCGTACTTCGTAAGGCTCTCCACCACGCTCCGCACAAGATTGGACGGCACCGCGAAGCCGATGCCCTGGTTGCCTCCGCTGCGGCTGTAGATCGCCGTATTGATCCCGATCAGCCGCCCCTGCGTATCCACCAGCGCCCCGCCGGAGTTGCCCGGGTTGATGGACGCGTCCGTCTGGATGAAGTTTTCATAATCGGTAATGCCCATGCCGCCGCGGCCAAGCGCGCTCACGATGCCCATGGTCACCGTATTGGTGAGCCCGAACGGGCTGCCCACCGCGAGCACGAGGTCGCCTACCCTCACCTGGTCGCTGTCGGCGAAGGTGAGGACCGGCAGGTTTTTCGCATCGATGCGCAGGAGGGCGAGGTCGCTGCTGGGATCGTTCCCCACGACTTTCGCCTTGTATTCATGCCCATGCTCGCCGATGCGCACCATGATCTCATCGCCCGCTTCCGCCACGTGATTGTTTGTCAGGATCAACCCGTCCCCGCTCACGATCACCCCCGACCCAAGCCCCATCACCTTGCCCCCTTCGCCTCCCTCGGCGTCCGGGTCCGAGTCATCCGGGATGCCGAAAAACCGGCGGAGCGCCGGGTTGCCCGCCAGCGGATTGCTCTGCTCCTTGACGTTTTTGGTCGTGAAAATGGTGACGATGCTCGGCCCGACTTTGTCCACGATGGGGGCAAAGCTGGTGAGCGCCCCCGTGCTGCGCTGGAGCGCGGAGGGATCGACCGCGATCTGCGGCGCGGGCGAGGCCTTCGCGAGCGCCCCCTGCTTTTCCGGCGGGTCTTGCGCATAGGCCGGCACGGCCAGCGGAGCCAGTGAGGCCGTCATCGCGGCGGCCACCGCGGCCCGCGCGAGCCCCGAGAGAAAGGGTTTATGGATGCGGGTGAGCTGGAGAGCCTTCCAGTATCGGGCTGTCCACCAAAGGATCGGCGAATTCATATAGGATATTAATGCGTACCCTCAACCCCCCGGGAGGGGACGGATCGAGGTATCTATATCCGACAATGGAACGCCGATTTCGTTCACGGCGCGGGCCTCCGTTACAGCCCGGGGTTCACCTTATGCTCCGGTGGCCGTTCAATATGCCCGCCGAATCCCTTGCGCATCGCCGAGAGCACCTTCTCCGCGAACGAGTGCTGCAGCCGCGAGCGGAAACGGGTGAACAGCGCCGTCGATAGGACCTCCGCGGAAATGCCCTCCTCCAGCGCGGCGGCGATGGTCCAGCGGCCTTCCCCGGAGTCTTCCACGAATCCGGTATAGCCGTCCAGATTGCCATCGCTGGCCAGGGCCTGCGCCGTGAGATCGAGCAGCCAGGAGGAGATCACGCTCCCGCGCCGCCAGAGCTCGGAGATATCCGCGAGATTCAAATCATACGAGAGGCCGCGCGGGAGATGGTCGGAGTTCGCGCCGCGCAGGATATCGAATCCCTCCGCGTACGCCTGCATCACCCCGTACTCGATCCCGTTGTGCACCATCTTGACGAAATGCCCCGACCCCGCGGGTCCGCAGTAAAGATAGCCCTGCTCCGCCGTGCCCTCGCCAGAGCGGCCCGGCGTCCGCGGGATATCGCCGATCCCCGGCGCCAGCGTCTTGAAGATGGGATCGAGCCGCGTGACCGTCTCCTTCGGCCCGCCCAGCATCAGGCAATAGCCGCGTTCCAGGCCCCAGACGCCGCCGCTGGTGCCCACATCCACGTAATGGATGCCCGCCGGCTCCAGCGCCTGGCTGCGCCGCACGTCGTCTTTGTAAAAGGAATTGCCGCCATCGATGATCGTATCCCCCGCCGCGAGCAGTTTCCCCAGCTCGACGACCGTCTCCTCCGTGGGCACGCCCGCGGGCACCATGATCCAGACCGCGCGCGGCGCCTCCAGCTTGCCCACCAGCTCCTCGAGCGACGAGGCCCCCATCGCGCCCTGGCTCGCGAGGTCCGCGACATTCGCCTCGCTCCGGTCGTACGCCACGCACTCGTGGCCGCCGCGCATCAATCTGCGCGCCATGTTTGCGCCCATGCGCCCAAGTCCGATCATGCCTATCTTCATATGGTTGGAGTCTGGAATTCGTTGTGCGGAAACGCCTCCCGGGGACAGCATGGACGGCGGCTCCCGGCGGTGGTGCCGGAGCGCGGGGATTGTGAGCCGGGAGGAGCCGGCGCGGCAATTACTTTTCCGCCTCGAAATTGAGCGAGACGGAATTCATGCAATAGCGCTCGCCGGTGGGCGGCGGGCCATCGTTGAAGACGTGGCCCAGGTGGGAATCGCACCGGGCGCAGCGCACCTCGTCGCGGACCATGCCGTAGCTCGTGTCCCGCACTGTCGTCACGGAGTCCTTCACCGGCAGGTAAAAGCTCGGCCAGCCGGTGCCGGAATCGAATTTTGTCGCGGCGTCAAAGATCAGGTTGTTGCACGCGGCGCAGTGGTAACGGCCCTTGCCGTGATGATTCCAGTACGCATTGCAAAACGCGGCCTCGGTGCCGGCCTCGCGCATGACATGGAATTGCTCCGGGGTGAGGATTTTCTTCCACTCGTCGTTGGATAAGGTGACTTTTTGGTCCATGGGGATCGCTTGCAATTTGGCTCGGATTTTATCGGCCTCGGGGCCGGTTGGCTGCACGTCGCCGGAGTAAGCGCGGAAGACCTCCGCGGCGCCGAGGGCGCCCACGGCGAATACGGCAAAGGTCTTCAGGGCATTGCGCCGGGTGAGATGCATGGTGTCTGTCAATATACGCGAGTTCATAAAAAGTGGATTCTAAATGTGTGAGGCGAAAGAGAATCGGGATATTCCCGGAGCAATCCGGGTTTGCCCCGCGGCGCGGGGCCTGCTCACAGTGGCCGGGTCATGCTTGTGTTCATTGTGCCGCTGCAGAGTCCGCGGGCTTCGTCGGATTGGGAGCTGGTCTCGGCGCTGTGCGAGCGGACGCTGCGGTCGATCTGCGGGCAGACAAGCCAGGAGTTTCGCGTGTTCCTGGTTTGCAACGAGGCGCCTGCGCTTGGCTTCAGCCATCCGGCTCTCACGATCATCGAGGATGACTTCCCGATCCCGGAGCGCAACACGGCGGCGCGGATGTTCGACAAACATGAGAAATTGAAGCGCGGGATGATCGCGGCGCGGGGGCTCGCGCCGTGCCACGTGATGTTCGTGGATGCGGATGATTGCGTGCACCGGGGCCTGGCGCAGTGGTGCGCGAAGAATCCGGAACACCCGGGCTGGTACATCGCGGAAGGGTATATCCACACGGCCGGGAGCGGGTGGCTCTTGCGGCGCCGGGAGTTCGACCAGATTTGCGGGACGGCCGCGATCGTGCGGTGCGGGGAGGGGGATTTCCCCCGGGCGATGAGCGACGCGAAGGCCGATTACTTCATGGTCGACTGCGGCCACTTCGAGTTCCGCAATCCCGCGCGCGCCGGGGGCCGGCAGCTCGAGCCGCTCCCGTTCCCCGGCGCGATTTACGTCACAGCCACGGGCGAGAACGACAGCGGCATGTCGCTCCGGGAATGGCGCGGGAAGAAAATGCTGCTGATGAAACTCCTCAATGCGCGTCCGCTGACCCGGAAGCGGATGGGTGAATTTGGGCTCTATCCCGTGAAAAAAAATGCGTGAGAGCGCACATTACGTTCTCCTAGAGCATTTTCGATTTGATTTGCCGCAATGATATGGGAGCGCCGTGGGTTGGTGCGGAGACTTTTAAGCGCAGCGCCTGTATTGATCAATACAGGCCAAGCTTGAAAGGCTTCGCACCAAC
>Ga0182024_10019872_pt1 | contig 12326 bp, 7 predicted proteins | sample P32metaG_FD_120480 | JGI IMG/M metagenome (GOLD analysis project Ga0182024, IMG submission 120480) | Permafrost microbial communities from Stordalen Mire, Sweden - P3-2 metaG (Illumina Assembly) | ecosystem: Environmental > Terrestrial > Soil > Wetlands > Permafrost | place: Sweden: Stordalen...
CGCGACGGAGCATTTGCCGAGTACGTTTCTGTTCCCCAACACATCGTGTATGGTCTACCCGACGCGTTTCCATTCGAGAAAGCAGCGCTGATCGAGGCGGTCTCCATTGCGGTGCACGCCGCCAAAATCACCGGCATACAGCCCGGCGACTCTGCCGTGGTTATCGGCGCCGGCATGATCGGGCTCCTGGCCGTTCAAGCCTTGAGAGTGTACGGATGTAGCAAGATCATCGCCGTCGATCTGGAGGAAAGCAAGCTCGCGCTGGCGCGGTATCTGGGGGCCGATGAAACGCTTCTCGGCGACGATCCGGACCTCCTGGCAAAGCTCAAAGCGGCAACCGATGGGCGGGGTCCCGATATCGCGATGGAAGTGGTTGGCGTTCAAAAGTCGGTTCGCACTGCAATCGATAGCGTGCGCCGCGGAGGAACGGTCACCCTCGTCGGCAACCTTGCACCTGCCGTAGAGATCCCGCTGCAGACCGTTGTCACAAGGCAGTTAAGGCTGCTTGGCTCCTGCGCCTCGGCCGGTGAGTATCGTGAATGTATTCATCTGATGGATACCGGCGCGATCAACGTCGATCCGCTCATATCCGCGCTCGCACCCCTTAGCGAGGGTGCAGAATGGTTCGACCGGCTGTATGCGCGCGAACCAGGCCTGATGAAAGTGATTTTGCAACCTTGAAGGAAGCTATGACCGAGAATGTTTTCGACCTGACCGGCAAAGTTGCGGTGGTGACAGGCGCCAGCCGCGGCCTTGGCCAATATCTAGGGCGCGCCCTCGCGCGTGCCGGCGCCGACCTCGTCATTACCAGCCGAAAGTTGCGGGACCTGAAACCGTTTCAAGCCGAGATCGAAGGCCTGGGCCATCAAGCGCTGCCTCTCGAACTCGATCTACGCGATGCCGCGAGCATTCGTGCTGCTGCGGATACGGCCGCAAGTCACTTCGGCAAAATCGATATCCTAGTCAACAATGCGGGTTGCAATGTGCGCAAACCCGCACTCGACGTTACCTGGGACGATTGGAACCTGGTGCTCGATACCAACCTGCGCGGTTCTTTCTTTGTGGCGCAAGCATTCGCGCGCGGCATGGTCGACCGCAGCTACGGCAGAATCATCAACATCGGCTCTGTCACCAGCATCTTCGGCTATGCGGGCATCGCCCCTTATTGCGCCAGCCGCGGCGGCATCAAGCAACTTACCATGAGCCTTGCGGACGAATGGGGAGCGCACGGAGTCACGGTCAACTGCCTGGCTCCGGGATGGTTCCGCACCAAGCAGAATGCGGTTCTTTATGAGAACGAGCGATGGGTTGAGTACATCACCGATCGCATCCCGCTGAAGCGGCCTGGGCTGCCCAACGACCTGGACGGCGCGGTTGTGTTCCTCGCCTCCGACGCCAGCGCCTACATCACGGGACAGACGCTGCTGGTGGATGGCGGCATCTCGACAGGAGCTACGCGTGCGACGGCTTAGCGGGATGAAAGCATTGATGACAAAAGCCAATCGAGACAGAGCTAAGCCGGGGGGCGAATGGCGGCTAGATTTAAAGACTATAGAATCACAATGATCTAGATGCCTCGGTAGAAGGGACGTGTAGTCAGGACCCGCAAATGACCGTAGTGAACGGAAATCGTGGCGCCCTTATCTTCGACTATGACGGAGTTCTGGCAAATACGGAGCCGATGCACTGGGAGAGTTGGAACAAGCTCCTCGCTCCATTTCAAATCGAGCTCACCTGGGAGCAATACTGCCGGCACTGCCGTGGTGTTGCGGACACGGGCATGCGCGGAGCTTTGATTGCGATGTCTCCGCAAGCGATCGGCTTACCCTACCTGGCGCCCTACCTGGCTGATAGAAAACGCGAGGTCCTGAAGTCGAGCTTGATCCGAACACCGATCTCGGCAAGCACTCTGGAAATGCTGCGCCGGCTGGGGGATTGGCGCCTGGGCCTGGTCACCTCGGCTGAACGGGACGAGGTTGAACCTGTCCTGCGCAGCGCGAATATTCAGGACTGCTTCGAAGCGGCGGTCTTCGGCGGGGACGTCCCGCGGCACAAGCCAGCGCCAGATCCCTATCTTGCGATAGCTGGTCGCATGAGCATCTCTACTGGGTTTGTATTCGAAGACTCTGACGCCGGCATGGCCAGCGCGACAGCCGCGGGATTCAGTGCGATCCGCGTCGACGATCCTGAAAATCTCCCGGATATCGTCTACGAGATCACTGGAATTGCACCCTGAACAATCGCGGGAAAAATCTCCTTGACAAGCTATTTAATAATAGATTATAGATTATTGCGCATCCTAGGATGCGCTTTGCGTAACAAATGACTGAGTGCTAATACGACCCTTCTCGCCTGGATCTACAGTGCGGCTCGTGGGCGCTCTATCTCTCTTATGTACATGGAGCTTGAGATCTTGATCAATTACGAAGTGGATCAATTGGTTGACATGCCGAAGAGGCAGCTTCCATGGCAGGACTCCGGTGCACGGCAAAGACCGCTGTGTACTACCGGAAATCCCAATCCGGGAACAAACGACTTCAGGAGGAATCAATGAATCACGTACGCTTTCGTCTGCTCGGCCTGTTGATGCTGAGCCTGCTTATCGCGCCCTTTGCGAAGGCACAAGATAACGCAACTGTAAACGGAATCGTAACGGATACCAGCGGAGCGCTGGTCCCGAATGCCGCGATTACTCTGATCAATCCTGCTACGGGTCAGATCAGGTCGGAGACTTCAAACAGCGCCGGCGCGTATCGATTCGCCAACGTGGGCATTGGCACATACAGTCTGACCGTTTCAGCGACCGGCTTCCAGAAGTCCACAAAAGCGGGCATCGTTGTAAACGTAGCTCAGACGCTGGAAGAGAACATTGCTCTCACTGTAGGCAGCGAGGCTCAGACCGTCACGGTCCAGGCAGATGTCCTGCAGGTGCAGACAGAGACGAACGAGGTTAGCAATCTGATCACCGGCGAGCAGGTCGAGAAGCTTGCAACCAACGGCCGCAACGTCGAGAACCTGGCCGTCATGGGCATGGGCGTCTCCAATACGGTTTCGGACTTCAACAACCAGAATGCCAATACAACTAGTAACACCATCAGCTTCAATGGAACCCGCTCCAGCCATAATGTCTATCTGCTTGACGGAGCCGAGCTGAACGACCGCGGTTGCGGAGGCTGCTTCGATGTGCTGCCCTCTCTCGACTCGCTGGCTGAATTCCAGACCCTGGAGAGCAACTACGCTCCCGACTACGGCCTCGGCTCAGGCGGCCAGGTCACCATGGTTATAAAATCCGGAACCCATGACTTCCATGGAAGTCTTTGGGAGTTCAATCGGAATGAAGACTACGACGCCAACAACTATTTCACCAAGTTGGCAGGTCAACCGCGACCGGAGCTCCGGCTGAATGAACCCGGCGGAAACATTGGTGGTCCACTCTGGATTCCTCACCTCTACAACGATGCCCGCAAGAGGACATTCTTCTTTGTCAATGAGGAGTGGCGGCGGCTGATCGTTGGAAGTGCACCGTCGATTGTGAACGACATCTCCACCAACAACTTTCCCACCGCCGGAGCCTCGCTCGCGTATACCGTTCCCGCCAACGGAACGACTCCCATTGTTCCTGTTACGACTGATCCGGCCAAACTGGCCATCTACGCGACCGACGGTCTGACTGCCGGCCAACCTTTCCCCAACAACACGATTCCCGCCAACCTGATCGATCAGAACGCGGTCCTGGAGATGAACGCAAACACGTTCCCCAAGCCGAATTACAACAACGGAACCCAGTACATTTCGTCGAAGCCTCAACCGACCGATGTGCGCGATGACATCATTCGCATCGATCACTCTATCAATGACAAGTTGCAGCTAATGGGGCACTACGTTCATGATGCGGTGACGCAGACGACCTATCCGCCACTCTGGGGTGACAGCAGCTATCCGACCGCCGGCTCGACCATGACCAATCCCGCGTGGATGGCAGCGTTCAAGTTGACGCAAACTTACTCGCCAACGGTCTTGAACGAAACAGCCTTCCTGTACACCGATAACATCGTCAAGATCAATCCACTTGGTACATTTGCCCAGCCAAGCGGATGGGCGGCGACGTCGTTCTTTCCCGTAGCCGACAACGTTGACTCCAAGATGCCGGAGATCGACCTCGGTGCTCCCTACAATGTGAACTGGAGCTCGAACTACTATCCGTGGAAGAATTTCTATGCGGACACGCAGTTCCGTGACGACCTATCGTGGACGAAAGGGAAGCACCAGACTAAGTTCGGCTTCTCATACATGCGCGTCGTCAAAAACCAGGAACTGCAGGCAAACACGCAGGGAACATCGGTATTCAACTCCAGCTCGTTTTCAGGCGATTCGTATGTGAATTTCCTGCTCGGCGATGAGTCGAGTTTTACTCAGCTCCAATTCCTGGCCAATAAGCATTGGGTTAACAACAACTACAGCTTCTATGCCAATGACAACTGGCACGTGACGCCTCGGTTGACCCTCAACATTGGGCTTCGCTACGATGCCCTGCCGCACGCCTTTGAGCGGTTCAACCAGTTCGCCAACTTCGTGCCTTCAGACTATCTCTATGCACTGGGCAATCCAGTCACCGCAGCGGGCACACTCACTCCCTCGGCTCTCACAACCTATAACGGAGAACCGTTCTACCTCAACGGCATTGAGGAAGCAGGCGTCAGCGGCTTCCCGCGTGGCAACGTGCAGAATAAGTACGACACCTGGGAACCGCGCATTGGTTTTGCCGATGACATCCTTGGCGACGGCAAGACAGTCTTCCGCGGCGGCATCGGTATCTTCTACGAGCGCGTGCAGGGCAACGATGTTTACAACGCTGCTCAGAATCCGCCCTTCGCGTACCAGCCGTCCGCCAACAACGTATACTTCTCCAACCCTCTGACCAGCGCACTGACTGGCGTTACCACCACTCAGTCCTTTCCGTCCACCCTAACCAATCTGAAATTCAACTACCCGCCTCCTGGCACTGCGACCTTCAGCCTGGGAATTCAGCGTCAACTTGCCCCATCGATCATTGCGGTCGTGCAGTATGGCGGTGCCCTGGGATGGGATCAGAACGACGACCGGGGAATCAACACGCTGCCTCTGGCCGATGGAAGTAACCCAACGAATCCTTACGATGATCGTGAAGGCGTCGCTAATGGCTCCTTGAACGCGAACCCCTATCGAATCTTCCCAGGCTTCAGTTCCATCAATCAGGAAGAGAATGAGACAAACTTCGCATACAACTCATTGCAGTCCGGCCTGCGCATGGAGAATCGCCACGGGATCACCATTCAACTTGCCTACACGTGGTCGCATGAGATCGATGAAGTCAGTAGCGATCTCAACGGCCTGTCCAATCCATTCAACGCGAAGTATGACCGTGGATCGGGCGGTCTCGATCGCCGCCATATCTTCAACGCGAACTACATCTACGCTTTTCCGTTCTTTGCCAAGAGTTCAAACCTCGCGGCGCGTGACATTCTCGGCGGATGGGAGTTCTCCGGCGTGACGGTCGCGGAAAGCGGTACGCCTCAATCCATCAGCTATAACGGTGCGGACACGCTGGGTCTGGGCGGCAACACCAGCAACCGGCCGGACCAGGTCGCAAAGGTCTCTTATCCGAAGCAGCGGACAGCCTGGTTTAACACCGGTGCTTTTGCAAGCCCCATCGCCCCATGGGATGGCGGTGCAAACCAGGGTTTTGGCAACGCAGCGAAAGACGCGGTAGTGCTGCCCGGACGTTTGCGCTTCGATATGTCGCTGTTCAAGACCATCGCACTTACACCCCATGAAGGCCCGAGTCTCGAGCTCCGATTTGAGTCCTTCAACACCTTCAACCACACGCAATTCAATGGAGTCGATTCGGGTAGTACGGATGGAAACTTTGGGCAGGTCACCTCTGCCTATGATCCACGCGTGCTCCAACTTGGCGCCAAGTTCCACTTCTAAATCTCAAACCTCGGGCGCGGTGGGGAGACTCCCTGCCGCGCCCTTGTCGCTGATCCCTTAACTTTCATTGACAGTGTCAACTCAATCACGATGCCGCAGGCGGGCAGAGCCGGGGTCACTACCAGGGCTTGTCCGTCAGCGGTGTCAACACGAGGTCTCCTGAACGATTGCGTGACTTCCGAGAGGCGATGCCGAATGTGACCTTCCCGTCGTCTCTCAAACTTTTCGTAAGTGTTGGCGGAAGACTATAAGGTGTGATGGGTTTTGCCTCGGAAGACCAGAGATGCCGATATAATGTCGTTTGATTGACAGGCCTTCACTAAGCCGGCGTCGGCGCTCACTCTCTCGGAGAGAGAAGATTAAATGGTGATGTGTGTGAAGCGAATTCTGCGAATCGCAGTGGCCGCTACCATGATGCTGCAGATGGCAGACTTGTGTGTGGGCCAAACGGCAACCACTGCTGCCAATGACCGTCAAACAGCAATTGCCGCGGAACAACAGGGCAACTATGTTAATGCCGAAACTGCGTGGCGCGCGTTCTCGAAGGCCAATCCCTCCAGCGCCGAGCCATACGCTCATCTAGGGTTTCTTGAGGCTAAGCATGAGCGCTATAAGCAGGCTGTGCCTCTCTATCGCAAGGCACTCGCGCTCAATCCAACCATGCCCGGCTTGCGTCTGAACCTGGGCCTGTCGCTCTTCAAGTCTGGAGCGATGAATGAGGCCGTGCAGACGCTCAAACCTTTACTGATGGAAAAGCCCTTGTCGGCCTCGAATGAGCAGCAGCTGAATATATTAATCGGTATGTCTTACTACGGGCTTGCGCAATACCCTGCGGCAATCCCGTATCTAAAGGAAGCCACCACCCACGACACCCAAAGCCTTTGGCTGCGCCTGGAGCTAGCTCAGAGCTGCCTCGCATCGAAACAATTTCCCTGCGTCCTTGATGTCTATCGAGAGATCCTTGCACTGAATGCGGAATCTGCCGAAGCAGACATGTTGGCGGGTGAGGCATTGGACGAAATGAGGGATCATGCGGGGGCAATTCGAGAATTCCGGGCGGCTGCCCAAGCGGACTCGAAGATGCCGAATGTGCACTTCGCCCTGGGCTATGTACTCTGGACGCAAAATAATATAGAAGACGCCGCAAAGGAATTCAGCGCGGAGCTCGAGAACACGCCCAACCATCCGCAAGCATTGATTTACCTGGCCGACGTGGATATCAAGTTGACCGACACGGCTAGCGCACTGCCGTTACTTGAAAAGGGCACACGCATCGATCCAAGCATTGCATTGGGGCATCTCGATTTGGGTATTGTCTATGCGAGCCTGGACCGTAAAACAGAGGCCCTACGAGAGATGAAGATAGCGGAGAAGCAAAATCCCAATGACCAGAATGTGCACTGGCGGCTGGGGCGCTTCTACAAAGAAGCGGGGCAAGCAGTTGAGGCAAAGGCCGAATTCGACAAGACCCGCAACCTGCAAAAGGCCGCCGACGAATCCGTCTTTAGTAAGCTGAAGGAAGCCCCGGCCAAAGGCCAGCCGATAGACCAGACGCAAAGCATCCCGGCGAACAATTAGCTGTGGCGCGAGCTCGGGCCAACGTTTTCTGCTTAGTCTTTCGACCAAGCTCTATGGTTGCTTGGCCTTGCCGGTTTCAGGCAGTTTGGATGACACCACACCATCACCTTCCCGCACAATATAGAAGCGGTCCGCGGCCAGATTCGTCAACGTCTCCACCTTCCCATCCGGCCACAGGATTTCGGCTTTATCCATGCGTTGATGGTCGCCGAGCCCGAAGTGAATACGCAAGTCATTCTGCGATAGATAACTGCCTCCGCTGATCACCTCGCCGAGCTGGACTAAGTCACCTGCAGTCGCCCGGACGCGCGCATTCAGCGCCAGCCGATTGCACTTTACCCCTTCCAATTGAAAGCTGATCCAGTGGTGCTGCGGCCCGCCGTCGGGGCGCAGAATCATCGGCTGACCTTTCAGATTTTCAATCACAGCTTCGAGCTTGCCATCGTTGAAGAGATCACCCACGGCCATTCCGCGACTCACCTGTGGAATCGTGATCGCGGCACCTGTCGATTTGCTGATGTCTTTGAATCTTCCATTACGCTGGTTCTGCAGAAGCAACTTCGGCTCCAGGTATTTGAGCGTCGAACCAAACTGATCTACTTGTGGATACACGTGCCCATTCACCAGAAAGATGTCCTGCCACCCGCTGTTACTGAAATCGACAAACGCATCGCCCCATCCCACATAGCCTCGTGTAGACCGTGCAACTCCCGAGGCAATGGAGACGTCCGTGAAGTTCATTGATCCATCGTTCCGATAAAACGCCGCGTATTCGCTGTCAAAATGCGAGATCAAGATCGACATACGTCCGGTATGCATGTAGTCGCCCATAGCGAGCCCCATATTGGCCTGTCTCGCGCCGCTATCGCTCAACCCCACGCCTGATGAGAAGCTCACATCCTCAAACGAGCCGCGTCCATTGCCCTGGTATAGATAGTTTGGCTGGCCGTCGTTGGTGACGAACAAATCGAGTTTGCCGCTATTATCGAAGTCCGACCACAGCGCTGTGAGACCGTAGCGATGCTCCTCATCGGCCACGCCGGATTTCTTTGAGACATCGGAAAACGTGCCATCGCGGTTGTTATGGTAAAGACTGTCCGGAGCCCCCTTCAGACCGCGAGGCCCGCATTGCACATCGATGCCCATGTATTTGCACGAGTCGCTGGAGCCAAATGCCGCCATGTCACTCAGTTGAAAATCCACATAATGCGAAACAAAAAGATCGGCCCAGCCATCGCTGTCGTAATCTCCAAACGCAGCGCCCGTGGCCCACATCTTGTCGGCGCCTAACTCCGCAGTTTTAGTGGCATCGCTAAATGTGCCATCCCCGTTGTTTTTGTAGAGAACCACTCCCCCAAAACAAGTCACAAGCAAGTCCGGCCATCCATCGTTGTTATAGTCGCCAACGACCGCGCCCATTGCCCAACACGGGTAGCCTATCCCGGCCTTGTCGGTAACATCGGTGAAGGTTCCATCGTGATTGTTGTGATACAGAGCGCTGCGCGCCTTCTGGCCGTGTTGCGCCATCTCAACGCTCTGCGCATTCGTAAAATATATGTCGGGCCAGCCGTCGCGATCATAGTCGATCAGCGCTACGCCGCCGCTCATCGATTCCACAATAAACTTCTGCTCCGGGCTCGACAGATGCTCGAACTTAATTCCGGTCGAGGCTGTAATATCCAACAGTTCAGGATAGTCGCGGGCGGGCGCGGTTGCCTCCGCTTTTGCGGCAGCCCTGGCAGTCGTTCGTTGCGCGGCACCTGGCTCCGCAATCAGCATTTCTCTCTTACCCGATCTCGCAATGAGCAAGCTCAATACAAGGAGTAATCGGAGCCGTCGGCCAAGTTTGCCTGATGAATTTGACAGAGGCCTTCCGCCAACATTCCATCGCTTTCCGACCCATCGTTTTCCAGTGCAAATCATGGACAGTCCCTGCTACCGCCGTATCGAACTCTCGCAGCTACCGCACAGCGAGTCCTTTCCATTTCGAATGTTCGTGAGGCGATACTGTTTTAAGTAGCATATTGAAAGATTATCTATTATTAATCATACACGATGTTGCAGTTGATTTTTCGGAGCCGTTTCGCCGCTGATCAAGGTGCGGCTGATCGAGGATGGGCTCGGAATCATGCCGTGGAAATACCGGGGATTTTGGACATAAACCGGACCATTCGTGAGTACTGGCACAGTGCTAATGAATGCTCTCAAGCTGCTGATTGTAACCACTCCAGTAGTCTGCGCTCACCATGGACCATCTGCGCCTAATTCGAACATAGGTCCCTCACCCTCAACCGGGAGTCCAAAATGCAAAATCACGCGGAGTTTCTGTGCGTCATACGACGCGTCGCAAGGTCGTTTCGGGAGCGGCGGCAATGTTGGTTACAGGACTGGGTCGAAAATTTCTACATGCCAAGGGGAAAAACAATGAATATAGCCCTATCTTCAAAGGACGGGTTGCAGCGGCTTCATGAGATCTCGCTGGCTATGTGGCATCCGGTGACCGGCCAGGGTTCGTGATGCTCGTCTTCAAGAATGAAGACACATGTGGACTCGGTCGGCACCCTTGAATTGGGTGGGGGCAATCTCGCCAATACTGCGATGGGTAGAGACGTATCGGCACGGCATCTTTGTCGAATCCACGCTCGAAGACAGAGGTTCACGGTACAAATCTACTGGGCGGAAGCTCACATACGAGCATGATTGATTAGTCTCCACTTTGGTGAAGACGGCGTCGAATCCGCCACTTCACTATACAGTATCAAATACATAATAAATGTCTTACGTAAGCTGATCTGTGTGTGAATTCGGCGCGGTATTGCGCGCAGCTTTCGGGAGGTGACGAGTGGAACCAAACTAATTCTCACCGCGCATCGACGGTTCGCAGCACTAGAAGCAGAAAATCGCAAAATCAAGGTGCTGAAGGCGCCCGGAGAGATAACCGGCTTCAAGTACCTGATAATCTGGCATCCGCGAGTGAATACGGATGCCGCGCATGCATGGCTTCGAGGCGAGATCGGGAGAATTGGCAAGAAGATCAGTTCATGATCTTCCGAACGACTGAATCGGATTCCGCCGCGGGAACGACACGACCAGTTCCCGAGATACGGGCGGGTTTAACGTTAACAGGCGAGGCACTGATTAACAGCAGGATTGTCAGGATAACTCCTCTGAGCGTCGTAAGGTCCCCCGGCATTTCTGGGATGACGACAATCTAGCAAGGATTCGTTGGTCACGATCAGCAAAAAGAATTGTCCTAGTGACCGTGCAGCGAGAATTTTGATCCTGATCGGCCGAAAAGTAGAAAACTGCCTTCATCTGCACAAAAAGGAGGCAGCATGCAACAAGGAAGCATTATCCAAGCAGTCCGCAAGCAGGGTCCGAACGTCTGGTCGTTTCGTTGGTCTGAGAAGAACCGGAATGGCCGCCGTGTCTATCGGAAGAGGGTGATTGGAACGATTGAACAATACCCCAACGCCAACGCCGCGCGCGCGGTCGTGGGTGCCCTCTTGGCTCAAATCAATGCATATTCCAATCACAACGATGCTCGCAGAATCACCTTTACCGAGATCTACGAACATTTTGAACAGAAGGAATTGAGATCCGGAGATAGCTTTCGGAGCTTCGCCACGGTCAAGACGTATCGCGGCTATATTCGCAAGTGGGTTAAGCCGCGATGGGGTTCTTTCCACTTGGACGAGATCAAGGCCGTGGACGTGGAAGGGTGGCTGCGCCGGCTCCCCTTGGCTCGATCATCACGTGCCAAGATCCGGAACATCATGTCGGTGTTGTTCAACCACGCATGTCGCTACGAATTGTTCGATTGCAATCCCATGCGGTTTGTTCGCCAGGGGGCAAAACGGCGAGGTGCTCCGGATGTGCTGACCGCTGCGGAGATTAGGGCCTTGGTTGACCATCTAGCCCTTCGCGAACGCACGCTTGTTCTCCTGGCGGCATCCACAGGCTTGAGACAGAGCGAATTGTTTGGGCTCAAGTGGCGTGACGTCGATTTCCAACATGGAGAACTGAGTGTTGTCCGTTCGATCGTTTTTGGCGTTGTGGGTCGCTGCAAAACCGAGTCGTCGCAAAAGCCGGTTCCTTTACATCCTCTGCTTGGAGAAGCACTGTTGAACTGGCGGAAGACGTGCAAGTTCACTGGCAGCGACAACTGGATATTTGCAAGCCGATTGCACAAAGGGCGCAGGCCGTACTGGGGAGCGTGCATTCTCCGCAAGTACATCCGGCCGGTTGCCGAGTCTCTCAAGATTCAGAAGCGCATCGGCTGGCATACGTTCCGACACACTTACTCGACGTTGCTTCGGAGTGTCGGAGCTGAGTTCAAGGTGATGCAAGAATTGATGAGGCATTCTACCTTGCGTACGACAATGGACGTCTACACACAGGCAGTTGCCCCAGCCAAACACGCCGCACAAGCTGCTGTGCTGGCCCTATTCTTTCCGACAACGATGGCCGCGGATGAAGAGGCCATTGTGGGAACGGCGTAGCGGCTACGATGCGGGGGTGCAAAAAGGACACAAAAATGTGGCTTTTTGCACCCCCGAATATCTGGCGGAAATCGATGCAAACTCATGATTCTAATTGGCGTCCCCGACGGGATTTGAACCCGTGTTATCGCCGTGAAAGACGCCGGCGAACGTAACTGATTGAATCTAAAGAGCATGGTTGGCCATCAAAAGTACGTTTTGGAACCCTCGGGAACGCTTATCGAACCCTTATCGAACCCACGAAAAGTGTGAACATCCCTGCGTGTGCGGACCGGA
>Ga0182024_10019873_pt1 | contig 12325 bp, 11 predicted proteins | sample P32metaG_FD_120480 | JGI IMG/M metagenome (GOLD analysis project Ga0182024, IMG submission 120480) | Permafrost microbial communities from Stordalen Mire, Sweden - P3-2 metaG (Illumina Assembly) | ecosystem: Environmental > Terrestrial > Soil > Wetlands > Permafrost | place: Sweden: Stordalen...
ACATGCGGCCGACGATCACCAGGCAGCGAACGCGCTGGCCCTCGAGCGCGCAGGCGGCGCGATTTGTCTCAGGCAGGCCGATGCCGACGTGCCGCGTCTCGCCTGCGAGCTCGCTTCTCTCCTAGACGATCCCGGGCGGCGCATCGCGATGAGCCGTGCAGCCTGCAGCTTCGGCAGACCTGAGGCATCCGTGGAGATTGCGCGCGATCTTTGCGCGCTTGCCAACATCTCGTTTTCTCCGTCCGAGAACACGTCCGGCAAGGTGAACGGGTTGTCTCACGGGACGGCGGGCGTCCGAGATGTTTAGGGGCCGGGTTCGCCACGTCCACTTCGTCGGCATCGGAGGGATCGGCATGAGCGGGCTCGCCGAGATCCTCCGGACGCTGGAGTTCGACGTCTCGGGTTCCGATCGGAAGCCGAACGACATCACTCGGCGTCTCGAAGCCATGGGCGTGACCGTCCAAGCGGGCCATCGCGCGGAGAACGTCTCTCGCGCCGACGTCGTCGTCTATTCGAGCGCGATCGATCGAGACAACCCGGAACTCGTCCGAGCACGCGAACAAGAGATCCCGATCATCCCCCGCGCCGAGATGCTCGCCGAGCTGATGCGCGTAAAATACTGCGTCACGATCGCCGGATCGCACGGCAAGACAACGACCACGTCTCTCGTGGCGACCGTGCTCCGCGCGGCGGGGCTCGATCCTACGGTCGTCGTGGGTGGCCAAGTCAACGCGCTCGGCTCGAACGCGCGGCTCGGAGCGGGCGACCTCTTCGTGGCCGAGGCCGACGAGAGCGACGGCTCCTTCCTCAAGCTGACCCCCACGATCGCCGTGGTCACCAATATCGATGCCGAACACCTCGACCACTACGGAACCCACGAGAACCTGAAGAGTGCGTTCGTGGAGTTCATCAATCGCATCCCGTTCTACGGGCTTGCCGCGTTGTGTGTCGATCACCCTCACGTCCAAGAGATTTTACCGAGAGTCACCCGACGGCACGTCACGTACGGGATCTCGCGGCAGGCCGACTACCGGGCGAGCCTCCCGCGCTTCGAGGGGCTAGCTACGCGCTTTCAGGCGCACCGAAAGAACGAACCGCTGGGTGAGATCATGGTGCGTATGCCGGGGGCGCACAACGTCCTGAACTCGCTCGCCGTGCTCGCGGTCGCCGACGAGCTCGCGATTCCGCTCGACGTCACACGCGAGGCGATCGGTTCGTTCCACGGCGTGCAGCGGCGGTTCACCGTCGTTGGCCAGCCCATCATCGTGCGCGACGGCGAGACCGGCGACGTCATGATCGTCGACGACTATGGCCACCACCCTGCCGAAATCGAAGCCACCCTCGACGCAGCGCAGCGGGGCTTCGATCGGCGCGTGGTCGTCGCTTTCCAGCCGCACCGGTTCACCCGCACCCAGGCCTTGTTCGACGAATTCACGCGTGCCTTCAATAAGGCCGACGTCCTCCTCGTCACCGAGGTGTACCCCGCGGGCGAATCGCCGATCGAGGGGGCTACCGGGCGCGCACTCGCTTCGGCGATACAGGCTCACGGGCATCATCACGTCACGTACGTTTCGGACAAGAAGCGCGTCGGCTCGGAGCTCGCCAAGCTTGCCCGTCCGAAAGATCTGGTCATTCTCTTGGGCGCCGGCGACATCAACGCGAGCGCGCGCGAGCTGCATGCGACCCTCGCCGCCGAGGCCACTCCATGATGCCGCCCAACGTGCGTGTTCCGAAGGGCGGTGCGGCGGAGCCGGCCGGCTTGTCGGCAGGACGTGCGACGCCTGCGAAGCCGTGGACGCCGGGCGGCAGGATTCTGCCCGTTCTGCGGGCCATCGCAGGAGGCGCGCTCGTCGTATCGTTGTCGAGCGCGGTCGCCTGGGCCATTCGCGACCATGTGATCCATAGCTCGCGGTTCGCCGTGACCGATATTCGTGTCACGGGGGCGCACCAACGCACCGAGGAGGCGCTTCTCGTCGAGGCGGGCCTCTCGAAGGGAGTCAACGTGTTCTCGGTCGACCTCGACGGAGCGCACGCGCGCCTCTTGAGCGATCCATGGATAAGCGGCGCGGCGCTTACGCGGCGCCTGCCCGGGACGTTGCTCGTCCAAGTTACGGAGCGCGAGCTCGGGGCGGTTGTGGTCCTCCGTGAGACTTACTTGGCCTCGCGGGAAGGCGAGATCTTCAAGCGGTTCGAGCTTGGAGATCCGACCGATCTGCCGGTCGTCACCGGGCTCGATCCCGATTCGGTCGCCGAGGACCGTGAAGGCGCACAAGCGACCATTCGGCGTGCGCTCGACCTGGCCGCCGAGTACGAGCGCTCGCCGCTCCCCGCGCGCCTGCTCGAGGAAATTCACGTAACTGCTGACGGCGGCTTCACGCTCGTCCTCGGCAAAGAGGGGCTCCTCCTTGCGCTCGGTGGCCCGCCTTTCCGCCGGAAGCTCGAAGAGGCTGCGAAGGTCAGCGCGGAGCTCGATCGCCGCGGAACTCACGCCGAGGCGATCATGCTCGACGACGACGCGCGACCGGATCGCGTGGTGGTTCGGACGCGCTAACTCCGTCCTTTGGACGAGAATTTGGCCCTCCGCGCCGTCGCGTGCGACTGGGTGGTGAGATGAGCACGGTCACTTCACACGGAGAAATCGTCGTCGGTCTCGACATCGGAACGACGAAGGTGTGTGCGGTCGTAGGCGAGGTCTCGGAAGACGGGATTACGATCCTCGGGGTGGGTACGGTTCCGTGCCGCGGGCTCCGCAAAGGGATCGTCTCGAACATCGACTGGACGGTGCGATCGATCAAGGAAGCCATCGAGAGCGCGCAGACGATGGCGGGGGTCGAGATTCGAACCGTCTACGCCGGCGTCGCGGGGAGCCACATTCGGTCGCAAGCCTCCGACGGCGTCGCCGCGATTTCAGGTGGGGAAGTCACTCGCGCCGACGTCGAGCGCGTGCTCGAAGGCGCGCGCGCCATTCCGGTCGACGCGGACCGACAGATCTTGCATGTCTTGCCACGCGAGTACGTCGTCGACGCGCAGGACGGCATCCGTGACCCCGTAGGCATGAGCGGAGTTCGCCTCGGCGTAAACGTCAACCTGGTCACGGCCGCCACGAGCTGCGTCCAGAACGTCATCCGCTGCGCCGAACGTTGCGGCCTCACCGTGGCCGACGTGGTGCTCGAAGCGCTCGCGAGCGCCGAAGCCACGCTCTCCGACGACGAAAAAGAGATCGGCGCCGCCGTGATCGACATCGGCGGCGGGACCACCGACATCCTCCTCTATGTCGACGGCGGAATCGCCCACACGAGCGTCATCCCCGTGGGAGGGAACAACATCACGAACGACATTGCCGCGGGCCTTCGTACACCGATGGCCGAGGCGGACAGGATCAAGCGCCTCTCCGGTTGCGCTCTCGGGCGCATGATCGGGGACGACGAAGAGATCGAGGTTCCCGGCGTCGGCGGCCACCCGCCGCGTCGCACGGCGCGTCGAGTCCTGGCCGACATCATCGAACCGCGCGCGGAAGAAATCTTCGCCGTCATCCGAAAGCGAATCGAAGACACCGGCCTCCTCGAGCAGCTCTCCGCGGGTGCGGTTCTGACGGGCGGCGCAGTTCTCCTCGAGGGAATGCCCGAGTTCGCGGAAGAGATCCTCGGGATGCCCGTGCGGACCGGCTTTCCTACGGGCGTGAGGGGCATCACTCAGCTCGTGCACGGGCCGCAGTATGCCACTGGCGTCGGGCTGGTGAAGTATGGCGCGGGGGCCATGGCGGACGCTCTTGCGCGAGAAGGCGCGCCGGCCGCCGCCCCACCTCGTGCACAGCGTGCGTCGGGAATCGTGGAGGTCTCCATGGTTCGCGACAGATCGAAGTTTTGGGAATGGATCAAAGCTGCCTTTTAGCTTGGCTTAGCACTCGCTTTTCTTGGGCTCACACGAAGTCGTTCGTCTGACACACGCGTTCCGTGAGGGAAGAGGCGCCCTCGCGGTTGGCGCGATGAGAGATTCAGCGAAGTCCGCGTCATTGCGGCGCTTCGCATCATGTAGCTAGCGGCGCGCGGACCGAGACGGTCCGTCCCGGGAGGATGGTCATGAGCTTTTCGATCGAGTTCGCGGACGAGACGCAGGAATACCAGGCGCGCATCAAGGTGATCGGTTGCGGCGGGTCGGGAGGAAACGCCGTCAATACGATGATCAACTTCGGCCTCGAAGGGGTCGAGTTCGTCGTGGTCAACACCGACGCTCAGGCCCTCAACGCGAACGCTGCGCCGACGAAGCTCAACATCGGCGCCAACGTGACGAAGGGGCTCGGCGCCGGCGCGGACCCCGAAAGAGGGCGAAAGGCGGCCCTGGAAGACGTCCAGCGAATCAAGGAGCTGATCTCGGGCGCAGACATGGTGTTCGTCACCGCGGGGATGGGCGGCGGAACCGGCACCGGGGCTGCTCCGATCATCGCGCAGCTCGCGCGTGAAGAGGGGGCGCTCACGGTCGGAGTCGTGACCAAGCCGTTCCTCTTCGAGGGCCGCCAGCGCGCACGCCGGGCCGAGACGGGCCTCGCGCAGTTGTCCGAGCACGTCGACACCCTCATCACGATTCCGAACCAGAAGCTCCTTTTGCTCGGCGACGACGATCTCACGTTCATCGACGCCTGCCGCAAGGCAGACGAAGTGCTCTATCAGGCCGTCAAGGGCATCAGCGATCTCATCACCCAGAACGGGATCGTGAACGTCGACTTCGCCGACGTGAAGACCGTGATGAGCAAGATGGGACGGGCGCTCATGGGGACCGGCGTGGCGAAGGGGCAGAACCGTGCCCGGCTGGCCGCAGAAATGGCCGTAGCGTCGCCGCTCCTCGACGACATCTCGGTCGAAGGCGCGACCGGCGTGCTCATCAACGTGGTCGGTGGTCCGGACCTTAAGATGAGGGAGATCCAGGAAGCCGCTTCGCTCGTGCAGGAGCAGGCGCACGAGGACGCGAACATCATCTTCGGGGCGAGCATCGACGAGTCTCTGGGCGAGAACGTCAAGGTCACCGTCATCGCGACCGGCTTCGACGCGGTCGATCAAGAGTTCGCCCAGCAGGCAAGCCGCGAGCGCGTCTCGGCCCCGCCCCAAACGATTCAGAGTGCGCAGTCCCGTCCGAGCGCGTTCCTCGCACCTCGAGACCGAACGTCGCAGACCGAGATACCAGCCATCTCGACGAGGCGCGTCCAGCATGCGCAAGAGGCGCGGGCGCAGTCTCAGGGGCAGCCGCGACTTCCCCTACGAGAGCGCCTCGGAGAGAGCTTCCCGGCGGGGCTCGACAACGATTGGGACGTGCCCGCGTTTCAACGGAAGCGCCAGTAGCGCATCGTCGGGTTTGCCTGAGGCGCGGCAGATGGCGGAGCATGCGTGATCTGTCCCGATGAGCGAACGAACCTTCTTTCTCGGTGAGTCGAAGTCGCGGGTTACCGCGACGATTCGCGACGTCGAGGCGCAGACCTCGGCCGAGCTCGTGGTCGCCGTGAAGCACACGTCGGGCGGCTACCGCGATGTCGACTTTCTCGCGGGCTTCGCCGTCTCGTTCGCGATCCTCTCAGCGCTGCTCTTTTTGCCAGTCCCGTTCGCCGTCACGGCGATGCCGGTCGACGTCGTCGTGGGGTTCTTGCTCGGCACGCTTTTCACGGCCAACGCTCCCCCGGTGCGCCGTCTCTTGCTGGCCCGCCGCCGCCGAGAGGCTGCCGTCCGCGCGGCCGCGTGCGTATCGTTCGTCGACCGAGGGATCAGCCGCACGAAGGGGCGGAACGGCATTCTAATCTTCGTGTCCACGTTCGAGCGGCACGTCGAAGTCATCGCCGACATCGGAATCGACCCTCCGGCGCTCGGCGACTCCTGGCGTATCGCGGTCGCGGCCATGCGCGAGGCCGTGAGTAGTCTCGACTTCGACCGATTCGTCGAGGCGCTCCGCTCGCTGGGACCGACCCTCGGGGCTGCGATGCCGCACGCGGAGGACGACGTGAATGAGCTCCCCGACGAGGTCGAGGAGTGATGAGAGCTCGGGGCAGGGGAGCGCGTCTTCGAGAAGCGATTGCCGTGGCATGGCCGCTCTCCTCCTCGGTTCAACCGCCTTCGCGAGCCTGCGCCCGGGTGGCGGTGGATCGTTCAGCGGCGGTGGCGGCGGCGGAGGAGGTGGCGGTGGTGGTGGAGGCGGAGGACTCGGGATCCTTCTGTGGCTCCTCTTCGAGCACCCCGTCATCGGCGTGCCCGTGCTCGTCATCGTTGTCGTCGTGGCCCTCACGCGGTCGCGAAACAAGTCGCAGATGACGGAGTGGAGCTCCGCGGCTGCGCCCGCTCCTGCACTGCGTCGTTCGCCCTCCAGGAATATCCGACGCGAGCTCGAGCAACTCCAGCGGACGGACGAGAACTTCTCCTTCGTCCTCCTCGAGGACTTTCTCTACGCGCTCTACGCTGAAGTTCACACCGCGCGGGGGCGCGGACAGCTCGCGCGCTATTCGGCTTATCTCGCCCCCCTAGCGACAGCGTCGTTCCAAGGGCCCCCGCTCACCGAGGTACGCAACATCGTGATCGGCGCGATGACGTTCACCGACGCGAGCGGCACGCGCGGCGACTCCCCTGACGTCCTCGTTCGCGTGCGTTACGAATCCAACTACACCGAGGTCATCAAGAACGGCGGCGAAGCCAGCTACTACGCCGTAGAAGAGTGGACGCTGTCCCGGAAGCGCGGAGTGAAGTCTCGTACTCCCGATCGAGCCCGCCTCTTCGTGTGTCCGTCCTGCGGTGCGCCGCTCGACGCGGTCACGGCGGGAACGTGTGCCCACTGCGGCAAGCTCGCGAGTAGTGGCGAATTCGACTGGGTCGTGCAACGCGCCGACCTTGTCAGCCGTACACCACGCGGTCCAATGTTGACCGGCGACACACCCGAGACCGGTACCAACGAGCCGACCCTCATAGATCCGGAGGCCTCCTCGAGAATGGAAGAAATTCTCGCGGCAGACCCCGGGCTCAACTGGCAGGCCTTCGAGGGGCGCGTAGGCCTCATCTTCGGCGACTTCCAGGCGGCCTGGTCCGCCCGCGATCTGGCGCGGATGCGCGCGTACCTGAGCGATCGACTCTTCGAGACTCAGGTCTTCTGGACAGAGGCGTACAAGCAGCAAAAGCTCCGAAACGTGACCGAGAACGCACGCATCCTCGGCATCGAGTTGGCTCGCGTAGGTCGCGATCGATTCTTCGACGCGGTCACCGTACGTCTCTGGGCCACGAGCCTCGACTACACGCTCGCAGACGATAGTGGCCGTGTCGTGGGCGGGAGCCGCTCGCGCGAGCGCCGGTACACCGAGTACTGGACTCTCATTCGCAGCAGCGCTCGAAAGGGGCCCGCGCGCACCGAAAGAGTCTGCCCCAATTGCGGAGCGCCGCTCGACATCAACATGGCGGGGACCTGCAAATACTGCAAAGCGAAAGTGACGGCTGGGGAGTTCGATTGGGTGCTCAGCCGCATCGAACAGGACGAGGTCTACGCGGGGTAGAAGGGTGCTTTCTGCCGAGAACTGGACCCGCCGCATCTCGTCGCGCCACGATGAGGCATGCACGAAAGACGCACCAAGCGCAGCACTGACCGAGAAGTGGCGACGCAATATCTCCTCGAGGCCCTCGCCTCCGCCACCTTGGGGCGTGGCGTTGCGCTGCTCGACGAAAAAGGGCGGCTGCTCGCGGGCGCGGGGTCTTCGCGCGAGATGTGGGCGGTCGCGCGAGCCGTGCAAGGGCGTAGTCCGTCCGCCCGCGGCGCAGGCTTCGGCTGCGCGTGGATCGAAACGCAGACCGAATGCCTAAGGCTCGCCGCCGTGGGTCTCGAACGAAACGCGCGAGAGTTGGGGTGCGCGGCAGAGGCCGTGGGGCGGATCTTGGAGGCTCACGCCGCCTGAGAAGAGTGACGTACGCCTATCGCGAACCGTGCGGGGGTGCGCGCTTCCCGCGAGGTATCGTTCCCGGGACTGGAGCTGCTCCGGGGAGCAACGGCACACCGGGCAACCCCGGAATCGACTGCACCGTCGCGCGTAGGATCTCTTCCCGCGTGACCGTGCCGGTGATGTGAAACGGAACCTGGAGTTGGACGAGGTCGCCCCCAAGCGCGAGCGACCCGTCGACGGCGTACGGAACCCAGGGCCGATCGCTCGCGGCGATCGCGAGGAGCGGGACGATGTCTCCCCAGTGGAGGGTGATCGGAACCTCGATGTCCTTCGTCGAGTTTGCGGGCAGAGTGATCGTCTGGGGAAACGTTGCGGTGCCGACGTCTATGGTTCCATCGAGTACGAAGTGTGCGGTGACGTCGCCCGCCGTGAGGTTGAACGCATTGGGGTTCGTGGTTCCAAGAAGGACGTCGAGCGCGACGCCATCGGGGGAGATCGAAGTGATGGCCGCGCGCTTGGGTGACAGAGTGGGGGGCGCCGGCTTCGTGCACGCAGAGCCGAGGAGCGACAGGGCGACGAAGACCAAAGCTCGCATGCGCGTGCGGGAGCGTATCTCGCGGGGAGCGGAAGGCGTCAGGGACCTCACGCGATCGAAGCATAGGGGATACCCAACGCCTCCGCTTCGCGCTTCACCGTCGAGAGCCCTTCGGCCTCGGAAGCGTGGAGCACCATGTCGGCCGCGGCGATCCACGCGAGCGCAACGTTGCGCGTCGTACGGCCGACGAAGATCGCGTCGAGCTTGGAACTGCGCGCCTGGCGTTCGAGTCGAGGACGGAGCGGGCCGTCCCCGACCACCACGAGGCGCGCGTGGGTGCCGGCCGCGCGCTCGCGCTCCACGTGATCGAGGATCCGGTCGACGCGTTTGCTCGGGACCAGACGCCCTACGCACACGAAGAGGCGGGCATCCGAGTGGGCGGCACGGAGGGCTCGAGCCGCATCGGCGACGTCGGGAATCTCGATCGAGCACGGTTCGATGCGGGCGATGACTTCGAGCCGTCGTGTCTCGTCGGTTGAGAGTGCGCGAGCGAGCTCCTCATAGAGGGAGGAAGAGACGAAGGTCCACGTGTCCGTCCGTAGCAAGAGAGTGCGCACGATGCGATTTCTCAGCGGCCGAGGGAATCGCGCGAGCGAGCGAACGTCTTGCCCGTGCGAGACGAGCTCGAGCGTCACACCGCGATCGTGTGCGATGGGCCATCCGCACGGAAATGCCCAATGGGCGACGACGAGGTCGAGGGGAGACAGCGAAGCGAGCGCCTGTCGCGCGAGCAGGGCCCACTTGAGCGCACCGACGAGGCGATAAGGGCGACTACGGATGCGCGCGAGAGCCCCGGGCCAGCCGAACGCGCCGTACGCGGGGAGCCGGCACACGCGGAGCGAATCACGCAAAGCCTTGTCGTTTCGGTCGAGTGGAAGCGCCGGGTCTCGTTCGGGCGCGATCACGACGACATCCCCACGTGGGGCGAGCTTCTTCGCGTGGGTCTGGACGAAGTGGCCGCACGGGTCGCCTGAGAAGGAGGGATAGCTGGTCGTTACGACAGCGATGCGCATGTCCTACATGGCCTTATGGAGCGAGCCGGCTCCGCGACACTCGTGTGCTAAGAAAAGACGATGAAGAGCGGCGCCCGGACGATTCATATCGACGGACGAATCCTCTACCTTACTCTCGATCCAGGGCTCCTCGAGAAGCAGCTCCGCGGCGAGAATCTTCCCCTCGAGCTCGTGGATGACCCCCCGCGCCCACTTCTTTCGAACATCTCGACCGACGAGATCACTCCGGGCTGGGTTTGCTATTACTACGACGAGACTCTGGCGAGGTACTGCCTCGTCGGCCTTCGGGGTGGGATCGTACAGAAGGATGACGTCAAGAAAGGGGGCTTCGGTGTCGTCGTCAGCGGTCACTCGAAGGGGTGCGGGTCGAGTCGCGAGACGGCGCCTTACAGCGAGCTCGCCTCCGGCGTGAGGCTTGTCATCGCCAACAGTATCGAGAAGATCTACCGTCAAAATGCGCAAAACATCGGCCTCCTCACGTCGACCGACTTCGCGCTTCTCCCGCGAATCGAGCGCGGCGAAGCGATCCCGATGAGCGAGTTCACGCGCGACCTCGACCCCATCAGTGCGGCCATTGTCGAGCACGGTGGCCTCTTCGCCTACAATCGCGCGCGGATGAAAGGGGACGTCGCACCGCCGCCCCCCAACACGTCCCCGCGTCCAATGACTCTTTGCGAGAAGATCCTCGCGAGCCACGCGATCTTGGACGCGAAGAGCGGCAAGATCGGGGCGATTGCCGTTGCGCCCGGCGACGCGTTTTTCGCTCGGACCGACGTGCGCTTCTCGCACGAGTACGTCACGCCGATGGCCGAATCGATCTTTCGTGCCGAGCTCGGTCCGGGCGCGCGCGTGAGCGAGCCGGAGAGCGTGTACGCGTTTCGCGATCACCTGACGTTTCTCGATCTCATCATGCCGCAGAAGCATGTCGACATGGGCCTCAAGGAACAAGCGCGTTCGCTCGCGACCGTCCAAGAGGCGTTCACGACGAAGCAGGGGATCCGGCTCTACGGCGAGGTGTCTCGTGACGGCAAGCCCGCGGGGAGCGAAGCCATCTGTCACAACAAGGTGGTCGAAGAGATCGCGCTCCCCGGGCAGGTCGTCGCGGGCACCGATTCTCATACGTGCATGGCGGGGGTGCTCGGATGCTTTGCGTTCGGCGTGGGCTCCACCGACATGGCGAACGCGTGGTTCACGCGAGACGTGCGTGTCACCGTTCCCGAGACGGCGAGGTTCGAACTCTCCGGCCTACTCCCTGCGGGCGTAACCGCGAAGGACGTGATGCTCCACGTTCTCGCCCTGCCGTTCTTCAAGACGGGTGCAGGGATCGGCAAAGTGCTCGAGTTCGCCGGCGAGGGAGTGCGCGCGATGCCGCTCGACGAGCGGGCTACTCTCACGAACATGGCCGTCGAAGCGGGGAGCTTCACGGGCATCATCGAGGCGGACGAGGTCGTCGTCGACTACCTCGTCGCGCAGCGCGGGATGAAGGCCGAGAAGGTGCGGAGCCTCCTCGTGAAGGGCGATCCAGGCGCGATGTATTGTGCGACGTTCGAGCTCGACCTCGGGAAGCTCGTTCCCATGGTGGCGACGCCTGGCGATCCGCGCAACGGCATCCCGCTCTCGTCTCTCCGGGAGGCGAACGCGGGTGCCGACGTAAAGATCGATATCGCGTATGGCGGTTCGTGTACGGGCGGCAAGAAGACGGACATGGATATGTACGCGGCGGTCCTCGGTGATGCCGTGGCGCGCGGAGAGAGGGTCGCGCCGGGCGTGCATCTTTATCTGCAGTTTGGATCGCAAGACATCCGGCGGTATGCCGCGTCGAAGGGATACTTGGACATCTTCGAGAGGGCGGGCGCCGAGATCGTCGAGCCGTCGTGCGGGGCGTGCATCAAGGCCGGGCCAGGCGCGAGCGATTCACCGAATCAGGTGACGGTAAGCTCGCAGAATCGAAATTTTCCTGGACGCAGTGGCCCGGGCAAGGTGTACCTGGCAAGTCCGTTCGTCGTCGCCGCGAGCGCCATCGCCGGCAAGATCGTGGCCCCCCCGGAGCAAGGATGACCGAAGCACCCGACACAGTCGCACCGAATCGCTTCGTGTCCCTCGAGTACACCCTGCGTGACGAACAAGGAGAACTCCTCGACGAGAGCGAAGGGGACGCGGGGATCGACTACGTGCATGGGTACGGCATGCTCGTCCCGGGGCTCGAGTCGGCGCTTCGAGGGCTCAAGGCGGGCGATCAGCGAGAGATCATCGTCCCTGCCGCGTCCGGCTACGGTGAGCACCAGGAGGACCTCGTGATGGAGCTGGATCGGAGCGAGCTCCCCAACCCCGACGAGGTGGCCGAGGGGGACGAATTCATCGCCGAGTGGCCGGGAGGCGAGGAAGTCCCGCTACGAGTCGTGCTCGTCAAGGACGATTCGGTCGTCGTGGACGGCAATCATCCGCTTGCCGGCATCGCCCTCTGCTACTCCGTCACGATCCGCTCCGTTCGGGAGGCGACCGAGGAGGAGATCGAGAGCGCGGCGCGCGATCTGGCGGACGCGGAAGAGCACGAACACGGTCCCGATTGCGACCACGACCACAGCCACGACCAACAGGCCGCGCCTGCTACGGAGCAGCTCCTAACGCTCGGCAAACGGAAGAGTTCTCTTAGCTAATAGCTAGGCCTTGTCCCGTTCGTCTTGGCGAAAGGACGTCGTCTAGGCTCGAATCCTCGTGACCGGAACGTTGCCGGCGACGCCCTTCAGCCGCGCCAGCTCGCGCCGTCCGCGCAGGGGCGAACCGCCGGGTCGCGTGCGCGTTCCGGGCGCGTTCCATACCGCG
>Ga0182024_10019874_pt1 | contig 12325 bp, 9 predicted proteins | sample P32metaG_FD_120480 | JGI IMG/M metagenome (GOLD analysis project Ga0182024, IMG submission 120480) | Permafrost microbial communities from Stordalen Mire, Sweden - P3-2 metaG (Illumina Assembly) | ecosystem: Environmental > Terrestrial > Soil > Wetlands > Permafrost | place: Sweden: Stordalen...
AGACGTCATCACCGCGCTGTCGCGCTATCCCTCGCTGTTCGTCATCGCGCGCAACTCGTGCTTCACCTACAAGGGCCGCGCGGTCGATGTGAAAGTGGTCGGGCGCGAACTGGGCGTGCGCTATGTCCTCGAAGGCAGCCTGCGCAAATCCGGCAACCGCATCCGCGTCACCGCGCAGTTGGTCGAGGCCGAAACCGGCAACCACCTCTGGGCCGAGCGCTACGACCGCGACCTCGCTGACATCTTCGCGGTACAGGACGAGATCACCCAGGCCGTCACGATCGCGATTGCCCCGGCCGTTGCCGAGGCGGAACGCCAGCGCGCGATGCGCAAGCCGCCCCAAAATCTCGACGCCTGGGCCGCCTACCAACGCGGGATGTGGCATATCGGCAAGGCTACCGCGGAGGACACCCGGCTCGCTCACCAATTTTTCCAGCAGGCGATCGATCTCGATCCGAGCTTCGCCGGCGGCTATATCGGCCTCGCGAGCGCCATCTCGGCGGCGTCGACCGCGTTTGGGACAGCGCTTCTCGCCGAAACTCAGGGCTCGGAAGAGAGCCTGGCGCGGCGTGCGATCGCGCTCGATCCGAGCAATGCCGAAGCCTACATATGTCTTTCCGTCGCGCTGAGGAATCGCGCCGACCTCGAAGGGGCACTAGCCGAGGCCGAGCGCGCCCTCGCGCTCTGTCCAAACGTCGCTCCCGGCCACGGTCGGAAGGGTCAGGCTCTGGTTTTTTCTGGGCAACCGCGGGCCGGGATAGCTGCACTCGAGACGGCCTTGAGGTTGGACCCGCGCAGCCCGACCATGTGGCGCGAGCTGCACTATCTGGCAATCGGCCGCTATTTTTGCCGGGAATACGAGGCGGCCGGCGAGACGGCGAGGCGCGTCATCCGCTTGTACCCGGATTATCCACTCCCGTACCGCTGGCTGGCCGCCGCGCTCGCCCAGCTCGGGCGAGCCGACGAAGCAAAGCAGGCGCTGGAGAAAGCCATCGCGATCTTGCCGGCGGCGTTCGAGACGAATGTCAGCGGGCGCGTGCCGTGGATGCGGCCGAAAGACCACGCCCACATGCTCGACGGCCTGCGCAAGGCCGGCTGGGAGGGGTGAGCCGCGCCGGCGCGGTGTATGATCGTCGGGCCGAGGAGGGAGGGTTTTCGGGGATGGCGGAGCGGGCCGAGCGGCGGCTGACGACGATCCTCGCCGCCGACATCGCCGAATACAGCCGGCTGATGCGCGCGGACGAGGATGCGACGATGCGCGCGCTCGGCGCCTGCCGCGCGGTCGTCGATGCGCTCGTCGCCGAGCATCGCGGCCGTATCGCCAACACCGCGGGCGATGCGGTGTTGGCCGAGTTTCCCAGCGTCGCCGACGGCCTCGCCTGCGCTCTGGCGATGCAGCAGGCGATGTCGGCGGAAAATGCCGATGCGCCGCCCAACCGCCGCATGCACTTCCGCATCGGAATTCATCTCGGCGACGTTATGACGAAGGACGGCGACCTGTTCGGCGACGCGGTCAACATCGCGGCACGGCTCGAAGCGCTCGCCGAGCCTGGCGGCATCTGCGTCTCGGCGGCGGTGCGCGAGCATGTCGGCACGCGCGCCGAAGCCGTCTTCACCGACATCGGCGCGCAGCAGGTCAAGAACATCGCCGACCCGGTGCATGTCTTTCGTGCCGGACCGTTTCCGACCGGGTCGCAAATCCCTCTTCCTAACCCTCCCCTCCCCGGGCTTGACCCGGGGATCACGGGGGAGGGCAGGGTGGGGGCGGCCGGGACGGCCGCGGTCCAGCCGATGGCCGGGGGACCATTGGCGCTGCCCGACAAGCCGTCGATCGCGGTCTTGCCGTTCGCCAATATGAGCAACGACCCGGAGCAGGAATTCTTCGCCGACGGGATCGCCGAAGACGTCATCACCGCGCTGTCGCGCTATCCCTCGCTGTTCGTCATCGCGCGCAATTCGTGCTTCACCTACAAGGGCCGCGCGGTCGACGTGAAACAGGTCGGGCGCGAACTCGGCGTGCGCTACGTCCTCGAAGGCAGCCTGCGCAAATCCGGCAACCGCATCCGCGTCACCGCGCAGCTCGTAGAGGCCGAAACCGGCAATCATCTCTGGGCCGAGCGCTACGACCGCGACCTCGCCGACATCTTCGCGGTGCAGGACGAGATCACCCAGGCCGTCACGATCGCCGTTGCCCCGGCGATCGCCCATGCCGAACTGCAACGAGCGATGCGCAGGCCGCCGGGCAGCCTCGACGCCTGGGCCGCCTATCAGCGCGGGGTGTGGCATATGAGCAAATACACTGCGGAGGACTGGGAGACGGCGCGGAAGTATTTCGAGCAGGCAATCGATCTCGATCCGAGCTTCGCCGGCGGCTATGTCGGGCTCGCGACGGCCCGCGTCTCTGTGTCCCTAACCTCTCAAACGTTGAGTATCGCCGAGGCACAACGCTCGGCCGAGGCGCTCGCGCGTCGGGCGGTTGCCCTCGACCCGGCCAGCGCGGAAGGCGGCGCTTGTCTCAGCGCCTCTCTGCGCTGGCGTGGCGATCTCGAAGGCGCACGGGCCGAGGCCGAGCGGGCCCTCGCTCTTTCTCCCAACCTCGCCCTGGCCCACGGCACAAGTGGCGCAGCGCTGATTTTTTCGGGACGACCGAAAGAAGGGCTAGAGGCGGCCGCGACCGCCCTGAGGCTTGATCCGCGCAATCCGATGAGGGCGTTCGATCTCCTCTTAATCGTTATCGGCCAATATTTCTGCCGTGATTATCAGGCGACTGTCGAAGCCGCGAGGCACGCGATCCGCGCGTATCCCGATTTTGCGTTCTCTTATCGCTGGCTTGCTGCCGCGCTCGGCCAGCTTGGCCGTACCGAGGAAGCAAAGGAGGCGCTCGAAACGGCTGTCGCGAGCGCGCCCGCGACTTTCGACAAGTATGTCCGCAACCGCGTACCCTGGCATCGGCCAGAAGACCACGCCCACATGCTCGACGGGCTGCGCAAGGCCGGCTGGGAGGGGTAAGGGCTTGTGGTTCGGGATCGTGGTTCTTACTTTGTTCTTACGCGAGGCGGAGTACCGGGGGGATTAGAGGTCTGTTCTACCTGAACGAGAGCTCGGCCTGATCCTCGCCTGATACATCAGGTGACCGCAATCGGGGCATAAAACCATTGGTTGCATCGGCCATCGGCCGGCCGAGAAATCGAGGAGGGGTGATGCACTACAGCACCGATCGCATCCTGGTGACGCATGCCGGCTCGTTGCCGCGCCCCTCGGATCTGCGCGCGATGGTCGTCGCCAAATCGGCCGGCGAGCCTTATGACGCCGCCGCGCTCGACCGGCGGCTCGGTGAAGCGGTCGTCGAGACCGTGCGGCATCAGCGCGACTCCGGCATCGACATCGTCAATGACGGCGAATTGTCGAAATACAATTTCACCGACTATGTCCGCGGCCGCATCGCCGGCTATGAGGCGCGGCCCAATTCCGGCCGAAGGCGGCTCAGCATGACGGCGCGCGACGAGGTCAAGTTCGCCGCCTATTTCGCCGCCATCCCGCGCGCCCGGGCATTGGGGCCGCCGACCATGCCGGTCTGCACCGCGCCGTTGCGCTATGTCGGCCAGGCCGAGCTCCGGAAAGATCTCGACAATTTCACCGCGGCGCTCGCCGGGGTCGAGGTCGCCGGCGGCTTTCTGCCGGCCAATACGCCGGGGACGATCGAGCACTGGATCGCCAACGAATATTACAAGTCGGACGAGGAGTTCGTGTTCGCCATCGCCGACGCGATGCACGAGGAATATGCGGCGATCGTCGATGCCGGGTTCCTCCTGCAGATCGACGACCCGGACCTGCCGGATGGCTGGGCCTGCCTCCCCGGCATCAGCATCGCGGACTATCGCAACTATGCGACGCTGCGGGTCGAGGCTCTGAACCACGCCCTGCGCGGCATCCCGAAGGAGAAGGTGCGGCTCCATGTCTGCTGGGGCAGTTTCCACGGGCCGCACCACGACGACATTCCCTTGAGGGACATCATCGACCTCATTTTCCGGGTCAATGCCGGGAGCTATTCGATCGAAGCCTCCAACCCGTGCCACGAGCACGAATGGCATGTCTTCGAGGAGGCGAAATTGCCGCAAGGTGCGACGCTCATTCCCGGTGTCGTCGGCCACTGCACCGATTTCATCGAGCACCCCGACCTCGTCGCCGAGCGTCTCGTGCGCTATGCCAGGCTGGTCGGTCGCGAGAACGTCTTGGCCGGCACCGATTGCGGGCTCGGCACGCGGGTCGGCCACGAATCGATCTGCTGGGCCAAGTTCGAGGCGATGGCCGAAGGCGCGCGCCGGGCGACGAAGATCTTGTGGGGCCGGACATAATTGTCATCCCGGCGAAGGCCGGGATCCATCGTGCCGCCGGATGCCGTCGCGATCGGAACGCTTCGCCGGACCGATCCTGCGGGCGGAGAAATGGATCCCGGCCTTCGCCTGGCCTTCGCCGGGATGACAACCGGGTGGGGCCGGGTGGCGTCCCTCCTGTGCAGCGGATAAGCTGAGTCACGGGTCCCAACACAGCAATCGTGCCGGCGATGAAAATCAACACCGTGAAGGCGTTCTGGGTCCATATCCCGATCCCGCGTGAGAGGCAGCATGTGAGCGATTTCGGGCGCACGTTGTCGTTCGACGGGACGCTCGTACGCATCGACACGGCATGCGGTTTGACCGGCTGGGGCGAAGCCAAGGCGCAGGTCGGCGGGATGGCGCAGAACCAGGCGCTGACGTGCCTGATCAACGAGGAGTTCGCGCCGCTCCTCGTCGGCGAGGACCCGCGCGACATCACCCGCCTGTGGGAGAGGCTCTATAGCGGCAGTCGGGCCCATTACGCGCTGCGCGAAGGCCGCGTGCTCCCGGTATTGGGGCGGCGCGGCATCACAGTTTCGGCGATCAGCGGGGTTGACTGCGCGCTCTGGGATATTCTCGGGAAATCGCTTGGGGTACCGGTGTGGCGGCTGCTCGGTGGGCGGCGCGCCGAGCGGATGCCGGCCTATGCCTCGGGCGGCTGGGCCGGGCCCGATTTGATCGGCGAGCAGCTCCTCGGCTATATCGCGAAGGGCGGGTTCGGCGCGGTCAAGATGCGGGTCGGCATCATCGACGGCGACCCGCGCCACTCGGCGCGCCGCGTCATGGCGGCACGCGAGGCATTGGGCCCCGAAATCGGGCTGATGTGCGACGCGCACGGCACCTTGTCGGTCGCCGAAGCGAAGCGCTTCTGCCGGCTCGTCGAAGACTGCAACCTAGCCTGGTTCGAGGAGCCGGTGACCGCCGACGACAAGGCCGGATGCGCCTTGGTGCGGGGCGCGACCGACATCCCGATCGCGGCTGGCGAATCTGAATTCACCCGGCACGATTTCCGCGACCTCGCGGTCCAGGGCGCGGTCGACATCATGCAGCCCGATCTGGCGATCTGCGGCGGCATCACGGAAGCGATGCGCATCTCTGCGATCGCCAGCGCCTTCAACCTGAAATTGGCCCCGCATTTATGGGCCGGCGCGCCGGCCTTTGCCGCCGGACTGCACGTCGCCGCAGCCTCGCCCGCCGGGTTCATCGTCGAATATTCATTGGGCGCCAACCCGCTCTTGCATGATCTCATTGAGGAAAGCTTCCCGGTCGAGGACGGCATGATCGCGGTGCCCGACCGCGCGGGGCTCGGCATCACCGTGCGCGAGGATTTCCTCGCAGCGCATACGGTGGCAGCACATACGGTCAGCTCCGGGGGGAAACCATGAAAGCCTTGTTCCTCGGCAACGTCGCCGCCGATGCGGCGGAGGGCATCAGGGATGAGCTGCCGCCCGGGCTCGAGGTTGAGATCGTTGCCGACCCGCAAGAGCTGTTGCGGTCGCCGCAAGCGGCGGCAGCTTCCGATATCCTGGTCAGCAACCACTGGCGCGCCGAATACCCGCCGATGCCGCAGGTCAAGCTCGTGCAATCGGTGGCGACCGGGATCGAGCTCTTCGACCTCGCAGCGCTCCCCCCTGGGGTCCGGGTCTGCAATGCCTTCGGCCACGAAACCGCGATCGCCGAATACATCGTGATGGTGTGGCTCGCCCTCCATCACCGGCTCATCGAGATCTCCGGCGAGTTTCGCGAGCGCGCCTCGTGGCGCACCAGCTGGGTCGAGAGCGGCGCGCCGCATGGCGAGGTGCGCGGTTCGACGCTCGGCATCGTCGGCTATGGCCGCGTCGGGCAGGAGGTGGCGCGGCGCGCGGCTCCGTTTGGCGTCCGCATCCTGGCCGCCAACCGCACCGCGCGCGCGGCGCAGGCCGGGGTCGAACGAATCTTTCCGCTGACCGAGCTCGACCGGATGCTGCCGCTATGCGATACCGTGGCGCTGTGCACCGCGCTCGGGCCGGAGACCACCGGCCTCATCGATGCCCGCCGCCTCCGGCTCATGAAACCGACCGCGTTCCTCATCAACATCGCGCGCGGCCAGGTGATCGACGAGGATGCGGTCTATGCCGCGTTGCGCGAGGGGACCATCGGCGGCGCGGCGCTCGATGTCTGGTGGCAGTATCCCAATGCGGCCGAGCCCGCGCGGCGCGGCTCGCGCCATCCCTTCCACGAGTTGCCCAACATCATCGTGACGCCGCACAATTCGGGCTGGACCACCGGCATGGTGCGGCGGCGCTGGGACGAGATCGCCGACAATATCGGCCGCTGCGTCCGCGGCGAATCGCTGATCAATCTTGTGATGACGATTTGAGGACTTACCGATGAAAGTATCGTTTGTTGGCAATTTTGGCGGTCGACCCGAGGTAGTGGAGTCCATCCTCGGCAAGGTCACGGAAAGGATCGAACCGACAGTCCTTTTCGATATCACCGACAGCCAGCGGCTGATCCCGGCCCTGGCCGAGGCGGAGATCGTCGTCAGCCATATCTGGAAGAAGGATTTCCCCGAGGCGCCACGCCTCAGGCTGCTGCAGTCGCCCGCCGCTGGACTCGATCTGATCGATCTGCCGTCGCTGCCGCGCGGCGTCACCGTGTGCAACGTCGACGGACATGAGCAGGCGATCGCCGAGTACGTGCTGATGACGATGCTGGCATTGAGCCACCGGCTGGTCGACATCGTGAATGGCTTCCGCGATCGCAGCTCCTGGGCCGGGGGCGGTGCCGGCGGTGGGCCGACGCACGGTGAAATCCTGGGCAAGACTGTCGGCATTGTCGGCTATGGCCGGATCGGCCGCGAGGTGGCGAAGCGCGCGGCCGCGTTCGGCTGCACGATCCTCGCCGCCAACCGCAGCCCGATCGCCGACAAGGGCGCGGCCTCCGAGATCTACAAGCTGGAGGAGCTCGACCGCATGTTGCCGCGCTGCGATGTGGTGGTCATCGCTGCCGCCCTCGGCGCGGAAACCCGGGGGTTGGTCGATGCCGGGCGTCTGGCCTTGATGAAGCCGACGGCCCTCTTGATCAATATCGGGCGGGCACTTATCGCCGACGAGAAGGCGCTTTACACTGCGCTGAGCGACGGCAAGATCGGCGGCGCCGCGCTCGATGTCTGGTGGCGCTACCCGACCTCCGCGGAGCCCAACGCGCGGCCGTCGAATTTCCCCTTCCACGAGTTGCCCAACGTGCTGATGACGCCGCATTGCTCCAGCGCGACCGACGGCGCGCGGGATGGGCGCCTGACCGGAATCGCCGGCAATCTCGATCGCTTTGCCCGCGGCGAGAGCCTGATCAACGTGGTCATGAACACTTGACCGCAACAATCACCGCATTCCCGGCGAAAGCCGGGACCCACTTACCAACCGTCTCGGGCGCGGCATGGTGGATCCCGGCCTTCGCCGGGAATGCGGAGAGTGGGAGGGTGTGATGGCGGAGGATCTGGCGTATTTGTCCGCAACCCGCCTCTTGGAGCTCTACCGCGAGAAAGAGCTGTCGCCGGTGGCGGTGATGCGCACGACCCTGAGCCGGCTGGAACGCTACGAGGGCGCGCTCAATGCCTTTGTGCTCTACGACCCGGAGAGCGCGATGGCGGCGGCGCGCGCCTCGGAGGCGCGCTGGCAGAAGGGCGCGCCGCAGGGCCTTCTCGACGGTGTCCCGGTCGCGCTCAAGGACACCTTGCTGACCCGCGGCTGGCCGCGCCGCATGGGCTCGCGCACGATCGACCCGAACCAGAACTGGACCGACGATGCCCCGGTCCCCGCCCGGCTGCGCGACGCCGGGGCGGTGTTCTTTGGCAAGACCACGACCCCGGAATTCGGCTGGAAGGGCGCCACCGACTCGCCGTTGACCGGGATCACCCGCAACCCGTGGAACCGCGAGCGCACGCCCGGCGGCAGCAGCGGCGGCAGCGCCGTTGCGGTGACGGCCGGGATCGCTCCGCTCGCGGTCGGCACCGATGCCGGCGGCTCGATCCGCATCCCGGCCTCGTTCTGTGGCATTTTCGGACTGAAGCCGACCTTCGGCCGAGTGGCAGCCTACCCGCCCTCGGCCTTCGGCGATGTCGCCCATGTCGGGCCGATGGCGCGCAGTGTCGATGATTCGGCGCTGATGCTCGATGCGATGAAGGGGCCGGATTCGCGCGACTGGTTCAGCCTGCCCGATGACGGCATCGCCTATCGCGAGCGAGTTCGCGAAGGCTCATTGAAAGGCAAACGCATCGCGCTCTCGCCGACCCTCGGCTATGCCGAGCCGGCGCCGGCGGTGCGTGCGGCGGTCGAGCGCGCCGCCCAGGTCTTTGCCGGACTGGGCGCCATCGTCGAACTCGCCGACCCGTTCGCCGAAACGCCGATGCCGATCTTCGAGACCCTGGCGCTCGGCGGTTTCTGGGCATTGCTGCGGGCGCAAAAGCCGGAGGCGGTGGCGCTGATGGATCCGGGCCTTGTCGCGATGTGTCGGCGCGGCGAGAGGGTGACCCAGGAGCAGTATGTCGAGGCAATCGGCAAGCGCGTCGCGCTCGGCCAGGCGTTGCGGCAGTTTTTCGACCGCTACGATTTCTTGCTGTCGCCGACCATGCCGATCCCGGCCGCCTATGCCGATCCGCGCAGCGACGATGTGCCGAACGCGGGCAATTCCTGGAGCTGGGTGGTCTATACCTACCCGTTCAACCTGACCAAGAACCCCTCGGCCTCGATCCCGTGCGGCTTTGAGGACGGGCTGCCCTTAGGATTGCAGGTCACCGGGCCGCTCTTCGCGGACCTCTCCGTGTTGCAGGCCTGCCGCGCCTATGAAGCAGCCGCCGGCCAGTCCTGGCCGAGCCCGGCGCTCAACGCCGCGCTCGCCAAGGCCGAGGGCCCAGCGGCGCCTGAGGTCAAGGCCAAGATCCGGCCGGTGCGATAGAAAAATCGAGGCCCCTGCCCAGGGGATTGCTTCGTCGCTGCGCTCCTCGCATTGACAACTCTTTTTCGCGTGTCATTGCGAGCGAAACGAAGCAATCCCCTCGCAAGCTCGCTTTGTCATAAAGCGGCGCTATGATGCGGCATCGAATTAGCAACACCGGAGAGCAGCGATGGCGATGGAACTCTACACCGCCGGTACCGGCAACGGGCAGCGCGCGGCGATCGCGGTCAACGAATGCGGCGTCGCCTGCAAGATCCATGTCCTCAATCTGGGGCAGGGCGACCAGAAAAAGCCGGACTATATGAAGCTCAATCCGACCGGGCGCATCCCGACCCTGATCGACCCCGAAGGGCCGGGCGGGAAGCCCTTCACCGTGACCCAGTCGTGGGCGATCCTCTTATATCTGTGCGAGAAGACCGGCAAGTTCCTGCCGGCCGATCCGGTGGCGCGGGTGCGGATGTTCCAGTGGATGGCGGAAGGCGCGGCCGATTACGCCTCGGTCAACCAGACGATCTTCTTCCTCGGCGCGCGGATGCCGGAAAAGGTGCCGGATTCGGCGGTCAAGTTCTACGAGGACCGGTTCGTCAATCTGTGGCGATTTGCCGAGGAGCAACTTAGTAAGACGCCGTACCTGGCGGGCAGTGAGCTCACCGCCGCCGATCTGGCGGTCTACCCGATCTATGCCGGGCGCAAGGCGCTTCCCGACAATGCCGGGCTCAGCCACCTGAAGGCCTAGGGCGACAAGATCGGCGCGCGACCCGGCGTGCAGAAGGGGATGAAGCTCGAAAACTGAAAGCTGCCCCTCACCCCGGCCCTCTCCCCGTGATCCCCGGGTCAAGCCCGGGGAGGGAGAGGGGAGGGTGAGGGCCGGGGTTTCACGCCGATGATCGCTAAGCTTCTCCGGATATTGGCGCTGTGCTTCATGGCGTCGTCGGCGGCTGCCGCTGCCGAGCTGCCGGCGCCATGGGTTGAGTTCGGCGCCGACGGGGCGCTCTCGGTCCGCGCCGTCGTCGCCCCCGGCGATGCCTGCCCAGCGGTCAGCGCGGATGGCGCCGCCGTCGCGACGCTCCCACGGGGTGCCCCGGACGGCGCCTTCCCGGTGCAGATCTGCGAGGCGCGGGTGCCGGCGGCAACCGCCAGGCTCGCGGTCAGCGGGATGGCGCTGCCGACCCTTGCGGCTGATGTGCGGCGGATCGCCATCTTCGGCGATACCGGCTGCCGCCTCGCCGCCCGCGCGGCGCAGGATTGCAACGATCCCTCGGCCTGGCCGTTTCCGGCGATCGCAAAAGCCGCCGCTGCGACGCGTCCCGATCTGGTGATCCATCTCGGCGACTATTACTACCGCGAAGGTGCCTGTCCGGCGGGCCGCGCCGGTTGTGCCGGCAGCCCCCATGGCGACAACTGGCCGACCTGGAAGGCCGACCTCTTCGATCCGGCGGCGCCGCTGCTCGCCGCGGCCCCATGGGTCGTGGTTCGGGGCAACCACGAGGTGTGCCGGCGCGGCGGGGCGGGCTGGTTCCGCCTCATGGATCCCCATCCCGCGCGCTCCGATTGCGTCGACCGCACCGAGCCTTACCGGCTGTCCATCGGCGGGCTCGAGCTGTTGCTGTTCGACGGCGCCGACGCGGACGATTTTCTCGCGCCGCCGGACAAGGTCGCGGCCTATGCCGGCCAGCTCGCGGGGCTCTTGGCGAACCCGCCGCCGCATGCCTGGCTCATCACCCACAAGCCGATCTGGGCGATGGCGCAGGGCGCGCTGAGCGGCCTGACGACCAACCAGACCGAGCAGGCGGCGATCCAGGGCCATGTTCCGGCCGCGCTCGACCTCGTGCTGGCGGGCCATCTGCACGATTTCATCAGCTATGAATTCGGGCCGGAGCGCCCGGCCCAGCTGATCGTCGGCACCGGCGGCGACACGCTCTTGGCGCTCGGCCGCTCGCCGATCGCCGGCGCCGAGATCGACGGCATGGCGGTGCGCCAGGGCTTCGCGAGCGAGCGCTTCGGCTATTTCATCATGGAGCGTGGCGCCGCCGGGTGGGACGGCACGCTCTATGCGCCGGACGGCGCCGTCATCGCTCGCTGCCGCCTCGCCGAGCGGGCAATCGACTGTCGATAAGCCGCGCCGGCACCGGCTTGAACCAAATGTTCACACATTTGGCGCAACAACGGGTACTCCCGTGGACTGGACCGGATATGCTGCTGTCGAGATCTGCCGCGACTGCCTGCAGCGCCCCAACGGCCGGCGATGTTGCAGACGCCCCGGCAGGCGGCGAGTGGCCGATCACCGACGCGCGGCTGAGCCAGGCGCACGATTACTGGCGCGGCAAGGTCGCGCGCCGGGCGATGCCGCGGCGCGCCGACATCGATCCGACCGAAATCCCGAAACTTCTGCCCGATGTCATGCTGGTCGATGTGCTGCCGCAAGGCCGCTATCGCTATCGCCTGATCGGGACCGAAAACACCGTGGCGCACGGCATGAACGCCACCGGCCGCTACCTCGACGAGGTCTTGCCCGGCCCGGAATACAAGGCCCACGTCATCGCCCTCTACGACGAATGCGTAGGCGCGCGCCGTGCCCTCTATTCCGAATGCCTGTTCATGGCGCCGGGGCGGCGGGCACCGGAGCGCCACACCAAGGTCCTCTTCATGCCGTTGGCCGAGGATGGCGAAACCGTCAACATGGTGTTCGTCATGCAGGTTTTTTTCTATATCGACCAGGCGACGCGCGAGCGCCACTTCATCGACGCCCGGCCCTACCAGGAAATCGCGCACGTCCTCTTGTGACGCGCCGTTTTGCCGGCGGCCGTCAATTCGCCGCCGGTTCGAGCGCGGACGCCGCTTCCGGTTCGAGCGCGGCCTCGATCACCTCCTCGACCCGCTCGGCCCAGATGAAGCGCAGCGCGTTGCGCGCCGCCTCGGGGATCTCCTCGTAATCCCTGCGGTTGCGCGCCGGCAGGATGACCGTGCTGAGACCGGCGCGGGCGGCGGCCACGATTTTTTCCTTGATGCCGCCG
>Ga0182024_10019875_pt1 | contig 12325 bp, 6 predicted proteins | sample P32metaG_FD_120480 | JGI IMG/M metagenome (GOLD analysis project Ga0182024, IMG submission 120480) | Permafrost microbial communities from Stordalen Mire, Sweden - P3-2 metaG (Illumina Assembly) | ecosystem: Environmental > Terrestrial > Soil > Wetlands > Permafrost | place: Sweden: Stordalen...
CTATTAAATGCCAGCGCGAGCATGAACCGCCGCGTCGCGTTGCCGGGGCATCGCTTTCAAATTGTCGCGCTCGATGGCAACACCGTTCCGTCGCCGCAATCTGTGGATGTAATTGACATGGGTCCCGGAGAACGCGTGGACGCCATCGTGGAAATGAATCAGCCGGGAATCTGGGTGTTGGGAACGACGATGGATGATGCGCGCATCGGCGGCATGGGCGTGATTATCGAGTACGCGAATCAGCATAAGCAGCCGCAATGGACTGCGCCCGCAAAAGCCGTTTGGGATTACACAATTTTTGGCCGCGCGGGAACGCAGCCTGCGCCCGATTCGACGATCGACATGATTTTTCAGAAAATTCCCAGCGGCGCGGGTTTATTCAATAGCTGGACCGTTAACGGGAAAGAATATCCGCACGATCGGGAATTTGTGCTCAAGCAGGGCGGGCGCTACCGGTTGGTGTTTCGCAATCGCAGCGAAGACGCGCATCCGCTGCATATGCATCGGCACACTTTTGAACTAGTGGAAATCAACGGCAAGCCCACCGCCGGAGTTATGAAAGATACCGTTGTGGTGCCGGGCTACGGACGCGTTTCCGTGGACCTGGTGGCGGACCAGCCGGGCCTCACTCTGTTCCATTGCCACATTCAGCAGCACATGGACTACGGATTTAAAGCGCTGTTCCGCTACGCATAAACATGCGCCGTTTGCCGGTTATTTCTTCTCCGGATTCGGTTCCGCAGGCTTCACAGGCGCGCCAATTCTAACTGTCACGCCGAATCTCTTGTAATTTTCATAGCGCACTGTCATGCGAATGTGTACGTCCTCTTGGCCCTTGAAGCGCAGCATTTCGTTCGCTCGGGTATAAGTCGGAAACCAATACTTGCCTTCGATGTTTTCACGGAAAGTCTCGAAGCGGGGAAATGCCTGGTTATCGGTGCTCCTGCTTTTGGCGTAGACAGGTTTTCCAAATGTCTTGACGATCTGAAAATCCTTGTCGTCCACCCAGATGCGCCCTTGAAAATAGCGCTGATTTTTTTCCAGAGTTTTCGGAGCCACATCAAAAACATAAGTCGTGAGTTCGTCGAGCTGCACATGGTCGATGTACTTGACGTCATATTTACCGATGTCGTCGCTGGTCAAAACGAATGGGTATAGATTTTCGAGGTCGCTTAAGTCTTCCTTTGTGAGCATTAATCGCTCCAGTGTCGGCGCCGGAGCATAGGTTACTTTCTCCACGCGTTTTCCGCGCTCGTCGAACACAATGTCGCTCGTGGTGCGATATTCGCCATCCACGCGGTTACTGTCGTCCAGCGTTTGAATGACAAATGTTTGCGTGTAGGTGAAATCGTCGCGCTCAATCTTGAATTCAGCTTCCTTTGCCGCGAATTGCTTGATGATTTCTTCAACCGGAACCGTAGGCGGCCCCAGCTTGGTTTCCTGCGCACTGGAATCGATCGTGTCCTGCGGCATTTTATTTTCGATGGGCGGCTTATTCCCCTGCGAGCCTTGTGCAGCGGCTTGCGGAAGAACCACAAAAAAAGCTAAGTAGGAGACCAGCAATAAGAGGATGGCTGGCCGTCGCTGTTCTTGAAAGTAATGCGGTTGAATTTCCGCCATAGCTTGCTCTCCCGAATCTTTTTTCCGTCCGCTTTTCGCGTGAGCGCTGACTGCCTTCTCGAGGGTTGGAACCCTTCTTGATTGTAGAGGTTGCCCCCTCAAGCCCGCTGAAGCCTGGCATCCCGGAATGGCTGAAGGCAAAATCCGCCCGGGCCGCTTACGCATTCAGTTTACCTCTTTTGTCCGCGATCCTGCTTCTCATTCCGGATTGAAAACAAAGTAGTTCCCCAATTTGTAAGGTAAAGCGCCCTCTCCGTCCCGAAGAATGCGGAACGGAGAGTTTTCCATAAAACTGGAATGCATAGCCGTTATTGGTTTTGAAGCGGCCGCACTTTTTTCTCGCGGGCGGGTTTTTCGGGTCTGAAATTTTCTATAGAGGCGCCGACGGAAACAAGGCGCTGTTCTAATTCGCAAAGTTCTCGAATTTAGGAGGGCCGAGCTTCCGCTCGGCCATTCGGGTTGCATGGAGTCGCGGGATTCAACCCCTGAAGCTTCATCGAATTCTTTTCAAAATAGATCGGCGCTGGAGATATCAACTCATCTTCGTTTCAATTCCGTTCCACGACATGGCAGCGTAACTTGGATCGCAGACCTGTGTGCGCAGGTGCGGCCCTACGGTTGCCGTAACCTTCGATCTCATGATCCGGCTTGGCGCGCCGCAGCCGTTAAATAAAATGTATTTCGTGGCGACCACGCTTGAGGCTGGGTCGCCACAACGATACTATTTTTTAGGATGCAAAATCAGTTTCTGCACACGCCAGTTCAGCAATTCCGCGACGTAAATTTCATTCTCCGACGGGCACGCGATTTCGTGGATCCACCCAAATTGTTTCAGCTCTTTTCCGGATTCGCCGAGCCAGCCGAGAACTTTTCCGTCGAGGGTCATTTTGTAAACGCGCCCAGGAAAAGCGTCCGAAGCGTAAAGGTACTGCGTCGGTCCGGGCGTGATGCACACGGACCACGGTGAGCCGGGGCCCAGTTGTTTGGCGTACATATCCGTGCCGCCAAGAATCGGTTTCGGGCCGATTGCCGCCACTTCCTTGTTGTAATCGAAGGGCACATCGATTTTTATTTCGCGCAGGTATTTTCCTTCTCCATCAAAAACCTCGATGCGCGAGTCGCCGCGATTCGCTACATACACGTTGCCCTGCGCGTCGGTGGCAATTCCGTGCGGCGTGTTGAGTTGGCCGGGGCCGTCGCCGGGTTCGCCAAATGATTTTAGCCAGCGGCCGTGCTTGTCCACTTTGGCGACGCGCGAATTAATGTAACCGTCGCTGATGAATGTATCGCCGGCGGCATTCCATGCCATGTCAGTCACCTGACGAAACATTCCGTCAACAGGCGGCAGCGGTGGATGCGGATGCTTGAGAGGCTCCGTTCCTTCGTCCGAGGCTTCCTGCTTGCGGCCAAAAACCATAGTTACTTGGCCCGCTGGATTGAATTTGATCACCATGTCCGAGCCTTTGTCCGCGGCCCAGATGTTATCTTCCTTATCAACCCTCACGGTGTGAGCGAACGACCACGCATACAAATTGTGGCCAATCTCCCGAATAAAAGTACCGTCCGCGGCGAACTCCAGAAGCTGCGCCGCCGAAGCCGCATAGGCCGGACCGATGGAATTGCCCCGGGAGAAAACAAAAATGTGTCCTTTGGAATTGACGGCGACGCCGGAAGCTTCGCCCAAATACAAATCTTTCGGAAGTTTCAGTAAGTTTGGAACGGAATCAAAGGGAATTTCCGGAGCGGTTTGCTGGGCCTTTGCTGCTAGAGGGAACGTCATACACAGTGCCAACACGAACGCTAGATGTTTCATAGCTGTCCTCCCATAGTTTGAATTGGCCGCAAAATGGATGGTCCGGTGCCGCGATGGGCGTCAACCTACACCTGCGGGAGTCAGGATGCAACAGGTTCGCCTGATTATTTTCTAAAAATAAAGATGACGAGACGGGTGTTTTCAGTCCCCAAAAGAGTGTCATCGCTGGGAAAAATGAGGCTGCGGAAAAGTTAAGTGTTCACTTAAATTATGAAAATTCGTTGGACAATTTTCAATTTTGCAAAAAAAGATTGACACGCTATCTAATAGCATGCTACAGCCCTACTTAAATTTGCGCTGTACTGCCGGGAGTCGAATTGGATGAGGATGTTTACCAAGTGTGTTCGACCCGGCGCAAACAATTGAACAACTAGGGACAGATCCGGCAGGGGCCCCGCATTGGGTGACTGACTCTGAATCGGAGGGAACATCTATGGATCCGAAAGGTACCAGGTTCCTGCTCTTCGCTTTTCTCCTCGCTTTCTGCTTTGCATTTTCACACCCGCTCCACGCACAAGTTGCCGGCGCTACATTGACCGGGACAATTACGGACGCGCAAGGCGGCGCAGTTGCCGGTGCAAAAGTTTCTGTCAAGAACGGTGCCACGGGAATCACCACCGATACGACTACGAATGGTTCCGGAGCGTATAACCTGGTGAACCTCAGGCCTGCCGATTACGATGTGTCCGTATCGGCCACCGGCTTCAATACCACTCAGACCAAGGTTACGCTGACGGTCGGCGCTCAACAGGAATTGAGTCTCTCTTTAAAAGTTGGCGAAATGAGCCAGTTGGTCGAGGTCACGGGCGCGGCGCCGGTGATTGAGACAGAGAACGCGACCCTAGCTGGCAATATTCAGAGCCAACAAATCGTGGAACTGCCCTTGAATGGCCGTGACTGGGCGTCGCTTGCTACGCTCGAGCCTGGAGTGATCGCAGTGCGTCCGCACGAACAGGTTACCCAACCCGGCGGCAACTTGCGCGGCTTGGGTAATCAAATGACGATTGACGGAAACCGGCCTACGCAAAATGTGTACCGGTTGAATGGTGTCATCGTCAATGACTACTCGAATGCTGGACCGGGCAATGTGCTAGGCGCCAGCGTGGGCGTGGACGCGATTCAGGAATTCTCGGTGCTGACGGCGAATTACTCTGCTGAATATGGCTTCACTTCCGGGGGAGTCATTAACGCCATCACCAAGTCCGGCACCAACCAATTCCATGGCAGTGTTTATGAGTTCATTCGTAACGCGGCTTTCGATTCGTCCGATTACCTTGACCCCGTCACCAAACCGCCATTCGTTCGCAACCAGTTCGGTGGTTCGGGCGGCTACAAGATCTTAAAAGACAAGCTCTTCATCTTTGGCGATTACGAAGGGCTGCGTCAGAGCAAAGGTATTCCCGTCACCGCTAAAATTCTTTCGAACAATGCGAGGAATGGAATCGTCGATGACGCGTGCGGGAATTTTCCAGGAACTGGCTATGCCAGCAATGCGGCATACAGTAGCTGTACGGTGGGCGGATCCGCCGTTATTCCGGTTCCAATCTTAACCGGCGCCTGTCCATTCGCCAATATGACGAATTTGGCTCCCGGCGCATCCTCCGATTGTGTTGACAATACGATCTCTGCATACATGGCCGCACTCGAGCCAACTCAGCAGAATGCCTCTTGCGTTTCGAATATCTGCTCCAACGTCTACAGCGGCGCACAAGGGGTGAGAGACGATTATTTCACTCTTCGTGCCGACTACAAAATATCCGACAAAGACAGTGTAGACGCCAGCTACTACCGGGACCATTCCAACTGGGTTAAACCGAATGCCTTCGACAATCAAACCTCCGGATACATCCTGCCGAACCAATCCGCGGCCCTTGAGGAAATCCATACCTTCGGTTCCGCCATGGTGAACAGCGCCCGATTCGGCTACACCCAGTCCATCGTAACGAATCCTGGGCTTTCATCCGCTCTCGCAGCAGCGACTAATTCCGCATTCGGAATCCTACCGACGACATTCGGGCCCGGAGAAGCGGGCCAAGGTGGTGGAGGCGCGGGAATCACCGGCGTCACTTCCTTCGGAGGATTTTCTCCTCAAGGAGGATTTAGCGATTGGGTTCAAAATTATCAGGGCTTCGACGACATTACACGACAAATTGGAAACCACAGTGTGAAATTCGGCGTTGAGATTATCCGGAATCACACGGATTTGGTTAACGCAAATGGAAACGGCAGCGCGGGATTTGGCGCCATATCAAACTGGCTCCAGAACGAGCCTTACACCGTGCGCGAACCTACCGTTCCTCCGTTTACCGCAGGGAATACGAAACACTATAACCGCGCTACTATTTTCGGCGTGTATGCGCAGGACGATTGGAAAATGAAACCCAATTTGTCCGTGAATGTGGGCCTGAGGTACGAAATGTCCACGATACCCACCGAGATTAACGGAAAATTTGAGTTGTTACCGACACTCTGGTCCAACCCAGGCGGTTGCTCGGAAGATATCAAGGGTCTGCCCGTAGCTTCCACTTGTACAGGTCTTGACAACAAGGTCTTCGATTCGAATCCAACCCTCAAGAACTTTGAGCCTAGAGTCGGTTTTTCATGGGATCCATTCAAGACTGGCAAGACAACTGTACGTGCGGGGTTTGGAATGTTTGATGTCTTACCTCTTCCGTTCATGTTCGGCCTGAACGCGTTGCAGTCGTCTCCATCTGGGGCAGAAGTTGATCTTACAAACACCAGCCATCAATGCCCTGCGTCGGGCACGTTGCCGGTGGGCTGTACCGTGTATGATCCGCTGGGTGGTCAACCCTGCAGCACTTCGGTGATCACCTCGCCCGTTCCAGGATGTCCACTCGCCCAAGGTACATTTATCTCCGGGCTTGGGCCCGCCGCCACCGGTGTCTCGGCTGCGGGTACCGGAAGGTGGCAATACACGGACCGCAATCCCAAACGAAATTATGTTATGCAGTGGAACTTTAACGTACAAAGACAATTAACGGCGAATTCATCGCTGACCATCGCCTACGCCGGTTCAAGAGGAATCCATAATCCATTTCAATCTGACACTCTCAACACATGCTTTCCCACGAAGACGTCGGCTGGATGGCTTTTTCCTAACCCGTCTATCCCGAATAGTTGCCCAGCCGTTACTAGTCCAGCTCCCACGGGTATCGTGCCCAATACATTGGTCAACCCGTTCATTCCAGGGCTGATCCTATCGACCGCTTTCTTTTCTGAATCTTCGTACCACTCTCTTCAGGTGAACTATTCCAAGAAGATGAGCCATGGGCTTCAGTACGAAGCTTCCTTTACCTGGCAGAAGTCCTTTGACAATTCGTCTGGGAGCTTCGCAGGAGACAACTATTCGTCAGATCCAACGGCCGCGACCCCTTGGTGGGATGGTGCCATCACGAGAGGGTTATCGGACTTCAATGTCACCCGAAACTTGACGTTTAATTGGCTCTATAACGTCCCGACACCTAAGTCATTCGCAGGACCCGCCGGGTGGGTTGCAAGAGGGTGGGGAGTAGGCGGACTGCTCTCCCTGAGTGACGGAATACCGATGTGGCCTATGGGTGGTCTGTCCACGGACCCACTGGGACAGAACAATTCCGAACCAATGGATGTTTTGTCGCTGGCACCTGGATGCACTCCGGGGAATGTTGTCCAGCCGGGTAACATTCAGTACCTCAAACCTTCGTGCTTCACCTACCCGCTCGCGCCGAACCAGGCCTATGCTACCGCTAATTGCAATCAGACCCCGTCATTAGGGCCTAAAGGGGCGACGGGAACGCTGGCATCGTTTGGACTCAATCCACTCACTTGCACCAACCTCTTGGGCAGCCTGCCTCGCAACTCCATCATTGGGCCGGGCCTGTTTGATATAGATATGTCCTTAGTAAAGGACAATCACATCGCCAAATTTGGCGAAAGTCTCGATATACAATTCCGTGCGGAATTCTTCAATATTTTGAACCGCACGAATTATGCGGCTCCGACGGATAACATTGTCACAATGGATCCTCTGGCGGTCCAAGGGTTTGGCCAAATCGATCAGGCTACCCAGGTACCAATGAGGGAAATACAGTTTGCGTTGAAGATTATTTTCTAGACGCAACGGCAGGAGGAACTAGCGAGAGGGGAATCCGGCGGCGTGGCTGATAAATAGCGCCGGTTCCCCTTCTCCGTTCATCCCGAAGTAAGTCTCGTAAAAATAGTAGACGGCGCAATAAGCAGACCATGATCTCAAGTCCATTTCCTGATTGTCCGACGACATAGCCTTAAAAAGAGCAAAAGCAAATATGGCGCCAAGGGATATAGATACCTGAATGCGCGAGGATTTGATTGAAATTACAGATCGTTTGATTTGGAGGTTTCCATGAAACGCTGCTTTCAGTGTTGGCTGATTGTTTTAATTTGCTTTATGAGCGCGCAGTTGTTTGCGCAGACTGTGCCGGAGATTGCTTTTGATTCCGCGCCCAACTTGCTAAAACTACCCGCCGACATTTATTTGGGCGAAGCTGCGGGCGTGGCGCAGAACTCCAAGGGGCACATTTTTGTTTTCACACGGAGCGGCGAAACGCAGCTGTTTGAGTTCGATCAGGAAGGGAATTTTGTGCGCGAGATCAGCCCGCGCAATTACGCTTTTGCGTTCGCGCACACCGTGCGCATCGATCCACAGGACAATATCTGGGCCGTGGACGAAGGGTCGAACATGATCGTCAAGTTCAATCCGGCTGGCAAAATATTGATGACCATGGGGCGCAGGCCGGAATCCGCGGAAGGCGATGTTCCCGGCGGCTTTAATTTTCATCCGATGCTTCCCGGTGACACACCCAAACCCGCGCAACCGTATTCCTTCAGCCGGGAGACAGACGTAGCGTGGGACGCTGCGGGAGACATCTTTGTTTCGGACGGCTACGGAAACGCGCGCGTCGTGAAGTACGACAAGGACGGACGTTTTATTAAATCCATCGGCGGCAGCGTGAAGGGCAAAGAGCCGGGCCAGTTCAACACGCCGCACACGATCGCAACCGACAAGCAGGGCAACGTCTACGTCGGCGATCGCGGCAACAGCCGCATTCAAGTTTTCGACAATGACCTGACGCTGCGCGCGGTTTGGACCGGCGTGGGCGCTCCCTGGGCGATCTGCATTACGCCTGGGCCGAAACAATATTTGTACAGCTCGGACGCCGTGGGGCCGATTTACAAAATGGATTTGGAAGGGCACGTCCTCGGCAAATTTGGAACCGCCGGCAAGCAGATGAAGGAGTTCGGCTGGATTCACGAAATGAATTGCTCGAGTGAAAACGAATTGCTCGTGGGCGAACTTCTGAATTGGCGCGTGCAGAAGTTAGAACTGCACCCGCAAGCGAAGTAGCGGCGAACAGGGTTGCGATATTTGCTGGATGAGAGCGTCTCCCTGAAAAATGCGGCGCTTCTCTTGAATGAAAATCAATTTGTTTGCGGAGGCTCTTATGAGACGCGTTTCTGAAATTGTTTTGACCGCGGCAATCGTGCTTCTTGCCAGTCCCCTGTTCGCGCAAATTTCAGTTCCGGAAATAGCATTCGATTCCGCGCCGAACCTATTAAAAATGCCGGACAACATCGTGATGGGCGAAGCCGTGGGCGTGGCGACAAACTCGAAAGGCCACATTTTTGTTTACACGCGGGATGGCCTGCTCTCCTATACGGTCGGCTCCTCGCGCCAATTTGGACGCGGCGCCGCGGCGCGGCTGTACGAGTTCGATGAAAAAGGAAATTTTCAGCGGGAGATCGGCAAGGGAACCTACGCACAAGCCTTCGCACATGTGGTGCGCGTCGATCCACAGGACAACATCTGGATGGTCGATGAAGGTTCAAACATGATCGTCAAATTCAGCCCTGAAGGAAAGGTGCTGATGACGCTCGGGCGAAAACCGGAAGATTTTTCTGGCATTCCAGGTCCTGTTGCGGAAAACCAATCGTCCGGAGGAGTCTCCGGCGGCGCAATCGAGCAACAGCTTTTACTCTCGACTCGTCCGGGCGGTGCGCCTCCAACGCCGGGCCAGACCGGAGGCGGAGAAGGATTTAATTTGGGTCCGTTCGCCATGTTCAATCGCGAAACCGATGTGGCATGGGATGCCGAGGGAAATATTTTTGTCTCCGATGGATACAACAACAAGAGAGTCGTAAAATTCGACAAGAACGGAAAATTCTTGAAAGATTTTGGATCGCGCGGCAAAGGCCCGGGCCAATTTGAAGATGTGCACTCAATCCAGGTGGATCATCAGGGCAACGTGTATGTAGGCGATCGAGCGAACAAGCGGCTCTCGGTTTTCGACAACGACGGAAATTTCAAAACTGGATATATCAATGTTGGCTCTCCCTGGGCCATCTGCATTACTCCCGGTCAACACCAGTATCTCTACAGCTCGAATTCCACTGGAACCACCGACATGGACAACGGCGGAGAGATTTACAAGATGGAACTCGACGGCCGCATCCTCGGAAAATTTGGCAAGGGCGGCAAGCAAATGAAGGAATTCATGGCCGTACACGAACTCGACTGCCGAAACGATAACGAAGTGTATGCCGGAGAAATTTCCAATTGGCGCGTTCAGAAGCTCATGCTCCATCCCACGGCAGCGGAAGGCGGCAAATAGAATTTGCCGAATGGAAAGTGAATTGTGAAGCGGCAGGCGCCGGGCACACGGGAAAAAAGAAGGGGGAAATTATGAAATATTTCCTGCTGTTGGGATTGTGGCTTGCTGCGTCGCCGCTGTTGGCACAAGAAACTCCTAAGATGGCGGAAGCTCCGAAGGCGCCGGAACTCGCCTTCCACGTCGTTCCCGATTTCCTGAAAATTCCCAGTGACATGATCATGGCTGAAGCCGTCGGTGTGGCCATCAATTCCAAGGGCCACATCTTCATCCTGAATCGCGGCAACCACCCGCTGCTTGAATTTACGAACGAAGGCGACTTCGTCAGTTCCTTCGGCGAAGGCTCGCCGCTTTTTCACACCCCGCACAGCATCCGTTTCGATGCACAGGACAATTTGTGGTACGTCAACTCGGGCGACAACCTGGTTGTGAAATTCGATTCGAAACGTCGGGTACAGCAAGCTCTGGGCAGGCGTGAGGAACCTTGGGTCTACCTGACACACGGAATTGAGCGCGCGATTCCTCCACCTGCAAATTTCTACCAGCCGACGGACACCGTCGTGGGTCCCGATGGAAGTGCTTACGTGACCGACGGCTATGGAAATTCTCGCGTCGCAAAATTCAGCAGGGAAGGCAACCTCATCAAATATTGGGGCGACAGGGGAACCAAACCCGGCCAGTTCAATACGCCGCACAACATTGTGATGGATGCGAATTCGAACTTGTATGTGGCCGATCGACAAAATAGCCGCGTGCAGGTCTTTGATACGGACGGAAATTTTAAAAAGGAATGGCGCATCGGCGGTCTCGCATGGTCTTTGTGCATAACGCCCGGACCCAATCAGGTCATCTTCGTTGGGAGTATCGGCCGAGTTTATAAGTATGACCTGAACGGAAAATTGCTCGGAGAATTCGGCAAGCTGGGCAGGTTGGAAGGCTGGTTCGATTCCATTCACGCCCTGGCTTGCCCTGACGAAAAGACGCTGTATCTGGCGGAAGAGTTCAGCTACCGATTCGACAAAGTCGTGTTGCAATAAGACTTCAGAAGATGGGCGGACACGTTGACAAAAATTAAATTTCGCGCATTCGGGATTCTTTTTGTTGCCCTTGCAATGATTCTTGCCCCCGTAGCGACTCGCGCCGAGGTTACTCGCGTTGAAATTTCCAGCCGCCAGGATGTTTTAAATGGGAAATCGTTCGGGTCCGTTGGCGCGTACGAAAAGCTTGTGGGCAAGGTTTATTTCACCGCCGATCCGAACAACCCGCACAACAAAATTATCGCAGACCTCGATAAGGCGCCCAGAAACACCCAGGGCAAAGTGGAATTTTCCGCCGATCTATTTATTCTCAGACCGAAAGATCCTTCGCACGCAAACGGTGTCGCACTTTTTGACGTAGTGAATCGCGGAAGATTGGGAGTGTTAAGCGCTTTTAATCGCGGCAAGGGTTCGAGTGATCCAAGCGCTGACGCCGATTTTGGCGACGGCTTGCTTATGCGCGAGGGCTACACGATCGTGGCCGTTGGCTGGGAATTTGAAGTGAACAAAGTAAAAGACAAAAATCTCATTGGACTTCAAGCGCCAATCGCAACGGATGATGGAAAGCCGATCACTGGATGGATTAATCCCTGGTTCATTCCCGACAAATCGTTCGAATCCTACGAATACACTACCGAATACAACACGGATGTTTACCCGCCACTCGATCCGAAAAATCCAGAATATCGTTTAACTGTTCGCGAAGGGTGGGTGGCCACGCAGCATCTTATTCCGCGCGAAGACTGGCAGTTTGGCCGGATGGAAAACGGGCAGGTCACCTTCAATCCCAATTGGATCACGGTGAAGGGCGGTTTCAAGGCCGGCATGACGTACCAGCTTACGTATGAAAGTAAAAATCCGCCCGTGGCTGGGCTGGGATTTGCGGCGCTGCGCGACATGGCTTCGGCAATTAAAAATAATGCAGATGCTATCGTCCACGTCAGGTATGTGTATACGTATGGCGCTTCGCAGGTGGGCCGCTACGAGCGCCAGTTAGTTTACGAAGGATTCACCACGGATGAGCAGGGGCGGCAGGCAATTGACGCTCTCTTTATCCACACTGGCGGAACGTCGCTCGGAAGTTTTAATCAGCGATTCGCATTGCCCAATGAGCTTGGATCTTTTACGCAAACCGTTTTTCCAATTCGCTATGAAATTACCACGGACCCGGCGACAGGGAAGCGCGATGGACTCGGCGCGCGAGTTCCTCC
>Ga0182024_10019876_pt1 | contig 12325 bp, 13 predicted proteins | sample P32metaG_FD_120480 | JGI IMG/M metagenome (GOLD analysis project Ga0182024, IMG submission 120480) | Permafrost microbial communities from Stordalen Mire, Sweden - P3-2 metaG (Illumina Assembly) | ecosystem: Environmental > Terrestrial > Soil > Wetlands > Permafrost | place: Sweden: Stordalen...
CTCAGTTCGTGGAACGGGGAACTAACTTGTTGCGGGTTGAAGCGATGCTGTCTCGAACGGCACTCCCGGCGAGTTCCGCGGCTGTGTCCGAGAAGTCAGCGAGCCTTTCAAGTGCGCTCCGGTCTCGAATGACAAGCCCGGAACGTTTCCAGTCCACTACGCATCTCCTCCGCAACCGGGACAGGAGTCGAGTCACGGTTTCTCGAGAGAGCCCGACCATCTGTGCGAGGGTTTCCTGACTGAGACCCAGTTTGGGAGCTGCTCCTTCACTGGAGCTTGGATTTTGATCGAGCAATCCGAGGAGGCAGCGGGCCAGCTTTTGCACGGCGGACTGGGACAGATCGACAGCCCTCATTTTGCCCAGGATGAAATAGCAGGTCTCGCTCACTAATTGCGCCGCTTGGCGCGCGACTGTCGCGTCGCCGTGCATTTCTCGGACGAGTTCCAGGCGAGGCACAAAAAGAACCTTCGTTGGCGTCTGGACTTCCGCAGTGGTCGGATGGGTACGTCCCAAGATGGCGGCCGCCAGTCCGAGGATGGTGCCTGGACCAAAGATACCAAGTACTAGCGTCTTTCCCTGTGCGGAATTGACGGAAAGCTTGGCGCGGCCTTCCAAGACGACATAGACACCGGTGGTTTTTTCTCCCTCCTCGTATAGGATCGCCCCCTTGGAAAACGATGTCCCAATGTTCGACGCCCTGAGCTTCGCCAAGTAGTGCTCGTTCAAACAAGCGGGAAATGGGTACTGGGCACTCAAATGTCCCAGCGGATCTATGATCGGCTCTCCAAACAAAGTTCCTTCCTTACTTCCGCGAAAGCGCTGCTGCTTGGAGCGTCTCTGCATGGCTTCTACCTCTCAATTTGCTCTATTAGACCTGTTGATGCGGAACAGCCCGCGCGACAGCGAAGTCTAGGACTTAATGGGATGTATGACGAGCTCAGATTTGGACTGCATATCGTGGTAATCCCAACCCGTTCCGGGGATTTGCCATGTGCGCGTCTCGCACGTTCCGGTATGTTGGAGTCTTTCAAAGCGGGCCAACAGCGAGGCGCCATTACAGCCGAGCAACGCAAGCCCATGGAAGAGAGCCGATGAAGAAGCGAAAACATGTTTGGTTCCTCTTTGCTGTGGGAGGCTATCAGCCCTCCACGGCAATTCCAAGCTTCTCGCAAAGATGGAGTATCCCACGTTCTCTGCATCCACAAATCTCACGGTCGCCCTATGAATCACCGTGGTCTTCACCACGCGTGAGTGTGACCGGGGTCACAGACCCAGGAGGGCGTGTCGCGCCATACTACACAGCCGTTGGGCGGTACTGCGGAGGAACGAAGCACGAACGATGTGAAATACGCAGGCCCTGACATCGTCGGTCGAGACTCATTCAGTTTGGGGTGAGTTATGCATTCATGGGGAACGACACTACCTGCTGCGCTGAAATCTCGCGGTGTGTCCCGCCGTGAATTCGTCAAGTTTTGCAGCACGATGGTGGCAACTCTTGCCCTGCCACCACGATACCTCGGTGCCGTCGTGAACGCCCTCCAACAAGCCGAGCGCCCGGTTTTGGTTTGGTTGGAATTTCAAGATTGCGCAGGCAACTCCGAATCAATGCTGCGCAGCAGTAATCCCCCAGTCACGGAATTTGTCCTAGATCTCCTGTCTTGGGAATACCATGAGCTGCTCATGGCGGGCGCTGGGAAGCAGGCCGAGGATGCGCTCGAACGCGTCGTGCGCGAGCACGCGGGGAAGTATATCGCCGTCGTGGAAGGCGCCATTCCGACCGCGGACGGCGGAGTCTACTGCACCATTGGCGGAAAGACAGCACTAGACATCGCAAAACACGTCTGCAGTAATGCGGCGGCAAATATTGCTGTGGGTGCCTGCGCCTGGGACGGCGGACTGGTGCGCTCGAACCCCAACCCGACCGGAGCGCTTGGATTGCAGGAAGCAGTTCCCGGACTAAAGAACCTAATCAACTTGGGAGGGTGCCCGCATAATCCCGCGAACACTGCCGCAGTCCTCGTGCACTACCTGACTTTTCACGAGCTACCAGCGCTCGATGAATACCGGAGGCCGTTATTCGCTTACGGCGACATCATTCACGACCAATGCGAGCGCCGCGCCCACTACGATGCCGGGCGTTTTGTCGAGGAGTGGGGCGATGAGGGTCACCGCAAGGGTTATTGCCTTTATAAGATGGGCTGCAAAGGCCCGGAAGCAACTTATAACTGTCCAACGGTTCGCTGGAACGATGGTACGAGCTGGCCCGTGAAAGCTGGCCACGGCTGTATAGCGTGCGCTTCGCACCGTTTCTGGGATACGAAATCCCCCTTTTACAAACGGCTCCCATCGGTGCCCGGCTTCGGCGTGGATGTCACCGCGGATGAGATCGGCTGGGGCATCACCGGATTGGCAGCCGCGGCCGTGGCCGCGCAAGTGGTTGGCGATATCGTGCGCGACAAAGTGCGGTCGAAGCAGGCAACCCAAGAGACTCGCGAACCGCCGCAGTCTGGCGAAGCCTAGGAGGAATCAATGGCGCGGATTGTCATCGATCCGGTAACGCGAATTGAAGGTCATCTCCGCATCGAGGCCCAGGTCGATGGCGGAATGATCACCGACGCCTGGAGTTCCGGCACCATGTTCCGGGGCATCGAAATGATCCTGCGCGGCCGTGACCCTCGCGAAGCATGGATTTGGGCCCAGCGCATTTGCGGCGTCTGCACCGCGGTCCACGCGCTTGCGTCCGTAACTGCAGTTGAGGATACGCTGGGCATCGAAGTTCCTGACAACGCCCGCCTCGTCCGCAACATCATCGCCGCAACACAGACGATGGCGGATCACATCATCCATTTCTACCAGCTCCATGCGCTGGACTGGGTGGACGTCGCCTCGTCCTTAAAGGCCGATCCGGCAAAGACCTCGCAGCTTGCGCAATCGATCTCCGATTGGCCCATGTCCAGCGCGAAGTATTTCGAGCGTGTTCAGGAACGCGTCAGCGCCTTGTTCGCCAGCAAGCAACTCAGCCTCTTCGGCGCCGGTTACTGGGGACATCCTGCATACCGGCTTCCTCCCGAAGCCAACCTCATGGCGCTCGCGCATTACCTCGAAGCGCTGCAGTTCCAGAAGGAATTCCTTCGCATCCATGCGGTCCTTGGCGGCAAGAATCCTCACCTCCAATCATTTCTCGTCGGCGGCATGTCCACCGCTATGGACCCTAACGAACCGGACGCCACCATTAATCCTGAACGAATCGATTTCTTGCTGCAGGTGGCTAAATCGGCCACCGCGTTTGTCACTCAAGTTTACATCCCGGACGTACTCGCCGTGGCGGGCTTCTACCCAGAGTGGTTCAAACTCGGCGAAGGCGTTGGCAATTACATGTCTTACGGCGGCTATTCGCAGGGTTCCGTCAACGACCCTTCAAGTTTTTTCCTTCCTCGCGGTATCGTCTTGAACCGCGATCTCTCGACGGTTCATCCCGTGGATACCTCGAAAATCAAGGAATACGTCGCCCGTTCCTGGTACGAGTATTCGGGAGGCGATCAAACCTCTAAACACCCCTTTGATGGTGAGACCTCTCCGAAATATTCCGGACCAAAGCCGCCTTATGAATTTCTCACCGTGGAGGAGAAATATTCCTGGGTAAAAGCCCCGCGCTACGATGACCATCCCATGGAAGTAGGGCCGCTAGCGCGCATGCTCGTTGCTTATGCCTCAGGTCAACCAGACGTCAAAAAAGTATTTGACTCCGCGCTCGCAACGCTAAAAGTTCCGCTCACGTCAATGTTTTCCACCCTCGGACGCATCGCCGCGCGCGCCCTGGAAACGCAACTCCTCGGCAACCTGAACGTCACTTGGATCGAGCAACTCGGATCCAACTTGGCCAGCGGTAACGTGCGCATTCACAACGGTGAAAAGTGGGACCCGAACTCATGGCCCAAGACCGCGAGGGGGCTGGGCTTTTTCGAGGCGCCTCGCGGTTCTCTGGGCCACTGGGTCGAGATCGAAAACCGCTCCATCAAAAACTACCAGGTCGTCGTTCCCTCCACCTGGAACGCGGGGCCGCGCGATGCCCGCGGCCAGCGTGGGCCATACGAAGCCGGACTGCTCAAGACGCCCGTGGCGGATCCAGGTCGCCCGCTCGAACTCCTGCGCACCGTCCACTCCTTCGATCCGTGCCTGGCTTGCGCCGTCCATGTGGTTGATGCTCAGGGACATGCGTACGCGCGCGCCCAAGGCTAAACTCCGGGAGGGCTGCTATGAAGAAGTCGCCAACGCATGTGCCGCCTGAATGGCAGTGGCCGTCACACGGGCAAGTCAGGATTTACGTTTGGGAATGGCCGGTGCGCATCGTGCACTGGATTATTTTCGCCACCATCATCTCGCTTTCCATCACCGGCTATTACATGCACTCCCCGTTCATCGCTCCGCACGGAAGAACGGCCTACGTCATGGGCACCATGCGCTTCGTGCACTTGCTTTCCGGCTTTGTATTCCTCGCTGCCGTTCTGGTCCGCATCATCTGGATGTTTGTCGGCAATCGCTGGTCGCGATGGGACCAATTTATTCCCACCACCAAAGCCCGCATTAAGGACATCATCGAAACTGGCCGCTATTACGGGTATATGAGTTGGTCGCCTCCTCGTCACATCGGGCATAATGCCGTCGCCGGTGGCTCCTACGCCGTCGTCTACGGCATGGCCGTCGTCGAAATCTTCACCGGTCTCGCCCTGTTGTCCAATGTCCTCGGAAGCCGCACCCTTACTTTTTTCGTCGGCTGGCTTCCGCGTCTGATCGACATCCAATGGCTACGCGAAATCCATTTCCTGGTGATGTTCGGCTTCTGGGCGTTTTTTGTTTATCACGTTTATATGGCCATGCTGGTTTCGGTCGAGGAAGAGAACGGCGTGATGGAGAGCATCTTCACCGGATACAAGTTCCTCTCCGAGAGCGAACTGCGCGAAGCCCGAACGGAAGTTGACGGCAAGGAAAATGAGCGGCTAGTGGACCACGTCCGCCCCAACCGAGTTGCTACCCACCGGGCTGGCGAAGAACGTCCCCCATCAGGAGGGTAACGTGGAGAGTTTCTTGTCCTCGGATATCGTGATCATCGGCGTCGGCAACATCATCCTTTCGGATGACGGCGTCGGTGTGCATGCGGCGCGGCTGCTTCAGGTGGATCCCAGAGTGCCCGCAGACATTACGATACTGGACGGCGGCACCATGGGCCCTGAACTCGCTTCCTATGCTTCCGATGCCTCTCATGTGTTGCTTCTGGACGCCATGAATTCGGGCAGTGCGCCGGGAACACTCGCGCGCATGAGCGGCAGCGATTTGCTCGCCGCCAAGCGCGGATCGAGCGTCCATGAACTAGCCGTCGCCGACCTCGTCTCTGCTCTCTTCCTGGTCGCGGCTCGCACCCAAGAAATTGTGGTCCTGGGGGTGCAGCCCGCGAACACCGATTGGGGCGCCACCTTATCCGGCGAAGTCGAAGCCGCACTCGCGGCCTTGGTAGATGCCGCCGTCGCGCAACTGCACCTATGGAACGATTCGCGAAACCTCCATTTGCACGCCCAACCCTCGGCGTCGACGCCAGCGCCATCCCCGCAGCGCTCTCTCTCCGCGACCCCCGAAGAAGGAGGCTTCTAAACGTGTGCCTCGCTATCCCCGGAAAAATCCTCAACAGCGAAGTGCAAGACGGCATCCGCGTGGGACGCGTCCAGTTCGGCGGCATCACGCGCGAAACCTGCCTCGACTTCGTTCCCGAAGCGTCGGTCGGAGATTACGTGATTGTGCACGTCGGATTCGCGCTTAGTCTGGTGGACAAAGAAGAAGCAGAACGAAGCTACGAGGTGCTTGCATCCATGGGTTTGCTGGAGAGCGAACTACAATCCGATTTGGAAAATCCGTAAGTGGGCAAGTAAAGCGGCGTTGGCAGGGCCGCGAGAGAGAGTATATGAAATACCTGGATGAATACCGGGATGAAAAGATTGCCCGCGGAATTGTGGCCGAACTGGTTCGCCGCACCACCCGCCCATGGGTGTTAATGGAAATTTGCGGTGGGCAAACCCACACCTTGATGCGTTACGGCATCGACGAGATGCTACCCGCTGGCATTGAGCTGGTCCATGGGCCGGGCTGTCCGGTATGTGTGACCTCTCTTGAAACGATCGACAAAGCCATCGAGATTGCTTCGCATCTTGAAGTGACGTTAATTTCCTATGGCGACATGCTGCGTGTACCGGGCTCACATACCGATCTCTTCCACGTGAAGGCTGGTGGCGGAGACGTGCGAGTAGTTTATTCTCCCACCGAAGCGCTTAAGTTCGCCCGTGCTAATCCCAGCCGCAAAGTGGTCTTCTTTGCTGTCGGCTTTGAAACGACGGCTCCGGCGAATGCCATGGCCGTCTGGCAAGCCAAGCGGGAGGGGCTCAAAAACTTCTCGATGCTTGCGTCCCACGTGCTCGTGCCACCCGCGATTCGCGCGCTGATGAGTTCACCACGCAATCGCGTACAAGGCTTCATTGGTCCGGGCCACGTTTGCACAGTTATGGGCTATCGCGAATATGAGGACCTTATCCGGGAGTTCCAAGTGCCGATAGTGGTGGGTGGATTCGAGCCTCTTGATCTTCTGGAAGCAATTCTGATGCTCGTGACGCAGCTTGAAGAAGGACGCGCGGAAGTCGAGAACCAATACGTCCGGTCGGTGACTTTCGAGGGTAACCTACGCGCTCAGAAGGTATTAACGGAAGTCTTCCAAGTCTGTGACCGGAAATGGCGCGGGATCGGTGGCATTCCGGAGAGTGGTCTCAGTCTCCGAAAGGAATACGCCGAATTCGACGCGGATCGCCTCTTTGGAACAGAAGGACTAACCGCGGACGAGCCCGCGGAGTGCATTAGTGCGGAGGTGCTTCAGGGCCACAAGAAACCAACAGATTGTTCCGCCTTCGGGACGCGCTGCACACCGGAAAATCCGCTGGGTGCTCCGATGGTATCTTCCGAAGGCGCGTGCGCCGCGTATTACCTGTATCGCCGTCATGCAATTGCCGCGAGTGAGGGCCGCTAATGCCACAAGAAACGAAACTCGACGTGGCGTTTAATTGTCCAGTACCCATTACAGCCAAGGAGTCGATCCTGCTGGGGCACGGAAGCGGGGGCCGGATGAGCGGGGATCTGCTGCGAAATATCGTTCTTCCAGCCCTTCAGAATCCCATGCTCGAACGGCTGGATGATCAAGCCATCGTGGATGTTGGCGGGTCGCGAATTGCGTTTACAACAGACTCCTTCGTCGTGAAGCCGCTCTTTTTCCCGGGCGGCGACATCGGAACCCTGGCGGTAAACGGTACCGTGAATGACCTGGCGATGGGTGGGGCTACGCCACTCTTCCTGAGCCTCGCACTCATTCTCGAAGAAGGGCTTGCCTTCGATATTCTCCGCCGGGTCATGGAATCCGTTCGCGTCGCTGCCGCACTGGCGGGCGTCGTGGTCGTCACTGGAGACACAAAAGTGGTGGAAAAAGGCTGCGGCGATGGCTTGTTTGTGAATACCTCCGGAATCGGGCTCGTGTCATCCGGAGTGCGGCTTTCCGCAGATCAGGCACGCCCCGGCGATCGCGTGCTGCTCAGCGGAACCATTGGCGACCATGGGATAACGATACTTTCCCAGCGGGAAGGCCTCGAATTTGAAGGCGCCATGGCGAGCGACACTGCGGCGCTGCACACCTTGGTAGCTGACCTGCTCGGAGCGAGCGGCGAAATTCACTGTCTCCGCGACCCAACGCGCGGCGGCGTCTCGAGTTCTTTGAACGAGATTGCGGCGCAATCTCGCGTGGGGATTGAGATTGAAGAAAACGCCATCCCGGTCCGCGAGGAAGTGCAAGGCGCCTGCGAAATGTTGGGTCTCGACCCGCTGTACGTGGCCAACGAAGGCAAGCTCCTTGCGATTGTTGCGCCCGCGGCGGCGGAACGAATTCTCGAAGCCATGCACCGGCATCCGCTGGGCCGCAACGCTCGGATCATCGGAACGGTGAGGGAATCCCATCCGGCGATGGTCACGCTGCGAACCAGGCTGGGAACATCGCGGATCGTGGATCTGCTGTCCGGCGATCAATTGCCGAGAATCTGCTGAGGGCCGCTTGATGCACGAGATGGGAATTGCTAATTCGGTGCTCGATGCGGTTCGCTCGGAAACACACCGCTTCCCGGATGGACACATCTATAAAGTCGGAGTTCGCATTGGTGAACTCGCGGGCGTTAACCCGGATGCTATGAGCTTTTGTTTTGAAGCTCTCGTGCGTGGGACAGAATTGGAGCCGCTTGCGCTCGAGATTGAATACTGCCCGCGCCGTTATCAATGCCGGGCCTGCGGACACTCTTACACCGCAGCGGAAGATTTGATATGCCCGAAGTGCGGCGTGACAGAATCACAGTTCTTGGAAGGCGACGAACTCGAGATCGCCTATCTGGAGGTCGAAAATGGAGCGCGTGCCGCTGGAACGTAAGGTCTTGAGTGAAAATGACCGCCTTGCCGCCGATTTGCGGGCGCGCTTTGCCGAACACGATATTCTGTGCCTGAACCTGATCAGCTCGCCCGGCTCGGGGAAAACCAGCCTGCTCGAACGCACGCTCGAAAGCTTCGACCATGACGAACACGTGGCCGTTCTGACCGGCGATATTCAAACGGAAAACGACGCGAAACGCTTGGCGCGTTTTGGGTTTCCTGTGAAGCAAATTACCACGGGCGGGACGTGCCATCTGGACGCCCGGATGATCGAAAGAGCGCTGCAGGACTGGCGTTTGGAAGACCTGGACCTATTGTTGATCGAAAACGTCGGGAACCTCGTATGCCCGTCAAGCTACGATTTGGGCGAGGCTGCAAAACTGGTCGTTCTCAGTGTTACCGAAGGAGAGGACAAGCCGCTCAAATACCCCTCGATCTTCTTTAAGTCGGAACTACTGATTCTGAACAAGATCGACTTGCTCCCATATGTCCCATTTGATATCGCCGCGGCCGAAGAGAATGCGCGGAGTGTCCACCGTGACATGGACATCGTTCGAGTGTCTTGCCAGACGCGAGAAGGGTTGACGGAATGGCTCGCGTGGCTGGATCGCAAGAGGGAAAGCTCGCGCGCGGCTGCTTCCGCATCCGCATCTTGAAGAATCATGCAAATCCGTAAGGAAATCCAAGTCTCCGGGATCGTACAGGGTGTTGGATTCCGGCCGTACATTTATCGGCTCGCGACGGATCGAAACCTCGGCGGCAATATCAGCAACACGCCGGCAGGAGTCACTATTGAAATTCAAGGCCCGCCGGACCTGGTCGAAGACTTCGTCTCGCGCCTTCCCGGGGAGGTGCCGCCGCTTGCACGGATTACCCACGTCTCGGTTCGCGACGTGCCCTGCGGGCCGCATCGCTGCTTTGAAATTCTGCCCAGCCACACTGGTGAGCATGCTGGCGCGCTAATCTCGCCGGACGTCGCCGTTTGCGAGGACTGTCTTCGCGAGTTATTCGATCCTCGGGACCGCCGGCATCTCTACCCATTTATCAATTGCACGAACTGCGGACCGCGCCTCACGATCGTGCGCGGCGTTCCTTACGACCGGCCGCGCACCTCCATGTCGGCATTCCCCATGTGCGACCAATGCCGCACAGAATATGAAGACCCGCAAAACCGTCGTTTCCATGCGCAGCCCAATGCCTGCTGGGAATGCGGCCCTCAACTCGAATTCTGGAGCGCCCAGGGCCGCCCGATGAAAGCAATTGATCTCATCGAGGCGGCTGTGGAGCGCCTTCGATTGGGTGAGATACTTGCCGTCAAGGGACTCGGAGGATTCCACTTCGCGGTAGATGCCACGAACTCAGGCGCAGTTGAACGGCTGCGCCAGCGCAAGCGGCGCGTTGAGAAGCCGTTTGCCGTCATGGTGCGCGATTTGGAAGCCGCCGGTCGATCTTGCGAGATCGATGCCGAAGCACAGAGACTTCTGAGCAGCCGGCAGCGACCGATCGTGCTGCTGCCAAAAATGAGAGATACCGCAATCGCTGAGACCGTGGCGCCGAACCAGCGTGACCTCGGGCTGTTCCTACCCTACACCCCGCTGCACCACTTGCTCTTTGCAGCAGGCAAGTTCACAGCGTTGGTCATGACTAGTGGAAACCTGAGTGAAGAGCCGATTGCGATTGACAACCGCGAGGCGGTGGAGCGGTTAGGGGGTATCGCCGACTTCTTTCTTGTGCACGACCGGGAGATTCTCCTTCGTTGCGACGATTCGGTGGTTCGTCATTCGGCTGGTAGGCTGCGACAGATACGGAGGTCGCGGGGCTACGTACCGGCGCCTGTGCGACTGCAGAAGGAACTTCCGCAGATTCTTGCAGTCGGGGGTGAACTGAAAAATACGATTTGCCTCACATGCCGCAACCTCGCGTTCCTGAGCCAGCACATCGGTGACCTCGAAAACATCGAGAGTTTCGATTTCTTCCGCGATGCCGTCACATATCTTTCGAGGATTCTCGAAATCGAACCGGAAGTCGTCGCGCATGATCTTCATCCAGATTATTTGTCGACGAAATGGGCCTTGACGCAGAAAGGGGTGCGTCTCGTGGGTGTACAGCATCACCATGCGCACATCGCCGCGTGCATGGCGGAGAACTTGATCGATGGACGGGTCATTGGGCTGTGCCTGGACGGCACCGGTTATGGCACCGACGGGCAGATCTGGGGCGGCGAAGCGCTGATCGGAGGATATGCAAGCTTTGAGCGCGCCGCGCATTTTGCATACGCAGCGCTCCCTGGAGGCGCGGCTGCGATTCGTGAGCCTTGGCGCATGGCCGTGAGTTATTTGGCGCAGACTTTTGGCGAGGATTTCCTTCGCTTGGATATTCCCTTCGTTCAGAGACTCAAACGCGGGAAGGCGGAGTTGATTCTGCGCATGATGGCCCAGCGGGTGAATTCTCCCCTGACCTCGAGTTGCGGGCGTTTGTTCGATGCCGTCGCCGCCCTAATTGGAATTCGACAGGAAGTGAGCTACGAAGCGCAGGCCGCCATTGAACTCGAAATGTGGGGACGGTCATCGAGCGAGACATCTGGCTATCCCTTCGCCATTCGCCGCGAGGACGGGCACTGGCAGATCGACTCTTCTCCATTATTCGGTGCCATCGTCGAAGATCTCCGCCGGAAGGTGTGCACGGAAGCAATCAGTCGCCGATTCCACAACGGAGTCGTCGAGACTCTCGTGCGCCTCGCCCGCTTGCTTCGAGAAAAATCTTCGATCAATCAGATCTGCTTGAGCGGCGGCACATTCAACAACTTGCTTGTGTTCGATCCTTTGATTCGCAAGCTGGAATCCGACGGCTTTGAAGTTTTCACTCATTCCGAGGTCCCCGCGGGCGACGGTGGTCTGAGCCTCGGACAGGCGCTCGTCGCAGCACACAGCGCCCGTCTGCCAGGATGAGGTCGAGCGGCATTCGTTTAAATTGCGCTTCCCGGTCTGAATGGGTCGGAAACCTTCGGTTGAAGTCGAGGTATTCAGTCTCACTGAGGGTGAAATAAACCTGGATGGGGTCGACCGTCGAAACGGTGGTCACCGGAGTGATGCTCGTGTTAACCAAGGCGCCCACCTGTAACTGGGCTTGTCCGGCAATGCCACTGATAGGGGCGGTAAGCCGAGTAAAACCGAGGTTGAGTTTTGCAGTTTCGACGGCAGCCTCGGCCGTGTTGATTTGAGCCTTGGCGGTCGCCACGGTGGCTTTCGCCGCCAAGTTGTTCTGAATGGCGTTGTCGAGAACCTGCTGGCCCGCTGCCTGCTCCTTCGCCAGCGGAGTGTAGCGTTTCACATCGAGCTGGGTGCGGCCTTGAACAGCTTCGGCGTTAGCAATAGATTCCGAAACATGCTTACCAGCCCACGGGAAATTGTGCCAATGCCGCAGTGGGTCCACCAGAGGACGGGCAACGGAATTTCATTCGCTGCGAAGATTCAGGCCAGTGCGACTAAGTAGACCCAGTCCTCGTGCAAGACGACAGCGTTGAGTTGGATATCGCTCGAACTTCCATCCCCAACGTATCGGAAGCACACTGCACTGCCTTCGATTCCCCCGAGCGGTCCGGGAACGCTTACGCCAAGTCGTTGGCTGCTCTTCGAAACGGCCATCTTTTCAACGCTCATTATTGTGACGCCCGTCACAGGCGCGCGTGATCAGCACAACAGACGCCTTGGTACCCCCCCCTGCAAAATGGCGTTGGTTTTGAACATTTGAATCACGCACTTGGGCCCAACGCTCGCAAGCAACTTCGCAGCGAATAAATAAGGAGGTTCCGATGATCAACGCTACCGC
>Ga0182024_10019877_pt1 | contig 12323 bp, 13 predicted proteins | sample P32metaG_FD_120480 | JGI IMG/M metagenome (GOLD analysis project Ga0182024, IMG submission 120480) | Permafrost microbial communities from Stordalen Mire, Sweden - P3-2 metaG (Illumina Assembly) | ecosystem: Environmental > Terrestrial > Soil > Wetlands > Permafrost | place: Sweden: Stordalen...
GGATTCGAGACCTTGGCCATCTCCGCGAGTTGGCGCATCGAGAGTGACAGCAGCTCCCGCTGCCCTCGGATGAAGTCGCCGACTGACTTGAGCGGTGGCGTGGGCGCGGACATGCGCCAATCCTAGGGCTTGGGGAGCCAAGTCGAAGGATGGTTGACATAAGCAGCGGCTGCTTGGTATACTTAGCACCAATAGCCAATCCGACATTCCAAGGAGAAGTACCCATGCCCGAGTATCAGACCAATGTGACCGACCTGCAGAAGCAGTTTCTCGCCGCGATCCAGAAGGTGGGCGAGGTTCAGGCCAAGCTCATCGAGGCCGTTCGCGACGTTCCGGCAACTCTCGAGAGTGGCCAGCTGACTCCCGCCGAGCTGGTGGCGAGGTCGTTCGACTTCGCCACCCAGGTGCTCGACACCCAACGGGACATGACTCTTCGGCTCATCAACGCCGCCGGTGGGGCATCGACCAAGACCAAGAGCAAGCAAGCCGCTTGACCTCGATACGGGTCGAGGAGACTCGACCCGTATCGGATCCGCATTGCCGTTTCGCTGGCCGACTACCGATCCGCGTCGTTGCCCGAGTCTCGGAATCGTGTGACCGCATCTGGTTCGCCACGCTCGGCGTGCACCCTCCTCCGACCGACCGCAGCGCCTACCAATTCATTTCGGATGAGGATCTCCTGCAACTCGGCGAAGGACTTTGTCTGATGATGCGGTTCCCCTGCGTAAGAGCGCGCTGGCGACTGCTCTCCGCCGCCCACCTCCACCATTGTGGGAAATGGAGCTTGGTGCATGGTCTGTTGGCGAACACTTTCCTCCACCCTTGGTGGGAGATCGTGCTTCCAGGGCACGTAGAGGGGTTTCGTCCAGAGCAAGGAAGCGACGTCAGAGGGCCGGCGCCGCGGTCGCCTTGGTCGAGTATTGGTTGCCAGGATTCGCATCGGTACGCCTCGCCGGCTGGTCACGTGCGGTGACCGAATCCGGCCTTGGATATGGCCCACCTCGAGTCTGCCGGTTCGAAACGCGAGCTGTGGACGTTGCGCATTCCTGGAACTGTTACGTGACACTCGCGACTGGCTGCGACGCCCACAAGCCATGTCCAGCAGCTCGACCGCCGAAGCGGGCACGCGCGTGACCCTAGTCGTCGATCGCGTTGGTCGTCCGCCGAAGCGCTGCGCAAGGCTTGATCAGCGCCTCAGCAGGGAATCGATTGCCTTGGCGGGCTGGGGACGGCCCAGAAGGAACCCTTGAACGGAGTCGCACCCCAGCTCAGTAAGCGCCGCCAACTGTCCTGCGGTTTCCGCCCCCTCCGCGACTGCACTGAGACGGAGACTGTGAGCCAATGCAATGACCGCGCCAACGATCGCCTCGTCCTGCTCATGAACGCCGAGCCCGGCGACGAACGACGTATCAATCTTTAAGAAGTCCACGGAGATCGCGGCCAGGAGCGCGAGTGAGGAATAGCCGGTCCCGAAGTCGTCGATGCCCACCTGCAGGCCGAGCTCTCGCAGCTCGTTGAGTTCGCGCGATGCCGACCCGTGGACCTTCATGAGTCCAGCCTCGGTGATCTCGAAATGCACTTGACTTGCCGGCACGGCGAAGCGCTCAAGAAGCTCTTCAGCAATTGCGACGAAGTCACCTGCACCAAGTTGGCGTGCGGAGAGGTTCACGCTAATGGGCACATTGCCGCGAACTCCATGTCGTTCCGACCACTCATGTGATTGACGACAGGCTTCCTCGAGCACGGTGGTTCCGAGGTTGACGACCAGGCCAGTCTCTTCGGCTACGTCCATGAATTCCTTGGGCTCGAGCAGCCCGCGAGAGGGATGTTCCCAACGGACCAGCGCTTCCACTCCCACGAGTTCGCAAGAGGGCAGAGCGAACTGCGGTTGGTACCAAACTCGAAACTCGCCGCGCTCGGCGGCTCCGCGGAGGGCCTGTTCAACCTCGAGCCGCTGGACGGCATGGGCGCGCAGGCCGACGTTGTACATCTCATACCGCGCTCTCCCGCGGTCTTTCGCACGGTAGAGTGCAGCGTCGGCCTGCTGCAGGAGATCCTCCGCTTCGACATTGACCCGACGCTCCGCAGTCGCGATTCCGATGCTCGTCGTGACCACGACATCGCGACCGTGGATCCGGATCGGGTTGCGGAACGCGTTGGTAATGCGCTCGGCGATATGTTCAACTTCGCGCTCATCTTCGAGACCTTCGCACAGGAGCGTGAACTCGTCGCCGCCCAGTCGTGCGAGCGTGTCGCTCGGTCGCACCACCTGTGTCAGACGCTCCGCCACTCGGATCAGCAGCGCGTCCCCGGCAGAGTGGCCCATGGAGTCGTTGACCACCTTGAAATGGTCGAGATCCAAGAACAGGATTGAGGGGCTCGCGATCGTACGTTTGGCCAGCGCGAGCGCGTGGCGCGTTCGATCAAGGAAGAGTTCGCGATTTGGCAAGCCCGTAAGCCCGTCATGGAGGGCAAGGTGGTTGAGCTTGTCCTCGGACAACTTACGATCGGTGACGTCCTCTACCTGGACGATGAACTCGCGCACCTCGCCGTCGGCGCCGCGGAGGAGCGAGATGCTGAGGCTCGCCCAGATCACGCGCCCGCCGGCATGGCAATACCGCTTCTCCCCGACGTAGGACGTGATATCACCATCGATCAGCTGCTGCATACAGACCCTGTCGTTGGCGATGTCGTCGACGTGGGTGATTTCTTCGGAAGTCATGGCGTCCAGCTCGGCAGCAGAGCGACCGGTGATCCGGCAGAAGGCATCGTTGACCTGGGTGAATCGGCCGTCAACGCCCATCAACGCCATCCCGATCGGAGCGTTGCCGAAAGCCAGCGAGAAGCGTTCGTTGGCTTCGGCAAGGACTGCTTCGCCGGCCTTGCGTTCGCTGATGTCACGCGTGCTGCCCTGGATCTCGTCCGTCCCTCCGCTCACCGGGTTTGCGACGCGCGCGATCGTGGTCTCCACCCAGCGGAAGCTGCCGTCGCGTTGGCGAAACTGATGCTCGATGACTCCATCCGCGCCGGCTGCCCCGGTGCTCAAGGCGGCGGTAGCTCGTTGATCGGGTGGAAAGAAGGCGTCGACCGAGGCGCCGACGAGTTCATGCGATTCCCAACCAAACACCCTTCCGCAGGCGGCGGACACGAAGGTAAAGATACCGTCCGGGTTGATCACCCACAAAACGTCCGTGGAGTGGGCGAGGAGACGAAAGTCAGGCGCCACAGGCTCTTCCGACGGCGGAAGAGGTGGGGTTGTCTCCGGTGCCGATTGTTCGGCCAACTACTGCTCCTCGAACCGCGGGTGGGCGGCAGGGATGTCCTCAAGCGGCGTGGCCGGTGGCCGACGGAGCTGCGCGGGACTACAACGAGGCTATCGCGCGGTCTGGTGAACGGGTGACAAATCCTCAACAGACCGGTTCCTAGCGTCGACGCGGCGCTGCCGCTGGAGCACAGCCTCGAGCTGGAGCCACGGGGGCTGACGTGAAGCTTCGTTCGAGCAAGTGCAACCAGCGCACGATGTCACCGCGCGAACCCACTGAAACTCATCCCCCTTCCTGAAAGGTCCACTGGGCACCGCGCTCGTTGGTCTCTTGCCGGGGCGTGGCGCGAGCGGTGCGGTCGTAATGCGCAAGGACTGCCTCACCCACCTTCTTGATCGACGTGAGTTGCAGGTTTCCCAACCATACTCAGCACCCGCCAAGGTCGAATGGCCATGACAGAAGACGACCTTCGGCTCTGGTTGTCCATACACGCCTGGGCCATGCTGCCCAGATGGCTCACGATCAGACGTCCGTCATGCTTGATCCGGGCACCGGTCATTCATGGTCACGAAGATGGAGCCTGGGCGCTGTCCGATCGCCGTCGTCAACTCACCCTCGCGCGAGCCGCAGGACGGAATGCTCGAGGCCGAACCAATGAGGCGGCTCGCACCGACCGCGACCGCTCAAAGAGGAGAGATATGAGTCCGGAGAATGCGCAGATGAGTGAGCTTTACGAGCCCCAGCTCACGACGCTCAGGCGAGAGGAATGCCTTGAGCTGTTGCGGGGAGCGGTCGTCGGCCGCATTGGTTACGTGGCAGACGGCATAGCGATCATCCTTCCAGTCAACTTCGCGCTGTTGGACGATGACATCGTCTTCTGTACGGCAAAGGGGAGCAAGCTCAGTTGGCTGAGCCTCCGCGAACGCGTGACTTTTGAGGCCGATGAGAGCAGGCCGGCCGATCATGAAGGCTGGAGCGTGCTGATCCGGGGTGTCGCTCGAGAGGTAACCCATCCGGAGGAACTCGCGGTCCTCCGTCGTCGCCCCGTGCATTCCTGGTTGCAGTCGCCGCACGAGCACTGGGTGCGAATCAGCATCGAAGCGATGTCGGGCCGCGCACTCCATCGTGCTCCAGCCGCCGACCGAACCATGCGAGCCTGACGCCGAACGCGCGATAGGGACCCGGACCCGCCGCGAGTCATGGCTTCCTGGTCAGGCTTCACCTTGTCGGCGTTGGAGAACGGCCGGAGTCTCCGCGCAGAGTAGAGACCAGGCCCTCGGGCTCGTGGGCGACGCGCACGTGTTTCGCAATGCCTGATCTGGATCGGTTACAAAGGTAGGCGACGGATCGCCTGCGAAAGAGCGCTACTGACTTCGCAGCCGGCGCCACGAGGGCCTCTCGATATATGCGCGCGCAGCGTCGAGGTGCGCTCGAATGGGAGCTGGGAATTGCAACTCACGGGTGCTATCGCTGACGATCCCCAGGGGCGCAAAGCTGACGATCAGCCAACGCCAGGGCTCCGCGTCGTAGCCATCGAGCACCTGCTTTGGGTCCCGGCCGATGACCCTGCACAGCCGGACGAACTCCTCGGGGCGCCCTTGCGTCGCGGCTTCAAAAATGGCGCGTTCGCGCGCCGTGGGGGGTCTCTCCCTCTCGGTCATCGCGCGCCCGCCATGCTTTCCGAGGCTACCAGCCGGTACCTGACTTTTGGGCACCGTCCCATTGGCACCTGACGGACCGACAAGCGTCACGGCCGCTTCAGAGTGAGCGCCGCTTTAACCTCGCAACGCTCGAACGATTGCCAGGAGTCCGTCGGCCTGCGAGCGTACGCGACACAGTGGCGGATCGATATGCTGACCTGTCAGAGGCCTCCAGTGTGTGAGGCGCGGATCGGCAGCGGGTCAGGCAGATGGAGGCAATATCTCATTGGAAGTTCCCTTCACTCCCCTGGACTTTGCCCGCCGAACACGGCGCCTCCATGGACACCGTCCCGCGGTCGTCGATGGCGACTTGCGGTTGACGTATGAACAATTCCTGGGGCGCTGCGACCGCGCCTCGGCTGCACTGCAACGGCTTGGGGTCCAGCCTGGCGACCGGGTCGCCGTCATCGCCCCGAACACACATGGTCATCTTGAGCAGTACTACGCCGTCCCTCAACTGGGCGCGGTCCTCGTGCCGATCAACTTTCGTCTGACGGGCGACGACTGGGCCTACATTGTGGAGCACTCGGGCGCACGAGTCGTGCTCGCCCACAGCGACCAGCTCAATGCCATCGACGCCGCGCGGGGGAGCATGCCGAGTGTGGAACACTTCGTCGCGCTCGAGGGTGCTTACGACGGCTGGCTCGACTACGAGGTCCTGCTCGCACAGGCGTCGCCCATATTCGCTCGTCCAGCGAGCAATGAGAGCGACCTGCTGACGATCAACTACACGAGCGGCACAACAGCGCGCCCCAAAGGGGTCATGATCACCCACCGCAACGCGTGGACGACGTGATTGGGACGCTCCTCCATCTCCACATGAACGTCGGAGATCGTTACCTCTGGACGCTCCCCATGTTCCACGCGAATGGGTGGACCTTCCCGTGGGTGGTCACCGCGGCGGGAGGCGTCCACGTATGCCTGCGCAAGGTCGAGCCCGAGCTCGCCTTCCGCCTCGTTCGGGATGAGAACGTTTCGTGGCTGTGTGCGGCGCCCACAGTTCTCATCGCCTTGGCGAACGCGCCCGTCGAGACACGCGGTGAGCTTCCCAGAGGGGTCCACATCATCACCGCGGGGGCTCCTCCGGCAGCGGTCACGATCGAGAAAGTCGAGGGAGAGCTGGGCTGGGAGGTGACCCACGTCTACGGGCTCACCGAGACCTCCCCCTTCATCAGCGTCTGCGCACCGCTGTCCGAACACGCGGCACTATCTTCGGGTGACAGGGCAGTGATCAAGGCGCGTCAGGGCGTCGAACTCTTGACCAGTGGAGAGTTGCGCGTCACGGATGCCGAGAACGGCGAGGTGCCCTGGGATGGCCAGTCACTCGGCGAGATCGTGGTACGTGGTAACACCGTCATGGCGGGCTATTACCGCGATCCCGTAGCCACGCAGGCCTGCATGGGAGACGGATGGTTCCATACCGGTGATGCCGCTGTCGTGCACCCTGACGGCTACATTGAGATCCGCGACCGAATCAAGGACGTGATCATCAGCGGGGGCGAGAACATCTCCTCAGTGGAGGTGGAATCCGTGCTGCTGCGCCACCCGGCCATCCTCGAGGCAGCGGTTGTCGGCATACCGGACGAGCGCTGGGGCGAGACGCCACATGCCTTCATCGTTTTCCGCACCGGAATGTCGGCAACCGACGAGGACATGACTGCGTTCGTACGCGGGCGTATGGCTCACTTCAAGGCGCCGAAGGTCTGGCATCCAATTGATGCGTTGCCAAAGACGGCGACGGGCAAGATCCAAAAGTTCGTGCTCCGCGGCGGCGCCGCTGCGATAGCCCGACAGTAAGCCATCTCGCTGCCGACAGCCTCTACCGGCCACCCGTCCACGACTCCCTACTGCCCTACTGGCCTCCCAGCCCGACCTCCTCGCGTACGCGATGCCAAACCGTAACGCGCCCCATCGCGCACAACCTCCCGGGATCGTCGGCTATGTCGACATCCCAGATCCATTCGGTCGGTCCACTGTTCCTGACCGTAGCCTCACCGAGGAACCTGAGTGGGTGAATGACCTCAAGGAAGTACATATCCATGGAAACCGCGACACCAACACGTCCGGAGCCGGCTATCGCGCGTGAGGTCCCACTCGACGCGCGCGAGACCGCCATGCCCGCGAGTACTCCGTTATGAACATGACCCGACGCTCCCCGGATGGCATCGGTCACGCGAACCTGGCCACGCACCAACCCGGACGGCCCATCGACCACGACCTCGAGGCCGTCGGGCGAAGGGAAGTCCGGCGGTACGGACGAACTGCTACCCCACAATGTCTAATCTCCAACGAGCCGACATGGTGCTCGCCGAGCAATGACGCTCGACGTGCTTGAGGCGCAGGAGTACCCGTGAATCGGATCGGCGACGCTGCCACAGAAATACTCCGCTCAAGGGACCCCGGAGTTGGGAGTCAACGTGGCCAGACGACCTCAATGAGGGCTTCCTGTCAGATTCGGGACGGATGACATCCTCTGCGCGTTGGATGCCGGTGAGCCGCGCCATTGGTTTACTGCGCCGATCGCACCGCTGACTGGTAGTGCGCGATGTGATGACCTTCGGTTACAAGGAGTTTCCCCTGGGCCACGAGCAGGTCAAGATGTGCGACCGTCTCGCGGACTGCCAGCATTCTGTTGAAGAGATCTAGCTCGTCGAAGCGAGTGTCCCGGCGCGTCCAGAGCAGTCGACGTGCAACATCGAATCCCGTCGATGCGCCTGCGACCACCGCAGCCTCGGCCGCATCAAGTCGCAAGGCGTGATGGCGCGACAGCTCGTCAACGCGCCGACGGAGATCGCTGAATACGGCTCCGTGTGCAGGGAGCACCGTTGCGACCGGAAGCTCCCGGACGCTGGCCAGCGAACGTAGATAGTGGCCGAGAATCAGGCGCAGCTGAGGAGTTTCTACGCCGATCGACGGAGTGATGTGAGGCAACACATGGTCCCCGGCGAAGAGCAGGCCGCGATCGCGATCGAAGAAACAGAGATGGCCCCACGTGTGGCCGGGAGTGCGTAACGCCTCAACAGGGCGGCCACCGAGCTGAACGTACGACTCACCATCAAGCCACTCAGGCTCCACGTAATCGGTGAAGCGTTCCGATGGAGCCTCACGGTCGGCTTCCGCGATGAGCGGCTGAGCGCCGGCACGCTCCATGCCCAGTAGGCGCTGACGACGTCGCGATGCCATTGGCCGCATCAGTGAGCGGAATGACACCCCCTCGCGCCGGTCGAGCCGGACGAGAGCGCCACTTGCGCGCGCGATCGCGGCGGCTTGGCCGAAGTGATCGTAGTGAATGTGGGTGACTAGTACAGAGTGGACATCGCTGATCTTGGAACCCACCGCACGCAACCCGGCTTCAAGAGCCCGCCAACTCTCAGGACTGCTCACACCCGCATCGATGAGGACAACACCTCGCGAGTCCTCCACGGCATACACGTTGACTGCACGCAGCGCATCGCCAGCGAGTGGCAACGGAAGGCGGTGGACGCCGGGCGCGACGGTTTCGACGCCGAGATCGCTCCACAACCTCGCCTTATCGGTGCGCGTCTTCTGTTTCGTACCCACGACTGCTCGCGACCCTACCTGGCGTTGCTGCGTCCTCGCAGCCGCCATCGTCCTGACACCGGCGCGCTCTACGCGCCGGTTCGGACGCCGACCTTGGGGAAGCGAATCGGCCACTAGGTGGTCGGCCGCGCTGATTCCACCGTCGAACGGTCCGTGGCGAGGCCATGGATGGCGAGGTTCGCCATCGTCTTGCCGATTTGCGCAGGCGTCGAGGACTTGGTCGGACGACACCATTGGTAGATCCAGTTCATCATCCCGAAGATTGCGTACGAGGCGACCTTGAGGTCGACGTCGCGCTCGATCGAACCTTCTTCTTGAACCTCACGCAATAATTCGATCAGGAAGTGATCGTAGCTGTCGCGATCGCGCGCGATCTCCTTCCGCCGTTTATCACTCAGTGACCCGAAATCCTGGAAAAAGATCCTCACAGCATCGCGGTTCTCGATGACATGCTCAACAAAGTTCTGTATGAACGCGTCGAGTTCCTCGATGGCGGAGCCCTCGCTGGTCGCCCACAATTCCAGCTTCGATATTAGCTGATCCAAGACATCGCGTAGTACCTCAAAGAGCAGCGCCTCGGTAGTCCCGCTTAGATCTGCTCCCACGGGAATTCGATGGCCCGGTGCCTGACCGCCTTGAGCCCGACACCCAGCAGGCCGCGCGGATCGCCGGGAGACAACGTGTGAGGAGTGGCTTGGCAATGTGCGAGCCGTTCATCATCCGCTCGCGCGTCGCTCTTGCCATACGTCCGAGTGGCATTCATCTTGTGTGTGTCCATCTCGACTGATCGCGCCGAGGCTGTCACGTCAGCCGCCCTCGCGCCCACGAGCCAGTCCGCAACGATCCGCTCATCCGAAAACCGGACTCGTCGCAGTTGTTCGGGCATCGACGACCCGCTCGCCGCGTTCGCCGCGATTGCGGTCACTGAGGCGCGACGCGTATGCTCCCCGGCACAGAAGCGGCGGGGGTGGTCGTGGGTAACGACCAGTCCGACGAGAGAGGTACGGCGTATGCGTTATCCCATGCTGAGGCGATCTTTGACTGCGTTTACCGCCATCGGGACGGTGGGCTTTGCCCTGTCGATGGTGACGACCGCTGCGGCGGGCGGGATGACGCAGTCCGGCCAAACCTTGTACGTCGCTCCCAACGGCAGCGACACGAACGCCTGCACAGTGCATGCACCGTGCGCGACGGTGACGCACGCGGTTGCCGTGGCTCACTCAGGAAACACTATTTTGGTTGCTCCCGGAACGTACGCGGGGACTGTGACAGTCACGCAGAAGCTCCATCTCAAGGGTTCGGCGCCCGGGGTGGTGATCAACGCGGCCGGCGATCTCAACGGCATTGGGCTCGGCGTTGTCTTCCTCAGCCCGACGTCGGTGATGCCGGCAGGAAATGCGTCGGGATCGACCGTACGTGGCTTCACGATCGAGAATGCGAACCAGGAGGGCATCGTTGCCGTCGGCAACGATCTGACGATCACCGGCAACATCGTGGCCCACGATGACCTGGGGGCATTCGTGCCCGGCGCGACCGGAGAGTGCGCGGCCCAAGGGACCACTCCCGGTGACTGCGGCGAGGGAATCCACCTGGGTGGGGTGACCCACTCGCTGATCAGCGACAACTCCATCAGCGGGAATACCGGCGGGATCCTCGTCAGCGACGAGCTTGGGCCGACCGCCTGGAACACGATCAGCGACAACACCATCGTGAACAATGACTCCGACTGCGGGATCACACTCGCTGCTCACAACGGCAATGCCCTGTCGTCGACGGGCACGCTCCAGCCAACTCAGGGCGGCGTCTACGACAACTCGATCGTCGACAACACATCCGATGCCAACGGCGCCTCCGGGATCGGCTTCTTTGCCAGCGGCCCGGGGACCGCGGTTTATGACAACGTTGCATCGGGCAATCACGTCCAGGGCAACGGCTTGCCGGGCGTGGCAATCCACACGCACAGCCCTGACGCCGACGCCAACGGCAATCAGCTGATCGGCAACTGGTTCAGCGACAACGGACTGGGCATCCCGGCGTTCGGCGTGCCGCCCGGTGACCCAGGCACACCAGTCGACACCACCACTGACCTCGACGTGGTGAGTGACCCTGGCGCTACCCCCATCACCGGAACGGTCATCGCAAACAACCACTTCGCCAACGTCCAGACGGGAATGTGGCTGATCACGACCGGGACGACCCATCGCCACGACAACACGTTCAGCGACGTCGTCACCCACCGCATCGGGTAACCGATTCAGCACGCTGAGAGGGGTCGATCGTGAGTCGACCCCTCTCAGGTCGCGGCAGCCGACCTCAACGACCAAGGCGCTGTCCTAGCCGAAGGCTTGGTCGCACACGTCGACCGCGCTAAACGGCGACCCGCCAGCACCGTCCTTCTACGATAAGACAGTGCTGATGCGCCATCGAAACCGTCACCGGCCGTCATAAGGTGATCGGAGCCGTCGGCCGTCGGCGCGTGTGGCGGAGGTTGCCGACAATGGCTTTGTTGCTCACCGGCCTGGGTGCCGCAGCAAGCTGCAGCCCGCAATCTCAGGTTCCTCCGACGCTACGCGCAGCGACACCCTCATCGACACTCGCTACTCCGAATGCCAACCCCACCGCCACGCCCCCGCAGGCATTGCTATCCGGGTGCCCGCCTACCAAACCCGAGGGTGCCCTGCAGTTGATCACCCGACTCCCGGGCGACCCGGACGATGTCTCCGTCTCCCCGGACGGATCGGTCTGGGTCAGCGACAGTGACGAGAACGCCCTCCTTCATATCTCGAGCACCGGTCGCCTTCTCAGCAGGATCGACGACCGCAACGCTCCGGAAGGCTCGGTTGTCCTCCCCGACGGACGCGTCGTGATCGCGGATCAATCCGACAATCGGATTGTGGTGGTGACACCCGGCGGCAGCGCATTGACGAGGGTCCTGGACGTGCTCCCTGCGGCGACGAACCGCCTCGGGGTCGACGGTATCGGCTATGACGCGGCCGATGGACGACTGCTGGTGCCGGACAGCCCGGTCGGAGAGTTGCTGAGCATCTCGCCAGAGGACGGGACGGAGACACTGCTTGCCGGCGGAATGGGACGCATCGTCGACGCCACCGTCGGGCCCGACGGAGCGATCTACGCGGTTGCCGAAACGTCAAAAGGGCTGCAGCAAGTGCCAGCCCGTGGGGGTGCGGCCGTCCAGGTTGGCGACCTCACCGACCTCGACGACGTCGTGGCGTTGGATGGAATGCTGTATGTCACCGATCTTGGCGGCTCGGTTTGGGCTGTCGATCCCGTCACCGGTGCTGATCGCGAGCTCGTCTCGCACGCAGCTGCGCCACAGGGGCTAGCGACCGTCGCAGGAAGGCTGGTTCTCGTCGACGAGACGACGCGAACCGTGTCCTGGGTGACGCCGTGTGCGTAGCGAAACTGAGCGACACCGCCGCGACGGGCTGAATGCCGATTCACACCGTCGTCGTCCGAATTCCTCGTCCGGCGTCTTGTCGCATGAGCGTCGGCTCACCGCGACGTCGAGACATCGGCTCATACGAAATTACTCGTTGCTGCGTGAGGTCGAAAAAGCACCCGGTGGGGCGTGTCGGTCGTCAGGTACACCGTGGTCAGGTTGATGCCCGCATCGAGCGAGGCGACGCGTGCCCTCTCGCGGCGTGCCGGGGTGATTCTCGACGTGCTCGACAATCACTTCCGTCTCGCGGGTGACCTAGTGGCCGACCTTGGTGATGGCGCGGCTGGTCGCGGCTTGTAGGGGGCCAGCAGGTGGATGATGACACCCCTCATTCGCATA